>Ga0209514_10002498_pt1 | contig 28301 bp, 18 predicted proteins | sample Subgrocontami58m_FD_187452 | JGI IMG/M metagenome (GOLD analysis project Ga0209514, IMG submission 187452) | Subsurface groundwater microbial communities from S. Glens Falls, New York, USA - GMW37 contaminated, 5.8 m (SPAdes) (version 3) | ecosystem: Environmental > Aquatic > Deep subsurface >...
CACTACTTCCATACCACCTGGGAAAAGATTCCTCGCATACGCATCCACTTCGTTACCTTGTTCGAGCAGATGTTTCTCAAATTCAGATAGAGCGAATTTCTCCAAGAGCTCTGGTTTGTGGAGTTTGAGCCAGACATTCTTCGCACAAAACAAATAATCCAAAAAAGTCGTTTTTGATATTAAAAACTTGTTCATTTATATTATTATAGCATAACTTGACAAATAGGTATCAAGTGTGCTATACTGGATACAGTACAAACCCGAACGGAGGTACCGCATGTCGAATACCGCCCAATCGTCGTTCCTTTCGAAAGATGCGCCTCCCGCATTCGTGCGGACCATCCGATGGCTCATGCTTGGCCTCATCACCATGGTGGGGGCCCAGATCGTCCGTGTGGACTGGCAGCGACCAGATCTGAATCTGGGAGTCCCCCTGGTCTTTCTTATCGTGATGTTCTCGGCAATCTTCGCGAGCACGTTCACGTGGAAGGACTCCAAGAATGAGCAAAAGTAGCACAAGCACCTTGCACCAAAGCGCCCGGGTCATCACGACCCGGGCGCTATTTGTTTTATTTTCTAATACCCACGGAGCCTGTTAATTTTCTCATGTTGACGAATCTTCTCATGCGCCTTGGCTTCAATCTGTCGAATACGTTCACGAGTAACACCGAAAACTTTTCCCACTTCTTCGAGGGTGTGCGTATATCCGTCTATAAGTCCATGCCTCATTTCAAGAATCTTCCTTTCCTTCGGAGGCAAGTCATTTAATATTTCTCTCACTTGGTCCTGAATAATACGACGTGAGGATTCCATATCTGGAGAAAGAATTTTATCGTCAGCAAGGAAATCTCCGAATGTAGACTTGCCATCATCACCATCATCCCCTACTGGGCGCTCGAGTGATACAGTCGCTTGGTCAATCTTTTCTATTTGATACACCTTGTCTACATCGAGGTTCATCTCCAGAGCAATTTCTTCCTGAAGTGGTTCTCTGCCCAAATCTTGAGAGAGGCGTCTCACGACCTGTTTATACTTCGCAATCGTTTCCACCATGTGTACCGGCACACGAATAGTTCGAGACTGGTCAGCGAGCGCTCGAGTGATGGCTTGGCGAATCCACCAAGTCGCATAAGTAGAGAATTTATAACCCTTAGTCCAATCAAATTTATCCACCGCCTTAAACAAACCTAAATTCCCCTCTTGAATGAGGTCAAGGAGAGTGAGGTCTGGGCTTCGGTTGGCGTACTTCTTCGCGATAGAAACCACGAGGCGGAGGTTCGCCTTGGCCAGTAGATTTTTCGCATCTTCGTCCCCAGCTTCAATCCTCTTCGCCAATTCCTTCTCCATAGAGCCAGGAATAAGTGGATACTGGCCAATCTCCTTCAGATACATCTGGATAGAATCGTAGGCCGAATCAGATTTGTTGTATGAATATTTCTTGCCAGTTTCCTCAACCGCCACCTCGAGCAAACCACCGCCTTCAAGTACATCTATGCCTAAAACATTAAACTTCTCATAAAGTTCTTCTAGAAACAAAAGATTTTCTTCTACAGTCGGGAACTCTTTGAGAATATCATCATAGGTAACGAAACCCTTCTCTTTACCACGCTTAACAAGACGCTCTACCCTTAGAGTATCTTCAACTTGTTTTTTAGTATTTTTAACTACTTTGACTTTTTTAGAAACAACTTTTTTGGATATTTTTTTCTTGGGAGAAACTTTCTTTTTGGAAATTGGCTTTTTGGTGACTTTGTGAGCTACCTTGCCCTTCTTATTCTTCGGTTTAAGCTTTTTTTGTTTTGACATCTAGGTTTTTTATATTACACTATTTTCCTCTTTTCTTCATCTATTCTTCGACTGATCTCCTCTATCTGCCCAATTATCTTTTCATCTTCCTCTTTGCTCAATTGCCCCTGAAGCACTCCCCTTTCTTCTTCTAGCTTCACTATAGATAGCCGTTGGAGAAGTTCACTCCTTTCTTTCTCTGACGCATCCGGCAATTCCTCGAGCCAGAGAAGTCTTTCTTCGATCCGTTCTCTGGTTGAAGGCACTGGTGTTTCTTCTGCTTCAGATGTTTCCTCTTCCTCTGGAACATTTGAGATACTTTCGATTATAGGTACTTTTGTTTTTCTCAAATCATCCCATATCACTTCTTCTCTGATACCACTCCGTTTGGAAATAAGAGAAACAAAGTGTCCACGCTCTATCGAGCTTGAAAGAAGTGCAAGTAAGGGCAAAACTTTTTTCTCCACAGCTTTACCAATTTTTCTTTTATCTTTTTCGCTTTCAAAAATTTTTGAGAAAGTGTGTTCCACGGCATGAACCGCACCCCTTAGAACTTCCTTCCATTTTTCACCATCACCCTGGGCAAGATCGGCTGGGTCCTGCCCACTTGGGAGCTCGGCCACCTTAACTTCCATGCCAAGCGAAAGGCCCAAAATGGCGCTCTTGTCACTCGCCTTTTGGCCAGCTTCATCTCCATCAAAGGCCAGAATAATCCTTGTGGAGAGCCGTTTTAGCCGTTCCAGGTGCATTTGGGTGAAGGCTGTGCCGGACGATGCCACGGCGTTCTTCACCCCCGCTTGATGAGACAAAACTAGATCTATTTGGCCTTCAACTAAGATGGTGAAATTTTTCTTGCGAATCTCATCCTTGGCCTTGTCCAAACCGTAGAGCAATTCACTTTTGTTGAAAAGCGCTGTTTCTGGACTATTGAGATACTTCGCCGGAGCGTCCTTTTCAACCGCTCTACCAGAGAAAGCCACCACTCTCCCGCTCGCATCGAAGAGTGGGAAAATTATTCTTCCACGGAAAACATCATACGGTTCTTTGCTCAACTCTTCGCCTTGTTTTATGAGACCGGCTTTGAGAAGCACATCTTTCGTGTGCCCCACTGAAGTGAGATGTGTTGAGAGTAACCGCCATTCATTCGGGGCAAATCCCAATCTCCAAGTCTTAATTGAATCTTTGTTTATTCCTCGAGATTCAAGATACTTAATAATTTCCGGGTTTGAAGCTAGGCTAGACTCGAAGAAATTTGTCGCATCTTCCAAGACAGCATACAGTTTGTCTTTCTCGCTCTTTGATTCACCTCTCCCGCTGTTCTGGTATTCGATTTCTACTCCTGCTCGCTCAGCGAGAACCTTGAGTGCCCCTTTGAAATCTACTCCTTCAGACTCTTCCACAAAGGTGAAGATGTCTCCCTTCGCTCCGCAACCAAAACAGTAATAATTCTGACGTTCTTGCGACACCACGAAGGACGGCGTCTTCTCGCTGTGGAAAGGACACCTGGCCTTGAAGTTCTTGCCCGCCTTTTCGAGTTTAATATACGAGCCTAAAACCTCTATAATATCTAGCCGTTCTTTGATTGAATCGACTGTGCTTCGCATATGAGTTTTTCTTTATATCCACCCTTAAACCCTGTACCCGCCGGTATCATGCGTCCGATAATCACGTTTTCCTTTAGACCAATAATTTCATCTTCTGAACCCTTGATGGCTGCTTGGATAAGAACACGTGGAGTGTGTTGGAATGAAGCCGCCGAGAGGAAGCTCGAACGAGAGAGTGAAACTTCAGAGATACCCATGATAACAGGATCAGCCTTGGCTTCTTCTTTGGCTGTTTCTCTCATCTTGTTGTTAACATCTACAAATTCAGAAACCTCTACGATATCTCCTCGAGTGAAGAGCGTATCACCCGGTTCCTTGATCTTGCGACGACTAAACATTTGTCGAACAATGAGCTCGATGTGTTTGTGGGAAACTGCCGCTCCTTGAAGTTCATAGAGTTTGGATACTTCATGAATGATATACTTCTCTGTCTTCTCTTTGCCGGCATATCTAAACAATTCATCAAGGTCGAGTGATCCGTCCGTGAGCACTTCACCCTTCTTAACCACTGAACCAACTTTCACAAGGAGGGTGCGGTTCTGACCAACCAAATATTCGTTATCAAGTTTTTTCGTCTTGACTTCTCCGAGTTCTGGAGTGACCACAATCGTTCGATCGTGACCAACTACCCTGATTTCTGTCACCGTACCATCGAGGTGAGAAATAGTAGCTGGAACTTTCGGTTTGCGCTTCTCAAAGATTTCTTCAACACGAGGAAGTCCGGCCGTGATGTCTCCTCCAACAGAGGCGACTCCTCCCGAGTGGAACACGCGCATAGTTAGCTGAGTACCTGGTTCACCGATAGCTTGAGCGGCAATAGTTCCAACTGCTTCACCTAATTCTATTTCTTTGTTCGTACCAAGGTCGGATCCATAACACTTAACACAAACACCGTGGATAGATTTGCAGGCCATGGGAGATCTCACTTCTACTTCAGCGACATTTGCTGCATCTATGATCTCGGCATCCTTCTTCAACACAAAGTGTCCGCGTTTGAAGAGAACCGTTCCATTTGAATCCAAAACATCTTCTGCAAGGTATCGGCCCTTGATAGTTTTTGTCAGAGGCATTTCTATGCCCGAAGCAGTTTTTCTCATAATGCGTGTGCCTTCTTTGGTGCCACAATCATCTTCGCTGATGATTTCGTCTTGGGCCACATCGAAGAGCCTGCGGGTAAGGTACCCTGCCTTGGCTGTGTTAAGGGCGGTGTCTGTGAGACCCTTACGTGATCCGTGGGTGGTAATGAAGTATTCGAGGGGTGTTAGTCCTTCTTTGTAGCAGGAGAGAATTGGGAACTCGAGAGCTTCTCCTGAAACATTTTGAATAATACCTTTCATACCTGCCATCTGGTTTAAGTTACCAAGCGATCCTCGGGCTCCAGAGTAAGTCATGTCGAAGATAGAATCGTTAGGTTTGAGAGTGGCTGGAATGAGGGCCTCGACTTCACTCTTGACCGCTTGCCAGACTTCAACTGATTTCTGAATACGTTCATGTTCTGATAACAAACCATCGTTGAATTGATCAACAACCTTGAGAACTTTCTCTCGACCAGCATCAATCAAGGCTTTCTTCGCATGAGGAATCTTCACATCGCCTATGCCCCAAGTTACTCCAGAGTGTGTGGCATAGCGGAAACCGAATTCCTTAATCTTATCAATCATCGGAGGAATATTCTCTATGCCGTAGTGTTCTATGAGATTATTTACCAATTCTGACATCTTTTTGTTATCCACTTCGTTGTTTATAAATGGATAGTCAGAAGGTAGGGCCGCATTGAAGAGAATTCTTCCTACAGAAGTTTCAAATAATTTGCCTTCAAATTTTTTGTATTTTGGTTTATCGGTTGGAAGAATGTGAATCTTCGCCCGGTAATCAATTACACCGAAATCTCTGGCCGTGATAGCCCCATTAGGACTGGAGAAATATTTGCCTTCACCTTTCTCTCCACCCACAATGCTTGTCATCCAATAAACACCCAGAATAATATCGAGCATCTTGTTCGATACTACCGGAGTTCCATCTCCTGGCCTCAAAATATTTCTGTCTGCGGCCATGATGAGTCTAGCTTCGGCTTGAGCCTCATCGGATAGAGGAACGTGAACAGCCATCTGATCTCCGTCGAAGTCTGCGTTGAAAGCTGTACAAACGAGAGGGTGAAGTTGAATAGCGTTGCCCTCAATGAGCACCGGCTGGAAAGCCTGAATACCGAGACGGTGAAGAGTCGGAGCACGGTTCAAGAGTACGTACTTGCCACGAATAATTTCTTCGAGTATAGCCCAGACTTCAGGTATAGCATCCTCGATGAGTCTCCTGGCTCCTGGGATGTTGAAGGATAGTTCGCGCTTCAAAAGCTCACTGATAATAAACGGCTTGAAGAGTTCGAGAGCCATGTGTTTAGGTAATCCGCATTGGTGAAGTTTGAGATCCGGACCAACCACGATCACAGAACGACCAGAATAATCCACACGTTTACCAAGAAGGTTTTGTCTAAATAGACCGCGTTTACCCTTGAGGTTATCCGACAAAGATTTAAGTGGGCGACGTTGAGATTGATTTCCTGTCGCTCCTCCGTGTCGAATAGTGTTATCTATCAGGGCGTCTACAGCCTCTTGGAGAATTCTTTTCTCATTGCGGAGAATCACGTCCGGAGCACTGATTTCTTTCAATTTCTTCAAACGATTGTTGCGGTTAATTACTCGACGATACAAATCGTTCACATCCGAAGTGGCATAACGACCACCATCAAGGGGCACCATCGGTCGAATGGCTGGAGGAATAACTGGGATACGAGTGAGGAACATCCATTCTGGTCTGATACCGGCTTTCTGCATCCACTGCACAGTGCTCACACGTTTGTTCAATCTGGAAATTTCGGCTGTCGGTGCGTGCTCGAGCATAGCTTCAAGTTCTTTCTGGAGTTTGATTAAATCTACATCTTTCAAAATATTGTAGATGGCCTCGGCACCAATCCCCGCTTCAAAGATTGAAGAATATTTAGAAACAAATCGGTGATATTCAACTTCATCAAGTACTCGTCCAGGCACCAGTGACTCTATATCTCTCTTCGCAGCTAGAGCGAGCTCCTTTAGAGCATCTTTGCTCTTGTCCGCTTGGAGGTTTTTTACCTTGGCCTTGAATTCAGAATTTAAATCCTTGAGCACGCGAGCTTTCTCTGTTTCAGAAACAGAAGTGACAATGTAGCCAGCAAAGTAAATCACCTTCTCTAAATCAGCTACTGGAATACCCATCACGAGTGAGATACGAGAAGGTACATTCTTCAGGAACCAGATATGTGCCACAGGTGAAGCTAGCTCGATGTGACCCATTCTCTCTCGGCGCACAATCGAACGAGTAATTTCTACTCCACATTTCTCACAAACAATTCCTTTGAAACGAATGCCTCGGTATTTACCACAGTAACATTCGAAATCTTTGTCTGGACCGAAGATTTTTTCATCGAAGAGACCGTTTCTCTCGCTTCTCTGAGTTCGATAGTTAATAGTTTCTGGTTTTGTAACTTCTCCGTATGACCATTCCTTAATTCTTTCTGGTGAGGCAAGTTTAATACTAATGGTTTCGAAATTAGTGGTATCAATATTCTTATTTCTTGGTGTTATAGACATGGAATTATTTGTTATGACTACCACTAATAGGGTCAATTCGCTTCTTCGATTTAAGCTCCACGTCCAACGAAAGTCCTCGAAGATTGTTTAGAAGCACATTGAACGAAGCTGGTGTACCAGGTAGTGGGATCTTCTGACCCTTCACTATGGCATCGAAGGCAGCCGAACGTCCGAGGATATCGTCTGATTTAATCGTGAGCATTTCGCGGAGAGTGTGTCCTGCGCCGTGACCGAGGAGTGCCCAAACTTCCATTTCTCCAAATCTCTGGCCTCCGTTTTGGGCCTTGCCTCCGAGAGGTTGTTGAGTAATGAGTGAGTATGGTCCGATCGAACGCATGTGGATCTTGTCTTCAACCATGTGGTGAAGCTTCAAGATGTACATATAACCAATAGCGATTTCCTGATTGATCTTGTCTCCTGTTCGTCCATCGAAGAGAGTCACTTTGCCCGATTCATTGAATCCAGCTCTCACTAATTCTGATTTAATTTCTTCTTCAGAAGCTCCAGCGAATGGAGGAACGATAGCTTGATAATTAAGAGTGTGAGCAGCGAGACCGAGGTGCATTTCGAGGATTTGTCCGAGGTTCATGCGTGAAGGCACGCCCAGTGGAGTAAGGATAATATCTATAGGAGTACCATCAGCCATATAAGGCATGTCTTCTACTGGTAGAATCCTGGAAATAACTCCTTTGTTTCCGTGTCGTCCGGCGAGTTTGTCTCCCACGCTCACGTTTCTTAATTCTGCTACTTGAATATGAATTTGTTTGATGATACCTGAATCAAGTTTGTCCCCCTTCTCTCGTGAGAAAATTTGAACAGAGATAACTCGTCCACGTTTACCTCCTTCCATACGCTTCGAGGTATCCTTCACATCCCTGGCCTTCTCTCCGAATAGAGAGCGCAAAAGACGTTCTTCTGGGGTAAGTTGAGATTCACCCTTTGGAGTAATTTTACCCACGAGGATGTCTCCTGGGCGAACTTCGGCTCCCACTCGAATCACTCCGTCTTCGGCGAGGTTTTTCAATTTGATTTCTCCAACGTTTGGAATATCACAAGTTGTGACTTCTGGTCCGAGTTTAGTCTCGCGAACATTAACCGTGAAATCCTCAATGTGGATTGAGGTAAATTTACTATTCTTAACTAATCTTTCTGAAAGAATTATGGCGTCTTCGTAGTTAGCTCCTGACCAAGACATGAAAGCCACAAGGACATTTTGTCCCAAAGCCATTTGACCATGTTCTGATGAAGAGGTATCCGCAAGCACATCTCCCTTCTTCACTTTCTGGCCAAGTTCAACTGCTGGACGCTGATGAAAGGCGGTAAAGGTATTCGTCATCGAGAAATTCACAAGCGACATCTCGTGTTCTTTGCCCTTGCTATCTTTCACTACTACTTTCTTGCCGTCCATATAAGTAACCGTTCCTTCTGTAGGAGAAAGAACCAATCGGCCTGTATCTCGAATAGCTTTTTCTTCAACACCCGTAGCTACAAGTGGAGCTTCCGGAACGATGCATGGAGTCCCCTGCTTCTGCATGTTCGAACCCATGAGCGCTCTGTTCGCATCATCGTGATTCAAAAACGGAATCATTGAAGTCACGATGGAGAAAGCTTGGTTAGTTGCTACATCTATAAAGTGAACTTGGTCTCGATGCACATTGCCTGGAGTACCCTTGGTTCTAACTTCTACAATTTCTGGGACAATCTTGTCGTCTTCGACTAATACAGCGGCGTGAGCAATGTTGTATTGTTCTTCTTCAAGGGCGTTTAAATGTTTAATTTCTCCAGTGATCTTTCCATCTTTAACTACTCCATAAGGAGTCTCAACCATACCGAAACTATTTACTCGTGCGTAGGATGCGAGGCGAAGGATAAGTCCAATGTTCGGACCTTCTGGAGTTTGAATCGGACAAAGTCTCCCGTAATGAGAAGGGTGCACGTCGCGGACTTCATAACCAGCACGAGCACGAGTTAATCCTCCGGGTCCAAGGGCCGAGAGAGTTCGCAAGTGTTCGAGTTCCTCCAAGGCATTCGTCTGTTGCATAAACTGCGAAAGTTGGTTCGTGGTGAAGAACTCCTTCATACGAGCCTGGAGAGGTTTAGGAGAAATGAATTGCACTGGCAAGGTCACGTCTGTATCAATAGTAGACATTCTGTTCTGAATGTTTCTCTTGATTTGAGCCATACCAACACGAATTTTCTGTTGGAAAAGTTCACCGACGTATCGTACTCGTCTAGAACCGAGGTGATCGATGTCATCTTCTTCTGAACCAGGAGTAACGTTCAAATGAATCATATGAGAAAGGATGATGACGAGGTCGTCTATAGAGAGAGTTCTCCTTTCAATTTCCTTTGGTGTTTCCTTTTGTCCAAAACGACGAATGAAAGCATAGCGTCCAACTTTGTGAATGTCATAGCGCTCTGCATCGAAAATAGACTTCACGAATTCGCGGGCGTTGTCTGCTGAAGCGAGGTCACCATCACGCAGTCTCTTGTGGATTTCTATAGCAGCGTCATCTTCAGTCACGGTGTGATCCTTGGCCAAAGTTTTCTCCAAGAAAGTCTTGGCATCAGGATTACCGTCGAAAAGAGAGAGAATTTTGTCATTTGTATTCGCTCCGAAGGCGCGGAGTAGAGTAGAAACTGGGAATTTTCTCTTGCGATCAATGCGGACATACATTGTGCCGTCGAAATCTGTCTCGAATTCAATCCAAGCTCCTCGAGCTGGGATAATCTTCGCTCCAAAGGTTTTCTTGCCCTTTACTTCTTGTGAGGTGAAGAAAACACCGAACGATCGAGCGAGTTGAGGAACAACCACACGTTCAATCCCAGAAACAATAAACGTCCCGTGAGAAGTCATAAGGGGGAAATCCGCCATGAAGATTTCCTGCTCCTTCTCTGTCTTCATAATAAAGTTCTTCAGACGAATGGTGACCTTGAGAGGGGCTTCGTACGAAAGTTTGCGATCCTTGGCCTCATATTCATTCATCTTTGGTTCAGCCAATTCGAAACCAACGAAATCTAGTTGAAACTTTCGTCCAGAAAAATCTGTGATAGATGAGAATTCTTCAAAAACTTCCTTGAGACCCTTCTCTATGAGCCACTTGAAAGAATCTACTTGAGAAACAACCAGGTTGGGCATCTCTGTGAGAGGTTCACGAAACTTGCCGAAATACTTTTTCTTCCTGGCACTTGGCATCGAAGGATGCGCCTTGGGTTTGGTGGTGTCCATTATTTAATTAAGAATTAAACCTGCCTATCCACGACAGGAGATAAAACACAAAGACATAGAAGACTGTGCCTTCGTGGTACTTGATAATTATTTATACTATTTATACAAAGAATCAAAACAAAAGAAACTAAAGCACAAACCGCCTTGTTAAGCCCTAATTCCCCTTCGTTTTTGCCATAACTAAATCGTTTCGAAGTTATCGCGAAGTATATATTCTTAATCTTTTACTGTCAAGGATAATATGGCCAAATGGGGATAAGCTGTGGAAAAGAAAAAACCCCTTATTTCTTCTTTTTCTTCCACTCTTCTATTTTTGCTTGATGACCAGAAAGCAAGATCTTGGGTACACGATACTTTTTACCTTTATATACAAAAACTTCTGGTCGTGTGTAGACCTGCGAGGTGGACACTCTGTGTTCTTCTACAGAATCGAAATTGCCGAGAATGCCTTCAACCTGCCTGGCTATAACATCTATCATCATCATGGCCGGCAATTCCCCGCCTGTGAGGACAAATGGTCCAACGGAGATGTCTTCCATTTTGAAAATCTTTTTAACACGGGCATCTATACCTTCATAACGACCGGAGACGATGATTATGTCTTTGTATTTCTTCGCAACCTTGGTTGCATATTCGTTTGTAAACTGTTTGCCGGAAGGAGATAGGAAAATAATTCTAACTCCCCTCTTCTTCCCCCCTCTTACTTTAAGAGGGGGGCTGGGGGGTGTTATTTTCTTAAGGGCTGTTTCGATAGCCTTAATCACCGGCTCTGCTTGTATCACCATTCCAGGACCACCACCGAACGGGCGCCTGTCTATACGATCATGTTTATTATCTGCGAAGTCCCGTGGATTATAGAAACTTACTTTGAGCTTTTTATCTTCTATCGCACGTTTAAGGATAGATTCTCCTAAATACGAATCAAAAGCCTTTGGGAAAAGAGTAATGATATGAAAATGCATTTTACTTCCTGCCATTACTTTCTACTCCAAATCTAGGTCTTCCATCGCTTCGTCTATACTCTTTGAAGCACTTGGGGTTGAAGAAGGTGAAGAAACATACGAGCGAGGAGTTGAACCCATGGGTTCGCTAATTTTCAAATTCACTCTCGCATTGTTTTTCATACCAACTACACGGAGAAGGATGCGGATAGCCTTCGCAGTATTACCCATTCGGCCGATCACTTTGCCCATATCATCTGGATGCACATCGAGAGTCATGAGTACGCCCATTTCATCCACCGTTCTTTTTATCTTCACATCGTCGGGATATTCAACAAGAGCTTTCACCACGTATTCCAAAAATTGTGTGTCGTCAATTATAGTCATAATCTTTCAGAATTAAGAAGTAATACCGTCCTACTGAGAACACTTTTATTCTACCACAGGAGCTGATTCAGCTGGAGTTTCGGCTATTGGTTCTGGAGCGGGGGTTTCGGCCACGGGAGCTTCTTCTGCTGGTGCTAGGGCTTCTTCCTTAACCTCTGCCTTTGGCTCTTCTGCCTTTATTTCTTCCTTAACCTCTTCAACCTTCTCAGCTTCCTTAACTATAGGGGTTTTCTTGGGTAAAACGTTGATTTTCTTCGCATCAATAATTTTGTGGGTCACAAATAGGTTATGAACCGAGCCGGTTGGTTTTATTCCCTGTCCAATCCAATATTTAATACGTTCTACATCGAAGGCTTCTGTAGATTTGCGCGGGTCGAAAGAACCGAGGATTTCTTTGAATCGACCGGATTTAGTGGAGTTTTTAGAATCAGTCAAAACAAGACGAAAGCTCGTCTCGTGTTTGCGTCCCACTCTCTGAAGTCTCATTTTTAGCATGGGTCACATAGTAGCAAATAAAATAGGGGTTGGTCAATAGATATAAGAAAGCACTACTAGGTAGTGCGGTGTATGAACCATATGTAAGCAAGGTTGTGTTGACTACTTTATTTTAAGCTGCCTACGCAGTAAACCACGTCATGCCAAGCGATTCGAGATGTTTCTCAACATGCTCAGAGTACTTATTGTGACATGATGAGTTAGTGCAAGAAGCTTTGGTAAAAGCTGATTCCAAGGCCCTTACAACCCGCCTTGAAAGTCTCTTACTCGACAGTGATGACAAATCCTGCTCAATGTAATCGCTCACAATCTCGACTACTTTAAAACCGTGGGTCGACCAAGCTCTACCTTCCGCGCCACAGTACGAACACTTGCCACCGTAGTCATCGTGGCTTTTCAGGTAGACCGTTGTCTCACGACCATTCACAGTCATGTTAACTGTGCCGTCGTATACCACCGGGTCTCTCACAATTCCTCTGGCCTTAGGCCGGAATGGGTTCAAAGAACTAGTCTTCTAGATTAGCATATATCAATACAAAAGTCAAGCACATTTTGAGTACTAGGAAATGGGCCTAGAAATAAGATTTTTTTGATGGTTTTTGGTATAGTGTTTGAAATGCAGAAAAAACTTGAAGGAATTATAAAAATCACAGGCAAGGGGGTTGGGTATTTCCCTAATCCTGATGATGTAGAGAATGATTTTGAAATACAACCAGAAAACATAAACACTGCCCTTTCGGGTGACACTGTTCGTGTTGAAGCAACTGGTGTTGAGGCCTACGGTCGCAAGCAAGCGAAGGTTGTTGAAATTATTGAACGCAAGAAAACAATGTTCGTAGGGGTACTTGAGAAATCAGCCGAAGGATTTTTCTTAATCCCCGATGACAAACGAATGTACATAGACATCTTCGTGCCTTCGGCTTCAGCTGCGAAAGGTGTCGAGGGTGATAAGGTGCAAGTGAAAATTGTGGAGTGGAAAGACCCGAAGAAGAGCCCTATTGGAGAAGTTGCACGAGTAATAGGTCGCAAGGGTGAACACAATGCCGAAATGCTTTCTATTGTGATAGAAAGTGGATTCGAAGTAGACTTCCCCGCCGATGTAGAAAGTGCAGCTCAAAATTGTAAGGCAGAATATCAGAAAGAAGATCATCTGAAGGATCGCAAGGATTTTCGAGACACAACCACCTTCACTATTGATCCAGATAATGCGAAGGATTTCGACGATGCCATATCTATCAAGAAATTAGAGAATGGAGATTATGAAATAGGCGTGCACATCGCCGATGTTTCCCACTTCGTCGTACCAGGTACAGCCCTTGATCGCGAGGCAGTGCATCGAGGCACTTCAATTTACCTAGTTGACCGCACCATCCCCATGCTTCCGGAGATTCTTTCAAACGATTTGTGTTCCTTGAATGCCAACGAGGATAAATATGCTTTCTCTGCAGTCTTTGTGATGGACAAAAACGCGCAAGTTAAAAATCGATGGTTCGGAAGAACCCTCATAAACTCGGACAAGAGATTTACCTATGAGGAAGCCCAGGAAATTTTGGACAAGAAGAGTGGACTATTCTACGAAGAATTAGATATTTTAAATAAACTGGCTTATAAACTCCGCGAAGAAAAGTTTAAAAACGGTGCTATAGAATTCGAGACTGATGAAGTGAAGTTTGAGCTAGACAGTTTGGGTAAACCCATCCGAGTTTATAAAAAAGTTCGCACCGATACGAACAAATTGATTGAGGATTTTATGCTCCTCGCGAACCGTGAGGTAGCCAAGGAGCTCGACATCGCAAGCAAAGCCAACAATCGCGCTGCCGGCGTATATCGTATCCACAACGCTCCGGACAAAGATAAAATCATAAACCTTGCGAACTTCGTGAAGGCCCTCGGCTTCGAACTCAAACACAAAGACGGTGAGACTACCGGAGAAGATATAGCGCGAATGATTAAATCCGTAGAGGGTTCGTCAGCTGAGATGCTTATCAAGACCGCTGCGATACGTTCAATGTCTAAGGCGGTTTATTCTACGATGAACATCGGGCACTTCGGACTAGCTTTCGATTATTATACTCACTTCACCTCCCCCATTCGTCGTTATCCAGATGTAATGGTGCATCGTCTGCTCTACAGATTCCTTACCAAGGGCCAAATTGCTCAAGATGAAATTACCAAACTTCAAAATTTGTGCGACCAAGAAAGCGAACGCGAGGTCGAAGCTGCTGAAGCCGAACGCACTTCCATCAAATACAAACAAGTTGAATATATGAACGATCATGTTGGCGAGGAATTCGATGCTACTATCTCTGGAGTTTCTGAATGGGGCATTTACGTAGAAGAAGTGAACACCAAAGCCGAAGGCATGGTGCGTTTGAAAAATATGACTGATGACTTCTATGAATTAGATGTGAAGAACTATGCGGTCATTGGACAAAAAACTGGGAAGAAATATTCATTGGGTGACAAAATCCGCGTGAAATTGATTGCTTCTGATATGGAGCGAAAGAATCTTGACTTCGCGTTTATATAAGATTACTTTGCTACCTGTACAGCTTCGTCGAAGGCGATAGAAAGAAGTTTGGAAACACCGTTTGAACCCATAGTGACACCGTAGATGACTCCAGCGCGGGACATAGTTTCTCTGTTGTGAGTAATTAAAATAAGTTGAGAATGTTTAGAAAGTTTTTCTACTAAGTCCCCATACTTCTTCGAATTCGCTTCATCCAGTGCCGCATCTGTCTCATCAAGGATAATAAATGGAGGTGGATTCACTGCAGAGATAGCGAAGAGAAGCGCGATGGAAGTAAGCGCCCTCTCTCCTCCACTAAGCATCATAAGTCCTTTGATCTTTTTCCTAGGCAGACTAACCGCGATGTCGAGACCTTCTTCTATTATTTCTTCGTTTTCTCCAACATCTTCTGAATCATCAATTTCTTCACCCTCAACAATAGCTTCTATTTTGGATTTTTTGTTTTTGGTTAAAGTCAGATGAGCGCTTCCACCACCGAACATCGCGAGGAAAAGTTCCCCGAATTCTTCGTTAATTTTTGTAAGCCCTGTACTAAATTCTGTTGAAAGTCTTTCCTCCAAATCTTTTATAAGGGTGCGCAGAGATTCTGCGGACTTCTCCAGATCAAGTAGTTCACGTGCGAGGAATTCATCCCTCTCGCTTACATCCTTGTATTCATTGAACACCTCATCCGTGCCCGAAATACCTGAATCTTCGAGGCGTACCTTTAGCTTGCTCATATCTCTCTTGCGCTCTTCTTGAATCTTTCTATCTTCCTCTAAAACACTCTCATCACTCACATCAAAATCTTTGAAATGCAGAGCGTCTCGTCCAATAAGCCTTCCAACCTCTTCGAGTTCGCGTTTAAATTCTTCTTCATCTTTCTTGAGGATTTCCTCTCGAGATTTAATCAAGGCCAGCTTAGAAATAAGTTCGTTTTCTTCTGACATTATCCTAAACACTGCCTTCTCCGCATCGCGACCGGAATCCTTCTCCTTCTCTATTTCATGTTTCAGTCCTTCATATTTGGACAGTAAACTCTTCTCCTTCTCCACGGCTGCCCTAATCTCTTGTTCGAGTTTGTCTTTTTGTTTTGTAAGTTCCTTAATGGATTTCTCGGCCTCGAGGATAAGACTTGAGTCCGCGGATTCCTTCCTAGATTTTATAAATTCTTTTAGTTTGCCCAATATTTCTCCGATGACAGATAGAATAGAAATTTCTGCATATAAATCTTCAACATCTTTAAGCCGAATCATCTTGTGTTCCTCAGAAGTCGCAAGTTCGTGCTGTTTCCTTATCACTTTTTCTTCAGCTCCAAGTAGTCCCTCGAGCTTACCCAATTCTCGCATCAAGGCATCCTTGTGTACACGTGAACCAGTAATTTCTGCTTCAAGGTTTAACACCTGATAATCTTTGTTGTGCTCCTTCCCAACAGCTTCCAAAACTTTCTTGGCCCGAGATAGCTCCTCTGCCAATTTCTCCAAAGTTAATTCGATAGGTTTCCTTTCATCTTCTAAAATTTTGTGAGTGAGGGCCACAAACAAATCCTCTCGTTTGAAATATTCATGAGAAAGCTTTAATAATTCATCCCTCATACTCTCGGCCTTCTCCATTTTCTCCACTTGTTTCTTCAAGAAGCGCAAGTGCGGAGCGATTTCCTTGCGCAGGCCTTCTACTTGGGCAATATTTTCAAAAGTTTTTTTAAGTTTGCGTTCACTTTCGATGCGTTTGTACTGATAGAGACGGAGACCCAAAGCATCTTCTATCATCGACTTGCGATCCTTGGCCGAAGCATTGAGAATTTTGTCTGCTTCACCTTGAGAAATGATGTGGTGCCCCGATGCTCCAATATGGGCTGAGAGAAGGAGCTCTGTCACATCCTTGAGCCGCACCGAACTCCCGTTTATAAGATAGTCGTTCACTCCGTCTCTGTGTACCACGCGCTCAATTGTGACTTCAGGAAAATCTATATTGAAAACTTTTTCTGAATTATCAAAAATAACTTTGACCGAAGCACGATTGCCCCTGGCCTCGCTCCCCGCACCATTAAAGATTAAATCCTCCCCCCTTTTGCCCCGCAAACTCTTGATAGATTGCTCGCCCAGAACAAAGCGAAAGGCTTCGGCCACGTTCGACTTACCAGAACCATTGGGGCCTACAATAGATGAGATGGGTGCGTTGAATAACAAAACGCTCTTTTTGGCAAAAGATTTAAATCCCGAAAGTTCGATCGATTTCAAATACATTACTTGTAATTATAGCACTGAAAATACGCACTTTTAGTCCCAACCCTTCTTTTTTAATGCATCACGAGCGGCTTCTTGTTCGGCGTCCTGTTTGCTCTGACCGCTGCCTTCTCCAATCAAATCCTTGCCAATATAAACTCCGATAGTAAACAGTTTGTCGTGGTCCGGACCAGATTCTTTAATAGTTTTATAAGCTGGGGTTAGTCCGTCGTGTTCTTGAGCTTTTTCTTGGAACAAACTCTTCGCATCAATCCAAGTTCCCTTCTCAATAATGTTTTCGGTAAGAGGTGTGATGTGGGTCAAAATAAATTTCTCTGCGACCTCATAGCCTTGATCGAGATAAATTGCTCCGATAATCGCTTCGAGAGTATTAGCCAAGATGTATTGTCTGGCTCGGCCGGTGTCCTTGGTCTCTCCCTTAGACAAAAGTAAAAATTCGTTGGCTTCAAGTTTCTGAGCCACAGCTGAACAAGTATCAGCATTCACCAGGGCCGAACGCAGGGAGGTTAGTTCCCCTTCGTTGTATTCTGGGAAGCGTTTGTATAAATAATTCGTGATCGCGAGTTCGAGTACGGCGTCTCCAAGAAATTCTAAACGTTCGTTATGTTCAAGACCCAGAGTGCGGTTCTCGTTTATATATGAACGGTGAACAAAGGCCTGTTTCAAAAGGGCCTTATCCTTGAATACTATTCCTGCTCCTTCTTCAAATTTACTGAAATCCATCGTGTCTTTATACTCTTAGCTTTTAGGCTTTGCAAGGATGGTGATGGCCTTGGTTATGATAGGCAAAATATCATCATAGAAATTCAAATCTAAAATATCTGCTAATTTAAACCACCTCACATCGTCGAGCCCACCCTTCTCTTCTTTCTTCTCTAGCGTCAGTTCTTTAAACGGAGCTTCAGCTAGAAAATAGGTTGTTTCTTTTCTAATCTTGCCCTTCTCTGGATGAAAAGTTGAATAAGAGTTCACTCCCAATTTTTCCTTTGGAGTAACAGGCACGCCGAGTTCTTCTTGGACCTCTCGCATTAACCCTTGCTCCTCACTTTCCCCTTCCTCCAACTTACCCTTGGCCATCGTCCAATGACCAAAGATATCATGCACTAGAGCAAGATAAGTAGTACCCTCATGGTGCGCATAAACCACCGCACCGGCCAGGCGAACTACCGGAAGTTCACTGTCTGGGACATTACCATATTTTTTCTTCGGCTTGGGTTTCTCATCCTTTCCCGGTTCGCCCATCTCTTTATAAATAGCCCCAAGCACTCCGTTCACAAAACGACCAGAAGTTTCCCCGCCGAAAGATTTAGCCAATTCTATGGCTTCATTAATGGCTACCTTTGGGGGCACTTCAGCTCTATCGGCGAAGAGAAGTTCGGCCAATCCAATACGCAAAATATTCCTATCTATAATAGAAATCTTATCTAGCGGCCAATCGGGTGCGGCTTTCTCTATCAATAAATCTAAATCCTTCTGTTTATCTAAAACGTTTCCGAGCAAATCCTGCATAAAGGGTTTGTCTTTGGTATCTGGAACAAATTCAACAATATTTCTTTCAAAGATATCTTTTATCTCATCATTTTTTTTGTGATCAAAGTCCCACTCAAAGAGTGTCTGTAGAACCACCGATCGTGAGAGGTGTCTGTTTGCCATATTGAAAGAACAATTTTTTTGAAATTTCTATCGAACCTTTCGGCCTCGATAAGTCCCCGACTTCGGGTCCATTCTGTGCCTCAAATGCACCGCGCCACTTTTGTCTTTGGTGAGCGTGGGCTTAGAAAGTCCGTGATGAGATCGGCGACTATTAGTCTGCGACCTCGTGTGTCTCATTCGTACAACCATAAATATATGTTACCAAAAAGATTTAAAAAAAGAAAGCCCCGTTGCCAAATAAACATAAAAAAACCGCCTCACTGAATGATATCAGTGGGCGGGGGTTCGAACGAATTCGTAAGCTGTCTGAAGCACCTCGACCTTCGAGAGCACGGTCTCTCGACCGGAACCAAGGGGTGAAGAAACAATCCGCCCGTGTCCTCCCCAACGGGAATGAAGAAGGGCTAACTCATCAAGGGAAATTCCGCGCTTCTTTGCTTCCTTGTTGTTGATTGCGAGATCGAAACCGTCGCGATCAAACAGTTCCCTCCGAGAAATAGTGGTGTACCTCTGATGAGGGAAGATCACGTTTCTGTTGTAGCCTGGATCAGAAATCACGGCCACAGTGAATCCCTTCTCATCGGCCCAATTTCGGGCCATGTCGTACTCCCCCGGAGCCAAGATATATACAACCTCTCCGTAAACTTCAAAGGGGAAATCGTGCAACGGCACCATGGGCTTGCGAAACGAGACAATCTGCTCCATCTCCTTCCTCGTAGCGCGTCCCGTGATAATGCGCTTGGTATCTTCAATCCGTAACCGAGTATCGATCCGCCCATATTCACGGGAAATGACATTCAGAGCCTGAATCTCAAGTCCATCTTTGAACATTTCAAAAAGTTCAGGATATTCCTCCCGAACCCTCTTGATACTCCCAAGCCGATCAAGACCTCCCACCATGGTTACGAGTGGTCGACTCACTTCATCGCCCCTGCCTTCTGCCCGAAGAACATGCACGGCTATCGCCGTATACGTATCCTTGTCGGGACGTTCGATGACATAAATTGCTCCATCAGGAGCGGGCGGTGAATCCAGAGCCACTTCGGCCGCGGTTATTTCTTTCCCTCCCCGAAACTGGTGATCGATGAATCCGAGTCCGCATCGAGCTCGATACACGCGGTCTGTGACCTCAACTCCAAATGACATTTCTCCAAGAATGGAGTCATTGTGTGCAGTAGCGATTCGTGTGTTGTCCCTCCAGAGCACTCTGTACTGATACATCAGCCCTCCGGTTCAACGTGGCTGTCAACATTCAAATGTCTAAAACTAGATTATCATATATATATGCTTGCGTCAAGATAAGAAACTTCTCCTATGAACCTTAGAGGGCCCGTGTTTTTTTATATTTTGTCTGTGTACAAGCGTGCCGTAACCTTTGTGGACATCGAACCCGTATTTCGGATATTTTTTAGAAAGTCTCACCATATACCTATCTCTCGTCACCTTTGCACAAATGGAAGCCATGGAAATCACAGATATTTTCTCGTCCCCTTTTATAATTGTCTTTTGATAAATAAATTCTGCGGGCGCTCTTATTCCCCCGTCCAAAAATATTTTAGAATCTTTGGAAATTTTTAATTTCTTTAAACATTTATTTATGCCCAGATTGATGGCGTGTACAATTCCCTTTTTGTCTATGATTTTTTCAGAGATTAAAAAGACGGCAAAATCTATCTGACCCTCCTTCTTTTTCTTCTTCAATAATTCAAACCAAACTTCTCGTTTTTTCTCTGAAAGTTTTTTAGAATCTTTTATGCCCCTGAAAAAGCTCTTATTGAAGCCAACATTTATTCGAACCGCGCCTACAGAAACCGGGCCAGCGAGGGGCCCTCTACCCGCCTCATCGATACCAACAATGTGTTTCATTTGTATTATAATGACGTTATGTCACGATTTGTCCACCTCCATACCCACAGCCACTATTCCCTCCTCGAGGCCCTGCCCAAGATCCCAGATTTGGTGAAGAAAGCCAAGGGTTTCGGCATGCCGGCGCTCGCCCTCACTGATTCTGGAAATCTCTACGGAGCCATAGAATTTTATAAGGAATGCAAGGATCAGGGTATCAAACCTATTATTGGTCTCGATGCCTATGTTGCCGTACGAACCAGATTAGACAAAGAGGCTCGCATAGATAACACCCGTTCAAGATTGGTCCTCCTCGCAGAGAATGAAACGGGTTATAAAAATTTGATCAAACTCGTCACCGCTTCGTACCTTGAAGGATTTTATTATAAACCTCGAGTAGACAAAGAGCTCCTAGGAAAACATCACGAAGGTCTCATAGCGATCCTTCCTTCCTTTGCCAAGGTGAATCTCGAAGAATACGCAGAAACTTACAAAAATATTTTTGGTGCGGATAATTTTTTCCTAGAAATCACTCATCATCCCGAGATCCCTGAACACGAAAACAAAATGAAAGAGAGAATAGCTTTCGCCAGAAAAAATAAAATCAATTTAGTTGCCGCCCAAGATGTTTATTATTTGGAACCAGAGGACAGACCAGCTCGAGACACCATGCTCTCTATCCAGGGGCACATGGGCAGAGAGATGAACAGAGGTTTTAATGATGGAGAAGAAGACTTCTCTTTTATTTCGCCGGAAGTCGCGGAAAAATATTTCAAGGAAATTCCAGAAGCACTGGATAACACCGAGAAAATTGCAGAGAGATGCAACCTCGAATTAAAACTTGGTTCGTGGGTCTTCCCAAATTATGTTGCAGAGAAAGGTCGAACTTATGATGAAGAACTACGTGAATTAGTATTCAAGGGTTTTAAACGTCGAGAAATTGCAGAAACACCCGAAGCCGTCGAACGAGTAGAGTACGAGCTAAAAATTATCTGTGGTAAGGGTTACTCTCCATACTTCTTGGTGGCCGCCGATCTTCTCCACTATGCCCACGAGCACGGCATCCTCACAAACACCAGAGGTTCGGCCGCCGGCTCTATGGTGACCTACCTCTCGGGCATTACCACGGTCAATCCATTAATCTACAATTTACCTTTTGAGCGTTTCCTTAACCCTGATCGTCCTTCTGCACCAGATATAGACCTAGACATTGCGGACAATCGCCGCGATGAATTAATAGAGTATGCTAAGCAGAAGTACGGGGCTGATCACGTCGCCCAAATCGGAACCTTCGGAACCATGATGGCTCGCGGATCAGTGAGAGACGTGGCCCGCGCGATGAACTTTTCATATACTGCCGGCGACCAGATAGCCAAGATGATTCCGATGGGCGCCCAGGGATTCCCGATGACTATTGATCGGGCCATGAAAGAAAATCCCGAACTCAAAAAACTTTACGAAACCGATGCAGATTCTAAAACCATTATGGACATGGCGAAGAAAATTGAAGGATGTGCTAGGCACATCTCGGTTCACGCTGCCGGAGTAGTCATCGCACCCAAACCTCTCACAGACTACACACCTCTCCAGTACGATACTAAGGGCGACTTCAAAATCATTACTCAATACGATATGTATAGTATCGAAGAGGCCGGACTTCTAAAATTTGATTTTCTGGGAATAAAAAACTTGGCTATCATCGCTGATGCCATAGAGCGTATCAAAAAAATTGAAGGCGTAGAAATTAGCGTTGAAAAAATTCCTTTGAGTGATAAGAAAACTTTCGCCATGCTCGCTCGAGGAGAAACCGAAGGAACTTTCCAGCTCAATGGTGATGGAATGACACGTTCTTTGGTTGATCTCAAACCGACTAGGGTCGAGGACATCAACGTTATGGTGGCTCTCTATCGTCCTGGTCCGATGGACAACATCAAGGCTTATATCGCTCGCAAAAACAGCAAGGAACCCATTACTTATCTTCATCCCAAAATGAAAAGTTATTTGGGGCCCACGTTTGGAGTACTCGTTTATCAAGACGACCTTTTGATGACGGCCATAGAAGTTGCCGGATATACCTGGGGAGAAGTAGATAAATTCCGCAAGGCCGTTGGCAAGAAAATTCCAGAGGAAATGAAGAAACAGCATATTATCTTCGTTGAAGGTTGTATCAAACACGGTGGTATGACCAAGGGCAAGGCCGAAGAACTCTGGAACCTCTTTGAACCATTTCAGGGTTACGGATTTAACAAGGCACACGCGGCTAGCTATGGGCTCATGGCCTATCAAACCGCCTACCTCAAGGCTAATTTCCCTGCCATCTATATGTCTGCGGTGTTAACGGCTGATTCTGGAGATGTAGAGAGAATTGGAATTATGATTGCTGAATGCAAGAGAATGGGTATTGAAGTACTTCCTCCATCAGTCAATGAAAGCTACTCTCAATTCACTGTGGTAAACAATCCCCCTCATCCGCACAAGATTAGATTTGGGCTCGTCACTATAAAAAACTTCGGACAAGGTATTTCTACTTCTATTATTGAAGAGAGAAAGCGGGGTGGAAAATTCCTTTCACTCGCAAACTTCCTAGACAGGATAAAAGATAAAAATTTAAATAAAAAATCTCTGGAAGCTTTGATTAAATCTGGGGCAATGGATGAATTCGGAGAACGGGGGCTATTGCTCGCGAACGTCGAGGGCCTCTTGTCTTACAATCGAGAACGCTTGAACCGACCAGATAATCAGGAGTCGCTGTTCGGAGGTATGGCTGACACTTCTAGTCTTCCCACTCTTCGTCTCGAGAAAGCCTCTGAAGTTTCTCAAAAAGAAAAATTGAAATGGGAGAAAGATTTGTTGGGGCTATACATTTCTGGACATCCGCTTGAAGCTTATAAAGATAAATTGGAAACCAAAGCCACGACCATCAAAAAACTCGAGCATTTAAAAGAAGGAGACACAACCGTTATCGCCGGCATCATAGAAAGTATTCGTGATGTCTTGACGAAGAAGAATGAACGTATGCTCTTTATTCAAGTAGCCGACTTCTCCGGTTCGACCGATGTGGTTGTCTTCCCTAAAGTTTTCGAAGAATTTAGAGGCTTCATCACCGCTGAAAATTGTATAGCCATCAAGGGCAAGGTCTCAAAGAGGAAGGGCGAGACCAGCTTTATCGCAGAGAAAATAAAAGCCCTTTAGCTTTGAGAAAGGGCCTTATTTTGATAATATAAAGAGATGCAAGACGTAGAGAAATTAAGACATTCACTGGCCCACCTATTAGCCGCAGCAGTTTTGGAACTTTATCCAGATACCAAAAATACTATTGGGCCAGCCATTGATAATGGTTTTTATTATGACTTTGAATTTTCTTCTCCCCTTCCGGAAGGAGCTCTGAAGGATATAGAGAAAAAAATGAAGAAACTTTCGAATACTTGGACAAATTTTGAGAAGAAGGATGTGACAGAGAAAGAGGCTCGAGAGGTATTCAAAAACAATCCATACAAACTCGAACTCATAGATGAAATTTTAGCCAAAGGGGAAAAACTGACACTTTATACTTCGGGGAAATTCACCGACCTTTGTCGTGGCGGACACGTGGATGATATGAAGGACGTATCTATGGACGCCTTCAAACTTTCTCGTGTGGCCGGAGCATACTGGCGTGGAGATGAGAAGAATAAAATGCTTACGCGTATTTATGGACTGGCTTTCAATACTAAAGAAGAATTGGATGTTTATGAGAAGCAACAGGAAGAAGCCAAAAAAAGAGACCACAGAAAAATTGGTAAAGAATTAGATCTATTCACCTTCTCTGATTATGTGGGTAGTGGCTTGCCCCTTTACACTCCAAACGGAGCTCTCATAAGGAGACTTCTAAATGATTATGTGGAGTCACTCCAGAGCAAATCCGGCTACACTCAAGTTTGGACTCCACAGATAGCCAAGGCTTCCCTATTCAAACAATCCGGCCACTACGATAAATACAAAGACGATATGTTCAGAGTAGTTTCAAATTACACTGAGGAAGAATTTTTCTTGAAGCCTATGAATTGTCCTCAGCATACTCAGATTTATGCCAGCCAACCAAGAAGCTACAGAGACCTCCCTCTCCGCTACTCTGACTTTGCCATGCTTTATAGAGACGAACAGCCCGGACAACTTTCAGGTCTGGCTCGAGTGCGTTCATTCTCTCAAGACGATTGTCATATTTTCTGTAGAGAAGACCAAGTAGATGAGGAAATTGATGTGGCATTAAAAATGACTAGAAAGATTATGGAGACTTTTGGTCTCAAATATAAATACAGACTTTCGACCAGAGACCCAAACAAAATTGATTCTTATCTCGGCGAACCAAAAGTCTGGGATAAGGTGGAGGCATGGGCAGAAAAGATTATGCAGAGAAACAATATTGAATTCATCCCCGGACCCGGTGAGGCGGCCTTCTATGCTCCAAAAATGGACCTCATAGCCACAGATGCTTTGGGAAGAGAATGGCAGCTTTCTACAGTTCAAATTGACTACGTTATGCCCGAGAGATTTGATTTAACTTATACAGATTCTGACGGGAAACAGAAACGTCCAGTGATGCTTCACCGAGCCATCATCGGTTCTGCCGAAAGGTTTATGATGATTCTCCTAGAACATTTCGCCGGCAACCTCCCTCTCTGGCTTTCGCCAGTACAAGTGAAAGTTATCCCTGTCCGCACCAACCACAACGAATATGCACAAAAAGTTTCTAAAATACTCGAAGAACAAGGTGTTCGAATCAATCTTGATTTAAGAGATGAGAACCTCGGGGCCAAGGTCAGAGAAGCCAAGAATCAAAAGATTCCTTATTGGATAGTGATTGGTGATAAAGAAGTCGAATCAAATACAATTACTCTAGAATCCAGAGACCACGGCCAACTCGGACAAATTACGGTCGAAGAATTGGTTTCTAAATTAAAGGAAGAAATTCAAAATAGGAAATAATGAGGATCACTAAGCTTGGACATTGTTGTTTACTTATAGAAACTAAGGGCAAGAGAATTTTAACTGATCCCGGCAGTTATACAGTGGAAGCACATTCGAAACTTGAAAACATTGATTACGTCCTATTCACACACGAGCATCAAGATCATTATCATATTGAATCTTTGAAAATTCTTATTGAGAAAAACCCCCAAGCTATTATTTATACAAATACCTCTGTCAGTGAACTTTTGGATAAAGAAGAAATTAAACACATCCTTATAAATAATAATGAATCTGTTTCTCTTGGAGATGTTCCTGTGGTTGGCATCGGAGAGAAACATGCAATGATGCACAGTTTAGTCCCACTATCGGAAAATATTGGGTTTTTTATTGATAATCGCTTGTGGTATCCAGGAGATAACTTCACTAATCCAGAACGTGCTGTAGAAATTTTAGCTCTTCCAGTATCGGGCCCTTGGATGAAAATCGGTGAGGCGATAGATTATGCCCTTATTCTAAAACCGAAAATTGTTTTCCCTGTTCATGACGGAACTCGATTCGGCTCTGCTCACGCCTTGCCATTAAAAATTCTACCAATTCAAGGAATAGAGTTTGTACCAATGGCTGAAGGAGATTCTAAAGAATTTTAGAAAATGAAAAACGAGCCAGTTAGGCTCGCGTGGGCGGATCATAATGACACGGAGATTGTTTGCACCCCCGAACAATTGGGTCAGTAACGTGTGCCAAAAATACCCTGGAACACAAAGGACAGATTTCATCCAGATTTCCGGCGGTAATGGCTTGTTTTCGACTTATCTGGTAACAAAGATCTTGTTTAGCCACTGCCTCCTCAACAAGGAGGGCATTGTCTTCATCATCAAACATTTCAAAGAAAAACTCGTAGGGTTTTCTACGATTATTATCTCACAATCGCATTATGCATCAATGTTGGCTTTCTTGGCGTTGGATTGAATAAAAGATTTGCGAGAAGGGACATCGGTTCCCATGAGGATATCAAACACACGATCAGCGTCACGCGCATCTTCGACATTTACTTGTTTGAGAATACGCACGGCTGGATCCATGGTTGTTTCCCAGAGTTCTTCGGCATTCATTTCTCCGAGACCTTTGTAGCGTTGGATAGAGATTTTAGGCTTTTTAGCTTCTTTGCTTGTTAGCTTTTCATCAGTCCCTTCGTCTTCAGTAGTTTCTGGCTCATCAATTTCCACAATTTCATCTGGGCTGACATCCTTGCCTACTTTTTGGTTTTTTTCTTCATCTGAATACGCATACAAAATTTCTTTGCCTTTTTTAATTTTATAAAGCGGTGGTTGAGCGATGTAAACAAATCCAGAGTCTATGAGTGGCCGGAAGAATCTATAGAGCAAGGTGAGAAGGAGTGTTCGAATGTGGGCCCCGTCTACGTCGGCATCTGTGGCGATAATAATTTTGTGATACCTAAGTTTAGAAATATCGAAAGTGTCTCCAATGGCTGTGCCAAAGGCAATGACCAAATTTTTAATTTGCTCTGAAGCAAGCATCCTATCAAGGCGCGCTCGTTCAATGTTAAGAATTTTTCCTCGGAGAGGCAGAATGGCCTGTGTGCGGCGATCACGACCCATCTTCGCAGTACCTCCGGCTGAATCTCCCTCTACGATAAATATTTCAGATTCTTCCGCTGATTTAGATTGACAGTCTGCCAGCTTGCCCGGGAGGGTCATACCTTCAAGAGCGCCCTTTCGGAGCACGGAATCCTTGGCTGCCTTGGCCGCTTTGCGAGCCTTAAGGGCCAAAACCACCTTCTGAATCATAGCCCTAGCCTCGTCAGGATTCTCCTCTAGGAAGGCCGAAAAGGCATCTCCAAAGACGGTAGCCACCATACCCTGCGCTTCCATAGATCCGAGCTTAGCCTTCGTCTGGCCCTCAAATTGAATCTCTCGAAGTTTGACTGATATCACCGCCGTAAGTCCTTCCAAAACATCATCTCCAGTAAAGTTGTCCTCCTTTTCATTCACCAAGTTATTCTTGCGAGCATAGGTGTTGAGCGTCCTCGTCAGCGTAGTTTTAAAACCGGTGACATGCGTACCTCCTTCTGAGTTATAAATATTGTTAGCGAACGGTAGTATACGCGAAGAAATATCATCTACGTATTGAAGTGCTACCTCCACAGTTTCATATTCGTTACCATTCGTAGCTTTCTCCACATAGAAAACACTTTTGTGAATTGGTTTCTGTAAAGCATTTTCAAATCGGACGAGGGACATAAGTCCGCCTTCAAAATAGAAAGACATGGACGGCGCCTCAATACCTAGATCACGAATATAGAAAGTTTCAGTGTCTTTGACCTTCTCTATCTCGCGAGCATCTATGATGGAGATACGCATACCTTTCACCAGGTAGGCTTGCTGGCGAAGGTGATCTACAACTTTCTTAAAATCGAAACTTACTTCTTGAAAAATAGTTTTGTCCGGCTCGAAAGTAATAATCGTACCGTTGCGTTTGGTTGTACCAACTTTTTTGACCGAAGACTTCTTCTTTCCCTGGCTATATTCCTGAACATAAATACCTCCATCCTTGTGCACCTCGGCTCTACAATAAACTGAAAGGGCATTTACTACAGAAGCACCAACACCGTGGAGACCACCAGAAATTTTATAACCTTCACCTCCAAATTTACCTCCAGCATGGAGAGTCGTCATAATAGTTTCGAGTGCAGAAACTTTGGTTTGTTTGTGTGTGTCTACAGGAATACCTCGACCGTTGTCTGTCACTCGAACACGATTCTGGGGCAACAAAACCACCTCGATATCGTTCGCGAAGCCACCCATAGCTTCGTCTCTGGAGTTATCAAAAATCTCTGTAATGAGGTGGTGGAGACCGTCTGGACCGGTAGTACCGATGTACATTCCCGGTCGCTTGCGGACGGGATCGAGACCTTCTAGGACTGTGATGGATTCGGCGCTGTAGTTAGCCGTCTTTTTGGTCTCTTTTTCTGCCTTAGCCATGTGTTTTGTACCCCTAATTATAACAAATTTCT
>Ga0209514_10002499_pt1 | contig 28286 bp, 24 predicted proteins | sample Subgrocontami58m_FD_187452 | JGI IMG/M metagenome (GOLD analysis project Ga0209514, IMG submission 187452) | Subsurface groundwater microbial communities from S. Glens Falls, New York, USA - GMW37 contaminated, 5.8 m (SPAdes) (version 3) | ecosystem: Environmental > Aquatic > Deep subsurface >...
GAATCGGTACGCATCCAGAGGTCGCAAAACGGACGCATGGTGATCCTGAATCTGAGCGACGGCAGCGCGATGCAGGAAGTAACCGTCTACAACGAGCTATTTGACCAGTACCGCGATCTGTGCAAGGAGGACAGCCTGCTGGTAATCGAGGCCAAGGTGAGGATTGTGCGGCGGGCTGCGGCGGGGGAGGAGGGCGATACATCTTTCCTACGTGTTATCGCCGAAAAGATTTACGACCTGGCGGCCGCGCGCAGCCATTTCGCCAAAGGCATACGGCTTTCGATCAATGGCTTGGCCAGCCAAGCCGGCGCCGCGGCGGCGGCTCATCTAAAGGAACTGCTTGCGCCTTACCGCGACGGAAATTGCCAGGTGAATGTCTGTTACACGAGCGGTGCGGCGAGCTGCGAGGTGCTCCTGGGCGAAGATTGGCGCGTCAAGCCTGACGACGCACTGATGCAGTCGCTGCGCGAATGGCTGCGGCCGGAAAATGTGCAGGTAATCTACCCCTGAAGCGCAGGCTACTGCGTCGGCCACAGCTCGAAGCTCGTGAACTGTCCTTCGGCGGTTGAAACGTCGACGCGCTCCACCTGCGCGGCCGCCGGACCCACCCGTGCCCAGGCGATCAGCGCATCGAGCGCCTCGGGCGCGCCTTCGATCATCGCTTCGACGCAACCGCTGCGCCGGTTGCGCACCCAGCCGGTCACGCCGAGGCTTCGCGCCTGGGCGCTGAAGTGATAGCGAAAACCCACGCCCTGCACGCTGCCGTAGATGTCCAGATGCTTGACCATGAATCGGGAGTGTAAACAAACACGGCCCGTTTTGCAGCGAGCCGTGACTCCTGGCCGCAAACCGCGAGACCGATGCGCCAGGAGCGCGGATCGGCGACGCTACAGCAGCGGTTGAGTTACTTGTTCTGGCTGATCATATACTCGACGGCGGCCTTGACGTCGGCCTCGGATGCGGCGCCGCCTTTGGGCGGCATCGGCGCCTTGCCCTTCATGACGCTGGCGGTCAGCGCATCAGCACCCTTCTTGATCAGAGGGGCCCATGCCGCCTTGTCCCCGATCTTCGGCTTCATCGCCGTATGGCAGCCTTTGCACGATTTTTCGAATACTGCCTTGCCGTCGGCGGCTGCGACTTGCCCTGCGACCATCAGCGCGGCTACCGTTGCAGCCAAAAGTATCGTCCGTTTCATTTCCTTCTCCTTTGCATTGTTACGTTGTCAAAATGCTATGCGTAATTCAATCAATCTGCCCGACCAAGGACCACGCGTTCGCGCAGCCACCCTTCATATTTTCGGCATAGAGCTGCCTCAGGAATGGGCGTGCGTGGCTTCGTCCGCCCAGGGCGGAAACAGCCGGGTCAGGATATACAGCAGTCCCAGCGGGGCCAGCGTCAGTATGATTGCCATGAGCGCGCCTTCCTTGCCAAAGAAGGGCATTTGATAGCTCAGCAGTCCTTTGCCGGTCTTGGATATCTCCTGCCCGCCGATCACCACGTTCCAGCGCATCATGAAGACGGAGAACAGCACCAGGATCGCGCATACCGTTACGCCGACGACCAGGGCCTTACCCGTGGTGCCGCGCCAAATCATGTACGAAAGCCAAAGGAATGGCGTGATGGCGCCGATGGCGAACTGCAAAATGAAGTACGGAATCAGCAGCGGACCGGTCACGTATTGCATGATCACGTCCACGCCCTCGCGTCCTTTGTAGACGATGTTGGCGAATTCCAGACCCTCCAGCACCAAGGCGACCATGATGAAGGCCCAGATCGTGTAAGCGAGGCCTTTCAGACATGCCAGATCGACCGCAATTTTGCGAAGCTTGCATGAGGTGACGTACAGCACCGCCAGCAGCGAAACGCCGGAGATGATGGCCGAAAACAGGAAAATCACCGGCATTAGGTCGGAGGACCACCATTCGCGGGCTTTGAGCGAGCCGTACATGAATCCGACGTAGCCATGCAGTCCGTGGGCCGCGGGTATGCCGATGACCGCAAGGGCGAAGATCCATTTCTTGTCGTAGCGCATCGCGTGTTCGGACACATCGTACGAGCCGAGCGTCAGCAGGCGATAAAACCTGCCCAGCAGATCCGTCCTCTTTTGCGCCTGCTCCACGATGAAAGGACGGTACGCAAACCAGCCTTCCAGCATCAGCAAGGCCACGTAGAAGCTCGCGAAAAAGCCGAACGCCGCCATGGCGGAGGTCAGGTGCGGCGTGATCGTGGAGTTGAAGGCACGTTCCGGATGTCCGAGGTGCAGCAGCAACGGCGTTGGCACGAAGATCATGCAACACAGCGAAGTGAGCAGCGCCAGGTGCGCGACCGGTTTCAAGCGCTCGAAGCCGAATACCTGGTACAGGCTGGAGACGGTAAACGCGCCTGCGACTAGCCCGGTGAGATAGGGATAGACGGCGATGAGCACCGACCATTCGAACACCGTTTCGTTCGGATAAACCCAGCCCGTGTAAGGAGCGAAAGCAATGATCGGTTCCACTAGTTCACCTCTTTGTCTATGCCAACGTAGAAAACGTTCGGAGCATTGCCGGACTCGGGCCTGAGCACCTGCACGCGGTTATTGCGGATGAACAAGCTGATCGGGCTTTCCTTGTCCTTGGTATCGCCGAAGACGCGCGCGTCCACCGGGCAGACCTCGACGCATGCAGGCTGCAGCCCCTTGGTGATGCGGTGATAGCACCAGGTGCATTTGTCCGATACCCCTTTTTCTTCATTGAAGTAGCGCGCGCCGTAGGGACAGGCCTGCACGCAGTAGCGGCAGCCGATGCAATAATCATGGTCGATCAGCACCACGCCGTCCTTGGTCCTGTACGTCGCGCCGGTCGGGCACACCTGCACGCAGGCCGGGTGCGTGCAGTGGTTGCACAGCTTGGGCACGAAGAACGCCTTTTCCACCTTCGCGTCCTTGTAGCGGTTGGCGAAGCGAAATTCCTTTTCCGAACCGGAGGCCTCGATGTTTACCGGATCCTGCTGACTGTCTATGCGCACTGCGTCCTCGCCCTCGATGTGAACATAACGCTCGACCCAGGTGCGGAATTGATGCGCATTGCGCGGTACGTCGTTTTCATGCTTGCAGGCTTCGACGCAACGCAGGCAGCCGATGCATTTGGTCGCATCGACGCCGAAGGCCCACTGGTGCTTGGTCCAGTCGTAATCCTTGGTGGGAAACGAATCGGCTTCGGCGGAGGGCGGCGATTTCGCCGATACCGCGGGCATGACCCCCAAGGCCGCGGCGCCGACGGCGGCGCCGGTGCAGGTCGCGGCCCGACCGAGCTTGCTTAAGAACTCCCGCCGTGCCTCCAGCGAAGGTTTGGTGTCTTGTTTGCTCATAATATCGTCTTCCTTCACTTAGTGGTCTTACAGCTTTGCTCGGCGTAGAAGGCGGCAAGGTTCGCGATGTCCGCATCGCTCAGGCCGCGGGATACCCCCGCCATCATCGGGTCCTTGCGCAGCCCGGCCTTGAACGCTTTCAGCACGTTCACCAGATAGCCGGGCTTTTGCGCCGCAAGTGTGGGCCAGGCCGGATTGCCGGCGATTCCGGTTTCGCCATGGCAGGCGGCGCAGTTCTTCGCCAGGGCCTTGCCGGCGACGGCATTACCGATGGCTGATTTGCCTGGAGCAGTCGGGCAGTCGAGGCTGGCGTAATGGGCTGCCAGATTCTGGATGTCGGCATTGCCGAGCGCCTGCGCGAGCGGCGTCATCGCCACGTCCTTCTGATCGCCGGATTTGTACGCGGCGAGTATGCGCACCAGATAGGCGGCGTTTTGGCCGGCGAGATTCGGCCAGGTATCATTCGGACTGATTCCGTCGGCACCGTGGCAGGCGCTGCAGGCGGCTGCACGCTGTTTGCCGGCAGCGGCATTCCCCGTCACCTTGGTGGTGGCCGCTGCGATCTTGGGCGAATGCGGGTTATGGCAGACGGCGCATTGCTGGCCACCTGAATGCTGCGCGACCTGGACCTGCGGCTGCGTCTTGGGCCTTCCGGTCATCGCCTCGTGGCACAGGGTGCAAAGCTTCGCCGTGTCTTTCGGAATCGGCAGTTTGCCGTTCTGAGGATGGCCCTTGGCGGCCCCATGGCAGACTTCGCACGTCACCGACTTGTGATTGCTCGCGGACCATTGGGCGTGGCGCGCCGCGTGGCAGCCCTTGCAGTAATTGGCCGTCTGCAGAACGGGCTCTTGCGCGGCAATCTCCGGCACCGAATCGGCACGATAGTGTCCGAATCGATAAAACGATTTGTCGGTGAGAAGCGGTATTGCGATCATTGCGACTACAAGAAAGCCGGCAATCAGGGACAACAGTCGGAATATATGCTTGGGCATGCTTGCCTTTCAGGTTAGCGCGTCAAACCTTCAAGATTGGAGGGAGGTGGTTTACGTTCGGAGAAAAATTTTGCGCGTTTCAGTTCTTCGTAGCTTCCATCGAAATAGCTGGCGTTCGGAAAGGCGTTGCGCGTCAGTTCCTCGGCGACTGCGCGCGCTTCCCGCGTATTGTTCGCAAAGACGAGAATGCGGGTGTTGGCATCCAGATAGCTGAGCCGGCGGTCCTCTTTGGCGTGGCTCGCTTCGCCGCCGAGTATGCTTTGGGCGGCGGGTATGGTGCCGGCGGCGTACTCGGTGCGGCTGCGCGCGTCCACGATTACGGCATTGCCGGCGCGAAACACCTGACGGAAGCCCTGCAGGTTGGTTTCCGCGGGATGGCCCAGTATCCGCCAGAACGCGAGGCCGAGCTGATAGCGGCTGACCTTGGAATAGCCCAACTTGACCAGTTCCTCGGAGCCGCGCCGGGCCCAGTCGCAAAAGGGGCCGTTGGAATACACAACCATGCTGACGCTTTGATCCGGAAAGTTCTGCGTGATGCGACCGAGTTGCTGCTCGTCCAAATTGATGCTTCCGGGAATGTGCGCGATCGCGTACTCCTGCTGCGGCCGCGCATCAAACACGATAGCACCCGCTTTCGCGAGGAACGTCCTGAGCTCGTCCGTCGATATCTCCGGCGTCTTCTGCCCCTGCTCTTCCAGTGTCGCCTCGTAGACATTCGGCCTGGTCTTGGAAGCGAACGCGCAGGGATTGCCGGCGAGCAGGCATGCGACGAGCGTCATGAACACGGTTCCTCGAACCGGAACTTTGGTGCAAATGAGACGTCGCATCGACATGGCGCATGTTTTCCCTTGAACCGGATGATGCGGAATCGGCCACCCGGGCACAACGGACTCTCGTTCCTATTTTCGAAAGCCCGGCGGGACCATGGTCTGAGACCAATGGGACCGCGCGCGCGTCGCTACTGAAACCGGGCTGGTTAAGCGCTGGCGGCGTCGGACGCTCGCTGTTAGGATAGACGCACGGATATGAAAAACGCGTTTTCCAAGCTCAGCCTGGTCCACCGATTCTTGCTGATCGGGTTCCTGATTCTGCTGGCCGGGATGGCGCTTATCGGCACCTGGGTTGGCGGTCAGATCGAAAACGGCGTCATCGGCGGCACCGGCGTGGTGACCAACATGTACCTGGACGGCGCCATCTCTCCCCACGTGCAGTCCTTGGTTGGCGGCGAGAGACTGGATGATGCCGACCGGGTTGCGCTTGACCGCATGCTCGCGGATACGCATCTGGGCGAACATATCGTGGCGCTCAGGATTTGGGGGCGCAATGGCCGCGTTGTTTACAACAGCGCGGATCCGTCCCTGGTCGGCAGCCGCTACGCAATCGATCGACCGTTGGAGTCGGCATTTGCAGGCGATGTGCGCTCACGCATCGTCGAACAAACGGAATTGCAGAGCGAATTCAAGGACAGTCGCTGGTCGCGTCTGATCGAAACCTACGCGCCGCTGCGCGCGGAAGCCGACAGATCGGTTCTCGCAGTGGCCGGGTTCTTTCACGCCTCCGAAGGCCTGGAGCAAGGCGTACGCCGCGCACAGTTGCGCAGCTGGGCAGTGCACGGCGCGGTAACGCTGGCGATGCTGGTGTTATTGGCGACATTGGTGAGAAAGGCAAATGACACCATCACCGCAACGCAGCGTGAGCTTAGCGAAAAGGTGGCGCAGTTGACCGCATTGTTGGCGCAAAATGAACACCTTCACGATCGGGTGAATCGTGCCGCCGCACGCACCATGGCGCTCAACGAACAGTTCTTGCGCAATATCGCCACCGACCTGCACGACGGGCCGGGACAGACCCTCGCGCTGGCTTCGATGCGTATCGAATCGCTTGCCGACGCCTGCGGCAATTGCGAGTATGCAGTCGGCCGCAATGGCAGCGTGAGCGAGGATTTCCACACCATCCACGTGGCGCTGCAGTCGGCGCTCACCGACCTGCGTGCGATCCTGCGCGGGCTGCAACTGCCCGAAATCGAACAGCTTTCGCTGGCCGAGACCCTGCAGCGCGCCGCGGACGATCATCAGCGAAAAACCGGGGTCGCAGTGCCGATCACGCTCAGCAACGCGCCAGAACAGGCGCCGCTGCCTGTACGCATCACGCTGTTCCGGGTATTGCAGGAATCACTGGCGAACGGCTTTCGCCACGGCGGTGGCTGCAATCAGCGCGTATCGGTGACCGGTGCGGCGGGAGAACTGGCCGTAGAAGTAGCCGATGACGGCAAAGGCTTCGACCCCGATGCGCTGAAGCCGGACGGCCATTTCGGGCTCGACTGGATGCGCGAGCGCGTAGAACTCCTGGGCGGCAGTTTCGAGGTGCAAAGCGCTATTGGCCGCGGCGCGGTAGTACGCGTGTCGCTGCCGCTGACTCAAATGGAGCATGCTCATGGCTGAGCGCATCAGCATCGTGGTGGCGGACGATCATCCTTTGTTTCGCGAAGGTGTGGTGCACTCGCTCGCATCCGAGCCGGATCTGGATGTGGTCGGCCAGGCATCGTGCGGGGAGGAGGCCCTGCGCCTCGCGTGCGATCTCGCTCCCGACGTCGTGATGCTCGATATCGGGATGCCGGGATGGGGCGGGATCGTGACCGCAGACAAGATCCGGACCGCCTGTCCCGCCACCAGGGTGATCATGCTGACCGTGCTCGAAGACGAAGACAAGCTGCTGGCGTCGTTCAAGGCGGGCGCGCGCGCCTATGTGCTCAAAGGCGTTTCCGCGCATGAACTGGCGCGCGTAGTGCGATCTGTCGCCGAAGGCGAGGTCTACGTGACGCCGTCGCTTGCGGCGGGCATCCTGGTCACGCTCACGCGCAGCCCCGCGCCGCAGGATCCCCTGGAAGGTTTGACCGAGCGCGAATCCGAGATACTGAGGTTCGTGGTGCAAGGGTTGACCAATCGCGAGATCGGCGAGAGGCTGCATCTGGCGGAGAAGACGATCAAGCATTACATCACCAATATCCTGGAGAAGCTGCATGTGCGCAGCCGCATGGAAGCGGCGATGCTGGCCGTGCGCGCAACTGGCCGCGACGTGGTGAAATAGTAATTGCCTGTCGGGGCAAATTTCTTTCGCGTGCCTGCCAAATTCCAGACTTCATGCTACAATCCCGCCGCGAATCGACACCGAAAAAACTCCGCCTCCACCTCTAGTTTTCGCTCCGTGGTGTTGGCCAGCGAAAGCGGCGGCAAATTGCCACCCAGGCGGGGAATACCATAAATCAGACGATCGTTCGAGGGAACGTTGATGAAGCTTAGCGTGCAAATTGTATTCCCGGCGATCCTCGGCGTGGGCCTGGCGATTGCGGGGTTTTCGACCGAAGGCATGGCCCAGGCCATCACTATCCAGCCCGGCAAGATGCCCGAGTTGCGCGTCGCGTATGCCACTCCCCAGGATATTGCGGAAGGCAAGCGCGTGGCCGCGACCCTGTGCGTAAAATGCCACGGCCTCAACGGCATCAGCAATGCCAAAGGCGTGCCTCACATTGCCGGCCAGCGGCCGGTATACCTGCACCAGGAACTGAAGGTTTATCAGACCGGCGCCCGCGGCGTAAATGCGATGAGCGAGACGGTCAAGTACATGAACGACGATGCACTGATGAAGGTGGCGGCCTATTACGCCAGCCTCGAGCCTGCCGAACCCAGCGTTCCGAGCGGCAAGGCGGCCCCGGTCAAACCCGATCCGCTCGCCGCCGGCCGAGGCGCTGCCGCAGGCTGTAGCGGATGCCATGGCGATACGGGTGTCAGCAAGACCCCCGGAATGCCGAGCCTGGTCGGGCTTGATCCGAAATATTTCATTGCGGCGTCTAACGCCTACAAGGGCGGGCAACGCAAGCACGACATGATGAAGACTCTGATCTCCGGCCTGAGCGATGCGGATCTTGCCAATGTCGCGCTCTTCTACGCCCTGCAAAAGCCCGCGAAGGCGCAGACCCCCGCGCCGGGCAACGTGGCAGCAGGCAAGACCGCGGCGGCAGGCTGCGTCGGCTGCCATGGGGAAAACGGCGTCAGTGGAAACCCATCCACACCCAGCCTTGCTGGCCAGGATGCGCAGTATTTCATCGTTGCGATGCGCGCCTACAAGGACGGATCGCGTAACGAGGCGTCGATGAAAGGGGTGGCAGCGTCGCTGGACGATCCCGTTATCAAGAATATGGCAGCGTATTACGCGAGCCAACAACCGCAGCGGCCCAGTGTTGCCAAACCCATGACCGTAGCCGAATGGGCGCAACGCTGCGACCGTTGCCATGGTGTCAACGGCAACAGTACCGACCCGCGCTCACCGGCACTCGCAGCGCAGCGCGTGGATTATCTGGAGAAGGTGCTCCACGCCTATAAGAAAGGCGCGCGCAAGAGCAAGGAAATGGCGGTGATGTCCGAGGGACTGGACGACGCTCTGGTCGATGGACTTGCCTTGCATTACGCGCGCCAGAAGGCGAGGGGAGCGGTATACGTGATCCTGCCACCCGCCGCCAAGTAACTTCAGTCCAAACATTCCAATGGAAAGGCCATGAGCGATATCCCACTGCACCGCCATTACTTGCACTATTCGGAATTGCCGACCAGCATGCGCGTCCTGTATACGGCGGCGCTGCTGGTGCTCGGTCTCGCGTATATGTTCGCCGGACTCTACCTGTTTCACACCTACTCCGGGCGCGATGGAAACGCGATGAACCTCTCTTACGACGACCTGGTTATCGCCTACAGCGGCAGCGGCAAGGGTTCGCGCCTCGAAGCGGCGCTGCGCGGACCGATGTCGAATATGCTTCCGCCAGACGAACTCGGCGTTCTGGTCTCTTGGGTGCAGCAGGGTGCCGACAAGGCCAAATACGAGACCACCATCAGGCCGATCCTGGAAAAGCGTTGCCTGAGTTGCCACGACGGCAGCAATCCGCACCTGGCGAACCTGAGCAACCTTGACGGCTTGAAAAAAGCGACCGAGCAGGATACCGGCACGGACATTTTCACACTGGTTCGCGTGTCGCACATTCACTTGTTCGGGCTGACGTTCATCTTTTTTCTCGTCGGCCTTATCTTCAGCCACGCTTACTGGCGGCCGATATGGTTCAAGAGCGCGATCGTGGGCTTGCCTTTTCTCTGCCTTGCGCTTGACGTTATCTCCTGGTATCTGGTGAAGCTGTACCATCCGTTCGCGTTCGTGACCATGTTCGCTGGCATGGTGCAGGGCCTGTGCTTCGCGTTCATGTGGGTGATATCGATGTATCAGCTCTGGTTCTCGGGGACACCGGAAGCGGTTGCCACGAGACACGGTGAGAAGACCATCGCGGTAGGTTGATATGCCGATGCGGTAGTAACCGCGTCCGCAGTTCCGACCGTACAGGGGCTGTCCGAAGGGGGCCAGCCCCTTTTTTTGCTGGTCAGTCGCCACTTAGGTATTCACTTTGGTCGAATCGCAGCAGGGTGGACACGGTTCGTCGCGGTAAACCCGCGACCCGATCACCGATTCGTTCATCGCGAACGGCGCATGTTTCGGACTAACTGCGTTGTGCGCGGCCCTGTAGGGCGCGGATTCATCGCGCCGGGACAGTGCTCATCACGGCACGATCGGCACGGTCGCGTCGCGGTAAACCTGCGACCTACGCCGATTCGCTCATCGCGAACTGTGCCTCCCCCGGATCTGGCGACACTTGCTACTCGTAGTGCACGCATCGCCTCAAGCCCGAGGATTTGCCAGTGAGAATGCCGCGCCAAAAGAAAAGCGGGCGCCGGTTTTGCGCACCCGCTCTTGCGTGATTACGCCCCGTGTCGATGTAGCCGCGTCAGTGCCTAATTTGCCGGCTGACTGGCGTACCAGGAGGCGAGACTTTCTATGATGGAGTTGCTGTAGATAGTGCTCATGTTATGCATGGTGGAGCTTTCGCGTTTGCCATCGCGATAGCCTCTTAGCGCCATTACCAGATAGTCCTTGTCCTGCCCTTTCATCTTCGGCGCGGCCATCGAGGGATTGTCGTCCTGGTCGTGGCAGCGGTTGCATTTTGCGGCCAGTTCCTGCGTGGACGTCGGCACCTGATCCGCCGCCTTCGGCTTCTGCGCCGCGTAGAACGCGGCGATGTTGTCGATGTCTTTGTCGCCGAGGCCGGCTACGTAGCGTTGCATGCCCCAATTCTTGCGCGTCGTACGGTAAGCTTTGGTCGCCTTCACCAGGTACTCGGCGTCCTGGCCCGCAAGGCTCGGAGTCGCGGCGTCCGCGCTGACCCCGCGCGGGCCGTGGCAGCCGCCGCACATGGCGGTGAGGGGTTCGCCTGCCGCCGGATCACCGCGCTTGGGCGCCGCGCGTTGCACCGGCGTTTGGGTTGCAAAGTACAACGCCAGGCTTTCCAGGTCCAGCGTGTCGGTATCGCCCGAGGCCGATTTCATCAATCCTTTCGCGCGGTCACCCCGGTGATACTCCTGCACGGCGGCAACGAGATAATGCGGTTGCTGGCCGGCCAGAGTCGGGGTACCGGGAATCGTGCTGTTGCCGTCTGCTCCATGGCACTTGGCACAGGCGGCGGCGAGCTTCTTGCCATTTTCATAGGGAGACGAATGCTTGATGTCGGTGGCCGCGGCGCTCTGAATCGGGGGCAAGCTGGCAAAGTACGCGGCGACATTGTGCATGTCCGCGTCGCTCATGTTCGTGGTCATGTCGCGCAGCGCGGCATGCGTGCGCTTGCCCTCCTTGTACTCTCTTAGCGAGGCGTACAGATAACGCTCGCGCTGCGCCGCCAGGTGCGGAATGGCCGGGGCGGTGCCGCCTCCATTCGCTCCGTGACAGGCCTTGCAGTCGCGCTCGGCGATCGCCTTGCCAGCATTCAGGTCCGCCGAGCTCTTCTTCTCGGCTGCGGTGCTCGCGGTCGACCCCTTTTTCTCCGCGCAGCCGAGCAGCGCCGCCGAAATGATGATGCCCAAAATCAAATTTTTCATTGGAAATCTCGAAAATGGTGAATTAACCGAAACTCGCTCACTGACATCAATCGTGGATGGTCTTGCCGACTACACGAATGATATTCTATTTCTAACGCTATCGGCAATTTAGCGTCGCTATGCTTGCGCGAGAACGAACGCCCCGGGACGTAATTCCCGGGGCGTTTGCACATTGGTTTCGTCATCCCGCCATGCTGGTCAGGAATCCAGTCAACACAAGTACCAGCAGGATCAAGCCGAAACTGATCAGAGTGAATCCCAGGATTTTGGCCCCCAAGGCCATCGGCCGCGATGGCTCATCCACCAGGTACTTGTCGAGCTCCCCGGTCTTGACCAGACGGTCGTATTCCACCGCGTGCTCATGCTTGAACTCCTGCAGCGGTACCGAGCCCGTGAACATCACCACGTCCAGCGGGAATTTGTCCGGTCTGAAGTGATTGTTGAAGAAATGCACGGTGAACAAGAACAGCGCTGCGAGGAGCGCCTCTTCGCCATGGAAGATCGTCGCCACGTTGAATACCCATCCGGGCAGGAACGATCCGGTTGCGGCCGGGAACCAAAGCATGACACCGCTCACGCCGATGATGGTTACGCCCCAGAACGGCGCCCAGTAGTCGAACTTCTCCCAGTAGGTCCAGCGATCGAAGACAGGCCGCGGCCCGAGGCCGAAGAACCACTTGAACATGGCGATCATGTCCCACAAATCCTGCCAGCGCGGCACCAGCGAATTGGGTCCGAACCACTGGAAGGTCCTCCAGTTGCGGCCTATGCGCAGCGCGAAGTAGATCAGTTGCACGATGAATACCGTCGCGAAGATCACCGCGCAAGTCCTGTGTACGATAGCCGCCACCTTCGGGCCGCCAATCAGATCCATGACGACTGGCGCCCACGCCGTGTTGGAGTAGAGCACGGCCATGCCCGTCAATGTCAGGATCATCAGCGTCAGTGCAAAGGTAAGGTGGGCGATGCGCCAGATGAGCGGAAAGCGCTGGTAATACTTGCCGAGCAGCAACTCATCGGTCTTGACGTGCGGGCGTGCCGCGCGCGCCTGGCGGTCCTTGTATTCGCGATAGAACCACAATGCCGAATGCGTCCAAAAGAACGCAAACGTGCCGGCGAGCAACTGAATCATGAGCTTCGACGCGAGCCAGATATGGGGAAAGCGACCGAAATCATGGGTGGTGCCGTGCGGCTCGAAGCTCGTAAACCCCTGCGTCGCGTCCTTGTGGCATTGCTTGCAGGTTTGCAGACGGTTGTTCGGATGGACGCTGGACTGCGGGTCGTCCGTGCGCTGGATGCCGTGGTTGCCATGGCAGTCGAAGCACTTGGCCGTGTGCGCGTAGCCCAAGCGGTTGATCTGGCCGTGATAGGTCTCGGTATAGGATTTGAGGCTCTCGTGGTGACAGTTGCCGCAATTCTTGGTAATGACGAGCTTGGCTGAATCCTTCGCCGGATCTTCGACGTCGTGGTCGGTGTGGCAATCCGAGCAGATGGCTGCTTTCGGATTGTGCTTCTCCAGGACTTCCTTGCCGTGTACCGAGGTCGCGTAGTAATCGCGTTGGCCGCTATGGCACTTGCCGCAAGTATTGGGAATGTTCAGCCGCCACGCTTTGCGCTCGGGACTGCCGTTGGTGTACACATAATGCGGATCGTGGCAGTTATAGCAGGTTGCGTTGGTACGCGACTGATCATCCCTGTTCGGACGCGCATGTATCGACTTCATGAACCTTTCGATCTGCTTTACCACCACGCCCAGGCGCGCGTGCTCCTGGGTCTTGTTCTCTTTTTGCGCGGCTTCCCACAGTTCCTCATGGCAACTGACGCAACTCACTTTGTGCGTTACCCCGGTCTTGTGCGGAATTTCGGTGATGTCCTTGTGGCACTCGGTGCATAGCCGCTTGCCATGCACGCTTTTCCCGAACTTGTCCGGGAACACGTGCAGTTGGCGCGTCTGGCCGTCTGCGCCCGGCACGCCAAAGCCTTCGTTTCCATGGCACGCCAAGCAGGTAGCATTGCCGGAGTTACCGATTTCTGCTGCGGCAGGCTTGCGCGCGGGGGCGTCTGCAGCTTCGGCTAGCACCGTCCACATGGCCGCTGCGCCAGCAACACAAAACGTTCCCGCCATCACCCACGTTGCCAGTTTCGATACGCGCATGGCCTTTGATTCTCCGGTTAAAAGGACAACACCCATGCCCGGTCTTGGGCCGGGCAAATTCACCGATTACTTCCTACTGTCGCAGGAGGTAACCTTTGTTGCGTCTGTTTCAGGATTGCGGTTACGCTTATTAAAGTCTTTTACTGCATAGCCGCAGGGGCAAGCGCCACGCGGTTAGCGCCCCGACGACCGACCTGGTCACGCCCATGAGCGTGACCAGGTTCTCCGTCGAAAGCCATGCGTCGACAACGACGCGGACGGCGAAACCAAAATGGTGCAAGGATGTTAAATCAACACGGATTATTCGATTTGACGTACATCAATCCCGCTGCGAAATGACGCTGTTGGCGCCCTCCGGATCGAGCAGCCGGACGCGGTGCAGATGGTTCGCATTCTGGGGACGGATGGAAACTCAAAATCCTCGCTGGATTCGTCGACCTTTGCGCTAGATGGTGATTGTGCTGCTGAACGTCTCACCCAACTGCGTTGAGAAACTCTGGCGACTTGTATCGATTACGTTACGCGGAAGTTGCGGAACTGCCAAGGATCGGTGGCATCGATGTCCTCTGGAAAGAGCGTGCCGCGGCCGGCGAGCGGTGTCCAGTCCGTATAGGCGCCTACCAGCTTGCCCAAATAGGGCGTGCACATCTCGAGGATTGCCTGGAAGTCGATTTCATCAGGCTCGACAATGCCCGCGCGTGGATTTCTCAGCGCCCAGATGATGGCCGCCGCGAACGGGGCGTTCACCTGCAGGCTGGTGGCGTTGTTGTGCGGGCACAGCCTGCGCGTCTCCTCGATGTTCAACTGCGAGCCGTACCAGTAGGCGCCACGTTTGTGACCCATCAGCAGCACCCCGAGTTCGTCGAAGCCGGCGTCGATCTCGTCGCGCAGCAGGCGCTGGTGCGGGGGAAAACGCCAGCCGTTGCCGCCAAACTCATGCAGCGACAGCACCGCGTCGTCGCACGGATGGTAGGCGTAATGGCAGGTCGGCCGATAGACTGTCTTGCCATTTTCGCGAAGGGTCAGGTAGTCCGGAATGGAGATGGCCTCGCCATGAGAAATCAGCCAGCCATGAAACGGTCCTTCGAACGGCACCCAGGAGCGCACCCTGGTGGCCACGCCCGGCCGGTCGAGGTAGATGGCGGCGCCGCAGCCGAATCCGTATTCGCGCGCGTCCTGTGGCCAATTGCGCTCATGCGTGCCCCAGCCGAGTTCGGCCGGCTGCAGCGATTCGCCGCAGAACGCCTCGCTTGACCAGGTATTGACGAATTCGTCGTTGCGCTTGTGTATGCGGCTGGTCTGGTGGTCGCGTTCCGAGATGTGGATCACCTTGACCTCGAGCTGCGCCGCGAGCCGCGCCCATTCCTCACGGCTATGGCGTGCATGCGCATCCATGTCCAGCTCCAAGGCGAGGTTGAGCAGCGCCTGTTTGAGCAGATGGGAAACCAGACCCGGGTTGGCTCCATGCATGAGCACACTCGTCGGTCCGGATGGATACTTGCGCCGCAGTGCCAGCGCGGCCTCGCGATGGGCGTAATTGGAGCGACGGCTTGCGGGCAGAGCCAAGTCGGTGTGCCCCCCCGCCCAAGGCTCCAAGCAGGCGTCGATGTAGAGCACGCCGTGCTCCTGACACCATTCGATCAAGGCGACGCTGGAAACGTCGAAGGCGGCATTGACCAGGAAATCCCCGCGGCCGAGCTCGCGTGCGAGAACGGAAGTGTAGTTCCCGTGCGTCAGCGGCTCGATCCGGAATTTGATGCCATATTCGGCGGCGATGTCTTTGCCGAAATCATTGGCCGTGACGATGCTGAGCTGCTGCGGGCGCATGTCGATATGGCGCAGGATCAGCGGCAGCGATCCCTGCCCTACGGCGCCGAAGCCCACCATCAACATTTTGCCTGGGAAGGCGGTGTATTTCTTGTGCGTGCTCACTTTCGCCTTTCGCAAGTCGCGGTGCAGACAAATTGCCGTTGCGATTGCCAGAGCGTTTATATCCGAAAGCGGCAGCAATCGCAACACGGCTGTGTTGCCGCAAGCGGAGTGAAGTTGCCAGAGGCCGTTTCAGAATCACCGAAATGGCCCCTTACATAGGGGAGCATGAGGGGCCGAGGAAGGGTCCCGCCCCTTCCTCGGCCCCTCATATTGTTACAGACTCTATGGCCGCCGTTCGAATTGCTGGCGTACTTCGTCGCTGCGCAGGGTGGAGATGCTCACAGCGCACAGCGCAACCACTGGTATCACGACTACCAATACGCCCGAAATCGCGACGACCCAGCCCCGCGGGGTCAGGCCCTGTGGGTGCTTGTAGTGAACGAGCAGGCGCTCGCCACTGGATAGGAGCGTCAGCGCAATCAACACCCAGCAGAAATACTCCGTGCCGGTGCGCCCCCAGGAATAGCCGTAAAGCAACCCGAACGCGGACACCAGGCCTATGAACCAAAGAAGCAGCAGCGCGAAATCGCTGACGATGCGCGATTGCAGATATTCGGGGGGAATCTTTCCGCTGCGGAAGAGATGCTGCAGCAGCACGACGCCGATCACCAGTGCGGCGAAGGACGCGATTGCGAAAAACCAACCGATGAAGGCTACGGTCAGCGTTGGAACGACCATGCGCGCTTTAGGTCCGGCTTGACCGCGCGGCGCTGATCGCGGTGAGTATGCCTTGCATCAGCGCGAGCGGCGTCGGCGGGCAGCCGGGCACCGCGACATCCACCGGAATCACGTTGGCCACGCGACCGCAACTGGCGTAGCTCTCGCCGAAAATCCCACCGGAACAACCGCAATCGCCGATCGCAACCACGAGTTTGGGATCGGGGGTCGCATCGTAGGTGCGCCTCAGCGGCAACTCCATGTTGCGCGCCACTGGACCGGTCACGAGCAGCATATCGGCGTGGCGCGGACTGGCGACAAATTTGATGCCGAGCCGCTCGAGGTTATAGTGGGGGCCGTTCATGCTGTGGATTTCCAGCTCGCAGCCGTTGCATGAGCCCGCATCCACGTGGCGTATGGCGAGCGCGCGCCCGAAGTGCTTGAGGATCACCGCGCCGAGTCGCTGGTCGATTCGGCGCAGGGTTTCATCCGGCTGCGGCGCCGGTTCGCTGACGATGCCGGTTTTGGCGATTTGCCTGAGCGTCTGATACATGTCAGAGGTCCTGACCGCTATAGGAAAGGTTGAACGATTTGTTGATCAGCGGAAAGTCGGGGACGATATTGTCGATCACCGCGCGCTCGATCACGGGCCAATTCTGCCACGACGGGTCGTGTGCGTGGGCGCGATGGATGCGGTTGGCGTCCGCGGTCTCGAGCGCGATTAGCACTTCGCCGCGCCAGCCTTCGACCCAGCCGATGCCGCATTTGCCGGCCATGCAATTGCCGACAGGGGCGAGAATCTCGCCTGGGGGAAGCTCTCTCGCGAACGTCTGCACCAGGCGCATCGACTCGAATAGTTCTTCGAATCTCACGGACACGCGCGCGGCGACGTCACCGCGTGTGTGCAATCCCATACGCACCGCCGCCTGCTGGTAGGGCGGTATCGGGAAATCGATGCGTAAGTCACGCATGATGCCGCTCGCGCGGCCGGCGAAGCCGGCGAGCCCCATCTTTTCCGCCAGCTCTTGCGGCACCTGTCCGGCCATGATGAACCGGTCCTGCGCGCCTGCGTGATCGTCATAGATCGCTTTCAGGGCAATGGCCTCGGATTGGATCCGCTCCAGCCCCGACACCAGGCGCAGCGCTTGCTCGCGCGGCAGATCGCGCGCGACGCCTCCGGGGACAACTTGGTCCATGAGGTAGCGATGGCCGAACAGTTCGCCCTGCAATCGCAGCAGGTCTTCCTTCAGCCGCCAGAACTGAAAGAAGCCGAAGGAAAACCCGACGTCATTGGCCAGATACCCCAGGTCGCCGAGGTGGTTGGCGATGCGCTCCAATTCGAGCAGGATCCCGCGCAGGCCGAGCGCGCGAACGGGCGGCTCGGTGCCGCTGGCGCCCTCGACGGCCATGGCGTAGGCCCAGGCGTAGGCGACAGTGGAATCACCGGACACGCGAGCGGCGAGTTTGGCGCCCTCGGCCAAGGTCATGGTCTCAAAAAGTTTCTCGATGCCTTTGTGTTTGTAGCACAGGCGCTCTTCCAGGCGCAGGATTTTCTCGCCCACAATGGAGAAACGGAAATGTCCCGGCTCGATGGTGCCGGCGTGCACCGGGCCTACCGGTATTTCGTGCACGCCTTCGCCTTGTACCTGGACGAACGCATAGCGGTCGTCGGACGGCGCGAAACTCGTGCCGATGGCGAATTCCTTGCGCAGTGGGAATACGCCGCCGGGCCAGGCACGGTGGCGCACCCATTTGCGGTGATCCGGGCTGTCTTGTGCGTGGATGCCGAGGAGGTCGTAGGCAGCACGCTGCATCCGATTCGCGCACGGAAAGATGTCGGCGATGCAGGGATAGCGCGGGTGCTCGCGCGCGAGCGGCAGCGTCAGCCATAGGAGACCGGAACGAAACGCGAGCGCGATGTGCAGTGCGAAGCCGCCGCCGCGCGTGGTTTCATCGCTGCCCCAAAGGGCAACCAGGCGCGCTTTTTGCGCGCTCGCTTTCTCCGCCACCGCGCGCAGGGTTCCGACCTCGGTCGTCGAGCGGAACGCGGGCATCGCTCCCGGGACGGGTACGGTCTGGATGGGAAGATCGATCATCGCTTCTTGCCTCGCGCGCTCAGCCGATGAAAGCGGCCGCCTGCCGGTACCATTCGACCAGGTAGGGCGGGATGTATACACCCAGTATCAGCACGAGCGCCAGGTGCACGAACACAGGCACCAGCGCCGGCGGATGCGGCAGCCGGCGCAGGTTGGTTTCGCCGAACACCATCGGCTGGACCTTGCCGAAAATCGCGGCGAAAGCGACTCCCAGCGCCACCAGCAGAAACGGCGTCGCCCAGGGGTGCTCGTGCATGGCGGTGGTGAGCACCATGAACTCGCTCGTGAACACCCCGAACGGCGGCATGCCGAGGATGGCAAGACTCCCCAGCGCGAGTCCCCAGCCGATGGTGGGGCTTTGCTCGATCAGGCCGCGGATGTCCGCCATGTTCTGCGTGCCGGTCTTTTGCGTGGCGTGTCCGACGGCGAAAAAAATCGCACTCTTCGTGAGCGAGTGCACGGTCATGTGCAGCAGGCCCGCGAAAGCGGCGACTGGGCCGCCCATGCCGAAAGCAAAGGTCACGATCCCCATATGCTCGATCGAAGAGTAAGCGAACATGCGCTTGATGTCCTTCTGCCGCGATAGAAAGAACGCCGCGACCACCACCGACAGGAGACCGAATCCCATCATCAGGCCACCGGAAAAATTGCGCCCGAGCGCGCCGTCGACCAGTACCTTGCTTCGCACCACGGCGTACAACGCGACATTGAGCAGCAGACCCGAGAGCACCGCCGAGACCGGGGTCGGGCCTTCGGCGTGCGCGTCGGGCAGCCAGTTGTGCAGCGGCACCAGCCCGACTTTCGTGCCGAAGCCGACGAGGAGGAATACGAACGCGAGCGACAGCACGGTCGGCTCTAGCTGGTCGCGTACCTCGTATAGGTGCGTCCACAGGAGCGAAGTGCCGCCCGGGCCGATAACTTTTTCCGCGGCGAAATACAGCAGGATGATTCCGAACAGGGCCTGCGCGATGCCGACTGAGCACAGGATGAAGTACTTCCACGCCGCCTCGAGGCTCGCCGGCGTGCGGTACAGACTCACCAGTAGCACGGTCGCGAGCGTTGCGCCCTCCAGTGCCACCCACAGGATGCCGATATTGTTGGATAGCAGGCACAGCAGCATGGTGAAGGAAAACATCTGGTACATGCTGTGGTACAGACGCAAGCGTGCGGTGTTCAGGCGCCCGTGGTGCTCCTCGATGCGCATGTAGGGACGCGAGAACAGCGCCGTGGTGAAGCCGACGAACGCCGTGAGCGCGACCAGGAACACATTGAACGGGTCGACGAAGAACTGCTCCTGCAGCGCCGTCATGGGGCCGTCGGTGATGACGCGGCGGGTCAGGGCCGCCGCGGCGACGAGAGTGGTGAAGCTCATCAGCGCATTCAGCTCCGGCGCCCAGCGCTTGTGGCCCACGAGCGCGAGCAGCAGGCCGCCGAGCAGGGGAAATCCGAGGACGAATGCGATTTCCATGCTTCCCTAGTCCTCTTTCAACTTTTCCATATTGCCGATGTCGAGGCTTTCGAACTCGTCGCGGATATGAAAGAAAAATATGCCGAAAATGAACGTGCCCACGAGCACGTCGAGCGCCACGCCCAGTTCGACCACCAGCGGCATGCCGTAGGTCGCGCTGGTGGCGGCGAAGAAGAGGCTATTCTCCATTGCGAGGAAACCGATCACCTGCGGCACCGCCTTGCGCCGCACGATCATCATCAGGAACGACAGCAGCACGCTTGCCATCGCAATCCCGAGGGTGGCGCGCGTCAGGCCGCTCGCCATCTGCGAGATCGGGGTCGCGAGCGAAAAAGCGAAGATCACCAGTCCGATGCCGATCAGCATCGTCGTCGGAATGTTGATCAGGGTCTCGATGTCCCAGCGTATCTGCAGGCGGTCGATCAGGCGGTGCAGTATCCACGGGATCAGTATCACCTTGAGCAGCAAGGTGAGCGCGGCCGAGGAATACAGATGACCCAGGCCGGTTGCGTACGCCATGATCAAGGTCGAGGCGGTGAGCGCGGCACCCTGCCACGCAAACAGCTTGATCAGCGTGAGTACGCGCCGCTGCGCCAGCATGGCGAAGGCGAGCAGCAACAGGAACGCCGCGAGCAAGTTGACGAACTGACTTGAAAGCGAATGATCCATGACGTTCTTAGCCGCGCGTGAGGAAGTGGGTCAGCATGCCGAGCACGCCGAGCAGAAATGCCGTGGACAGGAACTCGGGGGCGAGGAACAAGCGCAGCTTCGCGAGCAGCGTCTCGATCAACGCGAGACCGGCGCCGGCGAGGGCAAGTTTTGCCGCAAGCGCGGCGAACGCGAGCGGGAGAGCACCCCAGTCGCCCGCTTCGGCGATGCCCCAGGGCAGGAACAGCGCGATGCCGATGGTCATGTAGGCGAACAGCTTGATCGCCACGGCCCATTCGATCAGCGCCAGGTGGCGCGCCGAGTATTCCAGAATCATCGCCTCGTGGATCATGGTGAGTTCGAGGTGCGTGGTCGGGTTGTCTATCGGGATGCGGGCGTTCTCAGCGAGCAGCACCATGAGGAAGGCGACCGCGGCGAACGCGAGGCTCGGGTAGATCGCGAGCTCGCGGTGTGCCAGCGTCTCGACGATGGTGTTCAATTGGGTCGAGCCGCTGATGAACGCGGCGGTGAATAGAACCATCAGCATCGCCGGCTCGGCGAGGAAGCCGATCAGCATCTCGCGTCGCGCCCCGAGGCCGCCGAAGGCGGTGCCGATGTCCATCGCGGCCAGTGCCGAGAACACCCGTGCCAGGGCAAACACGCCCACCAGCGCGATGATGTCGGCCGCCGGCGCGAACGGCAGGTCGGTGGCGAGCACCGGAACGATTCCTGCGGCAAGCCACATGCAGCCGAATACGATGTACGGGGTGACGCGAAAAAAGGCGGAAGCGTTGCTTGCGATCACCGCGTCCTTGTGAAACAGTTTGGCGAGCGTGTAGTACGGCAGCAGGATGCTCGGGGCCGAACGGTTCTGCAGCCGCGCGCGGCACTGGTTCGACCAGCCCAGGAGCAGCGGTGCAGCCAGCACCACGAACACCGATTGCAGGATCTGAAACGCGATTCCGGGAAGGTCGGCCATGGGCGGAGTCAGTGCGCAAGATTCATAGTGCGAAAGTCAGCGGACGAAGACCAGCAGCGCGATGAGGGTGAGAAAGCTGTAGAGCAGGTAGATACTGATCTTGCCCTGCTGCAGCAACGCGATCTTGGCCGACACGAATTCGGTCAATCGCGCCACCGGCAGGTACAGCCAGTACCAGTGGCGATCGTAGATCTTGAGCGAGAACCGGGGTGCCGGATCGTCCGGCGCAGGCATATGCCGCTTCATCAGATAGAGGGGGCCGAATACATGCCGGATCGGCTGGCCGAATGCATCGGCGGTGTCCTGCGTGCGCGCGGTCAGTTCGGAATAGCCGCAGCCCCAGGCCTCGGAGTAACGTAGCCGCCCGTGGTAGAAGCGGCGCACCAGGAAAAAAGTAAGGAGCGTCACGCAGACGATCACGATCAGAAACACGATCGGGCTGTAGCTCGTACGCGAGGACTCGATCGGCACGAGCCACAGCCAATTCGATTGCACGGCGCCCTCGCGCAAGCCCTGCCCGTTAAGCGAGACGGCGACCCGATTCAGCATCAGCAAAAACGACGTCGGAAACAGGCCGAGCACGAAGCAGCCCGCGGCGAGCCATGCCATGCCGAAGCGCTCCATCATGCCGGCATCGTGGCCGTGCTCCTCAGTTGCATCCGGCACCGCATGCCGCGGCTCGCGCGCTCGCCCGAGGAAGGCGATGCCGAAGACTTTGACGAAGCACATAGCGGTGAGCGCGCCGGCCAGCGCCAGCGTTGCGGCAAATAGGGGCAGGAGGCTCCGGACCACCTCGTTTTCCAGGATCGGTGCCTGCAGCGCGGTCTGGAACGTGAGCCATTCGGACACGAATCCGTTCAACGGCGGCAATGCCGAAATGGCAAGCGCGCCGACCAGAAAATAGAACGCCGTGTGCGGCATCTTGTGGATCAGACCGCCCATGGTGTTGAGATTGCGCAGCCCGGTGGCGTGCAGGATGGAGCCGGCACCGAGGAAGAGCAAGCCCTTGAACACCGCGTGATTGAGCGTGTGATAAAGCGCGGCGATCAGGCCGAGTGCGCCGGCTTGCGGGTGGCCGAAACCGATGAACACCATGGACATGCCAAGGCCGAGCAGGATGATGCCGATGTTCTCCACCGAATGATAGGCGAGCAGACGCTTCAGGTCGTGCTGCATCAGCGCATACAGCACACCAAACAGGGTCGTGCCCGAGCCGATCAGCAATACGAGCATGCCCCATTCCCAGCGGACATTGCCGATCAGATCGTAGATCACGCGGATCATGCCGTAGATGGCGGTCTTCAGCATGATGCCGCTCATCAGCGCCGAAACCGGTGTGGGCGCGGCCGGGTGCGCTTCCGGCAGCCAGGCGTGCAACGGTATCATCCCGGCTTTGGCGCCGAAACCGAAAAACGCGAGCACGAACGCGACCGTGGCCCACTGTGGTTGCAGCTTGGCCGCGCGCAGCGCGTCGAAGGTGTAATCCCCCTGACCCCCGTTCATCACGCCGAAGCACAAGAGAATCGCGATCGCGCCCAGGTGTGCGATCAAGAGGTAGAGAAAGCCGGCACTGCGGATCGCGGGCAGCTTGTGGTCGGTGGTGACGAGAAAATAGGAGGAGAGCGCCATCGTCTCCCATGCGACCATGAACAGGTAGGCGTCGTCGGCGAGAATCACGAACGCCATGCTCGCGAGAAACACGTGGTACTCAAGCGCAAGCAGCGCAAGGCGCCCCGCGGTCTCGTCGCGAAAGTAACCGATGGCGTAAATCGATACCCCGGCCGAAACCGAGCCGAGCAGCATCAGAAAGTAACCCGCCAGAGGATCGAGGCGCAGGTGGAAGGGGAGCTCGGGCAGGCCAAGCGGCAGGGTCATCTGCTCGGGGGCGGCCAGCCATATTGCCTGCAGCCCGGCTGCGGCGAGCGCGAGGCCCGCCAGCGTGCCTAACGCGAACGCGAGTCTCCGCGCGAAAAACGCGTTGCCGAACGGCATCAACGACAGCACGGCAATCGCAAACCAGGCCGCGGCTACGATGAGCGAGCCCACCAGGGGCGAAGACATTATTACGTGCATTGCTTCTTAAGAGGGAGCGGCGTGTAAACAGGCGCCGCTTGGCTGCGCACATGCGCAGGCGCGGCCAGACCGCTTATCATTTGGCAATTATAGCAGATCGATTTCGCTTCACTTGCCGGGGTCAATTTACCTTCATGCGCGTGTGTCTCCACCGCTCGCGACGGGAACCCGGAAAAAGAGATTCGTGCTAATCTGAAGTTGCCTTATGTTGCTCGGTAAGGAGGCGGACTATGCAGTGGAACGAACGAATCGTGATCGACCCGAAAGTGCTTGTCGGAAAACCGGTTATCCGCGGCACGCGCCTTGCGGTGGACTTCATCGTCGGCTTGCTTGCCCAAGGCTGGACGCAAACGGACATACTCCGCAACTACCCCGGTGTTACTGCCGACGACATTGCGGCGTGCCTGCAGTACGCCAGCGAATCATTGCAAGCTGAAAAGGTTTATCCGCTAACGCCTGCTGGCGCCGGCTGAGGCCGTGCGCTTTCTCGCGAACGGGAATTTCCCGGCGATGCCGTTGCCGCCCTTCGGGCCGCTGGACACGATCTGGCCTGGGTCCGGACCGATGCGCCGGGCAGTACTGATCCGGACGTGTTGGCGCAAGCCGTCCGGGAGAATCGAGTTCTCCTGACCTTCGACAAGGACTTCGGCGAACTTGCCTGGCGCGCCGCACTGCCGCTTACCGCCGGCATCGTTCTGGTTCGTCTTCCGATGCCGCCGCCTGCCAACGTGGGACCGACCATTTCAAGCATCATCGGAAGCCGCGAGGACTGGGCCGGACACTTCTCGGTCGTCGAGCCCGGCCGCATTCGCATGAGATCCTTGCCTTCAAGATCCTGAGCCCGCGTTAGTGTACAGTCGCTTCATTCTGAAAATTTCGTGCTAAAGGCGGTGTGTAGCGTCAAGTTTCGCAAGATTTCGATCGAAGGTTCCGAGCGGAAGATGTCCGGCTTTTCGGGCAATTTCCAGAACGAGACAATCGGAGAAGCCAAGGGAAGGGCGCGAGCGGAAATGATCCAACGCCAGCGCGACGACATCGGCATCCTGGAGCGTCAATTCCTGGTGGTTCAGCATGCGGTCAACCGCGTTTACGATTTGCGCAGGTGAGCGATTGTAGACCGCGTCGAGAACCCATAGCGTTTCTGCCAGCACGAGGTGAGACACCCACGCGCCTTTTGCGACAAACGCCTCCGCAGCCTTTACCTGACCTGCATCGTCTCGGACGACCAGCCGAACCAGCAGATTGGTATCAACGGCGTGCATGCTTCTCGCGCATGTACTTTCTGATGCCGTCCTTCACGCTTGCGGATGCTTTTCGCTTGGGGCCGCCGCCGGGAAAAAGTGCTGCATGCACCTCGGCCAAGGTGTGCCGGCCCGCTTTGCGCACGATAATTTGATCGTTTTCCTCGTCCCACTCGAGGACCGAGCCGGGCCCCACCCCGAGTTTCTTGCGAATTTCGGCAGGCACGGAGATCTGGCCTTGGGCGGTTAGTCTGGAATGGGCGAGTGGCATATTTGGCACATTACCAGGGTAATGGGCCGATGTCAAAGCGAGAGCATTGGGCCAACGGCGAAGCCGCCGGTCAGCATTTTTGCGGTTCTATCGGCTTCCCCCAAGATAGCGCAAATGGCTACCACAGCCGTTCCTGCAGTCGGAAGCACCAAAACCCGGAACGACAACCACGCCAACAACCTTTTGGTTGAGGATGCATTCACTTTCGCTGGAGCGCTTCACCGTCGCCACCTTGACCCCCGACGCCGACAGCAGCCAGTCAATGTGCCAGCGTAACGCCTTCTCTTTGTGCAGATGTCGGGCAATACGCGCTTCGAGATTTCGTTTCGCACTGCCAGTGTAGACATACCGGCCCGCCGGAAACAGAAAATCACCGAGGTGCCCGACACATATGCGAACCGGCCTCGTGACGTCAATCCTGAGCTGGTAGGAGATCGTAGCTGTCATGGCACCTTTATGTCGCGGCCGTCATCATCTCACACACGGCGATCGCGCAGAACGCTGGCGCTGCACTCGCGCAAACTGGTTGTCGCTACGGGCCGCAGTCGGCTATTAAGGGGCGGTGGCGAGGTGGGGAAGTTACCGTACAGGACGTCGGGTACACACTCGGCAGCCGACGTTCATGAGCGAGTACGCTGTGACGCCTAATCGGCCTGAACGGCCATTGAAGGTATGCGGCTTTGACGGCAGCTCAACGAGTGCATTGCTGCCACTCGACGCTTCCGGACGAAAAATTGGGGACGACAAATTCGAGCGGCGGCTTATGCCCGCAGCAGAAACTCGCGCACCCGGACTATCGCCCCGGACTACGCAGGAATTGCATAGCCCTTCTCCCGGAATAGCTTCAGGCAGGCGTCGACAACCGTTGGGTCGTATGCGCTGCCGCGCCCGTGCTCGATTTCAGACAGCGCGGCCTCGATACCCAGTCCCGCGCGGTAGGGCCGGTGCGAGGACATCGCCTCGACTACGTCGGCCACCGCCATGATGCGCGCCTCAAACAGGATCGCGTCGCCTTTCAGACCCTGCGGATAGCCGCTGCCGTCCATGCGCTCGTGGTGCTGCAGCGCGGCCTGCGCCACGGGCCAAGGCCACTGCACCGCCTTCAGCACGTTGTAGCTCGCCTGGGCATGCCCCTCAACCAACTGACGCTCGATCGCGCTCAACTTGCCGGGCTTGGAAAGAATTTCTGCCGGAATGGTGATCTTGCCGATGTCGTGCAGATGGCTGGCAACTCGCAGTCCCTCCTGTCGGCGGGAATCGAACCCGAGTTCGGCGCCGATGGCAACCGCGATCTCCGCCACGCGCCGTTCGTGGCCACTGGTGTAGGGGTCGCGCATCTCGCTCAAGGTCGTGGCCACCTCGACGGTGCTCATAAACGCGGTCTTGAGTTGCGCGACGTAGCGTTGGATATCCTCCTCGGCGCGCTTTTTCTCGGAGATGTCCTGCAGCAGCCCGAGGATCGCGGGCCGACCGCGGTAGGTTGCAAGAGCGCTGTGCGCGCCGACATCGACGCTCGAACCGTCCTTGCGCAGTGCGATGAAGCTATAGGCGATGCTCGGCATTTCGCCTGCAAGCAGCCGGCGGTTAAGCTCCGCGACGGTACCGCGGTCCTTCTCGGCAATCAATTGCAAGGGGTCGCGGCCGATCACCTCGTCCGCAGAGCTGTAGCCGCGTATCTCGGCAAAACGCGGATTCGCATAGGCAAGACTGCCGTCCTGAATGATGTAGATACCGGCGATCGACTGCTCGACCAGACCGCGGAACCGCGCTTCCGATTCGAGGAGTTCCCGCTGGGCTTGCATGCGCTCGGTAACGTCACGGAATATGCCCAACAGACAGTCCTTGCCTCCAAGGCGAATGGGCGCGGCCTTGATGGCGGCGTAAAACACCGAACCGTCCTTGCGCATCATCGGAGTGTCCGCGGCTATCCGGATCTCGCCGCGCAGCTGGCTTTCGAATTGCTCTGTCACGCGCGGCATATCCTGTTTCGGGTGGATATCCGACATGCCGATGCGGACGATCTCCTCGTGCGTGTAACCAAGCATGCTGCAGATTGCCGCATTGGCATTGATAAATTTCTTGGTCTCCGCGTCTGCAACCATAATGCCGTCGAGCGCACCTTCGAAGATCGTGCGCAGTTCTTGCTCTGACTCGCGCAACGATTCCTCCGCGCGCTTCCTCTCGGTGATGTCACGCGAAAGCCCCAGCACCGTCTCAATCGAGCCGTCTTCCTTCGCCTCGGGAATGGCGCGCCATTCCAACACAACTGGACCATAAGCACTTTCCCATTCAAAGATTTCCGTTTGTGGTTGTTTTGTTTCGAAGCAACGATCAATAGCTTTTTCCCACAACAAACATAAGCTCTCCGGGAAGCCCAGTTCACGATGAGTCTTACCGATGAATTCATCCCTTCTCATACCGGCGGCTTTAAGGCATCCGTCATTGGCAAAAATATGCCGGTGTTGGTGATCGTAGCGCATCACATAATCCGGAACGTTGTTCACCAATGAAGTGTAACTTTGCTCGCTTTTTCGAAGCTCACCATCCAGCCGCTTGCGTTCCTCGATTTTGTCCTTCAACTGTTTGTTGACCTCAAGAAGTTGCCGCGTGCGCGCCTGGATCTGCACCTCCAGTTGGTGGTTGAGCCCCCCAGCAGCTAGCGCCAACGCCTCTTCGGTCGTTTTGCCCTCGAAAACCCCGACATCTCCATTCAGGTACCGCGCTAGCTCAGACTTATATTCATTGATCAATCGCTCCCTCTGCGCTCCCGTTTGAATGTTGTAGAGTTGGTACACTTGGCATCTTAAGCAGTTCATCTCTTTTTGTGCGAACGTCCCCTGGACCTCGCCGCCGCACAAGGTTCCCGTAACCGTCCAGCAGGAGTGGCCGCGATCCGGACAGGCTGGGCAGCTTCCAAGGTCAGCCTCTCGCAGCCCTCCTTTTTCTCTGCCGCACTCTTTTATTTCCCAGCAATTCTTCAAAACCATCAGGGCGATCCTGTTTCAAGTCGTGGGGCGATCACGTGATCTCACAATATCTCATTACTTTGAGACACCTTGGTCGAGAAATTGGTGACGATTTGCCACGCCGATATCTCTGTGCCAAGAGCGTTGTTCTTCTCTGCGTCAATCATTTGCGGCAGATTTGCTGACGAAGGCTGACGAATGCAACGATGCCCCTGATTGTCGCAATTTCATACCAGGATTAGCGGCAGAAATATGCACCTGATTTGACCCAGAATAAACCGAGAACGAATGACGCTTGTGAGAGTCATTCGCAAGTGCGGTTTGCCGCATTGGCGTGCGCCGTGCAAAGGCGGCGCTTCCCAGTGGGTGCAAGCCCCACCCGGCAAAGTGCTCCAGCCGGAAGTAACCGGAGCAGTCATGGAGTCGGGTAGCGGCAACGCATTACTGCGCTGCCGCCCCCTAAGAACCGGACATGAAAGTCACCCCTCATCCGGC
>Ga0209514_10002501_pt1 | contig 28273 bp, 23 predicted proteins | sample Subgrocontami58m_FD_187452 | JGI IMG/M metagenome (GOLD analysis project Ga0209514, IMG submission 187452) | Subsurface groundwater microbial communities from S. Glens Falls, New York, USA - GMW37 contaminated, 5.8 m (SPAdes) (version 3) | ecosystem: Environmental > Aquatic > Deep subsurface >...
GTCCATCGGCAGGCGGCCATTCCGGCCCGGCGCAGCGGTGGGATCGCATACCCGGGGCTTCCGTCGAGGAAGCGTGATCCCAGCACGAGGTCCCGCCCCGGCAGGGCGGCGAGAAGGGCCGGCAGGTCGTCCGGTCGGTGCTGGCCGTCGCCGTCCATCTGCAGCAGTACATCCGGCGCGCTCTCGAGAGCTGTTGCATACCCCACACGCAACGCGCCGGCATAGCCCGCGTGGCGGTTCAGGCGCACCACCTCGGCTCCCGCCGCTCGCGCTCGAGCAGACGTGGCGTCGCGGGAGGCATCGTCCACCACCACCACACGAGCCGCCGGGAGGCTGATCCGTGCTCCGGCCACGACGGCCGCGATGGCGTGCGCCTCATCGCGCGCGGGGATGACCACGCAGGTCCTCATGGCGCGCTTCGCCGGAGCGGAAGGCGGTGCCGCGTGGCCATGACGGCTGCGCCGCGCGCATCACCACCCAGCCGGGCCCGGCGAACAAGCATGCGGGGAAGGCCGATCAGGCCGTCCCGCCATGCGCGCACGAGGGCGCATGCGAGGTCCCGCCGACCCACTCGTCCCAGGGCGCCATGCCCTCGGAGGGCGGCGACACCCATCCAGCCAAGACGCAGAACGGAGTCGGCGGCGCCGCATGCCAGGGGCAGGTGCGATGCCCAGACCCAGATGCGGTTGCGCTCAACCAGGTACGCCTTCCCGGGGGTGTCAGCCGAGCCCGTGTGCACGGCGCGTGCTGATGGGATCGCCCAGGAACGCCATCCCACACGGCGCGCTCGGAGTGCGAGATCGGCCTCGTCACCATACGCGAACCAGCCGGGCACGAACGCGCCCACCTCGCGGACGACAGCTCGCCGTACGGCCATCGCGGCGCCCGACGGCAGTGCCACCTCATCCTCGTTCTCGAGTACGTGCGCACCGGCGCCGGGGCCTCGTGCCGCATTCAGGCCACCCGGTGCCAGCAGGTGGCCGACGGTCTCGATACCGCCGTCACGCCGGTGCACCGCGAAGGCGAACAGGCCGACGTCCGGACGGCGCGCAGCGGCATCGATCACCGCCGCGATCGCACCGGGCAGCAGCTCGGCGTCGGGGTTGAGCAGGACGATGATGCCCGCCGACGACAGGGCGATTCCCCGACTCGCGCCCTCGGCGAACCCGGTATTGAACGGCAGGCGGTGCACCCGGGCACCCAGCTGTTCGGCGACGCGCAGCGGACGGTCGTCGTGAGAGGCGTTGTCCACGACCACCACGCCCGGCGTCGGTTGCTGGAGCAGGGCCGAACGAACGGAGCGCACGAGGTCGTCGCCACTGTCATGGCTCACGATCACGACGTCAACCGGGGCCGTCATGCGGGCCACCGCCAGATGGTCGCGCGGCCCACGTGCGCCAGCGGCACGAGACGGCTCCACGGCACGCCCGAGCGCATGCGCGATCGGACCACGCCCCAGTTCGAGGGCCATCCCGCCGTGCGGCGCACCGGCCCGGTGACGACGTAGCCCCCCCGGTACGACGCCACGTCGGGCAGGGGAACGAGCCGCCGCGATTCGCGGCGCTGTGCGGTCGTCATGAAGGCGGGATCGATTGCCGTGCGTACCGTCAGGAGCCCGGTCGGCAGAAAGGCGTTGAGCTTTGCCCACCACGTGTAGTCGGCGGCGAGCACCGGCGCGCGCGGAAGGTCCCGCATCACGTCGGCGACGCGGCTCACCAACACGACATCGGCGCCCCGGCGGGACCCATCAATACGCGGCGTCATGGCCAGCACGGTCACCGTGGCCAGCAGCGCCACCAGAAGGGGCGACAGCCGTCCGTCGAGGGCAATCGCCACCAGCAGGGCCGCCGGCACGGTGATGAGCGTGAGGAAGCGTGCCGGCTTGTCCACGCTCACCAGTGTCCCCACCTCGAGATACAGGAACCCCCAGCCGAGCCATGCCGCCGGAAGGATCACCATGCGGTCGTGGCGCCCCACTGCCACTGCGAGGGCGATGAGGATCGTGGGCAACGCAAGGGCCACCAGGGATCCCGGTTGGAGGACATCGTTCACCATGGAACCGAGGTACGACGTCGTGGCATCCCAACCCGCGGCGGGAGATCGAAGGGAGCCGGCACCGGGGGTGGAGGTGAGCGGCCAGAGAGGACGACCGTCGACGGCGAACACCGCGACCTCGACCAGTGGCACGGCGAGGAGCCCCGCCACCCCGGAGAGGACGGGCCGCCCGCCCCGGCGGATCACGGGCCACGCGGCCAGCAGCAGGACGGGAAACATGAGCACGGCGGTCTCGCGCGCGGACCATGCGGCCCCGAGCAGTAGTCCGGCACCTGCGAGCCAGGCCCCCGGGCGCGCGGAGCGTCGCGTCCGCAGCGCGGCCCACACCGCCAGCGCCGTGAACGCGGGCATCACGGCGTCCGGACGCAGGCGCGTACTCATCAGCACCTCGACCGGGGCCACGGCCACCAGGGCGGCGGCCACCAGCCCCGCTCGTCGACCGCGCAGCTCCCGGCCGATGAGGAACGCCGCCAGCACCGACAGGAGCGATGCGGCGAGTGGCCAGACCACGGCTCGGTAATCGTCGGCCCCGGTGATGCGAAACACGAGCGCAACCGGCCACAGGAACACCATCCGCGCCCCGAACCACTCGGCCGGGCCATCGGGAAGGTGGCCAGCCGCGAGGTTCTGGGCCACCGCCACATAGCGTGACTCGTCGGATCCGAGGGCGAATGACGTGCCGCCGAGGGCCCAGATGCGCATGGCCATCGCTCCCGCCAGGATGCCGGCGAGACACAGTGCGGTGAGGGCACGTGGGCTGGTGATCATGCGGCGCACTCGTGCGCCCACGGGAGAGGGCTGTGCGAGGGGGTGCCGACGCGCGGTCGTGGTCACGTCGCTGCCCGACCTCGTCTGAGGTTGGCAAGAGAGCGGCGCGCATCGGCCATTTCCGCAGGGGCGAGCACCCGGGCGAGCCCCATGAACACGGCCCCTCCCACCACGGCGATCGCCGCGAGCCAGACGGCCGACTTCACGAACGACGAGCCGGCATCCGGCAGCAGGAGCGCCGGAACCAATGCGGCCAGGGCTCCGCCGGCACCGGCGAGGGTGATGCGGCCCTGCTGCGACGCGAGGGATCTGATCGAGAGCTCGGGCGTGTGACGCCGCAGGAGCCACAGCGTGATGAGCGTGTTCAGGTACACGGCGATGGCGCTCGCGAGCGCCAGCCCCGCCTGCTCGAGGGGGCCCAGCAGGGCGAGGTCGAGAACGATCGTGAGGACCACCGTGATGACCGTTGCCACCATGATCTCGCGCGCATGGTTGCCCGCCGAGAGAGTTCTGTTCAGCAGGTAGCCGATGAAGTTGCCCCAGACGGCGATGCCGTAGAACGAGAGGGGTGAGGCGATCTCGCCCACGCAGGCCGACCCGCACTGGCCTCGCCCGAATGCCATCTGCGCGATCTCGGTGGAGCCCACCGCGATGAACAGGGACAGGGGCACCGATACGAGCGCGAGGATGCCCGCCGCCCGCCGGAATGCATCGGTGCTCGCCGCCCTGCGGCCTTCGGCCATGCGACGTGCGATGAGGGGGAAGAGCGGTGTGAGCAGGGGAAACAGCAGGACGGTGCGCGGCGCGGACCCCAGGGCGTTGGCGAAGGAGAGCGCGGCGTTGCGTCCGGATTCAAGGGATGACGCGAAGAGCTTGTCGGTGAATGAGTTGACCTGCTGGAGGATTGACGCCGCCGCCACGGGGAGAGCCAGGATGAGGGTTGGTCCGAGCCGTGGGTGCCGTAGGCCCAGGTGTCCACCCCCGGCACGCGCCTCGCGCAGGAACTGGGGGATCTGCAGGGCGACCTGCAGAAGGGCGCCGAGCGTGACGCCCCAGGCGGCAGCGGTGATGCCAATCGATCCGGCGCCGACCACGACGCCGATCAGGATTCCCGCGTTGAAGGCAACACCCACGGCCGCGGGGCCTGCGAACCGCCCGTGCACCTGGAGGATCGACGTGAACAGGGCCGAGAAACCCTGCAACATCAGGGCCGGCGCCATGACCCGAAGCAGTTCGGCGGTGATGGCCGTGCGCTCGGGGCCCATGTTGAAGAGGGCCGCTGGCGCCTCGGGCACGATGGCCACCACGCCCGCGAGGACGATGAGCACGATTCCCACCCACCCCGTGATGGCCCAGAGCAGGCTCCAGGCGCTCTGACCGCCGGCTCGCTCGCGTTCCTGCTGGAACACCGGGATCAGCAATGTGGTGAGCACGTACAGCAGCACCGCCGCGATGGTGTTGACCACGAACAGGGCGTTGACGAAGGCATCGGTCTGCGCGGTGGCCCCGTAGACGCCGGCGAAGACGATCTCGCGGACGAATCCCAGCATGCGGGAGAGGATCCCGAAGAGCGCGACGATGGCGGCCGCGCGGGCGACCTGCCGGATGCTCATCGCGCGGGCGCCAGCCCGTACAGCGTGCGGACGCCCGTCAGGACGAGGAGCCCCCGTACGCCCACGGCGGGCGTGTACCGGCCGTCCCGGAACGTGAACACCACGCTGCCGGACCGTGCGTCGAGCGCGAAGGTGTGCCCCTCGCTCGCCTTCTTGGCGAGGGTGGAGAACCAGACGAGGTTGCCGATGACCGTGGGCGATCCCGAGATACGCATTCCGGCGTCGAACTTCCAGCGCACGCCGCCGGTGACCGCGCTGAGCGCGTAGAGGTTGTGGTCGTAGCTCCCCACGTAGACCGTGCGTCTGCTGACGGCCGGGCTGGAGTAGACCCAGTCACCCAGAACACGCACCCAGGCCACCTCGCCGGTGCGCGCGGACAGGGCGATGACCCGTCCGTTCACGTTCGCGGCGTAGATGCGCCCGTAGGCCACCGCCGGGTTGGCGTAGAACGTGCCCGCGCCTGCGAGAAAGCGCCCGGGGCTGGTCGTACGCCACCGAATGCGCCCGGTGAGGCGCGAGAGTGCCGAGATGCGCCCGCTGTAGTCGCCCACCACGACCTGCTCGGCGGAACGTGCGAGGCTCGACTTGACAGCGCCCGTCGCGCGAGCCGACCAGCGCAGCGCGCCCGTTCGCGCGTCCATGCACAGGATGAGCCCACCGGCGGTGCCCACGTAGGCCAGTCCGCTCACGACGAGTGGTGAGGACTCGGTGGCCGATCCCACGTCGCGGCGCCAGGCAACGGACCCATTTGACCGGTGCAGAGCGGTGACGAAGCCGTCGATCGTCGAGAAGAGGATGAGATCGCCGGCGATGGCGGGGGAGGCCGCCACGCGTCCGCTGAGCCGCCGGTTCCAGACCGCACTGCCGGTGCTGGTCCGCAATGCGAGCGCGTGACGATGATTGGTGCCCACGAACACGCGCCCCCCGGCGATGACGGGTGGGAACTCCAGGAGGGAACCGGCGTCGTGGGTCCACACCCGGCGAAACGGGGGGCCAAGATGCAGGGCGGCGTTCGCCCGCGTGCGCTCCTGGTCGTAGCCGTACTCCGGCCAGTCGGCGGCCAGGCGATCGCCGCGCGGGGCTGCGCTCACCACGAAGCCCTTGCGGGACCCCATCTGATCCCCGTCGTCGAGGCCTCCGGTCAGCACGAGGATGCCCGCCAGAACCGCGGCCGCCGTGGCGAAGACACCCGAGATCGTCCATGCAAGGGTCTTCTCGGACAGCCGGATAGGCGGCATTACGCGCGCTCCCGGGCTATGCGCTCGCCGGGCCCCGCCGCAGGCCGCCGCGGGACACCAGGGCGATCGCGATGCCCAGGAGCAGGCCGATGAGGCCGCCGATGATCATCGTGCGCATCCGATTGGGCGCGCTTCCCGACGACGAGGCGCTGCGGGCGAGCGACACGATGGAGGGCGCTTCGATCTGGTCGGCGCGGGCCAGCTGGATCTGCGCGTCGGTGAGCTCCACGCGCAGGTTCGTGAGCTGCTCCTGCGCGGTGAACAACAGCGGCTGGAACACGGCCGCCTGCCCGCCGGCCGCCCGTGCGGACCATTGGCCGATCTGGCGCACCAGGTTCGCCTGCTCGCCACGCATGTAGGCCACCTGCCCGGTGAGGGTGTCCTTCACCTTCACGAAGCCCGTGTTGGCATCCGAGAGGGCCACCTCGGCATAGGCGTTCGCCACGCGCACGGCGGTGTGGGCATCTGCGGTTGACGCCGTGATGGTGGCCACGGCCGGCTGGCTCGAGGACACCGTGCCGGGGGCACGGGGAACCGTGATGTCCACGTCGTCGCGGGCGACGGACCGCGATACACCGGCCCGGCGGGCGACCTCGGAGAGAAGGCGGTCGCTCTGCAGCATGGTGGCCGCGGTGAGGGGATTCGTGCCCGGGGTGGACACCAGGGCCCCGGTCACCGTGGTGGCCTGGCCCAGGTACACGCGCGACGACGCCGTGTAGAGGGTTGTCGTGGCGAACGTGAACAGCAGGCCGATGAGAGCCGCGGCCACCGTGGTGATCACGATGATCCACTTGCCTCGCCAGATCGTGCGTCCGACATCCCCCAGGGTGATCTCGCGATCAGATGCCACCGGTCACCGCCTCCTCATTCCGATCGGCCACGGACACCAACGCCTCGCCCTCGCGCACGGCGATGTGCTGCGACAGGAAGCGTGTCATCACGACTCCCGCCCGATGGGTACCCAGTCGCGATGGCACGTGTTCTCCCGCCGCCATCGCCAGAAGCAACGCAGGGTAGTCGCCGCCCGCCGCAAGGGGCAGGGGAAATCCCCCGCCGAAGCGGGTGTTGATGTCCGTGATGCCGAGGATGCGCCCCTCGTCACGGAAGCACTGGATGGTGGATGGGCCGATGAGGCCCAGGGCTTCGACGGTGCGCGCGGCCAGGTCCACCAGCTCGGGATCGTCGAGCGTCTCGCCCTTGATCTGCTCGCCCCCCTTGCTCTGCAGCATCGCCCGGGGGATGGCACCGATGGCACGGCCATCGGGTGACCCCAGGCAGTCGACGCTGAACTCCTCGCCGGGCAGGGCCAGTTGCACCACGCTCGCCACGGGCGTGCGCGCGAGGAAGAAGGCGAGCTCCTCGGGATCCTCGGCGCGGTGGATGTGCCGTCCGGCGAAGCCGATGCGGGCCTTGATCATGACCGGGTACGGCAGCGTGGCGTGATCGGTGCCCTCCACCCGCCAGGTCGGCGGTGACGGCAGCCCGGCAGCCATCAGCATCTCGTGGCAGAGCCACTTGTCCTGGCACCCTGCGGCGATCTGCGGGGATGGCAGGAACACCTGCCCACCCGAGGCGGCGACGAGCGGCGCGGCCCGGGCCAGGATGACGGGGTCGAGGTCGGTAAGCGGCAGAACGGGGCCCACGTGTTCGCGGGCGACGACGTCGGCGACCGCGGCACCGTAGCCCGGCTCGTCCACCGCGGGGAGGGCGACCACGAGGTCGGCGGACATCAGTGACGGCGACAGCGGATCGAGGTCGGACACGATGACGCGTCCGCCCTCGCCGCGACGGGCCAGGGCATCACGGAAGGCCAGCACGATGTCCACGCGCTGGCCGGCGCAGGTGAGCAGAACCGAGGGTGAGTCAGACATCCGCACGCTCCGGGAGGTCGAACCCCGCGCCCTCACCCCGGTAGGCATCCTCGCCACCCAGGATCACGCGCACGGTCTGCGCGAGCACCCGGAGGTCGAGCGCCATGCTCCAGGAGTTCACGTACTCCACGTCGATGGCGATGCGCTGCGACCACGGGATGGCCGCACGCCCGCGCACCTGCGCGAGGCCGGTCACCCCGGGACGTGCGAGGAGCCTGCGCCGCTGTACGGCGTCGTAGCGCTCCACCTGGGATGCCACCGTGGGTCGCGGCCCCACAAGGCTCATGTCGCCGAGGATGACGTTGACCAACTGCGGAAGCTCATCGAGCGAGAGGCGGCGCAGGATGCGCCCGGCACGCGTGATGCGGTCGTCGTCCTCGGCCACCGCAAGGCCTCGCCCGATGTCCTGGGCACCCACCACCATGGAGCGGAACTTCAGCACCGTGAACGGGCGGCCGAACGCGCCGATGCGGCGCTGGCGGAAGATCGCAGGACCGGGCGAATCGGAGCGGACCCAGAGGGCGACACCGGCGATGACCGGCGCCAGCACGATGGCGGCGGGCACGGCGACGGCGAGGTCGAGTGCTCTCTTCGCCGCCCCGCCGACCGGACGCGAGGCCGGCACGGGGCCGGCCTCGGTTGTGGGGACGGTCTCTTGCACGCGCCGCGCACGGTAGCGGAGAGGCCCCCCGGGTGGTGCAACCGCGCTCATCGGCGATGCCTGCGTCGCGCAGTGCGTCGGGGGGTGGCGGCCAGTTCATCCACCAGCCCGGTGAAGCGCGCCGCCAGCACTCGGCGGTCGTATTCCGTGAGAGCGTATTCACGACCGGCGACACCGAGCGACCGGGTCGCGGACGGGTTGGCCGCGGCTGCCCGAATGGCCTGAGCCATGGCCAGCGGATCCTCCGGGGGAACCGCCCATCCGCACCCCGCGGTGTGAACGAGGCGGGTCACCTCCCCCTGCGGTGCGGCCGCGAGGATCGGTCGAGCGGCCGCCAGATAGTCGAAGATCTTGTTCGGCAGGGCCCCCGCGAAGAGCGCCCGGTCCTGGTACGGCAGCAGGCATACGTCGGCTCGCGCGAGAAATGCCGGTACCTGTCGCTTGGGTACCGGGTCGACGAACGCGACGTTGGCAAGGCCCCGGCGGGCGGCCTCGTCCATCAGCGCCGGCTTCTGGTCGCCTCCACCCACCAGCACCACGTGGATGCGGGGGTCGTCACGCAGCAGATGCGCGGCCTCGAGCACCGTGCCGAGCGACGAGTAGGTGCCGTGCGCACCCACATACATGGCCACGAAGGCATCGTCGGGCACGGGAACCCGGGCGGGCACCGAGGGGTCGGGCGACACGTCGAGGTCCACGCCGTTGGTGATGAGGCTCACCCGCCCCGCGGGCACCCCGGCGGCGATGACGCCATCGCGAATGCCCTCTGTCAGTGCCACCACGCGGTCGGCCCGGAAGTACGCATAGTGCTCGAGCCGCCGGGCGGCGGAGATGACGCGCTCGTTGCTGACCAGGCCCATGGCCACGGCGGAGTCGGGCCATAGGTCGCGTACCTCGAGCAGGAAGCGGGCCCCGCGCACGCGCGCCAGGAACGCCGCCCCCGCGGCGGCCGGCAGCGACGGCGACGACGCCACCACCACGTCCGGCCGCGGAAGTCCAAGTTCCGCGATGAGCGACCACAGGGCGAACGTTCCGTAGTTCGACAGTCGCGATTTCAGATCGCGTCCGTAGCCGGGTGTGGAGTAGGTACGCACCACGTCCAGGCCGTCCTCGACCGATCGCACGATGCGCCTGCCCCGATACTCCTCGGGGATCGTGCGCTCCTTGTGCTGCACGTAGCTCGTCACCACGGTGACCTCGTGCCCGGCGCGAGCGAGAGCACGCGCGTGCTGCCAGTGGCGCACACCCCCCGGCTGGTCCGAACTGACGAAGTACTGCGACACGTAGAGCACCCGCGCCATCAGCCCAGAACCTCTGCATAGAAGGCGGTGAGCGCATCGGCCTCGCGTTCGAATGTCATGCCATCGAGGAACGCCCGCCGTCCGGCCGCGCCCATCTTCCGCGCGCGCGCGGGGTCCGTGAGGAGTGCTCGGATGGCAGCGGCGTGGGCGTCGGGGTCGTCGGCGGGCACCACGATCCCACACCCCGTACCGCGCACGATCGCCGCCATCCGCGGCAGGTCGCTTGCCACGACCGGCCTGCCCATGCCCATGGCCTCCACGAGCTTGGTGGGCACGGCGCGGTCGTAATTGCCATGCCGCCGAAGCGGGATCCACGCGATGGCGGCACGTTCGAGAAGCGCGGGGACCTCGGAGTGGTCAACCGGCCCCAGGTGCTCCACACCCGCGGGGAGCGGCCCGGGGTCGCCCGGGCCGGCGAGGATGAGCCGCGCCCCCGGCACGCCCACGCGGGGGAAGGCCTCGAGCATGAGGGGCAGGCCCCGCAGCGGTCCCAGCCCGCCCACGTAGAGCACCACCGGGCCTTCGGGTTCGCCGGCGTCGGTGAAGCGCGCTGCGGGCGGGCTGTTCGCCACGCTCACCGAACGGCAGCCCGCGGCCGCGAAGCGCGCGGCCAGGTCCTCGTTGGCTGTGACGACCCCGGTCAGGTGCCGTCCGGCGGCACGCTCGGCTCCGGCCGCCAGGGCGGCGACCGGGCGGCGCAGGGGGCCGGGGATCCATCGCTTGGTGCGGGCGGTCTCGCCCAGGTACTCGTGGGCGTCATAGATGACGGGGCGCCCCGTGGTGTGGTGCAGCCAGACCGCGGCCGGAAGCAGTTCGGGGTCGTGCACGTGGTAGGCGTCGGCGTCCACCGAACGGGCGCGGCGCATCAGGCTCCAGCCCAGCACAACCCGGCGCAGCCTGCGAGCGGGGGTTTCAAGGCCCATCACGCGCGCGTCCGCGCCGGCAGCCACGAGGGCCGTGACCTCCTTGTGAAAGATGCGCACGTCACGCGGACGGTGCACGGTGGTCAGGTGCACGATGCGCTGACCGTCGAGCCGAGCACCCGCAGGGGCAGTGGGCGGGGAGATGGGCCCCAGCGTGGCACCCCGCTCCGCGAGGTCGTCGAGCAGGTCCCCCCACAGGCGGTCGTAGCCCGGGGCGCGTTCGTCGGCCAGGTATGTGTTGTGCCAGAGCAGCGCCACACGCCCGCCCACGCGCCGGACCACGTCCAGCACCCGCAGCGCTCGCTCGCGCGCCTCCTGATCGTTCAGCTTCAGGTGCGAGTGCAGCGTGGTGTCCATGACCGCGAGGGGCACCAGGGCGATGCGCGCCGCGCGTTCCTCGCCCACGATCCAGGGTCGGAAGGGTCGCGCGTAGCCGGCAGCGAACCCCGGCCTCTCGCTGAAGCCCAGACTGGCGTCGTATTCGAGGCCGGCACGCTCCACCCGCAGCGGTGTGTCGTGGTACCGGAAGCGCAGGTAGTGAAAGCGCACGCCGCGGATCTCACCGGCCTCGGCCCGAAGCCCCGCCAGTTCATCGTGCAGCGCATCCTCGGACTCCGACGACGCGAAGGCGCCGTGCAGTCCCACCTCGCCGCCCGCCGCGTGTACGGCCGCGGCGAGGTGTCGGCGCTCGCGCTCGTAGGTGCGCCGCGGGGTGCCGTCGAGGCGGTGGCGGTTACGGCCGATCAGGAACACGGTCGAGCGAAGACCGCGCTGCCAGGTGGTCTCAAGCAGGTCCGGGAGGTTGTCCCAGGGGTCGTGACCGGCAAGCGCCCGCAGCCCGGCCGGGCTGCGGCGCTTGATGGCCCGCGCGATGCCGCGGGGGGTGCGCCTGCGAATGCGATCGATGTCGTGCGTCAGGTGCACCGTCCAGGACGTCGGCGGGGGAAGGCCCAGGGCACCCCGCAGCACGGCGAGATATGCCTCGACCGGCGGGTCCTCGATGTCCAGGCCCTCGATGCGTGCCCACGCGCTCATGTCGAAGGGCAGGCGCCCGAAGCGATCACGCTCGGCCACGCGGTACTCGTCCCACCGCGCCAGCAGGTAGAAGGCACTGGCCACGATGTCGCCGGGAATGGGTTCATCGGGGTGCGCGGGAGGGAAGAGCAGGGTGAGCCCCCGGGCACTGTGGGTGCATTGACCCGGGAATGCCTGCGGCCCCTCGAACCACGCCTCGGCCTCGGCCTGGAGGGGAATCCAGGCGCCGGATTCCGGACGTGAGGGTGAGTGCACCACGTCGGCCGGGCCGTCGGTGAACCGTGCGGTCATCCCAAGGCCCTCGGCGAGGGTCTCAAGTACCCATCGGGCCCGTGGCAGGAATGCGGGGCGCGCCCCCTCGATGCGGATGGAGAGGGTCGTCAGCGGAGTCTCCTGCGCACGAGGCGACGCATCTGGTCGATGCCGGGCGCCGGGTCGGACAACGAGAACACGCCGTCCACCACCGGCGGCGTGAGCGACGCCGTCGCCTGTCGCCAGCCCCAGCGGCGGCTGCGGATCTCCTTGGCGCTGGCCACGATGTGCTTGGCGGCGAGCGTCCAGCGTACGTCGCTTCGATGTCCCTCGGGCCATGTGCGCGGGTTCCCCACGGCATCCAGGAAGGCCGCCTCGGGAAGGTTCACGCCGCACGCGGTGGCCAACGAAATCCACAGCCACGAGCGCGGGTTGACCTCGATGAGGAAGTCCCGTCCATCGCGCACGTCGCGCTTCACCTCGACCTGGGAGATGCCGTGGAAGCCCATCTCGTCGAGCAGCGCGTGGCAGCGTGCGGAGAGGGAGGGGTCCCAGCGGGCCTCCGCCGCCCGCGCGGTGCCGAAGTCGGGCGGCGACTGCCGCAGCTTGCGGCCGGTGAAGGACGCCAGAGGGCGTCCGTTGGCGTCGCGGTAACTGCCGAGCGTCCACAGCCGGTCATCCCCGCCGGGAATGACCTCGGATACCTGCGGCACATGCCGCGCACAGCGCTCCCACTGACGAAGAAGGTCATCACGATCCCCGGCCAGCAGCACCTGGCGCCCGAACTCGCGTTTGAAGCCGGCGGGATCGACCCGCGGCTTGAGGACCACCGGGAACCTGAGGTCCCCGGCGATCGCCCGCACGTCGGATTCGTCCCGCGGCTCCGCGGTGGCGGGCACGGGGAAGCCGATGCGGCGGGCAGCCGCGTGCTGGCCGGCCTTGTCGACGTAGGGCTCCAGGTGCGCCCACGGGCTCCAGGGCATGCGAAACCATGGGGCCAGGCGGGCCTCGGCAGGGCCCAGCACTTCGATGGCCTCATCGTGCGTGGGGAAGAGCACGCCGGGGGCGGACAGCGTGCGCCCCAGGGCCTCGAGGTCGTCGAGGAACCCCCCCGGTTCACTCACCGGGTCGCGAACGACGTGTGCGCGGGCGAAGCGGGACAGCATGCCGAGCGCACGCGGGTCGCTGTCGGTGGCGATGGCGGGGATTCCGGCCGCGGCCAGCCCCCGGATGATGCCGAGCGAGTTCGGGCCGGATGCCTGCAGCACCACGGCCACGCCCTGGGGCGCGGCGCTCATCTGTCCATCACCTGTCGGTACACGTCCTCCATGCGCCGGGCATTCGCGGCCCACGTGTAGTCGGCTGCGGATCGCCGAAGGGCCTCGGCTCCCATCGCCTCGCGCAGCGCGGCGTCATCCAGCACCCGGGCGAGCGCGGTCGCGAGCGCGCTCGGGTCCCGCGGGGGAACCAGCAGCCCGGTCGCCGGGTCGTCCACGATCTCGGGCGTTCCATCCACCGCCGTGGCCACCACGGGCAGACCGCAGGCCATGGCCTCGCACACGACCGTGGGCAGCCCCTCCGACAGGGATGGCAGCACGAACACGTCCCCGGCCGACATGACCCAGCCCACATCGTCGTGCGACACCTTGCCGAGAAACGCGATCGAAGCGTCCACGCCGAGAGCACGGGCACGTGCCTCCAGGCCCGGACGTATCTCGCCGATGCCGGCCATCACCAGGAACGGTGCCCCCTCGGGCCGACGCGCCAGGATGCCCATGGCCTCGACGAGGGTGTCCACGCCCTTGCGTGGAACCAGCTTGCCCACGTACGAGATCATCGGGACGCCCTCCGGCACCCCCAGACGCCGACGGGCCTCACCCGCGTCGCGTGGCATGAACACGGCGGCGTCGGCTCCGTTCGGCACCACGGTGATGGGCCGCCGGGGTCGCGCGATGGCCTCCGCGGCGTCACCGATGGCCCGGCTCACGGTGACGACGGCGTCGAGGGACTCGATGGCCTCGGCCACGCGCATGCGGGATGCCGCACCCTGGGCCGGGATGTCCAGCACGTCGGCGCGGTGCGCCGTGCCCACCGCCGGCACGCCGAGTTCCGTGCCGAGCCGGGCGGCTGCCCAGCCGTCCGGCACCATCATGTGCGCGTGGATCACGTCGATCGGCCAGTCGGCATGAAGGCGTCGGATCGTCCCGCGCACACCCAGGAGGAACGCATCGGCGTTGCGGTGGCCCAGCCGGGCCCCGGGGAGCGTGAGCTTCCTGGGGTGGAACACGGTGATGCCGTCCACCACGTCCCGGGCCTTCACCCTGCGGTGGGCCTGCCAGCGCTTCAGCCCGGGCGGTGCCCATCCGGTGGGCGATACCACGCGAACGTCGTGGCCGCGGTCGGTGAGCGCGCGCACCTGCTCATGCACGAATATCCCGCCCGTGGGGTTGACCGCGCTGGGATACATGTGGCTCAGCATCAGGATGCGCAGGCCGTCGCGGCTGGTCGTGCTCAGGGAACCCTCCCGTCGGGGCCCGCCCGGCGGGCGAGCACGATCGTGGTGATGCAGAGGCCAAAGGTGATCCACATCGGCGAGAAATGGATGGCGGTGGACGGGCCGAGGCTGCCGGTGAGGAACCCCAGCAACGCGAGTGTGCCCGCCAGGCCCATGTAGCGCAGCCAGGGATCCACCGCGCCCCGCGCAGCGCGCAGGTTGCCGATGAGCATCCAAGCGTAGAGGGCAATGTAGAGAGCCAGGCCGACGAGGCCGGTATCCACCAGCACCTCGAGGCTCCAGTTGTGCATGTTGGCCACGCCCTCGTAGCCATTCTGGCTACGCACGACCACCTCGGCGTTGCCGGCCCCCACCCCCACCCCGTGTGTCTGCACAGCCAGATCCAGGCCGGTGGAGAGCAGGGTGCTGCGTACGGCGCCGGAACCGGACCCCGTATCCACTTGGTCCTGCAGCGTGCCGAAGTCGAGCTTGGCGACCGCCTGCTGGGGCAACGGAACGATGCCCGCCCCGAACAGCGACGGGATGATGAGGGCCACCGCGACTCCCACAACCGCCAACCCGGCAAGAAGGCCCTTGCGTGACGCCCGGTCGCTTGCGAGCACCACCATCAGGCCCACGAGGATGATCCCCACCGCGATCAGGTTGGCCTTGGAGCCGGCGAAGAGGATGAGCGTGATGGCCACCACGGCGCCTGCGACGCCGAAGAGCCGCAGTCGCACATCGCGCGCCACGATGGGAAGCACCACCAGGTAGGGGAGGGCCAGGGCGAGATACGTCGCGAAGTTGTTCTGGTTGCCGAAGAACGAGGTGGCCGCGAACGCACCCACGCGCTCGGTCAGTGCCGAGGTCGGAAGGCGTATGCCCGTAAGGATCTCCGCGATGCCGATCAGGACCGCCACGACGAAGGTGACCCCCAGCGCGCCGAGGACCCAGGCCAGGCGCGTGCGCGTGCTGGCCACCACGGGGATCGACAGCATGAGGCCGGCCATCATCGTGAGGAAGACCGTCCAGCGCACCGCGTCGGTCGACGCGGTCGCCCATGTGGTGGAGATGATCGCCCAGCCGATCCACCCCGCCATGAGCGCGGCCGGTAGTCCGAGACCGTCCGGCACGGGAAGCCCACGCCCCATCAGGAGCCACGCCAGGATTCCCAGCACGATGAAGGCCGCCACGAAGCGGAATGCGAAGGCCTCCGGGGCACCGGGGACCGCAAGGTTGGGTCCGATGATCGCCGTGACCATCGCCACGCCCGCACCCACGCGCCCCAGCCCGGGCAACGTCGTCTGTCCCATGAGGATCGCCGCGATGAGCACCACCGCCAGGACCAACCCCGGAATGGGAGCGAACACCGCGAGTGCGCCGCCGGCGATCGCCGCGGCGAGGGTGAGGCCTACGGCGCGGATGCCGGGCCCCCCGGACGCGCCGGATGGCCCCGTGGAGGCGCGCACCGACATCGGTTCAGGACGGTAGCAGTCGCCCACCTGTGTCCCTGTTATGGGGGCTCCCGGCGGCCTCTCGAAGGATGTCCAGCACGCGATCGGCTTCGCGTGACAGGGAATGGCGAAGCGCCACCTCCCGGCAGGTGGCGGGATCGGGTGGTGCGTCAAGCATGCGCAGAAGTCCGGCCGCGATCTCCTCGGGGTTGCGGGGGTCGACGATCACCCCGGCCAGGCCATCCGGCACCACCTCCGCCAGGCCCCCCACGCGGGTTCCCACCACCGGTCGCCCGCTGGCCATGGCCTCGAGCGCCGCCACGCCGAGCGGCTCCACCAGGCTCACCTGGGCCACCACATCGGCGGCGGTCATCCAGTCGGTCACATCCTCGTTGGCGAGCAGCCCGGTGCGTGTGACCGACCCCGCGAGCCCCAGCCTGCGCACCCCGGCATCGATGGCGCCGGCGAGTGGCCCATCTCCTACCAGCACCAACCGTGCGGCGGGGCGTGATCGTGCCCTCAGCCGCGCGAAGGCCTGCAGCAGGCCGAGGGGGTTCTTGCGCTCGCTGAGCCCACCCACCGCGAGCACGATCTCCCCGTCCGGATCGATGCCGAGTCTCTGCCGTGCGGCGCCGCGATCGTTGATGCGAAAGCGCGTCTCATCGACGCCCATGCTCGCGACCTCAAGTCGCCTGGGCGTGAGGCCGGCCCGCCGTAGTTCGGACGCCAGCCACTCGCTCACGGCGATGACCGCGGCCGCGCCCATCACGCCCGGACGTGACATGCGCAGAACCGAGCGCCGCGCGAGGTTGGCCACGTCACCGCCGTGGGCGGTCACCACCCACGGGCGCCCGGTGGCGCGCCCTGCGGTGGCCGCGATGAGCCCCGTCGGGAAGAGGTAGTGCGCCCAGATCACGTCCGCCGCCCGGGCGGATCGAATGGCGCCAGCCGTAAGGCCCGCGTACTTGGCGGGCGTGCGCAGGGGCCCCGATGCGCGTGTGGCGATGACCACGCGGTCGACCTCGGCGCCCCGGGCCCCAAGCGCGTTGCACATCCGCTCCACGAAGGCGCCGTAGTCCGGTGCCCCCGGCCCCGGGTACATGTTCGACAGGCACATGATGCGAAGCGGCGGGTTCGTCACGTGGTCGTCCCGCTGTCGGGGATTCCGGCGGCGCCCTCTCGCGGCGGCGCGTTCGCCGCCAGCACCACCAGGCCCGCCGCCAGCACCCACGTATAGGGATCCTCGAAGAGGGCCGAGTACAGGAGGCTGTGCACCACGATGCCGGTGAGGATCGCGAGCATCGCCGCACCCGGAATCCCCGAGGCCTCCTCGGAACGCGCGGCCCTCGTGCCCACGACGAACGCCATGACGACAAGCCATGCGAACAGGGCGAACCCCACCAACCCCTCCTCGCTCAGAACGGTGACGGGGGCGTTGTGCGAGATGACCACGCGTGTCCTGCGCAGTTCGCCGCGCGACAGCAGCGCCGAGTAATCGGTTGCGAAGCTGCCCAGCCCGCCACCCGCGACCGGGTGCTCCTTCCACAGGTCCACGCCGCCGCTGACCAGTTCGAACCGCCCCTCGCTCACCTTCTGCAGTCGGGCGGATGACGTGAGCGCGGAGCGCACCTGGCCAGAGGCGAGAATCGCTCCCGCCGCGCCGACCACGGCCATGCAGCCGGCCACCGCCAGGGTGCGCCGCATGCCGAACATCCTGAGCGAGAGGATCAGCAGGCCGACCATGAGCATGAGCGCGCTGGATCTCGAGAACGTGACGATGAGGGCGGCGGAGTAGATGGCCGCCGCCCCCCCGCACAGGATGAGCGCGCGGGTGCTGGCACGGTGGATCCATGCCACCGCCACGGTGATCACAAGCGCCAGCGCCAGATAGCGGCCCAGGATGTTGGGGTCGTAGAAGATCGCGTTGACCCGGAAGAAGCGGCTGTACACGTTGGCCTGCTCGAGCCGGTGGTTCCACAGCACCTGACGGCTGGCGTACTCGCCCAGGGCGAGAAGCGACACCGGCACCGCCATGGCCATCGTCGTGAGCGCGAGCACGCGCAGCGCCCGGCCGTTGCGCCACAGGGCCGCGGCCACCACGTAGAGCAGCGTGAAGGGGATCCAGAAGAAGGTGATCTTCACCGCGGACTCGGAGACGTCCGACGTCCAGAGCAGCGAGATCAGGGTGAAGCCCACGAAGAGGAGCAGGGGCAGGTCGAGGGGAGTCGAGCGCCACCGCAATGACCCCCGCTCGCCGGCAGCACCGGTGTCGTGACGCGCCAGCCAGCCCCACACGCCGAGCCCCAGCACGATGACGGCATAGAGGGGCAGCAGAAGGTTGGCGTCGGCGCCGCCGAGCGAGACGGGGATGCGTACCGGCAGTGCGATTCCCAGCAGCAGGAACCAGACCCAGGGCCGTCGGGCGACCAGGCGTGCCAGCAGCACCACCACGGCCAGGGCGACGACCACGCCGACGATGGCCATTCCCGCACCCACGGGTGTTCCCAGGCGGTTGGTCACGCCCGACGGAGCGAGGCTGGCCGCCATCGTCACCCATGCGGCGAGCAGTACCGCGAGCCCCGCGAGCCGTCGTGGCCCGTCGGGCACCCCGACCCGCGCGACCAGGCGGGGTGGCGCAAGCATGACCGCCAGACCAACGGCGGCCGCCACTGCGGCGATCTCCCGTACGAGGATGACGCTCATCCGCCGCCCCCGAGCCCCAGCAGCGCCACATGGCCGGGTCCCGTGGACGCCATGAGCCAAAGCCCGCCGGGCTCGGTGCCGGGTGGGATCCGCACCCGGGTCGTGGTGGCGGGGCCGGTGGCCGCCGGGCCCACGGTTCCCGCGATGATCGCACCGGGAGCATTCCCGGGGGTGCCCACACGGCGGCGCAGCACGAGCCGTACGACGGCACCGGGATGGCGGGCGATCCTTACACCCACCTCATCGCCCGCCCCGGGCCTCGCCGGCACGGCGCTGGCATCGAGGTGAGATACCCAACAGGTGCGCGACAGCATGACGGCATTTCCCTGGCCGTCGCGAGAGGTGGCGCGGATCACGCGCACCCCTGGGCTCACGGGCTTGCCATCGGCTCCCCGGCCATCCCACATCCAGGTGAGATCGCCCCCGGCCCGAAGGGGGCGTGGGCCGATTCCGGTGCCGGTACCCGCCGCGACGAGCCGGACGTAGGACGCCTCGTGGGACGCGATCACGTGCGTCGCGCAGCCCGTGGGCATGGATGCCACCGTGAACGCGGCCGGTACCGGCGCGGTGGTGTCAATGACGATGCGTCGACTCTTCGAGAAGCGCTTCTCCCCGGCCTGGGCGAAGAGGTCGATGGTGTACTCGCCATCGGGAGCCCTGGCACCATTCGTTCCGATGCCACGCCATGGGATGCTGAGCGTGCGGGCACGCACAAGGCCACCATTCGCAAGGGTGGCCACGTCGTGCCCGCCCGAGTCGTGCACGGTGATGGTGACCCTGCTGGGTTCGCTCAGGCGGATTGACACACGGCCCACCTGACGCCCGTTCGGCTGCCCGGGGCTGAACGAGTGGGTCGCGGTGAACCGCGTGATGATGGGCGGGGGCGTGGTGAAGGCGAACGGCAGCACGAAGACGCCGAACGCCACCAGCACCAGTGCGATCACGCCCACGGCGACAACGGTTCCGTGCCCGCCGGGCCCCCCGCCCGCCGGGCCCGGGGGCTGCACCGCCCCGTCCGGCATCAGGGGAGGGGCCGGAAGCCCAGAACGATGTAGAAGCCGAACCGTCCAACCGGCGTGCGCGACAGGCTGACCTCGGCGCGACGCACCCCGCCGAAGCGGTAGATACGCCCGATCTGCGAGCCGATCTTCCCGCCGGGCCGGAAGAAGATTCCGCGCCGGCTCACCGGCACCAGGCCGGCCGCCGCGGCGTGGGATTCCAGCGATACCCAGGTCTGCCACTCATCGATGGGCGCGAGGCTCAGGAGCAGGCGCGGCACGCCGTGTTCGGACAGCCAGCGGCGTGCGCCGGGAAGGCTGCGGCGGTTTGGCGTGGAGATGACCAGGAGTCCGCCCGGCGCCAGATTTGCGCGCAGTGCCGTGAGGCACGCCCGAGGGTCCTCGAGGTGCTCCAGCACGTCGGTGAGCGTGATGAGGTCGTACGTGCCCTCGGGAGGCTCATACGCACTGCCCACCTGGGCGGTGAGCCGGTCGGCGGCACCGATGTCCTCAAGGCGCGCACGGGCGATGTCCACAGACTCCGGCGACAGGTCGATACCCACACCCGAATAGCCGCGCCGCGCCAGTTCCTCCAGCAGGAAGCCACCACCACAGCCCACGTCGAGCACGCGCCCACCCGAGCCCGGCCCGTAGTCGTCGATGGTGCCGAGCACGCAGGACATGCGGCTCTGCAGGTGCCAGTTCTGCTGCTCCACCGCACGCAGACGTGGCGCAATGCGGTCGTAGTAGGCGCGGACGTCGTCCAGGCGCTCGCCCGTGGGGCCGTCGTCGGGAGCGCTCATCGGCTCCACTCCGCCGGCCGGGCCACCGCGGCCGCGGTGGCGATGAACGCCGCCCATGACGGCTTGGGCGTGCCATCCCCGCGACGCAGGCCCCCGGTCCAGTACGGGTTGTCCTGAAGGTTGAACCACATGGCGACCTCGACCCGGGGGTACCTGTTCGCCATCGTCGCGGTCTGGCGGAGCCAGGATGCCTGCTGCGCTTCTCTCACGAAGTAGCGGTGATAGCGGTTGTAGGACGTGTGATAGCCGGTCTCCGTGACATAGATGGGCGCACCGGGCCGTAGCCTATCCACCAGCCGCTGCACCTGCGGAAGAGTCTTCCACGAGGGTACGAAGTAGGCGGTCCTGGGGGACCCGATGGGGTACAGGTGCATGCTCCAGGCGTCGATGGGCACCCGTTGCCTCACCATCTCCTGGGCGAAGGTGATGCTGCCCACCGACGAGTCGGCGCTGTCGCATGCCGAATCGCCCACCGGGCCCGTGACGCCACCGGCCACGATGGAGTCGGGGCTCACCGCCTTGATCTCGTGGTACGCCGCGGTCAGCAGGGCCGCATAGGCCCTCGCGGAGTCGAGCACGAACCCGCGCCCCTGTCGGCGGCACTGTGGGTACCAGAACGTGGCGATGTTGGGCTCGTTCCACACCTCGATGCGGCGCACCAGGGGAAGGGTTCCCCCTCCGGTGTCGGGCCACGTGCCGTTGTAGCGACGGGCGATGGCGCCCGCGAACGCGGCGGCGTCGGCGGTGCGCGGGGCGGCGTTGCGATCGCCCGAGCGGGACGCCCAGGTGGGGGTCCAGTAGTAGGTGACCATCGGCGTGATGTCGCGCGCCTTCAGCCCTTTGATGATCTGGTCGTAGCGGCTCCAGTCGTACGCCGGGTCGCCGGGGTTCGACGGGTCCGCGGGGCGCGTCAGGGCCACCATGCCCCACAGGATGTCCACACGCGTCACACGCGTTCCCGTGGACGCCAGCAGGTCCAGCCGCTGCTCCAGGGCGGGGCCCTGCAGGTTCGGCAGCTGGTCGTCCTGGAGCGCCATCATCGCCCCGCTGGCCGGCGCGACGAGCAGGGCCACCGCGACGAGCGCCAGCAGTGCGCGAAGCAGCCTCATCGCACGCCCCCGATGATGCGACCCTGGGTCGTCTTCACTCTTCGCACACGCCTCTTCTCGGTCACCGTGCGTGTGATGCGCTCGAACACGGCCACCCGTGATCCATCGGTGGCCACGGCGGCCACCGGCCCACGGGCATCACCGACCGCTCGCGCGGCGGCCCCTCCACGGCTCGTGAGCACCTTCGACCCCGTGCCGATGGCGATGGCCCGGCCACCCACGGCCACCTTCGGCGTGCCCGGTCCGCGCCACACCACCCTGTGTGCGCCCGATGCCGGGTCGTTCCAGGCCACCTGCACGCGGCCACCGGCGCGCACGGCCGTGGCCACCACGCCCGGTGCGGCCCATACGCCGATCACGCGGCCACCCTGGGGGATCGTCCGGGTGCCGGTCACGCCCTCATCGGTGGGGGTGGCGACGTTGAGCACCGATCCGCCGGCATTCGCCCAGGCCACCAGACCCCGTGCGAGTGATGCGGTGCCCGCCACGGGGCTGCCGGGGAATGCCACCGACGTGGCGCGGACGGCGCCCTCCACCGGGTCCCCCGCGGCGAGCACGGCGCCCGCGGGTGACGTGCCGACCCACCGCACACGGGCGCCGTCCAGCGTCGCCGCGATGGGGCGGGGCGCGTCACCCCGTCCGTCGCTCTCCACCACGACCTCCGTGTCGGACGCATCGCAGCACCAGATGACCGGCCCCGCATACGAGGCACCGGGGGTCACGAGCACCAGGCCCCGCGCGACGCCCGAGGCGCGAATGGCCGCCCCGATGGCCGCGCCCGCACTCGTACGCACGGTTACCGGATGGTCGATGCGTCCCAGCCGGGAGCCGGAGAGCACCGCGCGTCCGGTATCGGTGCGCCAGTAGGTGAACGTCTTCGTCTTCGCGGCTGCCGCATCGGACCACACCAGCGCCCCGCCGCCCATGTCGGCGGAGATCGTTCCCCACCCATCCAGGCGGATGGCGGCAGCGCCGGCCGGGCCCGCCGTGCCCGCGAGCACGAGGACCGCGACGCCAACGGCGATTGCGCGCGGGCGCATGGACGAGGGAATCGGGTGCATGGGGTCAGGCCCCCGCTGTGGTTCGGCGTGACAGGTCGCGCAGCGCGGCGACGGTGTCGCCGAGAAGCGACTCGCTCTCCGCGGCGCGGGAGGGGTCGGCAAGTGGCGTCATGTTCGTGAGCTGCACGTGCTCGGCGCCTGCCGCCGCGAGCGCGAAGACGCCCTCGGCCACGGAGTCCGGCGTGCCGTGGATGACCGTGCCCAGCACGACCTCGTCGGGTACGGCGGCAGCCATCGCCAGAGCGGCCTCACGCCCCAGCCGAGTGGGCATGAGAGAGGTCAACCCGAATGCGCCCGGGCCGACGGGGTGTTCGACCCCCGCAGCCTCGAATGCCTCGGCGGTTCGGGTGAGGGCGATGAAGCGCATGAGGAGCGAGCCGGTGATCGCCGCCCGGGCCTCTCGCGCGGTGGGCGCCACGACCACTCGGCAGTAGGCACCAGCGGTGACGTCCCCCTCGCGGCGCCCCTCGGCGCGCGCGGCTGCGCGCACCCGCGACAGCATGGCCGCATAGCCCGCGGGATCGGTGGCCAGCGGCAGCCACCCATCGGCCAGGCGGCCGACGACATCGAGGCCCCGCGGTCGGTGGGCGGCCACCCAGATCGGGGGCGGCCGGTCGCCCAGGGGGCGCAGGCCCATGCAGGCACCATCCAGACGGAAGATGTCGCCTTCGTAGTCCACGGGGCCGGCATCCGACATGAGCAGGCGCATCACCTCAAGGCCCTCTTCAAGCCGGCGCAGGGGGCGCTCGTTGTGCATGCCGTACGGCGCCAGATTCAGTTCCTCGCCGGTTCCCACGCCCAGCACGAATCGCCCGTCGGTCAGGTGATCCAGCGTGAGGGCGGTCTGCGCGAGGCTGGCGGGGTTCCTGCGCACCAGGTCCGTGACGCCGATTCCCAGCCGCACCGACGACGTGGCCGTGGCCGCCTGGGCCACCACGGGCACGGGGTCGAACCATACGTGCGGGCTGGGCTGTGCGGCCGCCTGCGGCACGAGGTCGGCGGTCCAGATTCCCAGGGGGAACCAGTGCAGCAGGTGGTCCGCCCACCACACGGCATCGAAGCCCTGGGCCTCGCGGCGTGCGGCGGCCTGTACCGCGGCATCGCCGGGTGGCCGTATCGCGCCCATGCACGAGATCTCGAGGGGCCGTCTCATCGCGGGCGAGGCTAGCGGAGGCCCGGGCGCGCTCACATGCCGGGGGGTCCGATGTCACGCACCGTGGTCACCGCCGCCGATCTGGGAGATGGCATGGGGGACCACGTCGCGGATGGCATTCCAGCCGTCCACCGCACCCCCGGGGGATCCGGGAAGAGCCACCACCAGCGCTCCGCCCCGTACGCCGCCGCAGGCGCGCGAGAGCAGGGACGTTGGCACCCGGTCACGCGCCGCCGCCCGGATGGCCTCGCCGATGCCCGGCACCAGTCGCTCGCATGCGGCCTGCACGGCCTCGGGGGTGCGATCGCGGGGTGCGATTCCGGTTCCCCCGGCGAGCAGCACCAGGTCGTGGGATCCGGCGAGGTCACGAATGAGATCGGCGACGTCCGCCGGGTCATCCGAGACCACGCGCCTCGTGGCGACGTCATGTCCGGCGCGCACCACCTCGTCGGCCAGCGCCGGTCCGGTGGCATCGGCGCGCTCGCCGCGACTCGCGCGGTCGGACACCGTGACGACGGCAGCACGCAGGGCTATGGGAGATCTCCCACATGCTTTTCGAGCAGGCGCACGTTCTCGATGATGGGTGCGGGCCCGGGCTCGCCCTTGACCATGTCGTACACCGCGAGCGCGCCCGCGGTCGCGGCGGTGAGGGCCTCCATCTCCACCCCGGTTCGGGCGGTCGTGCGCACCTCGGTGGTGATCGTCACCGTGCCCACGGCAACGTCCACGTGGAGTTCGGCCGATGCGTGGTCGAGCGGCAGGGGGTGACACAGGGGGATGATGTCGGAGGTTCGCTTGGCCGCCTGGATCGCCGCGATGCGGGCGACGGCCAGGGCATCCCCCTTGGCGAGGCCGCCCTCCGCCAGCGCGCGAATGGCCGGATCACCCAGTCGCACCACCGCCTGGGCCACCGCGCGCCTCGGGCGCGGCTCCTTGCTGCCCACGTCCACCATGCGGGCGTTTCCCCGGGCATCCAGGTGCCGCTCCCGACTGCTCACGGCTCATCCTCGCCGGGGGGCAGCAAGGCCTCTCCCCGGACGTCCTCGATGTCCGCGATCTGAGTGGCCAGCCACTTGCCGATGTCGTTCTCGTTGATGACATGTCGGATGGCCTCGGCGCGCCCCTGCCTCTCGGCGCGGGGCATCGTGAGCGCCTCGAAGAGCGCCTGGGACTGGGCCTCCACGTCGAACGGGTTCACGCCGATCGCAAACGAGCCGATCTCCTCGAACGCCCCCACGTTCTCGGACAGGATCAGCACGCCATCGCGCTCGTTCACCAGCGCGGCCTCCTTGGCCACGAGGTTCATGCCGTCGAAGATCGAGTTCACCAGCATCACGTCGAAGTGCTTGTAGGCCGTCACCGCAAGGGGGAGGTTGCTCTCGAACCGCAGGTCGATGGGCATCCAGTCGGTGTTGCCGTGCTTGGTGTTGATGCTGCTCACCAGGTCGGTGATGCGGTTCACGTACTCGACGTACTCGGGCACGTCCTGCCGTGACGGCTGCAGCATCGCGAAGAAGGTGATCTCCTCGTGGAACTCGGGGTGGCGGTCCAGGAAGATGTCGAACGCGGTGAACCCGCGCAGGATGTTCTTCGACAGGTCGGTGCGATCCACGCGCACCACCAGGTGCCTGCGGCGCCTGCGCAGGAACGACGCCTCCTCGGTCGCCACGGCGTCGCTGGCGGCGAGGGCGACGAAGCCCTCCGCATCGATCGAGATCGGGTAGTGGCGTACCCGCACCCGGCGACCGCGGTACATGACGGTGAGCGACCGGTAGTCCACCTCGAGGTCGAGGAGGTCCTCGCACGAGAGCAGGAAGTTGCGGGCGTAGCGCCGGGTGTGGAAGGCCACGATGTTGCAGGCGAGGAGCCCCTCGAGGACGGCCTCGCGGATATGGGGGGGCAGCACGCGCCAGTAGTCCGGCTGCGGCCAGGGGATGTGCACGAAGAAGTGCAGGAAGGCATCCGGCACCGCCTCTCGGATGCCCGCGGGCGCCGTGTACAGGTGGTAGTCGTGCAGCATCACGACCGACCCCGGGTGGTCGGCGAGCGCCCCGATGACCGCATCCGCGAACAGGCGATTGGCCTCGAGGTAGCCGTCCTCCCAGGCGGCGAGCTCCTCGGTGCGGATGTCCGGCACGTTCGAGAGGTCCCACAGGTAGTGCTGGATGAACCACAGCATCGGGTTCGCGACCACGTTGTAGTAGCGGTCGTACACCTCGGGATCCATGACCACGAATCGTCCGCGGGTATCGATTCCACTCCCGGGCACGCGGAATTCGCCACCCTCCTGCGCCGCCACGCGGGCGTCGCCATCCTCGATGGCCGCGCTGATCCACACCGCCGGGACCAGGTTCACCAGCCCCGACAGTGCGGTGACCAGCCCGCCGCCCGAGCGCACCATCTCGGTGCCCCCCTCGCCGTCGTCCACGAACCCGACGGGCCCCCGGTTCGACACCAGGATGAGCGCCTGCTCGCTCACCCCGGTGCGCCGGTGAGGCGACCCAGGATGACCAGCCAGTCGCGCAGCAGCCGGGGGGTGAGGAAGTCGTGCCTCACCCGCTGCTTGCCCAGACGCGCCATCGCCCTCGCGCCCTCGGGGTCGTCCAGAACGCGGATGCAGGCGTCTGCGCACTCCTCCGGGGAGGACACCAGCCAGCCGGTCTCGCCATTCGTCAATTGGAGCAGGATTCCGCCGACGTTACCGGCAACGGTGGGTCGCGCCTTCCACAGCGCCTCGGTCACGGTCAGGCCGAAGCCCTCGCGAATCGACTTCTGAACCACCACGTCCGCGTGGGTCTGGAACGCGTTCACCTCGATCGACCCCACATTGTTCAGGTTCGAGAGGATGTAGATGTCGGGGTCGCCCTTGGCGCAGTCGGTGGTGCGCATGAAGTACTCCATGCCCTCGGGGTCGTCCGAGGCCAGTGAGCCGACCAGGGCGAGCTGCAGGCCCGGGTGGCGCTCGCGTGTCGCCCGGAACGCGTCGATCACCCCGAGGGGGTCCTTCCAGGGGTCGAACCGTGACACCTGCAGCATCAGTGGCCGCTCGATATCCATGCCGAACTGATTCACGATGTATGCGGCGTCATCGGCCGAGAGTGCCATGTTCTTCGGGGCCAGGGGATCGATCGCCGGGGGCACGATGACCGACTCGGGCACGCGTGGATCGTCGGGGACGTACGAGGCCATGTGGAACACCGACAGGTCGTAGCCCTCGATGTGGTCCAGGACGAAGTCGAGAACGCTCGGGTTCGGTGTGGACAAGTCGATGTGGCATCGGAAAACCCACTTCGCGTCCTCCTGCCCCACGACCGCGCGTCGCATGCCCGCGGGCTGGGAGTCATGCACGATGATCACGTCGTAGGGGTCCTGCAGTCCGCCGGCGTTCAGCACGTTGAATCGCTCGAACACCTGTTCATCCTCGGGCGAGAGACCGTGGGGGTCGCCCTGCAGGCCGTTGTGCATCGCCTTGGTGACGCGGAAGAACTCATCGCGTCCGAACATGACCCGCCAGTCCGATTTGAGGCCCACGTCATTCATCAGCGGCACCAGCGAATACAGGATCTCGGCCACACCCCCGCCGAAGGCCGTGGCGTTGATGTGGCACACCCTGAGGCCCTCGAGGGGCCTCGCCAGCTCGCGGATCTCCTCCATCAGAGCTTGCGCCACCACGCTGTTGTAATCCGCGATGGCCTTGTGGCCCACGTTGATGGTGCGGAGCACTGTCCCCCCGTCTGGTGATGCCGTCCGAAGTCGACTTCCCTGCCGAGCGCCCGTCCGCATTCGATCCTAGCCTCGCGCGCCGGGTCGCCGGTGCGATACTCCCGGCGACCGCGCGCCGGTGCGGTCACCACACGATGAATCGCCTGATTGACATGAGCGGCCCGCGCCGCGGCCCGCGACGCGGCCGGGGACCCCGGGGCCCGCGTTGCTGAACGGACGCCTTTATCGCCTCTCGTGGCTCGTGGCGGCCGTCGCCCTGCTCGTGGCCCTGCTCACGCTCGACTCCCCCGGTGGTGCGCCAGAGCCACCCCTTCCCCCTGCGTTCGATGCCGTCGCTGCACGTGTGGTCGCCGCCGATCTGGCGGCTGTGGCCCCCGTGCGCACGCCGGGCAGCGCCGGCGACGTCGCGGCCGCCAACTGGGTTGCGGCGCGCCTGGGCGAGGTTCCGGGTGCCACCACGGTGCGGCGCCAGCTCTTCGCGGTGACCACCCCGGCCGGGCGCATCACGACCCAGAACATCTACGTGTCGCTTCCCGCCCGGTCAGGTGCATCGTCGCGTGGTGCGCTGATCATCTCGGCCCCCCGTGACACGCCGCCCGGGGTGCGCGGCGGTGAGAGCGGCTCGGCGGTTCTCGTGCAGTTGGCGCGCTCGCTGGGCACTGTCACGCGCGACCGACCCGTGCTGGTGGTCTCGACGGGTGCCTCAACCATCGGGAACGCCGGTGCACGCTGGTTCGCGTCACGGTTCTCGGCAGTGCCGGTGGACGCCGCCGTGTCGCTTGATGACCCGGCTGGCTCTCCCACGGGCCTCACCGCATGGGACGACGGCCAGGACGGCCGTCGGGCCCTTGCCCTCGGCGCCGCCACCGGGCAGGCCGCCGGGCGCGCCGGCGGCGCGCTGACCCCGAACCTCAGTCCGTGGTCGCAGATGGCGGGGATGGCGGTGCCGCAGACGTCCGGGGATCAGGCCGCGTACATCGCCGACGGAATTCCCGCGGTCTCTCTGGCAGCACGCCCCGAGGGATCGCTCGCGAGTGGTGGGCTCGCCACCGAGGCGG
>Ga0209514_10002504_pt1 | contig 28258 bp, 30 predicted proteins | sample Subgrocontami58m_FD_187452 | JGI IMG/M metagenome (GOLD analysis project Ga0209514, IMG submission 187452) | Subsurface groundwater microbial communities from S. Glens Falls, New York, USA - GMW37 contaminated, 5.8 m (SPAdes) (version 3) | ecosystem: Environmental > Aquatic > Deep subsurface >...
TTGTCTTCTTTCAGTCCTGAATCAGCAGAAATTGAAGGGCTGCCGAAAAGAGCCTCTACCAAATCGTTACCTGCCAGAATCAAGTGAAGATCCTTACCTTTTCTACAAAACTTATCTAGGAAGGAATAGAGCTAGAGATACGATTCGTTATCTTAACAAGTGGATCCCGGTTTACCAAAAATAAAAACCGAACCCTGGATAGACTATAGAGTCAGGAGGAAGGAATGAAAGAGTGTTATTTTTGCAAAGGGAAAGTTCAGAGCCAATCAGTAACCGTTGATTACAGATGGGGAGATAGGTTTGTCGTTATCAAAAATGTGCCAGCGCAAGTTTGTACCCAGTGTGGGGAGAAATATTTTGATGCTGAAGTATCCCGGCAGATGGAACATATTGCCTTAAAAGGAGGGAAAATTTTAACCTCTATTACCGTGCCAGTATGTGAGTTTGCCGCAGCATAGAGGAGAAAGTATCATGGATTTCTGGAAAGGTGAGCGCTGTGAGTATTGTGATGGAGACATTGTAGAGAAGAAGGTGGATTTGTCTCGGAAGGCCAAGGGTTCATATGTCCTCATTTACCTGTTTACTCATTGTAATGTGGCATTGGGTTTCTGATATTTTGTCTTCCTTTCTCAGGAATATGTTAATAGAGAAAGGATGAAACGTCCGCTCATCGTAATTGCAATACTCTTCTCATCTGGAATAGTTGTAGGCAGATTCTTAATGGTTCCTCTACCCTTTCTGTTTATTTTAACTACCCTTCTTCTTATCCTCACCCTTATCTTGTGGAGACGGCAATCATTATCTCTGATTTTCTTATTTGCTACGATATTTTTTCTGGGTATTTTATCCTATCAGAATAACTGCATTATTACCCCTCTGGATATCAGTAATTTCATCCCTCAAGTGTCAAATAAAGTATACCTAACGGGCATTATAACGAGTGACCCTGTTAATTCAGTCACTCATTACGGAGACAATAGGTCCCAATTCTACTTTAAACCATTGAGATTACAAAAGGATGGATTCTGGCAGGATGTTAATGGCATTACCTGGGTTACTGTCTATGGTAAAGAGGAAAGGTTTAGGTATGGGGATGAATTGGTATTGGGAGGAGAACTCACCCCTCCAAGGGCACCATCTAATCCGGGTGGATTCAACTATCGAGAGTACCTGAGGCGCCAGAAAGTCTATTCTACAATCAAGGTAGAAAAGACTGATGTAGTTCATTTGTTGGGCAGTAACAGGGCAAATCCTGTCGTCTATAAGGTCTTCGGATTTAAAGATATAACGAGGAAGATAGTCTCTTCTAATATTCCTAAAGAGGAGGCTTCTATATTGGCAGGTATATTATTGGGAGATAGGGAGGATATACCGGTTGAGATGATGGATGAATTTATCAAAACCGGCACTATCCACATACTTGCCATAAGCGGGTTAAATGTGGGATTGGTGGCATTTATCATATTGGCATTTTTCAAATTACTTCGTATACCGAGGAGGACCCGTTACTTTCTTGCGATAGTCTTTCTAATCATCTATTGTATTATGACAGGTGGAAGGCCGTCTGTAGTGAGGGCGACACTTATGGCATCTGTACTTTTGTTCGGATTGGTTATAGACAGGGATGCAGACGTGATGAATTCACTTGCTATTTCTGCACTCATTCTTTTGTTTGTTAACCCATTCTATCTATTTGACCCTGGGTTTCAATTATCATTTCTTACAGTAATTGCGATAGTCATGCTTACGCCCAAATTAGAAGGTTTTATTAAGATGGATACTCCAGAAGGAATGGTAGAATCATGGCACTTTAAGACAAAGAGATTTATTGTGAAATCCATATCTGTCTCTTTAAGTGCATGGCTTGGCATAATCCCATTGATTGCCTATTATTCAAATACATTCTCTCCTATAACTGTATTAATAAATCTGATATTGATTCCGCTCGTCACTTTAGCAACTGCGATAGGTTTTACCCTCCTCATCTCCGGGATAGTATCTATAACCTTAGCCAAAATATTTGGCGCTGCATGCTGGCTATCTTTAGTGGGTTTGACAAAGGTGGTATCATCATTCTCTAATATGCCGTTCAGTTCATGGCGGGTCTCTACACCATCTATCCTATTTATATTATGCTATTATATCTTTTTACTTATTTGTATTAATTATAGGCGGCTTAATCTCTCCATGGGAAAGGTGGCTATTATAGGACTATTCATGATAAACCTCTTCACATGGGGAAGAGGCTTAGAGTCTGGCAATTCTTCTCTAAAGATTACCTTCTTAGACGTGGGCCATGGGGATGCAATCTTTATTGAGTTTCCTCACTCAGGGAATATGTTGATAGATGGGGGAGAAGGAGGTGATAATGACCAGGGCAGGTGGGTCATCTCACCATTTCTGTGGGACAAAGGGATAACGAGGATTGATACAGTGCTACTTACCCATCCCCATTCTGACCATGTGGGAGGACTTGCCACAGTGATGAAAAACTTTAGAGTCAGATATGTCTTTGATAACAATATGCCATTTGATTCTGCCATATATCAGGGATATAATAACCTGATAAGGAAGAAACGCCTGAATCAAATTAAGGTCCATGAAGGTGAGGAGATAATAGGTTACAAGGATGTAAGGGTCTATCTTCTACATCCCCCTCGTCCATTTCTGACTGGGACAGGTGAGTATGAGAATGATAACTCTGTAGTGGTTAAGATAATGTACAAGGGGATGAGCGTCCTCTTATGTGGTGATGTGGAAAGATATGGTATAAAGAGGTTATTACAATACAATGATGGACTGTTACGTTCAACAATCCTGAAAGTTCCACACCATGGGAGTCATCAAGAAGTGGAAGGTGAGATATTCTTCTCAAAGGTATCCCCTCAAATCGCAGTAATCTCTGAGGCAGAGAGGAATAAATTCAATCTGCCTTCCCCAAAGACTATATCCGTTCTTAAAGAATTAGGTTCTCAGATCTATCAAACCGGCATGAATGGTGCAGTGACGATTGAGATAAAAGATGGCAATTATTCTATAAGATGTTACAAGAAAGGTTAAAGGTGGGGAATTTTCAAAAAATAAAAACTTCTTGACAAAAATGGGGTTATGTGGTATGATATTATTTTGGTGGAAGCGATAGGGCTTTCAAATACGGAAAAAGGAGGTAAAAGGAAGCCATGGATGAAGTAACAGGTACTGTAAAATGGTTCTCTAACCAAAGAGGTTATGGATTCATTACAGTAGATAATGGTGGTAAGGATGTGTTTGTTCACCACTCTGCAGTTTCGGGAGACGGATTTAAGACCCTGAATGAAGGTCAGAGGGTTAAATTTGAAATAGCCAAAGGCGAAAAAGGTGACAAAGCCTCCAATGTGGTTACGATATAAATTCAAGGAAAATTTATATTGAGCAACCCAAAATCCCCGGTAAGTTTACTTACTGGGGATTTTTTTATTAGATATCTACTTTTCTAAAGTATAATGCCAATGAGTAAAATTCTATACGTTGCTTTTGTATGGCATATGCACCAGCCTTACTACAAGGATAATCTCAAGGGCGAACTTAGTATGCCGTGGGTAAGGCTCCACGCTATAAAAGACTACCTTGATATGGTAGAAATCCTTGAAGACTTCCCATCTATACACCAGACATTCAATTTAGTACCCAGCCTCATAGACCAGATAGAAGATTATACAAAAGGGGATGTCCAGACAGATACATTCCTTGAACTTTCCAGGAAGAAGGCATCAGAACTTGATGATAAGGATAAAGATTTTATATTACTCAACTTCTTTATGGCGAACTGGGAGAATATGGTCAAGGTCCATCCCAGATACAATGACCTGCTCCATAAAAGGGGCAGGAATATAAACCCGTCCCAGTTAGAGGTGCGGAGGAAGCGCTTTAACACGCAGGATTTTTTAGACTTGCAGGTCTGGTTTAATCTCTCATGGTTTGACCCCATCTTCAGGGAGAAAGACGATGGACTCAAAAAGTTGGTTGAAAAGGGCCAATATTATACTGAGGAAGAGAAAGCCATCGTCTTAAACAAGCAGTTGGATATTATGCGCAAGATACTGCCAAAGTATAAAGAATTACAGGATAGTGGAAGAATAGAGGTTACAGTAAGTCCGTATTACCATCCTATACTGCCACTTCTCTGTGATATAAAAGTGGCAAAGGAATCGTCCCCTCATACCATTCTACCAAATATAAGGTTCAGTCATCCTGAAGATGCAAGTTACCATATCAAAGAATCTGTCAGGCGATATAAAGAGATATTCGGGATACTACCCAAAGGGATGTGGCCCCCTGAAGGTTCTGTCAGCGAAGCGATAGTGCCATTAATACAGGAATCTGGTATAGAGTGGATAGCCAGTGACGAGGCAATATTATTTAAATCCTTAAATAGGCAAAGGGATGCAAAATTGCTTTATAAGCCGTATGTAATAAAAAGAGGCGGGAAGAGTCTAAAGATAGTATTTCGGGACCATAACCTCTCAGATATGCTCGGGTTTGTCTATTCCAAGTGGAAAGGTGAAGAGGCTGCATCTGACCTGATAGAGCGGCTTCATGGTATAAGAAATGGGTTATTGAAAGAAGAGGATGAGTTTTTGGTAACCATTATACTTGATGGCGAGAACGCATGGGAATATTATCCTGGTGATGGCAGGGATTTCCTAACTAATCTATATAGGAATTTAGAGAATGACCCTAAATTGAAGGCTGTAACTGTAAGTGAGTTCTTGCAGGCTCATCCTGATGCAAAAGATATAGAAAGGTTATTCCCTGGCTCATGGATAAATTCTAATTTCAATATATGGGTTGGCCATCCAGAAAAGAACCTCTCGTGGGAATATCTGGCAAAGACGCGGGAGTACCTCGTTAAGTGGGGAAATGCCCATCCCCAGGCAGAATACAAAGTTGAAAATTCGCCGTGGCGAGAGAATATTAAAAAGGCGTGGGATGAACTCTACATGGCTGAAGGGAGTGACTGGAACTGGTGGTATGGGGATGACCATGCCTCTCTTAATCATGAGGAATTTGATAGACTCTACAGAAAACACCTGTCAAATGTTTATGAGATTTTAAAAGAGGAGATACCAGACTATCTCAATACCCCGATAAAGAGTGAAGAGACAAAGCCTGCGAAGGAACCTACTGCGATTATACACCCTGTAATAGACGGCTTGGTTACAGATTATTATGAGTGGCTTGAGGCTGGATACTTTGATGTTGAGAGTATAGGCGGGACTATGCACCGTTCTCAGAGTATACTAAGGCGCATCTATTATGGATTTGACCTTGAAAGGCTCTATGTGCGGTTGGACATGGTGGGCATAGAAAATGGCCCCACAGAGGCTATGGTTCTTGCCCTGCTTGTATACCCATCTATTGTAAGGGTCCAGATGCCCATATATCCAGGAAAGTCACCTATTGCAGCTACTCTTATGAAGAAGAATGCACAGGATAATTGGGTTGCCTTTAAAGAACTAAAGGATGCTGCATTTGATAGGGTGCTGGAGCTGGGTATAGGCTTCTCTGATTTAAACGCACATAAGAATCAAGAATTATTTTTAAGGATATGCATAGAGGAAGAAGGAAGGATATTGGAAAAATTACCTTACCATGGGCCAATCCGTATACATGTGCCGTCTGAAGATTATGCTTTGCGGCAATGGATTGTTTGAACTATGAGGAAGGATATACCTCTTTATTGTAATAAGATAATAGAACTGGCGATTTTGACACTGATTATCGTTACACCATTACTATTCAGCAAGGACACAGAAAGCACATTTCTTATTCCTAAAGAAACATTTTCCAAATCAGTAATTCTCTTCATGCTCGGGGTCTGGCTGATTAATATATCAATGAGTGGGAGGGTGAGGATACCTCCTCTACTGCTATGCCTGCCTCTCATTTCTCTTATATTAGTAGCAGCCATCTCACTAATTAATATTATAAATTCACCTTATATTCATTTGAGTTTATGGGACCTGTCTAATCTGCTCTCTTTTATTATCCTATATTTTATCATATACGGGACTATAAGGACAAACCTACAGATAGAGAGGATTGTCTTTGTCTTTATTCTCATTGGCGGATTTACAGCCTTATACGGGGTATTACAGTACTATGGCATAGACTATTTCCATTACTGGGTAGGCAATGTTGGAAGGAAGAGTATGTTCTCTACCTTTGGTAATCCAAACTTTGTGGCTGAGTATCATATTGCCATAATTCCTATTTCACTTGTCGTCTTCTTATTTGCACCATCATTATGGAAGAAGGTGATAGGAGGCTCATGTGTTCTAATTGCCTCTATATGTTTATTAATATCCCAGACAAGGGGTTCATGGGTAGGGTTCGGACTTTCCATCATCTTCCTCTTGAGCCTGTTAAAGTTAAAGGATAGAAAGGTGTTTCGTGGTGCCAGAAGGACTGTACAGATTATCTTTATATTGGCAGCCATTATCCTTCTGGGATTTGGTGTGGCAGACCTGCAAAGTCATGGGCTAAGCGAAGTCAAGGCAGTGGTCAGCAGGGTAGGTTCTATCTTTACATTTGGAGACGAATTCAGGCGGTTTGTATGGCATGCGACTGTTATTATGATAAAGGAACATCCCTTTATGGGCGTTGGATTGGGTGGTTTTAAGCAGCAGTATCCTGAGTATCAAGCCAAACTCTTAGGAAGAGAGGAATATCCCTCTTATGTCCAGGGGAGTAATGTGCCTCAGGCACACAATGAGTTCCTTCAGGTATGGGCTGAGATGGGGATATCAGGGATTATAATAGTGGTGTGGCTTGTGTATGCATTCTTCTATCATGGCATAACCACATTAAAAAGGCTTAAAACACCGTACATGTGGAAGTTAGCAGCCGGTATGTTAGCCGGATGTTTTGCTGTCCTGGTTCATGCCATTGCCAGTTTTCCTTTTCACTTAGCAAGTACTGCATCAGTATTTGTACCTTTATGCAGCCTCATAGCTGTAATGGGTGCAATAGAGTCTTCCGAGACTGTGCCTGTCTATTTAAAGGAAATTAGTTCAGAGAAATCTAATCCCAAAAGGGATAGACTTTCCCCATTCCACGTAAGGGAAAGGTCTAATCCCAAAAAGGATAGACCTTGCCCTGGGCAACCATTCCACATCAGGGAAGGGTCTTACCGGCCTCCAAGATGGATTCTCGTTGCTCAAGGTTTAATTGTGGCATTAACAGTTATTTGCATGGTAATTACCATAAAGCCTATTATGGCTGACATCTCTTTAAAATTAGGAAACGCCCTTCTCAAACAAAAAGAGTGGGATGTGGCTCGTGAGTATATTACTAAAGGTATTTCCTTAAATCCATATGAAGGAAGGCTGCATTTTGCATTGGCAATTGCATATAATGGTAAAGGGGATGACGAGAAGAGTCTATATGAATTAAAGAAATCACTTGAGACCTTTAAGGACGTCAATATTTATAATAACCTTGGAGCAACATACATGAGAAAGGGAATGGCAGATGAGGCTATTGGAGAGTGGAAGAAGGCTGTAGCAGTAAGGCCTGACCTTGTTGATACGCATATCTTTCTTGGGAAGGCGTATGAAGAGAAGGGGATGCTAAAAGAATCTGAAAGGGAATATAAGAAGGCAATCTGGTATTCTAATCCTAAAAAGGATAGACCTTCCCCATTCCACATCGGGGAAGGGTCTAAGGTTAAAAATGGGCAAGAGAAAAAAGAGGATAAATAAAGACCATTTTGAAAGGCACGTCAAAGAGCCGGTTCAGAAGAGGTTTACCCTTACAGACTACGTGAGCATCAACCTTATCGTATGGGCATTTATAGGGATGGTAGCTTTGAGTTTCTATGTATCATCAGGTTTTAGGGTTGATAGATTCCATGCGGGGATATTACGCTACATATTGCTATATGCATTTGGCTGCGTATTTTTTATAGTGTCAATAATAGATTATATTATGGAAAGGGGAAGAAAGGAAGTAAAATGATTTTAAAGACCATTGTAGTTGGCGAGCTTGAGACAAATTCTTACATCCTGGGTAGTGAGAAGACAAAAGAGGCTGTTATCATAGACCCCGGAGATGATTATGAGAAGATTATAGAGTGCCTGAAAGAGAATGGGCTTAAGGCAAGGTCCATCATAAATACCCATGGCCACATAGACCATATAGGTGCAGATTATAAATTTGACATTCCCATACTGATTCACAAGGAAGATTCCCATTGTCTTACCAACCCGGAAGAGGACGTATTCATATTCTTTGGCAGACGTTTCCCACCTACAAAGCCTTCAAGGCTGCTTAAGGATGGCGACAAGATATCCGTCGGGGATATAGAGATTACAGTTATCCATACGCCAGGACATACCCCTGGAGGGATTTGCCTTAAATACGATAAGATATTATTTACAGGCGACACATTGTTTGCCGGGGGTATCGGCAGGACAGATTTCCCAGGTGGCTCAGCGGATGAGTTGATGGAATCCATTAGAGAGAAACTTATGACCCTTGATGAGGATGTTACCATCTATCCAGGACACGGACCTACCTCAACCATAGGTGATGAAAAACGCACCAATCCATTTTTGTAGGGACACTCACAAATCGTATACAGGTGTGGCGTATGTATAGCCGGAGCAGTTGTGTTCGGGTTGCGATTACCTGCTTTGAGGCACGAGGCAATACTTCAGGGCAAATGATACTTGCGGCTGGCGGCAATCCAGCCGGTGAAGTAACAGGAGAAAAAAGTGTTGTTCCGCAGCAAAAATGACACACCCCAAATTTTTCAATAAATTAAAAATAATATTGTATATACAAATGTAATATGCTATAATATAATCAGATGAAGGAAATAAGATGGGATTTGCTTAAAAACGAGCGACTAAAAAGAACAAGAGGAGTTTCTTTCGAAGAAATTCTTAACTCAAAACTAATACAAACGCATTAAGTATCCTAGCATATTCCTGATGTTGTCATTCCTGTGAAAACAGGAATCTATTATTCTACGGTCGATAGATTCCCGCTTTTGCGGGAATGACAGTCACTGTAAAGTTAGTTATTGCGTTTGTATTAGTTGCTATTTTAAAGCATCCCTCAAGGGCAAATCAAAAAATCATGTTGTTTAAGTTCAAGAAATATATTTGGATTATTCCTTTTGTTGAAGAAAAAGATTATTACTTTTTGAAAACGTTTTTCCCGAGCAGAAAATATACAAAAATACATAAAGGAGCAAAGAAATGAGAAAGATTAAATTATCATCTCAAGAGAAAGAAACAGAAAAAGACCTTTTGGCTGGAATTTACACTCCTGTAAAGGATGACGAATTTCAATCTATCGCTGAGGCAATAGCACACCGCAAAAAGGATGCAGTTTTAAATATTCGAATAAATAGTAAGGATTTAGAAAGCATAAGACAAAAATCTAAGAAACTGGGCATAAAATATCAAACATTTATTTCTGAAGTCCTTCATAAAGTTGCCTTATAAAAATTTATTGAATGAAGGCAAAATGCATTATTGTTTTGGTTACGCTATTTTTAATCGGGCTATTGGGAATAAATGTATACACAGAGGCAGATAGGTTTGCGCTTACTGCCAAGGCGGGAACATTAGGCATTGGATTAGAGGGTACTACATCCGTAAATTCCAGGTTGAATGCCAGGGTTGGAGTCAACGCATTTCAATATGATTATAGCGGCACAGAGAGTGATATTAAGTATGATTTTGACCTTAATCTTCTAACTTTTTCTGCTTTAGTTGATTGGCTTCCTTTTAACAATGGTTTTCGCCTGACAGGGGGATTGATGGTCAATAAAAACAGCCTTGACCTCAGTGCTGAAACAGCAGGGACATACACAATAGGAGATACCACATATACTTCGGCGCAGGTAGGATCATTGACCGGAGATTTAATCTTTAACGATTTAGCTCCCTATGTCGGAATTGGATGGGGTAATCCTTTTGGGAAGGACAGCAATTGGTCGTTCTCAGTTGATTTAGGCGTTATGTTTCAGGCGTCTCCCGACGTCAGCCTGAGCGCAAATGGCACCTTAGCCAGCAATGCAGCTTTTTTAGATGAGCTTGCCCGCGAAGAAGATAACTTGGAATCTGAAACAGATAATTTTGAATTTTATCCGGTGATTTCGTTTGGCGTTACGTATAAATTTTAATTACCCCTGTTTAGAAGTCAATTTTTCGGGAGGTGTAACTTTTAATTTTTAAGTGAACATGCTCCAAACATCCCTATAATAGGGCAATTCAAATTACCAATCTCCAGATTCACCAATTCCACACCCAATCACAATATTTTTCAGTTATAGCACACCTCAAAAAATAGGTTGACTTTTTTATAATCCAGTATATAATAAAACAGAATATAAATAACCGTGCTTTATACAATAGGAGAAACAGTCTTACTCTTAGGGGGGAGAAATTATGGAAAAGCAGCAGGCTTACAGCCCCGGATTAGAGGGCGTTATAGCAGGCAGGACAGGTATATGCAAGGTTGATTCTGAAAATAGCCAATTGCTCTACAGGGGATATTCTGCAGAAGACCTTGCCAGAGATTCTAATTTTGAAGAAGTGGCATATCTATTGATAAAGGGCTCATTACCGAAGAAAGGTGAACTGGCAGATTTTACAAAAGTACTCAGGGAAGAGCACCAGATACCAAAGAAGCTTTTAAAGATGTTCAATAAATTCCCAAGCGGAGCGAGTCCTATGGATATGGTCAGGAGTGGCGTATCGTTTATTGCACTATTTGACCCTGATGTAGAGGATAATAGCCATGAGGCGAATGTTAGGAAGGCGATAAGATTGACTGCAAAACTCCCGACTATAATAGCTGCAAGTTCCAGAGTATCGCATGGTAAAGAACCGATTGAGCCAAAATCAGAATATTCTCATGCCAGGAACTTTCTGTATATGATAAGCGGCACAGTCCCCGATGACTTTGTTGAGAAGGCATTTGATGTCTCTCTTATACTCTATGCTGAGCATGACTATAATGCATCAACGTTTACCGCCCGGGTAACAGCCTCTACACTTGCAGATATCCATTCAGCAGCAATCTCAGGTATTTGTGCATTGAAAGGTTCTCTCCACGGAGGTGCGAATGAGAAGGCGATGGAGATGCTGCTTGCAATAGGGGAAGAGGAGAGGGTTGAAGAGTGGGTAAGAGAAGCGCTTTTGAGAAAAGATCGCATAATGGGCTTTGGCCACAGGGTTTATAAGAAAGGGGACCCGAGGGCGCTTATCGTGAAGAAGTTGTGTGAGCAATTGGGTGAGAAAAAGGGTGCTCCAAAATGGTACAGGATGTCTCTTAAAATAGAAGAGATTATGGAAAAGGAAAAGGGACTCTACCCTAACATTGATTTCTATGCAGGGTCTGTCTACTACATGATGGGGATTCCTATTGAACTATATACCCCCATATTTACCTTGAGCAGGATTACCGGATGGTCAGCCCATATTATTGAGCAGCATGATAACAACCGCCTTATCAGGCCAATGTCTGAGTATACAGGGCCAGCACTACAGAGATATATACCAATTGATGAACGAGGATAACGGGCGCCATAAACTTGTCCCCATGAAAATGGGGATGTCGCCCTTACAGGGACAAACAAGTGACCGATGAAAGGCAAATAAGCCCTTGTCAATAAGTGAGAATATTGCCTCAGTCCTTCAAAGGATTTCATTTAGTGCTATTAAGGCGGGACGCAGGACTGAAGAGGTGAAGTTGGTTTGCGTTACAAAAGAATCTGATGTAGAAATGGCAAGAATGGCAATATCGTGTGGTATTACAGATATAGGTGAGAACAGGGTTCAGGAGGCTATTTCAAAATATCGTTCCTTAGGCAATGTTGTCAGATGGCATATGGTCGGGCATCTTCAAAGAAACAAGGCAAAAGATGCAGTTGAAATATTTGACCTGCTCCATTCTGTGGATAGTTTAAGTCTTATGGAAGAATTGAATAAACAGGCAGGCAGGCTCAATAAAAGGCAGGATGTTCTGATTCAGGTGAATGTGCAGGGTGAGAAACAGAAGTTTGGTATAGACCCTCAAGGAGTGAAAGAATTGATTACGGCTGCCCCAAACTTTCAAAATATCAAGGTCATAGGGCTTATGACTATTGCTCCTATTGTAGGGGACAAGGAACGGACAAGACCAATCTTCAGGAACCTGAAGCAGATGGCTCGTGAAATAAGTGCACTTCAGATTAAAGATGTAGAGATGAGGGAATTATCCATGGGTATGACCCAGGATTTTGAGGTGGCTATAGAAGAGGGTTCAACTATGGTGCGGATAGGTTCAGCGATATTTAAGAATCAGGAGATCTAATTATATGAAGGATTTAAAGGAACGTATAAAAGAGGCGGTAGATTACATAAAGATTAAGGTCCAAGATAAACCAAAAATCGCAATTATATTAGGGACAGGACTTGGTGCATTGGCAGAAAAGATAATGGGTAAGAAGGTGCTGAATTATCCCGATATACCCAATTTCCCTCACTCTACAGCACCAGGACATAAAGGGGTTTTGGTTAGCGGTACCATCGGAGGTAAAAACGTCATTGCCATGGAAGGAAGGTTTCATTATTATGAAGGTTATTCCTTAGACGATGTTACTTTTGGTGTGAGGGTGACGAGGGCACTTGGTGCAGATATACTCATAGTTTCTAATGCTGCTGGCGGTATGAACCCGCAGTTTACACCCGGTGACCTGATGGCAATAACAGACCATATAAATCTTATGGGTGTGAATCCGCTGATAGGGCCCAATGATGATACACTTGGGCAAAGGTTTCCTGATATGTCAGAACCTTATGATAGAAAGTTAATCCGGCTGGCAGAAGATATTGCAATTGAAGAGAGAATAAAGCTCCATAAAGGGGTATATGTGGGTGTTACAGGTCCTAATTTAGAGACTGCTGCAGAATATAGATTCTTACGGATGATCGGGGCAGATGCAGTGGGTATGTCTACTGTCCCGGAGGTGATAGCAGCTGTGCACTGCGGCTTCAGGACATTAGGTATAAGCTGCATAACAGATAAGTGTCTGCCTGATGCATTGAAGCCTGCCAATATAGAAGAGATATTAAAGATAGCAGGTGAGGCTGAGCCTAAATTGACGAAGATTGTATTCAGGATAATTGAGAGGATATGAATTACAAAGAGACAATAAATCTACCCAGGACCGATTTCTCAATGAAGGCAAACCTTCCGAAATTAGAGCCTGAAATTCTGAAGGTGTGGAAACAGAAGGGTATCTATAACCTTATAAGGGAGAAGTCCAGGGGTAAGAAAAAATACATATTGCACGATGGACCTCCTTATGCCAATGGTGATATACATATAGGGCATGCCCTGAATAAGATATTGAAGGATATTGTGGTCAAGTATAAAACCATGAAAGGGTTTGACTCACCATTCGTACCGGGGTGGGATTGCCATGGATTGCCTGTGGAGCATCAATTATTTAAGGAGTTGGGTATAACCAAGGATGAGATAGAGAAGACTGAATTCAGAAAGAAGGCATTTGATTATGCGATGAGATTTGTGAATATTCAAAAGGAAGAATTTGAGAGGTTAGGCGTCTTCGGTGACTGGCAGAACCCATACCTTACCCTTGATAAAGGCTATGAGGCTAAGATTATAGAGGCTTTTGGAAAATTGGCTGAGAAAGGGTATGTCTACAAGGGGCTAAAACCCATTCACTGGTGTACATGGTGTGAGACTGCATTGGCAGAGGCAGAGGTAGAATACGAACAGCTCAAGTCACCTTCTATCTATGTGAAATTCAAGACCCGGTTTGCCATGCATGGAGAGGCATACTTTGTAATCTGGACTACTACCCCATGGACATTGCCTTCAAATGTGGCTATAGCAGTCCATCCTGAGATTGAATATGCATTAGTGAAAACAGATTTACCAGGCAGGGATTCTAAGGAGATATTAGTAGTGGCTATCCATCTTGTTGATACGCTCCTTCAGAAGTTGGGTGGGAAGGGAGAGATACTTGCAAAGATTCCTGGCAAATACCTTGAAGGTGTCTTTGCTGAACATCCATTTATAGAAAAGCCATCAAGGGTTATCCTGGCAGATTATGTCTCTGGCATAGAAGGGACTGGCTGTGTCCACATAGCCCCAGGACATGGGGAGGAGGATTATAAAAGCGGGCTTAAGTATAAACTGCCTGTGATTATGCCTGTAGGGCCTGATGGCAGATTCTCTCTTGAAGTGAAAGAATTCTGCAGCATGTATGTATTTGATAGTAATCCGGCTATCATTAATAGGCTACGTGAAAATGATAGGCTTTTGTTTTCGGAAGAGGTTGAACATACATATCCGCACTGCTGGAGGTGTAAACGGCCTGTGATATTCAGGGCTACAGAGCAGTGGTTTATTAATGTAGAGAATGATAATCTGAGGGAGAAGACGTTAGCTCTAATTAAAAAAGTGGAATGGATTCCAAAACCTGGCGAGAATAGAATATCCAGTATGGTGGAGAACCGCCCGGATTGGTGCCTTTCCAGACAGCGATATTGGGGTGTGCCGATACCTGTATTTTATTGTATGGACTGCCGCCATGAGTTGTTAGATAGTGCTATTATTCGTGCAATAAAAGAGGCTGTGTTGAAAGAAGGTTCTGACGTATGGTTTTCAAAGACGGCTTTAGAATTCCTGCCTGAAGGGATTAAGTGCAAAAAGTGCGGTGGCAGTATGTTCGCAAAAGAGACAGACATTATAGATGTATGGTTTGATTCAGGGGTAAGCCATTATGCTGTATTAGAGACAAGGGAGGACCTGTCTTTCCCTGCAGACCTATATCTGGAAGGGAGTGACCAGCATAGGGGATGGTTCCAGACATCAATACTTACATCAATCGGCCTTTCCGGCAATGCCCCGTTTAATACTGTCCTCACCCATGGATTCGTAGTAGATAGTGAAGGCAGGAAGATGTCAAAATCAGAAGGGAACGTCATCTCTCCTCAGGATGTTATAAAGGATTATGGTTCGGATATATTGAGATTGTGGGTAGCCTCTTCAGATTATCACGGGGATGTCCGGATATCCAATGAGATACTCTCAAGGTTGTCTGAGGCATATAGAAAGATAAGGAATACCTATCGGTTCTTGTTGGGCAACATATATGACTTTGACCCTGATAAAGACAGGGTAAAATATGAAAACCTTTTAGAAATTGATAAGTGGGCACTGTCAAAGGCGCATAGTCTCTTGAAAGAGATAGATAGTTCTTATGAGAAATTCGATTTTTACAGGGTTTACCACATGTTATATAATTTCTGCACTATAGAGATGAGTTCTTTTTATTTAGATATATTAAAAGATAGGCTTTATACATTTGGCAAAAATGGGGTGGAACGCAGGTCTGCCCAGACTGTGCTCTACGAAATTCTCGTTATATTAGTGAAGGCAATGGCTCCAATAATGGTATTTACTACTGAAGAGGTATGGGGGTATCTCCATCCTGATATGGGCGAAAGTATTCACCTTACAGACTGGCCACAGGAAAGAGAGGAATCCTCTGAGGTAACACATGAGTTAGAGGATATGTGGGAGGTGCTGATAGATTTCAGAAATGTGGCGATTAAGGAATTGGAGGTAAAACGCGCAGAAAAACTAATAGGCAATTCTTTAGAGGTAAAAGTTATTATATATCATAGTAAATCCTGCAATATTAGTCTCTTAAAAAGGTATGCTGAGCTTTTACCAGGGATATTAATAGTCTCTCAGGTGGAATTGATTGGATTAGATGAATCGGGATATACTGAGCTGCCAATGAGTGAATGGACCGCCTCAGGTTCCCACTCGGATTTAAAGGTAAAACTTGAGGTAAAGAAGGCAGAAGGCAAGAAGTGCGAACGCTGCTGGAACTGGAGTGAATCGGTAGGCATGGATTCAAAACATCCACAGATTTGCAAAAGGTGCGTAAAGGTGGTTACATAGATAGAAAGAGGGATGAAAGATGAACAAAAGAGATCTGCAAAAGTTTAAGAAACTCCTTTTGAAAGAAAGGGGGAAGATGAATAAGGAGATGAAACATATCCAGCAGGATACATTAGGTAAATCCCATAAGGAGGCATCAGGCGACCTTTCCAGCTATACCTATCATATAGCAGATATGGCAAGCGACAATTATGGTACAGACTTTTCATTAGACATGGCATCTACAGAGCAAAAATTCTTGTACCAGATAGATGAGTCTTTAAGTAAGATAGCAGATGGGACATACGGGGATTGTGAGAAATGTAAAAAGAAGATATCCCATGAAAGGTTAGAGGCTATACCGCATGCAATGTTGTGTATAGATTGCCAGTCTACAGAAGAGAAATAGAAGAATATCATGGGACTGTGGTTAATGGCAATTCCGATACTCATCCTGGACCAGACGACAAAATACTTAGTATCTATAAGATTATTGGAAGGCGAGACGATTCCTGTCATAAACGGCGTCTTCCATATTACATTAGTCCATAATAAAGGTATTGCCTTTGGCTTATTCCAGGCATCTTCAGGCATCTTTGTCGCCATATCAATCATGGTGACAAGTTTCATCATCTACCTGAATTACCGGTGGTTAGAAAAAGGGGGAGCAGTTCCATGCATCTTCGGCTTGATAGTAGGAGGTGCTGTAGGTAATCTCATTGATAGGTTCAGGTTCGGGCATGTGGTAGATTTCTTAGACTTTCGCATATGGCCTGTGTTTAATGTGGCTGATTCTGCAATATCTATTGGGACAATAATCCTTATAATTTATATAATTAAAGAGAAAAATATTTAACCTATGCATTCGGTAATATTTGAATTCGTGAGGCTCAAGATTTACTCATACGGGTTAATGGTAGCATTGGCATTTCTGCTCACCACCTTTCTTGCCCGCAGGCGTGTTGAATCTATAGGACTATCTAAGGAAAAGTTTGATATGTTTTCCTTGTGGCTCCTCGTATCAGGCATAATAGGGGCACGGCTCTTTTATGTCCTTTTAGACGTCAAGTATTACATGGGAAACCCTGTTGAGATTATAATGCTCAATAAAGGCGGGCTGGCATTTTTGGGCGGTGTCTTTGCTGCCTTTATTATTAGTATATTATTTCTTAAGAGAAATAAATTATCTGTATGGAAGGTGGCAGACTTCATAGTGCCTTATGTAGCACTTGGCCATTCTATAGGGAGAATGGGTTGTTACCTGAATGGGTGCTGCTATGGTAAACCATGGAGCGGTAGGTTAGGCGTTATATTCCCGCTTGACAGCCCTGCAGGCATAAGTTTTCCTTACGAGAAGATATTCCCTATCCAGATATTTTCTTCACTTGCTCTTTTAATGTTATTTCTGATATTGAGCCTTATTTATAAATACAGGCGTTTTGACGGAGAGGTAGTCATCTTATATCTTATACTATATTCCGTAGCAAGGTTTATTATAGAATTCTTCAGAGGGGATAATCCGCAAGTTGCCTTTGGCCTTACAGTATTCCAGATTGTCTGTATACTCATATTTTTGGCTGCGGTTCCAATATATATATGGCAATCCTATCAAAGTTCACGGTTACAGTCACTAAGGATGAGATAAAAGATAGATTAGACAGGTATCTAATCAGCCGCCTGATGAATGAATTTGTGCCTCAAGGCGGGCTATCGCGTTCTTATGTCCAGAGACTGATAACAGAAAATAATGTCCTGTTAAACGGCAATCCTACAAAGAGCCATCATATCATCCATGAAGGGGATATAATTGAGATAGAATTTCCAGGGCCAAAAGAACTTCACATTCTACCTGAAGATATACCCCTGAACATAGTATTTGAGGACGAATACATTATGGTAGTAAACAAACCTGCCGGCATGGTCGTCCATCCTGCACCAGGCAACTATTCAGGGACATTAGTCAATGCGATGCTTTATCATTGTTCTAACCTAGCCGAAAGGCATGGAAACCAACAATCTGCCGAAGGAGGTTTTAGGCCGGGTATAGTCCACAGGATTGATAAGGATACGTCCGGGCTTCTCGTAGTGGCAAAGGATGAACATATCCTTGCTTTACTTGCAAAACAATTTAAAAATAGGACTATAAGGCGTAAATATATCGCATTGGTAAAAGGAATAATGCAGTTAGACGAAGGAGACATCAAGTTGCCAATCGGCAGGGATAAGAGGAACAGGCAGAAGATGGCTGTGACTTATGCACTCGGTAAAGAGGCTATGACCCACTACAAGGTCTTAAAAAGGTTTAAAGACTTTACAATGGTGGAGCTTACACTTGGGACCGGAAGGACACATCAGATAAGGGTGCACATGGCATATATGGGCCACCCTGTGCTCGGTGATTCAAGGTACGGCGGAACAGGGAAAATCGGCCGTCAGGCATTACATGCACAGACACTTGGTTTCTCCCATCCAGTTACAAAAAAATATATTGAATTCTCATCCCCATTGCCTCGTGATATGGAGGAATTGATATGTGGTTAAACTACCAGGCATTTCGCGAAACAATGGGGCAAATTTAATTTTTTTTAATCATTTTACTTGCATTTTCTTACTTTGTATGGTATACTAAAATAGACAGTAAAGGAGGTGTGGTGTATATGGAGGCTGTTAAAAAGGAGAGTGTAACTTTCCGAATAGATTCAGGATTGAGGAAAACCTTTGAGGCTATTGCTAAAGAGGAAAGACGTAGTCTTAGCAACCAAATTAACGTAGTGCTTGAAGAATGGATGAGAATAAAAGATGAATTACATCCTCAATTTATTAAAGACATTAAAGAATCACTTAAATCAGGAAGACCAGAACCAGTATGGAAAAGATAACAGTTGAACCATAGTCAACCTTACTCTCAAAAGGCCTATCCTAAATATAACCGTATAAAAAAGAAATTTCCCCCATTCCTCAGAGAGAAATTAAATGAAGCAGAAGACAAAATATCTACCGATCCTTCAGTGGGTGAAGAAAAAAGAGGCGACCTCAAAGGAATACGAGTATATAAATTTAAGGCATTTGACCAGGAGAACCTATTAGATTACCAGGTAGATAAGGATAAAAAAGAAGTTATCTTTGTGGCTGTTGGTGGACACGACAATTTCTATAGAGACTTAAAGCAATATTTAGGATAAAAAAATAAAAAGAAACGCATAACCAACTTCGCAATAGATACCAAATACGAAACTCATACACCAATATCAGAAGAAAAACTCCACCAAAATCAAGTGAAAAGCGAAGTTACTCGGGTGTAAGTAATAGTCTTAGAAGGGACCAAGTGGACAGAGAGACCCAAAAAATCCCTTGACAATGGTTAGCAAATATGCTAACCTATAGATGAGAGACAATCTGTGGTGATTCCTAAAAAAGAAGAATATATCTTTTATCAAGGAGAGAGATTTCAGATAGAGTTTTATTTTACTGAAACAGGAAAGATTCCTGCTAAAGAGTATTTAGAAGACACATCATTATATGTAAAAGTGAAGTTAGCTGCTTTGGTAAAATATATTGCTGAACACGGTAAAATTTTTAACATAACAAAATTTAGGTTGGTAGATTCTAAAGAGAAAATCTTTGAGTTTAAGCCACTGCAGCATCGCTTTTTTAACTTTTTCTATGAAGGCGGGAAGATTATAATTACCAATGGTTATATAAAGAAATCGCAGAAAGTAAGCAGAAGGGGTTTAGAGAAAGCCAGAGAGTTAAAGAAGGATTATATTTGTAGAGTAAAAGGGGGTAGTTATTATGGGAAAAACTAAAACTTATATGGATAGGTTAATGGATGGTAAGGAGTTTCGGGAAAAGTTTGAACAGGAATACCAGAATCTCTGCATTGGAGAACAGATTGCTATAGCGCGCCATTGTGCACACTTAACCCAATCTGCTTTGGCTAAACAGATACATACTACTAAATCAGCTATCTCTCGTTATGAAAGTGCTGATTATAACAGATACAGTATTCCACTTTTAACTAGAATAGCCAAAGCCTGTAGAACAGATTTAAAAATCATTCTTGTTACTTCTGAACGCGCAAAGAATAGTTCTCGTTTTGCCACCGCATTATAATTCACAAGGGTGCTGAAAGAAATAATTAAATTATGGAGCAAAGCGAAATGAGGAGTTTTCTTGTAGCGTTACAGTTTCTTACAATTTTTCCTGTCAGGATAAATAAGATGAAAGAAGAAGAATTAGGAGAGAGTATGGCATTCTTTCCTGTCATAGGTCTTCTCATCGGTATATCCACTGCAATATTAAATTACTTCCTTTCCCATTTGATGAGTGAAAACCTTGTAAATATATTCCTGATTATCTGGATAGTTATTGTCACAGGAGGGTTACACCTGGATGGTTTTGCAGATACCTGTGACGGAATTTTTAGCTGGAGGTCTGATAAAAATGAGATTCTAAAGATAATGCGTGACAGCCGCATTGGCACTATGGGCGTAATTGGTATCTTCAGTCTATTACTATTGAAATACGAACTTCTCTCTAATATAGCCGGGAGGGATAAATATATTGCACTTATCTTGATGCCTGTCTTTGGCCGTTTTAGCCAGGTAGTATCTGCCTTTGCCTTACCTTACGCACGAGAGACTTCGGGTGCTGCCAGTTTTATAAGACATCTAAATCTAAAGACTCTAATTTCTTCTGCAGTTCTTTTCTTAATAATTACGACCCCTGTCTGGTTTCCGAAGGTGTTCTTTATAGACCTGGTATCTCTCATAATCCTCGTGCCATTACTTTTATTTTTCAGTAAAAAACTTGGCGGTGTCACAGGAGATGTTCTGGGGGCAATAAATGAGACTATAGAGATAATAGTATTATTGGTGGTATATGCAGCAAAATAAATTCAAAGAAATAGAACCTGAGTTGATAAAGAATAATACCTTCAAACTTATTGGCTCAGACTGGATGCTTATTACTGCCGGAACACTTAAGGCTTATAACACTATGACTGCTGCTTGGGGGGGATTTGGTGTGCTCTGGAATAAGAAAATCTGTTTTTGTGTTATAAGGCCACAGCGCTACACTTATGGCTTTATGGAAAGGTCCAAAAACTGGACACTTTCTTTCTTTGAGGAGAAATACAGAAAGGCATTAGAGTTTTGCGGTTCTAATTCAGGCAGGGATGTGGATAAGGCTGCTATGACAGGGCTAACTCCTGTAGAAGGAACCTCTGGAACCGTATATTTTGCCGAGGCACGTCTTGTAATAGAATGTAAAAAGATTTATTTTCAGGATATAGACCCGAATCATTTTATTGACCCCAAGATACATGAGGTTTACCCTGATAAAGATTATCACAGGATGTATGTAGGTGAAATAATCAAATGCCTCATACCTTAATTAGTGTTCTCCAGAAATATATGAAAGGGGTGAAAAAATGAGAATACATTACTCACAAGAAGCAGATGCAGTATATATCCGCTTAAAGGAAGTTGATATAGCAAACTCTGATGAAATATCAGAGGACATGGTCATAGACTATGATGCTAAGGGTAATGCGGTAGGCATTGAAATCCTCTCTGCCTCTCAGAAAGCTGATATACATCAACTTATTATCCAGGCTTTTGAAAAAGTGATGGTTGAAGGGGCAAAAGTAGCTTGATAAAAATGGGGACTGAGAAATAAGAAAATGGACAAGAGATTTCTTAAAAATTTCTATAAAGGCATAATATTATTCCCTATTGTTTGTATATTTCTCTTTATGGCTTTTGGGGTACAGTTTTTCCATAATCATAACGATTTGGAGTATAGGTCTGATTGTTCTGCCTGCAAATGGCCAAGTATTTCGTTATTTACTCTATTTGTCATTTTTGTCCTCATTGGTATTTCTTTAAATTTTGGTTCTTTCTTCCCTGATGCAGAACCAATCATCATAAAAGCCTATCAATCTTTCCGATATCTTCGTTCTCCGCCCCAATTTTAACTTTATTTTTAAATTTTCATGGTATAGGAAAGTATCCCCTCTTGTTTTCTTCGAAAACAAAGCAGAGAGGACAAGAAAAACACTTTCCTAACCACTGAAAATCGCATTGAAGTTCTGCGTAGCGAGCGAAGCGATTTTCTTGAGTTTAGCAAATTAATAGAGGAGGAGAATTAGATATGAAAGCACTATATTGTTTATTTATATGCACCTTTATATTTTTGCCATTGTGTTTTGCAGAGGGGGATATAGAGGCTCTAAAAAAAGAAGTTGAAGAACTCAAGGTAACGGTTGAAGAACTCAAAAAGATTGTCAGTTCTCAAGAAGTTGGAAAACCAACGATTGAAAAACCATCTCCAATCCCTCAGCAGGCGATAGTTGAAAAACCAGCCGCTCCTTCAAGAGCCATTTCCCAGACCCTTAATCCCAATATCAGCATAATAGGGGATTTTGTAGGGAATGTTACAGATGAAGAGTCCAATACTGAAGGCGATAGGTTCTCTTTGCGTGAAGCTGAGTTAGGAATCCAGGCAGTAGTTGACCCTTATGCAAGGGCAGACTTCTTTATCGGAGTGGAAGAGGAGACACCTGGTGAATATAAGGTTGACCTTGAAGAGGGATATATTACTGCCCTAACCCTTCCATGGGACTTACAGGCAAAGGCAGGTAAGTTCTATCAAAACTTTGGCAAGGTAAATCGTATACATAGGCCAGAGACCTCTTATGTTGACAGTCCCAATATCCTGACTAACTATTTTGGTGAGGAGTCACGGCTGAAAGAGCCAGGTATATCCATAAGCAGCCTTATTCCAAATCCGTGGGATAAATATATGGAACTTACATTAGAAATCCTTAATGGAGAGAATGCGATGAGTTTTGCAGGCAGTAATTCTCGTGCTCCAGCGTATCTTGCTCACCTGAAAAACTTCTTTGACATTACAGAAGATTCTACCATTGAATTAGGTTTCTCAGGTATTACAGGATTTAATGATGAAAGAAGGGAACAGACCACCAATATAGAAGGTATAGACCTCACATTTAAGTGGAGACCATTAAAGGAAGGGCTGTATAAATCATTCCAGTTCCAGAATGAATTCTTCTTTAGCCAGAGAGAGGAGTCCGATTCTGGTATAGATAGTTTTGGATTCTACTCCTTTGCAAAGTATCAGCTCGCAAGAAGGTGGTTTGTTGGTGGACGCTATGATTATTCTGAATTTCCAGCGTCAAGTGTAGAACATGAATGGGCAGTGTCACCTATATTGGAATTCTGGATGAGTGAGTTTAATCGCCTGAGGCTTCAGTACAAGCACACGGACAGGAACTTTGGTTCAGAAAAGGAAGTAAATGAGGTGTTCTTGCAATGGACATACACATTAGGCCCGCACAGGCCAGAGCCGTATTAGGGTAGTGTCAAAAAAAGTATGATAGATTATGAAGGATTATATTAAGGAGGTTAAAAATGATTAGATGGATTAGCGTATTTACTATCATAATGGCTATATCAGCGATTTTTTCTATGGATGTATTTGCCGCCCCTAAGATTAAAGTGGTTACAACAACTACTGATTTAAAATCACTTGTAGAGGCTATAGGTAAAGACCGGGTTGAAGTCACAAGTATAGCAAAAGGTTATCAAGACCCACATTTTGTAGAGGCAAAACCGAGTGATATGATTAAATTAAAAAATGCAGACATGTTCGTCAAGGTAGGGTTAGACCTTGAGATATGGTCACAGCTTTTAATAGACGGTTCAAGGAACGAGAAGATATTCCCGGGGAGGGTTGGTCATGTAGATGCGTCAGTGGGTGCACGGCTTTTACAAATTCCAGAGATGAAATTAGACCGCTCCATGGGTGACATACACCTCTTTGGCAATCCGCATTATTGGTTAAACCCATCCAATGGGGAGGTTATATTAGAGAATATATCAAGGTCTCTTGAACAGGTATCGCCTGCGGATAGTGAATATTTCAGAAAGAATAAGGATGAATATATTAAAGAGATTGATAATTCCATTAGCCGGTGGGTTAAGGATATGGAACCTTACAAGGGGACTAAGGTAGTTACTTACCATAATAGCTGGCCTAATTTTGCAGAAGCATTTGGATTAGAGGTTGTAGGATATGTAGAACCCAAACCCGGCATTCCATCGCCGCCTACACATATAGCTTCACTTATAGAACTTATAAAGAGGGAAAAGGTCAATATCATCATTGTGGAGCCATATTTCAGTGAAAAATTACCAAATCTCATTGCCAATTCAACAGGTTCAAGGGTTCTCATATTGCCTCCGTCGGTTGGAGGAGTTAAAGGGGTTGATACCTATATCGGTTTATTTGATTATAATATCTCTAAATTAGTTGAAGCATTAGGAGAGACTGGGGGTAAAAAATGATTGAGATGCTGAAATTTCCATTCATGGTAGATGCCCTTAAGGCATGTTTACTGTTGGCATTGATATTGGCGTATTTGGGAACACACGTCATAAGGCGCAGGATAGTATTTGTAGATTTAGCACTTGCACAGATATCGTCCTGTGGCGTTGCTGCTGCTATTCTTTTTGAAACTAATCCTACTGCCCTGTCATTGATATTTACACTTTTGGGCGCGAGTATATTCTCAATCCGTATAAGAGACGAAAGGATACCCCAGGAGGCAGTTATGGGTATAGTATATGCAGTGGCATCAAGTGTAGCCATACTATTCGTTGCCAAAGCCCCGCATGGAGAGGCTGACATACTTAAAATTTTATTTGGCAATATTCTTGCTGTAACAGGAGAAGAGATAATCCAGATGCTGGTATGTTTTGGCATTGTGGCTCTATTACATGTGATTTTCTTTAGAAGATTTGCTCTGGTTACCTATGAACCTGAGAAGGCGGTCTCATTAAAGGTTTCCTTACATCTCTGGGACTTCTTATTCTATATCTCGCTCGGATTTGTCATTGCCTTTGCTATAAGGGTAGGTGGGGTATTACTCGTATTTTCGTATCTCATAGTCCCGCCTGTATCTGCCATTATCTTATCAAGGAATAAACATGCTATACTTATAATATCATTAGCCCTCGGCGTTTTAGCAAGTTTTCTTGGTCTATACGCATCCTATCGCTTTGACCTTCCGACAGGGGCTGCAATCGTATCTACATTAGGATGTATAATCATTGCTTCAAGCCTGGCAAGGTATGTAATTTCAAGATTCCAATAAAATTTTCTTGCTTTTGGCCTTAATTTCTGGTAGTATATACCAGATATGGGATATATAAGTAGATTCCTGAAAGAGGAACATCTTTCGCAGATTTTCGGGATAATCTTAATTGCAATTTCTATCCTTTTAGCTATCAGTCTCTTCTCCTACAAATCTACGGATTTAGGATTGTATACCTCATCCCCTAATTTCCCGGTTGAAAATGCAGTTGGTATAGTAGGTGCCTATTTAGCAGGTGCGATTCTATTTATATTAGGCATTTCCGGCTATCTTCTCCCCCTCATAACTTTCGTATGGGGCATCAATAAATTCAGCGGCAAATCAACTCAAGGAATATATACAAAACTTATAGGCATAGCAGTATTCTTTATTTCAAGTGCCTCTATCCTCAGTATATTCTTCTCTAATGCAGCCCATAATAGTATGCATAAGGGTGGATTGTTAGGTTACTGGATTTCCAGCCACGCAATCGGATATTTGGGAAGAACAGGCAGTTACGTTATGCTCTTTACTCTATTGGTGTTATCATTATTTTTGATTACTGAATTTTTGCTATTGCCACTCTTAGTTTCTATGGTTAATATCGCGATGCAGCCATTTAAGAAGATAAGGGGTTTAAGATTTAATCTAAAGACAGCCTCTACTGAGAGGCCATCTATTAGTGAAAGCAAAATAGTCAGGATGGAAAAGCATGATGCAAGAGAGTCATCTTTAGAAAAGGCTGTAGTTATGGAAGCAAAGAAGGAAACCAGACATCTCTTTCCCGGGAAGATGGGAAAAAAGAGGGATTTAGTGCCCAAGGACATCTTGCCAATAAAGCCCAAGAGGATTGTAGGTGATTACAAACTTCCCCCTTTAGACTTACTCAACTCGCCTCCGCCTTTAGCTGAAAGGCAGATAGAGGATGACACAGATAATAATTCAAGAATATTAGAAGAGACGTTGAGGGATTTTGGTATAGAAGTGAAAGTTACGCAGGCGGACAGTGGCCCGGTGATAACCAGGTACGAACTTCAGCCTGCGGCAGGTGTAAAGGTCCAGAAGATAGTTGCACTGTCTGATGATATCGCACTTGCATTGAAGGCACATAGTGTCCGGATAGTAGCCCCGATACCAGGCAAGTCACGTGTGGGTGTTGAGGTGCCGAATAGCACTACGACTACGGTCTATTTGAAAGAGATACTTGAATCAAAGGAATTTCAGTCAGCTGCCTCTAAACTTACAATAGTATTGGGCAAGGACACTGCTGGCGTCCCTATTGTAACTGACCTGGCAGATATGCCGCATCTATTGATAGCAGGGACTACAGGCTCTGGCAAGACAGTATGTGTGAATAGTATTATCACCAGTATCCTTTTCAATGCAACGCCTGATGAAGTGAAATTCATAATGGTTGACCCAAAGATGGTTGAGATGGCATGTTTTGATGGCTTGCCTCACCTATTGTGTCCTGTAGTAACAGACCCAAAGAAGGTTTCTTCTACACTGAAGTGGTTGTTAAAAGAGATGGAAGATAGATACAAATTATTTGCGAGATTAGGAATGAGGAATATAGATGTATACAATGAAAAACTTGAAAAGTCTCAGGGAAACGGCAAGCGGGAAATTGATGTAGAGGAGTTATCACCATTGCCATATATAGTGATTATCATTGATGAGCTGGCTGATTTGATGATGATATCATCACAGGATGTAGAGAATGCTATAACCCGCCTGGCACAGCTGTCACGTGCTGTCGGCATACATATAATATTGGCAACACAGAGGCCATCGGTTGATGTAATAACCGGTGTTATTAAGGCAAACTTCCCTGCACGCATCTCTTTCCAGGTAGCCTCAAAGGTGGATTCAAGGACTGTCCTGGATGCAAACGGCGCTGACAAATTACTTGGTAAAGGGGATATGCTTTTCTTAAAGCCAGGGACATCAAAGCCGATTCGTGCGCAGGGGAATTTGGTGACAGACGAAGAGATAGAGAGGGTCATTAAATTTATTAAATCCCAAAAAGGGCCTGTATATGTTGAGGAGATTGTAAATGATAGTGCAAGGGGCTTGGGAGTTGGATCCCTTGAGGAAGACGAACTCTATGAAGAGGCAAAGAGGATAATTATAGAAACTGGCCAGGCATCAATCTCAATGCTTCAGAGGAGATTAAGGGTTGGCTATAGCAGGGCTGCAAGACTGATAGATATGATGGAGGTAAATGGGGTGGTGGGGCGTTACAGAGGGAGTAAGTCCAGAGAGATATTAGTTAAAGCCGCAAGCGAGTAATGCCCCTCAAAGGGGGGTGAGAAGTGGAGTCTATAGGCAGAGATTTTAGGGTAGCGAGGGAAAAGAAAGGCATATCACTTGATGAGGCATCAGGTCAGACTAAGATTCACAGGAATATATTAGAGGCATTAGAAAAAGGCAATGTTGATGAGTTCTTGAGCCCGATTTATGCAAGGAGCTTTTTAAAAAAATATTGTTTGTATTTAGGTATAAATCCGGAACCGGCACTCGCCAGATATGATTATCTACATCCTGAAGGAGCGCCTCAGGAATTGGCAATAAAGCCAAAAGAGCAATTAAAAGTAGACATGTCCAGATGGGTATTACCTGGTGCAGCAGTATTGGTATGTGTTATAGTAGTCTCTTTGGCATACTTAGGTATAAACAACCTGAAAAAGATCCGTTTACCAGAAAAGAAAAAGATGCAAGTGGTTGTGACTCCTCAGCAGGAAATTTCCAAAGTTCCTCAAAGTATTCCAAAACCCGCCCCTCCTAAAAAGGTTAAACCAGCAGAGCCTGTTTCAAAGCCATTGAAGGATGAGCCAATAATACTTACTGTGCGGGCTACTAAAGACGTATGGCTCCAGGTGAAATCTGATGGCAAGAAGATGTTTGAAGATGTATTAAAAGAAGGTTCCCAGGAAAAATGGGAGGCAAACGAGAAGATAGAACTGTGGTGCGGCAAGGCAGATGGCCTGGAACTTGATAGAGATGGCCAGTCTCTGGGACCATTAGGGTATGGGATTATAAAGAATATAGTGATTACAAGAGATGATATGAAGATACATAGATAGGGCAAAAGACATATTTACCCTTCATCGGTCGTTTGTTTGCCCCTGCGTGGCAAAC
>Ga0209514_10002511_pt1 | contig 28217 bp, 33 predicted proteins | sample Subgrocontami58m_FD_187452 | JGI IMG/M metagenome (GOLD analysis project Ga0209514, IMG submission 187452) | Subsurface groundwater microbial communities from S. Glens Falls, New York, USA - GMW37 contaminated, 5.8 m (SPAdes) (version 3) | ecosystem: Environmental > Aquatic > Deep subsurface >...
TAACACTATACGCTTGATGCTTAAGGGATATTGCGACCTCGGTAACCGCAATGTTGCACATTGCAGTCGTTAATTTGATCGAATTTCTGAAGCCATGGGCGGCCGCTCCTGGCCGCTCGGAGACTGTCGCGTCGTCGACCCAACCCGACCCGCTCCGGTCATTGGATCTTCTACGAAGCGGACATTCAACACCAATGCTAACTTTCACCCCCGGGGATGTCCTGATTGACCGGCACAGCGCAGGCGCACAAAGCCGTGGGCCGGAATGCCGCAGTGAAAAGCTATGGGGTTACCAGCCGGCGCCCGCGAGGTCAGCGTAAAGGGACGCTGACGAGCCTCCGCATCACGGTTTCAGCCCGAAGCGCTCGACGATCCCTTTCTCGATCAAATACTGCTCTTTCGCCCACGCGAGGTAGTCGTCGGTGCTCCGATACCAGTTTTCCAGCTCCAGCCGCTCGAGTGTCTTCAGATACGCGGGGTCCTGCATCGCCTTGTGGAAACCATCGTGCAGGATGCGGACTATCTTCGGGTCCATGCCTTTCGGTCCGCCGATGCCGTAGGGGGACGTGCGTACCAAGCCGTATCCGAGTTCCTGCAGCGTGGGCACTTCAGGCCAGCGCTTCATGCGCGACTCGCCCCAGGCCGAAATCACCCGCAGCTTGCCGGTGTCCACCAGTTCGGCCCAGCCGGGAGAGCTCGCGATGGCATCGATGTGCCCGCCCATCAGCGCATGGATCGCATCCGCGTTGCCCTTGTAGGGCACGTGCAGCCATTTCACGCCGTCGCGGGCGGCAAGCTCCTCCATCGTGATGTGCAACGTGCTGCCGACACCCGAGGTGCCATAGGTCACTTTGCCCGGATTGGCACGCGCATGCGCGATAAAGTTCGCCCAGGTCTTCCACGGCGTTTCGGCGCGCACCACGACCCCATAGTTGTAGGCGGTGGTGCCGATGATCCAGGTCAGGTCGGTGAGCGGATCGAACTGGCCTTTCTGGAGGTGGGGCAGACGCAACACGGTCACAGGAAACTGCGCCACGGTGTAGCCGTCCGGCTTCGCGTTGCGCGCCACATAGGTGGCGGGGAGCGTGCCGGTGGCACCGGGCCGGTTTTCCACCACGATGTGGCGACCGAACACCCTGGACGCTGCCTCGGCGAAGGCCCGCATCGCCACGTCGGTGGCGCCGCCCGGCGGGTAGGCGACGATCAGCGTGATCGGACGTTCGGGGAATACCTGTGCGCCCGCGGCAATCGGAAGCAGTGCCGCCAAGGCGCAGAGCAACACGCGGGTAAAGGCCAATACAGCGTTCGCCATCTCATTCTCCCGACGATCTGCGTAACTATTATGCCAAATCGCGTAAAGGGCAGCGCATTAAGAAATACCCTGAAAGCTGCCATTCGCGCCCGTTGCTACCCAAAAATACGATCACGCGCCGAAAAATGTGCTATTCCGCCTTGATGCCGGCCTCCTTGATCACCTTGCCCATTCTGGTCATTTCAGACCTCATCTTGGCCGCCAACTGCTCGGGGGAACTGCCGACGACTTCTACTCCAGAGTTAAAAAGCCGCTCTTTCACATCCGGCTTGTTAAGCACTTTCACGATCTCCTGGTTCAGTCGATTGATGATGGCCGCCGGCGTTTTAGCCGGCGCAAACATAGCCGATATTATTCCCGATTCATAACCCGGCACTCCCGATGCTGCGATCGTCGGCAAACCGGGGCCGAGCGCGGATGGCTCGGCGGTGCAGATCGCCAGCGCTCTTATTCTGCCCGATTTGACATGCGGCGACGCGCTACCCGCGTCCGGAAACATCAGCTGAAGTTGGCCGCCGATCACGGCGGTGAACGCCGCTGCGGGGCCACTATAAGGAACGCGCACGATATTGACGCCGGCCATGGACTTGAATAATTCCGCAGCCATATGATTTGACGAGCCCGTCAGGCCCGAACCGTAATTGAGCTCTCCTGGCCTGGCTTTGGCCAAAGCGATCAGCTCCCGAACGGACTTCACCGGCAACGACGGATGTACAACAAGAAGGTTGGGCGCTTGTGTGGCCAACGTGACGGCCGAAAAGTCTTTCTCCGGATCCCATGTCACATGGTCTCTCAAATACGGCAAGAGCCAAACGACAGGGCCGTAGAAAAGTAACGTATATCCGTCAGCCGGCGCTTTGGCCACATTTTCCGTCGCGACAATCCCGACCCGGTTGTCTACGATTACCGACTGACCCAAGGGACCTGAAATCCCTTGTGCCAGCAGACGCGCCAAGAAATCGCTGGGACTTCCAGCTTGAGAGGTGAAGATGCGTATGGGCTTGTTCGGATAGTCCTGTGCAGATACCGCGCCCGCGTTGACCATCAGGCAGGTCGAAAAAATAACAACGGCAATTAGTGGCAACAGCATATCCAGTCTCCGTTCTTAGACAGATGTATCGAAGTCAATCAGGCTCTACCGCGGCGTGACGATGCCCTCGTCGACCGCTTTCAGGAACCGCTCCTCGTAGTCAAGCTGGCTAGCGACTGTGCTCGGTGGCTGAAGGAACGTTACCGATTGGCGAGCTCCAGCAGCACGGCGGTGAGCACGCGCGCACCGGCTGCGAGATCGTCGGGCTTGGCGTTCTCGGCCTCGTTGTGGCTGATTCCCTTCTCGCACGGCACGAAAATCATGCCGGTCGGGCACACCCGCGCCATGTACATCGCATCGTGGCTCGCGCCCGAAGGCATGCGTCGATGCGCGAGCTTCAGCGCCTGCGCCGCGCGCTCGACGCAGTCCACCACCGCGGGATCGAACGCGCACGGATCGTCGTGTAGCGTCGGCGTGACCTTGACCGAACAGTGTTGCGCGGCTTTACGTACTGTCGGCTCGGTCGCGTCGCCCAGGCGTGCAATCGTCGCCGCGTCAGGATGGCGCACGTCGACCGAGAACATGACGTGGCTCGGCACCGAATTGGGCGAGTTCGGCGTGACCAGCATGCGCCCGATCGTGAAGCGCAGCGTGTCGCTCGCATCGCGCGTGAGTTCATGCAGCGCGTTGATGGCAGCGATCGCCTCGCGCAGCGCGTCCTTGCGCAGTCCAAGTGGCGTCGTGCCGGCGTGCGCGGTCTCTCCGCTGACCTCGACATTGAACCAGCGTAAGCCCTGGATGCCGGTCACCACGCCGATGGTCTTGCCTTCCTGTTCGAGCAGCGGCCCCTGCTCGATGTGCGTCTCGATATAGGCGGCGGCAGGCGCGTTCGTTGCACGCTTTTCAGCAGCGGGCGTGGCGGCGAGCGTCTGCGCCAGCGCATCCTTTAGCGCGATGCCCTCATCGTCCTTCACGTCGAGAAAATCGCTCAGCGCTCTCGCCCCGGTGTACACCGCTGAACCCATGGTGCAAGGGGAGAAGCGCCCGCCTTCTTCATTGCTCCATGCGACGAGCTCAAGCGGGTGGCGGGTTGCTACGCCCGCCCGATCGATCGCTTCGAGCGCTTCGAGGCCGGCAAGCACCCCATAGATCCCGTCGAAACGCCCGCCGCGTGGCTGGCTGTCCATGTGGCTGCCGGTCATAACGGGCGCCGCGTGCGGATCGGTCCCGGCGCGGCGGATGAAAAGATTACCGATCGCGTCCATGGCCACGGTGAAGTTGCGCGCGCGTGCCCAGGAGATAAGCAGCTTCCGGGCGGCGATATCTTCCTTCGAAAACGCCGCGCGGTTGACGCCGTTGCCCGGAATGGCGCCGATCCGCGCCATCTCCACGTGGCGCTGCCACAGCCGGTGCTGATCGACGCGGTTGACGGCGTCCTGGACGTCTTCGCGCATGCTCACTCGATCTTGATGCCCGCGGTGCGAGCGACCTTGCCCCATTTGGCGATGTCCGCCTTGATGCGTTCGGCGAGTTGCTCCGGAGTGCCGCCGGCCGCAACACCGCCCTGGGCGAGCAGGCGGTCCTTCACTTCCTGTGATACCAGAATCTTCAGCACCTCGGCATTCACCTTCATGATGATCTCGCGCGGCGTGCCGGCGGGCATCATGAGCCCGAACCAGCTGTCGGCCTCGAACCCTTTGAGCGATTCGCCGATGGTTGGCACGTCCGGCAGCGCGGGCGAACGCTGGCTCGAGGCGACGCCGAGCGCGCGAATCCGGCCGTTTTTCAGGTGCGGAAGCGAGGACGGAATGCTGTCAAAGAACAACTGGACGTGGCCCGGAATCAGATCGGCGAGCCCCGGCGCGCTGCCCTTGTACGGCACGTGCAACGCGGTAAAGCCGCCCATCTGCTTGAGCATTTCCTGCTCGAGGTGCGAGAGCGTTCCCGGGCCCTGCGAGGCGAAGATGATTTCGCCGGGCCGAGCCTTGCCGAGCGCGATGATCTCCTTCACGTTTCTTGCCGGCAGTGTCGGATGCGCAACCAGTATGTGCGGCACGTTGCCGGCGAGCGCCACCGGCGCGAGATCGCGCTCGAGATGGTAGCCGAGCCTGGTATAGGTGCCCATGCCGATGGCGTTGGTGGTCACCGCGGCCATCACCGCGGTGTAGCCGTCGGGCAAAGCCTTGGCGGCGAGTTCCACGCCCAGATTGCCGCCGGCGCCGGGGCGGTTATCGACGATGATCTGCTGTCCCCATACCGCGGTGAGCTTTTGGCCGATCGTACGCGTGAGCAGGTCGGCTGCACCCGCCGGCGGGAACGGCACGATGATGCGGATAGGCTTGGTCGGGTACGTTTGTGCCAGTGCGTCGACTGCGCCCAAGACGAGTCCGATTGCGACGACCCCTGCGAACCTGCTGCTCATTGATTTCTCCGAAAACCGCTACCATAGCTCAATGCGCAATCCAGTGCCAGACGCAAGTCAACACTCCTTCCCCCCTTGTGGGGGAAGGCCGGGATCCTCCCCCATCAAGGGGGAGGAGAATTGCTTCTCAGTGACGTAAACTCACGTCTATTAACAGCGTAGGGGGGTGACAACGTGGCCTTTGATCTTATTCTGAGGAATGCGCGGCTGGCGAATGGCGATGCCGCGAGCGCAACCGTCGATATCGCGGTCGCCGCTGGACGTATTGCCGCCATCGAGCCTCGCATTTCCGGTGACGGCGAAAGCGTGGATGTCCGCGGGCGTTGCGTGTCCCCGGGGCTGGTGGAGAGTCATTTCCATCTCGACAAGTCAAGGATACTCGACCGCGTCACGCCGCCCAAAGACCGGCGCGCAACCGACTACATGATGCGGACCGCCGCCGTCAAGCACACGTTCACGGTCGAGGACGTCTACACGCGCGCCCGCGATACGCTCGAGCAGTGCCTGCTGAACGGCGTCGCTCACATGCGAACCCACGTCGAGGTCGACCCCAATATCGGCCTGCGTGGCTTTGAGGCAATTGAACGCCTGGCGAAGGATTACGCCTGGGCGATCGACCTTCAGCTTTGCGTTTTTCTCCAGGAAGGCTGGACTAACGCGCCGGGAGCCGAGGCGAACGTCGTGGCGGCGCTGAAACGCGGGGCGCGGGTGGTCGGGGGCGCGCCGCGCTACGACGCCGATGGCCCGGGGCAGATCCGGCGCATTTTCGCGCTTGCAAAGGAATTCGACGTCGATGTCGATATCCATCTCGACGGGGGTTACACGACCCACGACATGGACATCTATCTGGTTTGCGACCTTGCCGATCAGATCGGCTGGGGCGGGCGCGTGGCAATCGGCCATGGCAACAAATATTCGTGCCTGCCGGCGGCGGAACTGGCAGCGCTCGGTCGCCGGCTCGCCGCTTCCGGCGTCGCCGTGACGGTGCTTCCGACGACCGACATGTTCACCAGCGGACGCCATTTGGAGCACAGCGTCATCCGCGGCGTCGCGGACGTCCATGCGCTGGTCGCGCAGGGGGCGAACTGCTCGATCGCGACCAACAATGTGCTGAATCCTTTCACGCCATACGGCGATTGCTCGCTGGTGCGCATCGCGAACCTGTACGCGAATGTCGTGCAGCGCGGCACCACGGAAGACCTGTCCGAATGCTTTGCGCTGCTGACCCATCGGCCGGCGCGCATCCTTCGCAAGGACGATTACGGCATCGCGCCCGGCAACCCGGCCGACCTCGTGGTGTGGAATGCGAAAACGCCGGCTGAGGTCATCGCAACCGTGGCGCAGCCCCTGATGGGCTTCAAGCGCGGCCGGCGCGTATTCACGCGCGAAATGCCAACGCTACACCGTCCGCATTTCGGCTAAGCACAGTGGCACGCCCCCGACATCGGTATTAGACTGTGAGTATGTCCAAGTACGCCCTTGCTCCCCGGTTGTGGATCGCGTTGGCCTTATCCTTACCGTTCGCGTTTGCCAGCGCCGCCGACTACCCCACGCGCCCGATCCGCGTCATCGTGCCGTTCGTGTCGGGCGGCGGGACGGACCTTCTGGCGCGTTTCGTATCGCAGCGGCTCCACGAACTGCTCGGCCAGCAGCTCGTCGTGGACAACCGTGGCGGGGCAGGCAGTGTGCTGGGCACGCAGATTCTCTCCAAGGCCACTGCCGACGGCTACACGCTCGGCGTACTGGATACCGCGTTCGCCATCAATCATTCGCTCGCGGAGAAGCTGCCCTACGATTCCGAGCGCGATTTCGTGTTCATCGCAATCATCGCGACCTCGCCCTCGCTGATCGTGACGCATCCGGGTCTCAAGGTGCGCACGGTGCAGGAACTTTTGGCGCTGGCAAAGCGCCAACCCGGCAAGATCACATTCGGCTCGGCCGGCGTAGGCTCTTCGAGCCACCTGACGGCACAGATGTTCATGACCGCCGCGAAGATCGAGCTGCTGCACGTCCCGTTCAAAGGTGCGGGCGCGTCGATCGTGGACGTGCTGGGCGGTCATACCGATCTCACCTCCGTCGTGCCGGGCACGGTGATGCAGCACATTCAGTCCGGAGCGATGATTCCGCTGGTCATCACGGGCAAGAACCCTTACCACATGCTGCCGTCCGTGCCCACGTTCACGAGCATCGGCCTCGGGGCCGTGAATCCGGGCCAGTTCCGTTTTCTCGCGGCGCCGGCGGGATTACCCGCTGCGATCCGGAACAGGCTTACCGACGCGATGCGCACCGTGATGGAACCCCAGGATTTCCGCAAGCGCCTCTCTGACAACGGCTTCGATGCAGAGTTGCTGGTGGAAGCAGACGCCCGCGCCTATATCGCTCAGGAAATCCGCAAGTGGCGGCAGGCGGTGAAAGACGCCGGCGCCAAATAGGACCGGGCGAGAGACGCGCCGCAGCGTGGCATCCAGCTGCGCTTCGATGATCGAATCCAAAAGGGCCAGGCTCGGTTAAACTTCGTACGAGGCTTTTGCTTGCCGGCTGGCCGCGGAACCGGGAATCGGGTAATGATGCCACATCGAAACATTTTTCCTGACCAGCTCCGGTTTGTCGTGTAGGCAAACAAGAAGGAGGAACCATGTTAATCAGGCGGGTGATGCTTGCGGCGGCAATACTCTGTGTCGCAGCAGCGAATGCCAACGCCCAGCAGTATCCCGCCAAGCCGGTAAGGATCGTGCTGCCGTTTCCAACAGGACCGGGGATTCTGATCGGCCAGATGCTTTCCGAGGGGATGCGCGAGACATTCCGGCAGGCCGTCGTGGCGGACCCTCGCCCGGGCGCCGGCGGAAGCATTGCGATGGAAATCGTTGCAAGAGCCGCTCCCGACGGCTATACCCTGTTGATCGTTTCTCCGATCCTGAGCCACACGCCTCTGACAAGGCCGAGCCTGAAGCTGGACGCGGTGCGCGATTTCGCGCCGATTTCACTGCTGGGCGTGATACCGAACCTCATGGCTGTGCACCCGTCGATCCCGGTCAGAAGCGTCAAGGAATTGATCAAGGAAGCACGGCTGCGGCCGGGCCGGCTCACCTATGGATCATCAGGCATCGGGGGAACATTCCATCTGGTCACCGAGCTTTTCAGCATGCAGGCGAAAGTCAAAATGACTCACGTTCCGTACAAATCGGTCACATTTGCCGTGGTCGATCTGGTCCGCGGCGACGTCGACATGGTGATCGGCACGAAAACGAGCATGGCGCAGTTCATCGGGACGGGAAAGCTGAGAATCATTGCCGTGCTGAGCAACCGGCGCCTCGCCGATCTGCCCGACGTTCCCAGCATAGTTGAGCAGGGAATGCCGGGATTCGTGGTGGAGAACTACTATGGGCTGTTGGCGCCCAGCGGCACTCCACCCGAGATCATCGAGCGGCTGCATCGGGAAATCGTTCGAATTGGCAAAATGCCGGAGTTCCAGAAAGCGTTGGCAACAGCCGATATCGATCTCGTCCTGAACACGCCGTCGGAATTTGCGGAATTCATCAGGAATGACAGCGCAAAGTGGGCCAAGGTCGTCCGGGAGGCCAACCTGAAACTCGAGTAGGCCGCGGGCGTTTGACAGTGTCAACCTCGACGGGACGATTGATCTTGTTCAGGCGATGGCCGGCAGGTTGAGAAAACCCGCGTCTTCCTCGCGGATATCGCTGATGAAGACGTGATTCGGTTCCTGTGTCAGGACGAAGTCCAGATTCGCATTCTGGATCGCCATGTTCGCGGTAACTCCGCATGCCCAGAAGACCGGGACCTCATCCGGTTTTATCGTCACGCGCCTGCCGAAGCCCGGCTGGTCGATGTCGGCGATGCCTATCCCCTCGGGATCGCCGATCCACATCGGCGCCCCATGCGCGTTGGGAATACGCGAGGTCACTTCGACGGCCCGCGGCAGCATGCTCCTCCTGATCGGGCGCATGGTGACCGCAATGGGTCCCCAGAACGGGCCGGCGGGATTCGTCATGACGTTGGTGACGTAGATCGGAATCGGCACGTTTTCTTCGTTGTGCCGCATCGGAATTCCCGCCTGCATGAGCGTGCGCTCGAAGGTGAAGCTGCCGCCGACGAAGAACGTGACCATATCATCGCGCCAGTATGGCGTGATGTCGTTGACGGTTGCCGTCACCTTGCCGTGCTTCCAGACCCGGTAGCGCGGGCAATCGGTCCTGACATCGGCGCCGGTGGCGAGCAGTTTGGGTTCGTAAACGCCGGCTTCCAGCACTTCAACCACGGGCTGCGGCGCCGGGTTGCGCTGACAGAACAACAGGAAATCGAAAGCATAGCGCTGCGGAATCATCTTCATGCTCAGCTGCAGGTAGCCGTAGCACATGCCGGAGGTCTGCCGCACTAGCCCCTGTCTGAACAGCAGCCTCGCTTCCCGTGGGGAAAGACTGCCGTAGTCCACGTTGTCCGCAACGTCCATAATTATTCGCCTTTGATCTTTGCCGCCGTGATCACCTTCGCCCATTTCGGAATTTCGTTTCGCACGAAGGCGGTGTATTGCTCGGGCGTGTTGCCAACCGGGTCGACGCCCTGCGAGACCAGCCGCTCGCGCAGATCGGGCGACTTGAGCGCGCGCACGATCTCGGTGTTGAGCCGGTCGACTATCGCCGGCGGGGTTTTGGCGGGGGCGGACACGCCGTACCACGCGGTCACGTTAAAGCCGGGGACTCCGCTTTCCGCGACGGTCGGGATCTCGGGACTGCCGGTCGAACGCGTTGCTCCGGTTACGGCGATGGCACGCAGCTTGCCCGCGCGCGCATGCTGGATCACGGTGAGCATGCTGCCGAACATCAGCGAAGTCTGTCCCGCGAGCATTTCGGTCATGGCGGGGGCGCCGCCCTTGTAGGGAATATGCACCCACTTGATGCCGGTCATAAGCTGGAACAATTCGGCTGAGAGATGGACCGTGGTCCCGGTCCCCGAAGACGCGTAATTGATCTGGCCCGGATGCTTTTTCGAAAATGCGATCAGCTCCCGCACGGTTTTAGGCGGGAACGACGGATGCACGACGATCAGGTTCTGAGCTTCCGCCACCAGCGAAATGAACGCGAAATCCCTGACCGGGTCGAAGCTGAGCTTCATCAACGTCGCATTGGTCGCGTGACCTTGCGCATTGAGAAGTATGGTGTGGCCATCCGGCGCGGCGCGCGCGGCCAACTCCGTGGCAATCGCGGTATTCGCGCCGGCGCGATTTTCCACCAGCACCGGCTGACCCATCGTCTCGCTGAGCTTTTGCGCGAGCCCGCGCGCGAGGATGTCGGTGGTGCCGCCAGGCGCAAACCCGACCAGAAAACGGATCGGCTTCGAGGGATAGCTGCCGGGCGCCTGAGCGGCGAGCGGCAGCGGGCAGGTGAGCATTGCTGCGGCAAGTACTACGCGCAGCGCGCGCCTGCGCGTGGCCCTTTTGACGCCAAAGACTCGTAACTTCGGATTTTCGACTATTCGATCTTGGTGCCGGAATCGCGAATTGCTTTGCTCCACTTGGCATCCTCCCGCCTGATATAGGCCGCAACCTCTTCCGGGCTGCCGCCAAGCACGTTGACGCCGATTTTCGCGAGGCTGCCGCGTGTTTCAGGCGTGGCGAGCTGGCGGGCGATTTCGGCGGAAAGTTTCGCCACGATTTCTTTCGGTGTCTTGATCGGCGCGAAGATTCCGTACCAGCCGGAGATCTCGAAGCCCGGCAGTCCCGATTCGGCGACCGTCGGCAAATCAGGCACCAGCGGGTCGCGCTTCGCTGCCGCGATACCGAGCGCTTTCACCCGGCCGGTGCCGAGTTGGGGCAGCGCGGCAGGCATGTCGAGCGACAGAAATTGCACCTGCCCGCCCATCAGTCCGATGAGCGCCGGTCCGCTGCCGGTATAAGGAACGTGCACCATGTCGATACCGGTCATGCCTTTGAAGATTTCTCCGGCGAGGTGATGCGGCGATCCCGCACCCACGGAGGCATAGGTAAGCGGTTTCTGCTGCGCTTTCGCGTAGGCGACGAAGCTCGTGACGTTGGTCGCCGGGACGGTTGAGTGCACCAGCAGCACGTGCGGCACGTATCCCACCACGCTCACCGGCACGAAGTCGCGCCGGGGACTGTAGGCAAGCTTGCTGTTGAGCGCGGGGTTGATCGAGATCGTGCTCGTCGATCCCACCAGCAGCGTGTAGCCGTCGGCAGGCGCCTTCGCCGCGATCTCGGAGCCGATCGCGCCCGCCGCACCACCGCGGTTATCAATGACGACGTTGTGCCCGAAGCTCCTGCCCAGCTGCTGGCCGATGATGCGTCCGATCGCGTCGACCGCGCCGCCCGGGGGAAAGGGGACAACCAGCCGGATCGGTTTGGTGGGATAAGACTGCGCGCCGGCGAGCGGGGAGAGCGCAGCCGCCGCGAGAATCGAGAGCAACCAAGCTGCTTTGCGGGAGGGCGATGACAAAGTTTTCATGGTTTCCAGTCCTTATCAAAAATCTTGGCGTCAAGGCGTGATCTTAGTGCTGGTCCTGCCCGGAATTGGCCTCGAGCACGAACGACATTCCATCCGACAACTGCGACATGCGGCCCAGAAACAGGCTGCCTTTCGCGACGAACATCGCGCGCTTCATGGTGCCTTCTTTCATGGCCGTCAGCGCATGCCCCAAAAAAGGCACCGCTGCCGGCACATGTCCCTGCGTCGGCGAAAAACCCGGCATGCCGCGTTCTTTGACAAACGTTTCGATTTGCGTTTTTTCGATTTCGCGGTTGAGCGCCGCGAGCGACGCCATGATCTTGTAATTGGTGTAGGGCGTGTTGCCGCTGCCGGCCGGAAGCGTGACCTCGGGATTGTGCAGTTCGGTCGCGTACTTGTCGATATCGATCATCTTCATGCCGATGCGGGCCAGCGGCTTCACGACCAACGCGGTCATGATCGCCTGCTGGGAGGAGCCGGCTCCGATGTCATGCTTGCCGATCGAATCAAGCCGGATGCGGGGACTGACGCCGTCGTCCCTGGTAATCAGCAGGGCGATGGCCCCCAGCATATCTTCGAGGATCGGCATGTTGTGCTTCAGATGAGCGGCGTATTTCATGCCGATCTTCGCCAGGCAACCCCCGCCCACGACCACGACATTGCGGCAAATTCCCGCTTCGACGAGCGCCGCGGCTTCAACGATGGCATAAATGGGTGAGGCACAAAACGCGCGCACGTCATGCCCCGTGGCGTTCTGGCATCGGCACATCTCGCCGACGGCTTTGGACATGCTGCCGCCGCCGCGATTGTAGCGGTCGCCAATCGCGGTTTCCGAGCATTCGAGGATGAAATCAACTGCTTCGGGCTTGAGGCCTGCCAGGTGCATGAGATGACGCACCACCAGCGCACCCGAAGCTTTTGCCACCAGGTTCTCCATCAGGACCTCCGCCTTGAGGGAGTCATCCTTATCGTGAGCGCTCCTGAGTGACCCGATCACTTCACCCCGGTGAAACAGCGGCAAGGCGTAACCTTCGTCGAGAATTTTCTGGTTCTGCGCGGCGGAAATTCCAGCGCCCAGCTGCTTGACTTCTTCGCCGCTGATGAAGGGGTGCCGTGCCACCGCTTCCCGAATGCGATCGACAAAGGATTGCTCCAGCGCCACGAGGTCGAAGGCGTCGGCGATTTTGAGCCAGCCGTAATACTCATCTTCCGGCATGATTTCGCCGAACGGGCCCTGCCGTGCGGCCGAATTCAGCAGATTCGTGTACCAGGGCTGCTGAAGATCGTGCAAATCGTCAGGGCGCAGATTGCCGATGAAGACCTGGTTCGGGCCGTAAGCGGTTGCCCGCTCGAACGTTCGCAACGCGCGCTCGAGGTCGGGCAGCAGCGCCGGATTCTCGGCCAGGTCGCGCATGGGCTTCGAGCCGTAGCGCACGAAGTCCGGAACGTTCACCAGGACGTTCGCGCAGTTCTTAATTACGACGGGCATGATGGTTCGTGGATCGCCTTCAGCGGACAAGCGTGCGGCTCACACGACTTTCCTGACCTGTTCCTCGATGTCCTGGATTTTGATTTCCCCGCCGGCCAGCCGCGCCACACTTTCGCCGTTCTTGTAAAAGAGATACGTCGGCAGGCTCAGTACCCTGAGGTCGAGACACAGGCGGCGGTTTTTCGAGGCGTCGACTTTGACGAACTTCACCGCGTCGCCGCACGCCGCCTCGAGTTTTTCCACCTGCGGCATCAGCGCTAGGCACGGCGCGCAGCGCGGCCCCCAGAAGTCGACCACCACCGGTTTTTCCGACTGCAGGACCTGCTCGGCAAACGTACCGCTATCCACTTCCCGCATGGACTCTCCCCCTGATAGTTAATACTCTCTTGAAAACCGACTCGTCACCCCGGCGTGCGCTTCACATTTCGTCACCCCGGCGTACGCCGGGGCCCAGATCGTATTCCTGGATTCCGGTTTTCACCGGAATGACGAGCTGGAAAGTCGCCGGCATGACGGGATCATGGCCGTTGCGGCGAACCTCAACAAACCACCAGTCGCGCACAGTCTCAGCTTTTCGCCACTTTCTCCCGGATGGCTTTGAAACGCTTGCCGATTTCCTCGGTATCCGCGGCCATCGTCCAGATGCCGATGTTCTCTTCGTAAACGGGCCCGGGTATGAACTGCTTCAACTCGGGTTCCAGAATATGGTAGACGGGGAGGCCCAACGGGACTCCTGCCAATGGACCGGTGTAGCTCGGATCGCCAAACGTTACGGTTTCCGCCGAGATCTCCGCGCCCTCGATGTCGCTGGCGCCCAGGACCACGATGATTTGATCTCTGGACAGACCTTCGGTTTCCGCAATTCGCTTGATATTACGCTGGCTTTCCGGGTCCATTGTTCCAGCGGCGGTTCAGACAAAGCATTCGGTGACCGCGTAGACGACCGTTCCGCCCGCGGCCTCCACGCATTGTGCGATCGACGGCCCCTGCACGCCGTCGCGTTCGCCGATGACGATGGCGCTCTTGCCACGAATCCAGTTTTCCATGTCCATCCTTTCGTTAAAAAACGCGCTATCAGTGTATTGAATTCGGCGTTTTACCGGAAACCTCGTCATTCCGGCGCAAGCCGGAATCCAGTAACACATTGATTCGTATCGCAAGCAACTCCTGGACCCCGGCCTGCGCCGGGGTGACGAAGCAGAATTCAACGCACTGCTATTGTAGTTCATCCAATAATCACCGGTGGATTGCGCTTTGCTTCATCCACCCTACGAGGCGGGTTCAAACAGGGTCGGCTTGGTAACCGGTGTGCCGAGCGCGCGCAGTGCCGTCCTGAGCAGTTCGAGCCGCCATTTCTGCTCGTCCTCCGGTTCGAGCGCCGGATTGCCGCACGGATGGCTGAATCGTTTCCCCTGCAGCACGCGATTGGCGCCGACTTTCAGGGCGACCGTCGACAGGCTCGTGATCAGCACCGTGGGAATTCCCGCCCTTTCCACTTCCTTAGCCATCGTAGCGCCGCTACGAGTGCCGGACCCTCAAGTAGCCACGAGCAGGACCGCCCCCACGTCCTGTGCCTTCAATTCGGCAGCAATGTCTTGTGAATACTGCGCCATCTCGCTCAGGATGCCGTGATTGCCGCAGGTGACGTAATACGTGTCGAGGAGCGATCCGATTTCGCCGCTGCGCGCCAACTGCCGCGCGGCGTCAACGGGGACGAGCCGGTTCGGATCGTCGAGCGCAAACGCGGCATCGTAGCCGCTGTGGATCACTTCGTATTCCCCCTTATCGAGCCGGTCCTTGCCCGCGATGCTGTACTTGAGCCAGCGCGAAGCGCGCACCCATTCGAGCCGCCCGGGATTGCCTTTGGGCACCAGTCCGCTTTCCGTGACCAGCGCCACGCGCACGCGCGCCGGGTCGGCAACCGCGGCGGGGGCCGCCACCTCTTCATAGCGCGGCAGCGGCACCTCGGTCATAATCGCCTCGCCCTTCAGGCGTTTGAGCAGCAGATCGAGCGCTCTTGCACTCGCGGATGTTGCCACGCGCGTATTCCTGCGCTGGCCGCGCGGCAGATATCCCTCGATTGCCGCGGGTCCCAGCGTTTCAGCGCGTCCCAGCTTAAGCGCAAGGCGCGCAATGGCGCTCATGGCTTCTTTCATGCCCAAGGCGGAAGCCGCAGTCGGCGCGATGAGAACGGCGCTGCGGTACACTTCAACGGCGGCGTTTTCCGGGTACATGCCCGTCACCGCCGGAATTTTCAATTTTTGTTCCACATCTGCGCACACTCGGCCGCACGCGAGTCCGTAGCGGCCGGCATTGAACGCGGGCCCCGCGATTACGACATCGGGTTTGGATTCCGCTATCAGGCGCAGCACCGCCGGAGCGGTTTCTTCCATGCGATCCGCAAACAGCCCATCGCCGCAGATCACCGTGCCGACCACTTCGGCGTCCCCCGCCAGCATCTGTTGCAGCAGCCGGCCGGGGCCGATACTCCCCGCTTTCGATTGCGGCGGCGAATCGGCCTGGCCTTCGCCGCCGATGCCGGCGAAGAACTGATTCATGTAATGAACGATGCGCATCCCCGGAATCCTTAGAAATCCTGCGCGCGGTGGCCGCGCGCGTTCATTTCGACCGTCACGGCGTATAACTCCTGCAGCGGCAGATTCAATTCGCCCTGGGCGTCCTCGCCCCGGTGCGCGAGGTGAGTGCCGCCGAAGAGTTTTTCCACTGCAGGCAGCGCAAGACGGCGGTCGATGCCGCCGCTGCTCGCGAGCGCGACGGCCTCGGGAACATAATCGACGAGCGAAATATCCCTGCCCTCGGGGCCGCCATATTCATGGACGACTGAACCGGCCGGTATGCCCGCCTGTTCGAGCGCCTGCACGATGAGCATAAAGTCGATGTGCGTGTTGCCGGTGGCTTCGTAAGTGCACAACGCCCCGTCCGCGCGCAGCATCACCGCCAGCTTGGCGGCGATCTGCGCCGAGCGCACCTTGAGGAACTCGTTCTCATGGTGCCCGCGCGCGACGATTACCCCCGCGAAGTCGATATCCTTGCCATGCCGCTGATATAGCGCCGCGAGCGACGGATGCCAGGTGTGTCGAAAGGTCGGCGTGCGGGTGCCGATCTTGTAATTGCCGCCGACAAGCGCGCCGTCGAGCAGTTCGTTCGGATGGAGCACGGTCGGCACCGACCCGCTCATTTCATGGCCGTACAGAAAAGTTTGTATCATCGGTCCCTGCGAGCGGACCTGGTGAATCCACACGATCCGCGGCAACCCCGGCGTTTCCTCTGCAAGACTGAAGGTTTCGAGCTTGGGCGGCGTCAATTCCCGCGTCGCTTGAGCGAGTTGATCGGCCACGCGCAGCGACGCGCGGCGCACCGCATCGTCATACTCAACGTTATTCGACACCACACCGGGCGTGAACACGAGCAGCAGATTGACGCGATCCGAGGCAGAACTGTATTCCGCGCCGGGGCCCGACATCTCCACGATGCCCTCTTCAAAAGCCTGCACGCCGCTTGCCGGGTACGGAAACTCCGTGACCTGCATTACCGTGCAACCTTCCAGACGGTGCGTGCGGCCCGAACCGCAGGTCCACGGCGGGCCGTTGAAGCCGGGAAACGTGCAGGACGGCCCCTGTACTTTCGTCAGTGGCTCGATCGCGTCGAGCACGCGAATCACGCGTGCCGAGTCCCCGGGATGAACCAACTCCAACCGCACATCCTTGATCCGCGCATCCTGCAAAACGAGCGCGCGTATTGCATCGCGGCCAACGACGAGCTCGCCGTCCTGGTATCGGGTGTGCGTGCCGAACCGCGCGCGGTGCACCGGAAAGGAAGCGAGCTCGAGGATCATCACTCTCCCGCCTTGATCTTGTTGTCCCGCACGACGCGGGCCCAGCGCTCGACTTCGTTGGCGACGAACTTGCCGAACTCTTGCGGCGAAGACGCCACCACCGTCAGCGCCTGTTGATCGAAGTGCTGCTTCATCGCCGGAGCGCGGAGCGCCTTCGCGAATTCCGCGTGCATGCGCGTCATGATCGGGGCGGGCGTGTGGGTTGGGGCGAGCAAACCCCACCACGCTTCGGCATCGAAGCCCGGCAGCGCGCGTTCCGCGACGGTTTCAACGTTGGGATATTGGGGGTGACGCCGAGGCGACGTGATCCCGATCGCTTTGAGCCTGCCGGACTGAATGTGCGGCGACAAGAGCGCGAGCGACGCGATCGCAACCGGCACGTGCCCGCCGAGCGCGTTGATGACCAGCGGCCCGCCGCCCTTGTAGGGGATATGCGTCATTTCGATTTTGGCCTGATTCGTGATCATCGTGACCGCGAGATGGGCGAGGCTCCCCGAACCGATCGTTCCAAAGGTGACCACACCTGGCCTGGCCTTCGCCAGTTTCAGCACTTCCGCGAAAGTCTTATAGGGAAACGACGGATGCGCCGTAATCACCATCGGTGATTTAGCGACCAGCATGATCGGCGCGAGATCCTTGAGCGTGTCGAACGGCATGTTCGGGATCAGGCTCGGATTGACGCCGTGCGTGTCGAAAACGAACAGGAACGTGTAACCGTCGGGCGGCGCTTTCGCGGCGATGCCGGAGCCGATCGCACCGGAAGCGCCACCGCGATTGTCGATCACGACCGAGACGCCGAAGGCCTGCTGTAACTGCGGCTGCAAGAGCCGCGCCATCTGGTCGGTCGTGCCACCGGGCGGGAACGGCACGATGAGGCGGATCGGCTGGGTCGGCCAGGTTTGAGCGTACGCGGTGGTGACGGTCATCAATGCGATCGCAGCGATCGCGTGCAGCAAGCGTTTTAGTGGCGGCATTTCGTTCTCCGGTTCAATACTCAAATACCTGGGGACCTTCGACGGGTTGTTGCAGCGTCTTGAGCGCAGCCTCGACCGCTCCGCGGCGCCACGCGCGCTCGCGATCCAGTTCGAGATCAGGGACACCGAACGGACGATGGAAGGTACTGCGATGCGGCCGCAGGATGCGATTGGCGCCGACCTGCACCGCGACATCCTGCAGGCAGGTGACGATAACTGTCGGCAAACCGGCACGCTCCAGTTCTTTCGCCAGCGTAGCGCCGCTACGCGTGCCGGTCCCTCAGGTCGCGGGTATGATGACGGCGGTCGCGCCGCGCCGCTTCACTTCGCGGGCCATCTCCTCCCCGATACGCTTCATTTCAGTCAGCGCACCGCCATTGCCGCAAGTGCTGAAGACCTCGTCGATGAGTTCCTTGATCCGTCCTTCACGCTCCATGTCCCGCAGGGCGTCGACGGGCACGCCGCGGTTGGGATCCTGGTCCACATCCTGCGTGTTATATCCGCCGTGGATGTACATGAATTGCTCGGCAGAGACAGCGTTCATATCGGCGATGCTGTATCGGCCCCACACCTTGTTCCGGGAACTCGCGATGCGGTCGGGATTGCCGTGGGGCAGGAAACCCATCTCGGTTACGATTGCAATCACCGCCTGATCGAGCGGTCCGAGCGGCGCCGGCGGCGTGACGCGTTCCTGATCTTCGAGCCGGATTTCCGTTTGATACGGTTCGCCCCGAACTTTGGCGAGCACCATGTCGACGGCGCGCGCGGCTGCGGTTTTCCCGACGCGCTCGTTGTAGCGCAGGCCGCGTGGGAGGTATCCTTCGGCCTCCGCTGGTCCCAGCGCCTGCCGGTGCGCGAGCTTGACGCCGAACTGCACCAGGCGCGGCATGACTTCCGGCATGGACTTGACCGATTCACCAGTGGGCAGGATATAGATCTTCCTGCGGCGAAATTCGGTGCCGGGGTTTTCCATCGACATGGCCGTCACCGCGGGCAGGCTGAGTTGCTGATTCGCAAATTCGCATATCCAACCACAGGCGAGGCCGTAGCGTCCCGCGCTGAACGCAGGACCGGCAATAACGAGATCGACGCCGTGCGCCTTCACGGCTGCGGCCAGCGCTGCAGCGACCTCGCTCTCATGACCCATGAAGTAGTTGTCGCCGCAGATCAGCGTGGCAACGACCTTGCCCTGCGATGCGAGGTGTTGGTCGAGCAGCCGGCCGGGCCCGCGACTTCCCACCTCGACTTGCGGCCCCCGGTCATTGGACTCTTCGCCGCCGATGCCCGCGAAAAAGGGATTCAGAAAATGCAGGACATTGATGCTTTGCCTGGCTTCACTCATGATTCACGCCTTTTCCGATCAATACTCGCGCGCAACAAAACGACTTTCTCCAAGCTGCCAGTTTACGCCCCAGTATTCGTCGGTGGCGACGGCAAAACTCTGCGACGCGTCTTCGATGACCGTCGCGCCGCCATACAGGACCAAGCGATGGCTGCCTCCCAGCACGCGATCCATCTTCGATGCGGTAATCATCTCGCTGGTCGCGCCGCGCGAGACGATCGCATCGGCCGCGGGCACGTGGTAGACGATCGGAAATTCGCCGCTGCCCACCGCTGCCTGCTCGAACATTTCCGCGACCGGATGGATGCCGAGCTGCTCGCACGCCTTTACGGTCAGCATGAAGTCCACCGTGGCGCCGCCGCCGCCTTCGAATGCGACCACCGCGCCCTGCGCGCCGAGCATCTTCGCGAGCTTGGCGGCATATTGCGCGCCGTGCTCTTTGAGATCGAAGGTGTCGCGATGGCCGCGATTGATCACGATGCCGACAAAATTCAGATCCACGCCGTGCCGGCGGTACAGCTCCTTCATCAGCGGCTTGTTGCAGTGGAGGTAGGTCGCGACCTTCTGCAGGTTCTTGTAGTTTCCGGAAACGATCGCGCCATCGATCAATTCGTTGGGGTGTATCAAGGTCGGCAGGGAATCCACCAGCTGCTGTCCGTAAATAAAAGTCCGCGTCATCAGCGTCTGGCTCATGATCTGATCGATGTACACGATCCGCGGCAGATCGGGGGAAACCGGCGCCAGCTCATATTTCGTGATCTTCGCGGGGGCGAGGTTGACGCTGGTTTTTCCGATGAACTGGGCGATGCGCAGCGTCGCCCGGCGAACCGCATCGTCGAGTTCCTGGTTGGTCGCGCCCTGGCCCGGTTTATAGCTGACGACCAGGTTGATGTAGTTCGATGCCTGGCAATAGGGTTGGCCCGGACCCGTCATATCGATAATGCCTTCGCGATAGCCGAGGCCACCCGAAGTCGCTTCCGGAAATTCGGTGGTGCTCAGTATCAGCATTCCGGTGAGTTTCTTGGTGGTGCCGCGCCCCACGGTTAACGGCGGGCCAAGGAATCCCGGGTATACCGTGCCGGGACCTGCGACTTTGGTCATCGCCTCGACGGCATCCAGCGCGTGGATGATGCGCACCGCTTCTCCGGGCCGCGCCACTGCCACCTCGATATCGGCCAGGGCATCTTCCTCGGCGGCGATCGCCCTGATGTCCGCCACGTTTACCGTGAGGCGCGTGCCTTCGAGCACGGTCTTGTCGCCGAAAACGATGGCGGTGACCGGATGCTCGTGAACTTCAAGGCAAAGCTCACGGTGATTTACTGAGCCGTTCATTCGGGCTTGATGCCGATTTCCCTGGCCACGCGTTGCCACTTCGCGACTTCTTCGCGCACCAGAGTGGCCATTGCTTTCGGCGTGCTGCTTTCGGGAACCTGGATGCCTTCGATGAATAATGTGCCGGTCTCGCGATTCCGGCGCACGTACTTCTGAACCTCGGCGTTGAGCAACTGGATGATTTTGTCAGGCGTGCCCTTCGGGGCAAAGAGCCCGCTCCAACCGCCGCCACCGAAACCTTTGTATCCCTCCTCGGCCATCGTCGGAACTTCGGGCAGGCTGGGTGCTCGGGCATTGGCCAATATCGCGATCGGCCGCATCTTGCCGGACTTGATGTGCGGGATGGACAACGGGCCGGGGACCAGCATGACGTCCACCTGTCCGCCGAGCAGTGCGATCACCGCCGGGCCGCCGCCACTGTACGGGATTTGCCCCATTTGTATACCAGCGGCCCGCTGAAATTGCGCCATGGTGAGATGGTTGTCGGTGCCGATGCCGGTCACCGCATAATTGAGAACCCCGGGACGCGCTTTGGCAAGCGTCATGAATTCCTTGAAGGTCCTGGCCGGCAGCGACGGGTGCGTGCAAAAGACCCAGTAGGTGAACTCGACCAGCGAAATCGGCTCGAAATCCTTGACCGGGTCGAACGACAGCTTCGCATATACCGCCGGGCTGACCGCGATGGTTCGCAAGGCCAATAGCAGCGTGTAGCCGTCGGGAGTCGCTTTCGCGGCATAACCCGTGCCGATCGTCGTGCCGGCGCCGGGCCGATTGTCAACGATGACCGGCTGCTTGAAAGTCTCGAACAGTTGCGCGCCGAGAGAGCGGGCCTGCACGTCGATCGTGCCGCCGGGAGGAAAGGGCACCACGATACGCAACGGCCGCGTCGGGTAATCCGCAGCATCCGCGATGCCCGCCGCGAACAGCACTAGCACGGATACGAAACCGAACAGCAAGCGCTTCACGATAATTTCCTCGAAGAAAAAGTAAACGGGTGTTTCGCAATGCGGGTTGCGGCAGATCATGCAGTCCCCGGGTGTGCCACGTCAAGCGCGGGGCGCGTATTGGCAACGTTTACGCGCAGCTTCGGCCCGCTAGTCGACCCGGGCGCCGGAAGTCTTGATCACCTGCGCCCACTTCGCGATCTCCGCTTTCATGGAGCGCGCGAAATCCTGCGGTGTCCCTGCCGCAATGTCCATGCCCTGACTTGCAAGGCGCGAGCGCACGTCGGGTTCGCTCAGTATCTTCGCCACGTCTGCATTGAGCTTGCGCACCACCACGGCAGGCGTGCGCGCAGGCGTGACCAGACCGTACGAGGCGCCTGATTCATAACCCGGCAAACCCGCTTCGGATATCGTCGGCAGATCCGGCCACAGCGGCGATCGCCGCTCGCTCGAAATGCCAAGCGCGCGCACGCGTCCGCTTTTCACGTGGGGCAGGGCGGGGGGAATGCTGGCGAAATACAGGGTGACGTGTCCGGCGAGCAGATCGATGAACGCCGGACCCGCGCCTTTGTAAGGAACGTGCACCAGTTCGATTCCGGCCATCTGCTTGAACTGCTCGGCGGCGAGATGCGTCGAGCTGCCATTGCCGCCCGAAGCGTAGACGTAGCCCTTCGGTTTTGCTTTCGCCAGCGCGATCAGCTCCTTCACGGATTGCGCGGGCGTCGCAGGATGCACCACCAGCGCGAACGGTGAAGTCGAGATGAGGATAACCGGCTCGAAGTCTCTGAGCGGGTCGAACGGGACGTTCTTGTAGAGGCTGGGCGCGATCGCATTGGCGCTGTTGAAGAGAAAGATCGTGTAGCCATCCGGCGTGGAGCGTGCCACGATTTCCGCCGCGATATTGCCGCCTGCGCCGCCGCGGTTGTCGACGACGACTTGCTGATTCCACGCTTCCGAGAGCTTGCCTCCGATCAGGCGTGCGACGACATCGTTACCGCCGCCGGGCGCGAACGGCACCAGAAAACGGATGGGTTTGGAAGGATAGGCCTGCGCTTGCGCCGCGGCGGGGCAGGCCAGGAGCGCGATCGCAAGCGCCGCGTACGAAATCACGTTTTATTCGTGAGCTGCCGCACGACCTCGTCCGTGTGCTCGCGGGTCATCTTGCCGAGGTCTGCTTTGCTCAGGTAGTAGATGGGATGAGGCAGTTCGATGCATTCGTGGCCGGGCATGCCTTTGCCCAGATATTGCAGCTCGAGCGCATTCCTGAACGCCGACGTAATAAAGAACGTCGTCGGAATGCCGCGCTTTTCCAGCTCGACCGAGGTGTGCACACCGCACACCGTGCATGACCCTCATCCACCGAGCGCGCAAATGACGATGTCGCATTTGCGCGCCATGTCCTCGAGCGTGTTGAGCGGCGCAGGTTTCGAGTAGTGGACGCCGCGGAAGTTGATGACTTCCTTCACGCCGTAGCGCGCCTTGAGGTCGTCCCCGGCAGCTTCCAGTATGACGTCCGCCTGCTCCTTGGTGTTGTCGTAGAGGCCGACGACTTTCCCGGCGAGGCTTGCCAGCCGCTGCGCCGGCGTGACTCCCTTGGTAGTGACTACAGAAGGATCGTAGATCTCGCTCACGTGGTTTGCCTTTCGCTATGAGTCACGGGTTTCCTGCTCCAGCCTCTGTTACACGTCGTATGCGACCGTCACGCCGCGGGTCGTCTCGTTCCAGCCGTGGCATACCGCGGTCGTCGCACCGGGCCGGCCGCCTGCGACGATCAGGAACAGCCGGCTCGGCTCCTGGATGGCCCTGACGAAAAAATCATCGTCGTTCGGATCGACCTTCTGCACGTAGCGGTTCAGGCGCTCGATGCGCCACAGCCCGCCCTGCTTGAGTTGTCCGACGCGGCGGCCCGCTTTCTCGCGCAGCAGCTGGTGCACGTCGGCTTTCGAATATCCCGCTTTCGCGAAGTTGTCCGCGATGTCGGGCGCGAGCGCGACCACCATGTCGGTGGCGCGCCACGCGTTCATTCCGCCCATATTGCCCATGCAGTCGGTGGTCGCGACGTGCAGGCGCTGCGGGTCGTCATTGGCGTCGTCGTGCGTGAGCTGCGGGTTTTCACACTGCACGACGGTGATCACATTCTCGCCCGCCTTGAACCCGCGATCTTCCGCGAGCGGCCCCCACGGGCTGTCCTCTTCGTTCTCGCGGATGCAGAACGTGTAGCGCGCCGGTTGGCCGAAACAACTGAAGGAGGCCTTGGGATAGCCGCCGCCGACGTTGTAGAGTATGAGCCGCACCGTGCGCCCGATCGTTGCATTCGCGCGATGGCCGGGGCTGAAACAGCCGCGCGCCCCATTCAAGCCGATTTTCTTGCCGTACGGGCCGTTCACGATCATCAGCGGTGCGACGCCGTGGATGGTGGTCTGCACGCCGTGCATGTTGAGTTGTTCGTCGAGGATCGCCCGCATGCCGCCAACGATCACCGGCATGTATTCGGGAAGCGCGCCGGCCATGACCGCGTGCTCGGCGATCCGGCGTACCGTGAGGGGCTCGAAATTCGGCGGCACCAGCCCCAATTCCTCGCCGGGATCGCGGCGCGTGCCTTTGAGCATCGCTGTCACCAGCTCCTGCGTCGGCGGAACGATGGGCAAGCCGTCGGACCACGGCTTCGAGTAGAAGAATTCGATGGCGTCGTAAAAACTTTTCATTGGATAGCAGCTACTCGATCAGGACAGCGGGACTGCGCCCTGCGGTCTTGGACGAGCCGAAGCCCGGCATCACCATCGACAACGCGCCGATTGAGCTGCCGGCGCAAACCAGCATCAACTCCTCCGGCGCATCCATGGCGTAATGGATGGTGGTTTCGTCCGCGGGCGTAATGGCGCCGTCGATGCGCCCCGCGCGTTTGAGTTCCGCCACGCTGCGTCCCGCGTGCTGAACGATGCGCTCGCGGATGTGCTTTTTGCTCCAGCCGCTCGCACGCAGGAGTTCCGTGTGCTCGCCGCCCAGCACCACTGCGGCGGGCGTCCGGCCCAGAATCGCAATCGATCCCAGGTAGGATATCGCATCGCCGATTGATCGCATTAATTGCTCGGGGTCGCCGTAGTGCCAGATCTGGATCATGGTGCACGCCGCCACCAGCGTGACGGTGCTGTCTTCCGGCTTGAAGCCGCGTTCCACGTGCCACGGCTGCCACGGATGGTCTGCCTCGTTCTCGGCGATACAACAGGTGTATTTGCCGGGCGTGCCCAGGGTTGCGCGATCGGAAACGCCGGGGCTGTATTTCAGGCAATTGAGCAGCACGAGCCTGAGCGCCCGGCCGATGGTCGCGTTGGCGCGCACCCCGGGGCCGAACACATTATTGGTCGCATTGATACTGAGTTCTTGCGCGATCGGGCCGTTGACGAGGATCATAATGGTCGGTCCCGACAGCGCCGAGGCCACATGATGCAGCCCGAACTCGGGCGTAGCGAGGGCTTTCACCGCAGCCACAACCACCGGCATGTATTCCGGCTTGCAGCCCGCCATGACGGCGTTGATTGCGACTTTTTCGGCGGTGACGGCAACTTTGCGCGACGGCATGCCGGCAATCACCGCGTCGGGCTTCAACCTGCCCGCGGCGAGCATTTCGTTGACCAGCGACCGGGTCGCCGGAACCACCGGCAACCCGTCGGTCCAGCCGCGGGCATAGCAGAGCTCGATTTGCTCCGACGCATTGATCGGGGTGCAGACTTCACCCTCAGCCTCGGGAATCGCCGTAGCCGCTGCCTTCTTTACCGCCACACACTTCCTCCTCCGGGAATATTTCTGCGTTTTAGTCCGGCTGGCCGGCCTGCAGCAGTCCAAGCACTTTGCCAATCAGCTCGTCGGCACGCCGTTCAATATCCGCAGGCGTGAGGGTCGCGAGCGGATGCGGAATCATCACGAACCGGAAATCCGGCACGCCCCAGAGTTGAGCCATTTCCCTGGCCGTGCCATCAAAAGCATCCGTGACGATCGGGATCGCCGGAATACCTGCTTTTTCCAGGATAACGGCGTCGAGCAGACTGCCCGACGAGCATGCCCCTCAGTCGCCGACCCCGGCGATGACGAAGTCGGTCCGGCCTTTGAAATCCGCGAGTTGGTCGTCCTTGAGCGGCGCGCGCTGATGCTTGTGTATCAGCACTTCCATTTTCATGCCGTGGGCCGCGGCGAGTTTCTCGGCCACCTTGCGCAACACGGCCTCGGAGTTTTTCTTGGTGTTTTCGATGAGGCCGATGCGCAAGCCCTGCACGCTCTTCGGGCGTGGCGCAAAGTCGATACGTTCGCGCGCGGTGGCGATGGTCGGATCGAGGATATCGATCATGGTGCGGTTCCTTTCTCTAGTCTTGTCAGTATATCGCAAACCCAAAGTGCTGGTTATCGGGCTGCAGCGCGTCACACGAAATCCAGGGTGGTCTCGCGCTCGAGTCCAATCCGAAACTGCGGGACGATGAACAAAAACCGGATATGAGGCGTGATGGTGTACTGCCTCATCCACAATATCGGCAAGATCCAGCGCTACGGCAATATCGGACAATGGAAGAAGGAACGCAGGGCAGAAACCCAGCAATAGAGAGGAAAAACTCGAGCCACACGCGTCCTCGCACATCATCGCGCCTCGCCTTTCGAGAAAAATTCGCAATTCCGAATTGGCGGCGGTAGCATTGCTGCGTGAAATGCGTTTTTCTACAGACTCGTTGGGCGCCTCTGAGAGAGGCTAGTAGTTTGCCTTGGGGCCACTTAGGTGTATACTTCTCAGTATATACATTTGGAGTAAGCTACCATGACCATTGCCAGGGTGTTCCAGTCGGGCAATAGCCAAGCCGTTCGCTTGCCTAAGAAGTTCCGACTCACTGCGTCCGAGGTGGAGATCTTTCGACGCGGGGATGAGATCGTACTGAAGGAGAAAGCAAAGGGGATGGCTACCGCGTTCCATCTCCTCGCCGAGATGCCGGATGATTTCTTCGCAGAGGGGCGCAAAGATGACGTTCCTCAGAAGCGAAAAGGTCTGTGATGGCGGCTCGGTTCCTTCTTGACACCAATATCTGCATCTACATCCGTCAAAAGCGCCCTGCGGAAGTGCTGGCGCGCTTTGAAAAACTAAAGGCAGGTGAGGCGGTATTGTCGGTGGTCACCTATGGCGAACTCCGCTACGGTGCGGCCAAGAGCCAACATCGGCAACTCGCCACGGACCGCTTGAACGACCTCGTAACCTTCCTCCCTGTCCTGCCGTTACCCGAGAACGCTGCTTACGAGTACGGAGAGATCAGAGCGTTGCTGGAATCCAAGGGAGAGACCATCGGCGGAAATGACCTATGGATCGCAGCCCATGCAAAAGCTTCGGGCTTGGTTCTGGTCACCAACAACGAGCGAGAGTTCAAGCGAGTTCCTGGCCTCAAGATACAGAACTGGGCGGCCTGACCCTTGACCTCGTCGCAAGGCTCCTTGTGCAGAAGCTTGCCGAGTCGTGGGGCCACGGAGTTGTTGTCGCTACCTGGGCCGGTTCTATCGGGTCGTGCAGCCGTCAGGACTTGCGCCCGCGCTTCGCGCGGCGCACCGGCTTGGACCGTTCGACCGTTTCCTGCTCGATGCGGTAAAAACCTTCGAGCCCGACGAGGTCTTCGACGGCCTTGCGGGCAGTGACGAACTGCGGCTCTGTGATCCCGGTGTAGTCGCCGGTCTTCTTGAGCTCCGCCATCGCCTTCGCCATGAAGTGCTGGGTGATGCAGATCGATATGGTCGCGTCTATCGATCCGGCGTATCCCATGTCCTGCAACTGTCCGAAGCTGTAGAGGGGCCGCCCGTCGCGAGTGCCGCGGCTTTGCACATAGACCAGCGGCAGCTTCGCGCGCTTGGGTGTCGCGACGGCCTCCGCGTGCGTACGCGGAAAGACGAGACCCAAGTCGGCGCCGACGTCCGCAGCGGCGTTGACGCGGTCGAGGGCTTCCTTCATGCCTGACACCCGGGCCGCGTCGGAGCGCGCAATAATCACGAAATCCTTGTCGAGCTCATCGCGCTGGCGGCAGGCGAGCCTGATCTTGTCCACGAATTCGTCGCGCGTGATGTTGTGCACGACGTAGGTATGGTAGTGCGCGCGCTTCGGATAGAGCTGATCCTCGATATGGATGCCCGCGATGCCGGCCCAGATGCATTCGCGCACGGTGCGCATGGTGTGCAGCGGTTCGCCCCACCCGGCGCCTCCGTCCATCACCAGCGGCACATTCACCGATTTCGCAATCTCGCCTCCGACGCCGACCTGATCGCTCATGGTGAGCAGCGGCTCGCTCTGGCAGCTCTTGCCGCCGGTGACAAAACCGCCGTTATAGATCGTCTTGAATCCTGCGTGCTCGGCGATGCGTGCCGTAATAGGATCGTAAACCGCCGGCAGTTCGAGAAACTGGCCGCGCTTGACCATGGTGCGCAAACGGGTCGTCATCCGTGACATAGCAGGTGCCCTCCCGTGAGAAAAATCAAATCTTACCCGAACATCGTAATGACGCCGCGAAACTGATTATTTCGCCATTCCAAGATCGGCGAGCGTCGCGCGCACCGCCGCGTAGTCGTTTTCCAGATAGGCTTGCATGTCGCGCGTTCCCCGGAAAGTCGCGTCCCACGCGTGTTTGCGCACCATCGCCTGCCACTCATCCGTTTTGATGATCGTCGACAGCACGCGCTCCCAGTACGCCACCTGATCGGGCGTGATGCCTTTCGGCGCGAGTATGCCCCGCCAGAAAGTGAGCTCGGTGGGGATGCCCTGCTCTATCCACGTCGGCACGTTCGCGAGAACGCCGCTTAAGCGGCGCGAAGTCGTGATCGCGATCGCGCGCAGCTTGCCGGCTTCGATCTGCGGCACGATCACGCCGAGCGTGGAAACCGACATGTCCACGTGTCCGCCCAGGAGCGCGGTCATGCCCTCGCCGGACGAGCCGAATACGACGACCTTGAGACGTTTTGCATCCGCGCCCGCGGCTTTCGCGACCGAAGCGACGGCGATATGGTTGATGTTGCCTGCCGCGCTGCCG
>Ga0209514_10002512_pt1 | contig 28212 bp, 25 predicted proteins | sample Subgrocontami58m_FD_187452 | JGI IMG/M metagenome (GOLD analysis project Ga0209514, IMG submission 187452) | Subsurface groundwater microbial communities from S. Glens Falls, New York, USA - GMW37 contaminated, 5.8 m (SPAdes) (version 3) | ecosystem: Environmental > Aquatic > Deep subsurface >...
CCCGCCGTAGTCGGCGATGCGCCGCGTGTGCGTCCGCTCGTAGAGCATGCCCACCAGGAGGAACAGCGCGCCGGTGCTGAGCCCGTGGCTCACCATCTGGAACACGCAGCCCTCGATCCCGCGCACGGATCCCGCCGAGAACAGGCCCACCACGACCGCGCCCAGGTGGCTCACGCTCGAGTAGGCGACCAGCTTCTTCATGTCCTCCTGCGCCAACGCCATCAGCGCGCCGTACACGATCCCGACTACGCCGAGCGCGGCGATGTACGGCCCGGCCGCGTGCACCGCCAGCGGGAAGAGCGGGTAGGCGAACCGCAGGAAGCCGTACACACCCATCTTGAGCAGCACCCCGGCCAGCACCACGCTGCCCGCGGTCGGCGCCTCCACGTGCGCGTCCGGCAACCAGGTGTGGAACGGGAAGAGCGGGACCTTGATGGCGAAGGCAATGCCGAAGGCGAGAAAGGCGAGCATCTGCGCGCCGAACGGCAGCCGCAGCGTCTCCTGCAGCGTCGCCAGGTCGAACGTCCGGTCGGGCGACTTGGCGTAGAGGTAGAGGATGGCGAGGAACATGAGCAGGCTGCCCGCCATGGTGAACAGGATGAACTTCACCGCGGCATAGATGCGCCGCTCGCCGCCCCAGACCCCGATGAGCAGGTACATCGGGATCAGCATGGCTTCCCAGAAAACGTAGAAGAGCACGAGGTCGAGCGCGCAGAACACGCCGACCACCCCGGCCTGGAGCATGAGCAGGTTGACGAAGAACCCTTTCACCCGCCGGGTCACTGCGGTCCACGAGCAGAGCACGGTGAGCGGCCCGAGGAAGCTGGTGAGCAGGACCAGGGGCATGCTGATCCCGTCGACGCCCAGGCGGTAGCCGATCCCGGCCGAGGGGATCCAGGCCCGCGCCTCGACGAACTGCATCCCCTGGATGTGGCTTTCGAAGGCGAACCACAGGGGCAGCGACAGCGCGAGCTCGAGCGCGGTGACGAGGAGGGAGACCCAGCGGATTTCCTCCTCGCGCTCGCGCGGCAGGAGGGCGACGAGCACCGCGCCCACCGCCGGCAGGAAGATCAGGAAGCTCAGGATCGGGAACGGCATTTCGACCTCGAGGCATCAGTACCGCTACGCGCCGCGGCCCTCAAATCAGGGTGAACGACAACAGGAGCAGGATCACGCCGACGGTCATCACGACCGCGTACAGATTCACGGTACCGGTCTGCATTCCCCGGGCCCAACCGGCGAGGCGGCCGACGGAGTCGGCGGTCCCGTTGACCGCCTTGTCGATCACGCCCACGTCGAAGACCTGCCACAGCCGCGCGGCTCCGGCATACAGGGGTTCGACGATCCAGCGACGGAACGCCTCGTCCACGCCGAAGGCCACCTCGGCGCGCCGGCGAATCGCCGGGAAGACCGGGTCTTCCAGCAGCCACGAGGGCAGGTGAACCGGCCAGGACTTGAACAGATCGAGCGTGCGCCAGGCGACGAGCCCCGAGATGCCGAGGACCAGAGCGGTGTGCAGCACTTCGGCCCAGTGTCCGTGCGCCAAGGGCAATTGCACTTCGTTGCCGCGGGCCCAGACGGGCTGGAGGAACCCGCCCCACCGGTACGAACCGCCGAGCGCCTCGGGCACGCCGAAGAACCCCACGACCGCGGTGAGCCCGGCGAGCGCGACGAGGACCTTCATCATGGGCGCGGACTTCTCCGCGGGCTTGAGCAGGGCTTCGGGGGCGCCGCGGAAGCTGCCGAAGAACACCAGGGCGACCAGCCGGAACATGTAACCGGCGGTGAGCGCGGCCACCGCAATGCCGATCAGCCAAAGTCCGAGCCAGTAGACCCCGTGCCCCTGGAGGAAGTTCTCGAGCACGCGCCAGAGGATCTCGTCCTTGCTGAAGAACCCGGCCAGCGGCGGGATACCCGCGATGGCGGCCGCGGCGATCAGGAAGGTGATGTACGTGGTCGGCAACCAGCGCTTCAGGCCGCCCATCCGACGCACATCCTGCTCCCCGGCGAGGTCGTGGATCACCGCCCCGGCGCCGAGGAACAGCAGGGCCTTGAAGAAGGCGTGGGTGAAGAGGTGGAAGGTGGCAGCGTCGAACGCCTGCGCGCCCGCGGCGAGGAACATGTAGCCGAGCTGGCTGATGGTGGAGTAGGCGAGCACGCGCTTGATGTCGTTCTGGGTCAGGGCGATGAGCCCCGCGCCGAGGGCGGTAATGGCCCCCACGCCCGCGACGATCGAGAGCGTGAGCGGCGCGGCGACGAAGAGCGCGCTCATCCGGCAGATCATGTACACGCCCGCGGTCACCATGGTGGCGGCATGGATGAGCGCGCTGACCGGCGTCGGGCCGGCCATGGCGTCCGGCAGCCAGACGAAGAGCGGGATCTGGGCCGACTTGCCGGTGGCGCCGAGGAAGAGGCAAAGGGTCGCGATCGTGAGCGTCGTCGGCGCGGCCAGGCGCAGGAACTGCGAGCTCGCGATCTCGGCGAAGTCGAGCGTGTGCAGCGTGGTGAACACCAGGAACATGCCGATCAAGAAGCCGAAGTCGCCCACCCGATTGACCAGGAAGGCCTTGCGCCCCGCGGTGGCGTTCTTCGGGTCGGTGAACCAGAACCCGATCAGCAGGTAGCTGCAGAGGCCCACGCCCTCCCAGCCGATGAACATCATCGGCAGGTTGCCCGCGAGCACGAGCACGAGCATGGCGAAGGTGAACAGGTTGAGATAGGCGAAGTAGCGCTGCACGTCCTCGTCGTGCTCCATGTAGCCGATCGAGTAGACGTGGATCAGGAAGCCCACCCCGGTGACCACGAGGACCATGACCGCGGAAAGCGGGTCGAAGACGAAGGAAAGGGTGACGTGGAGGTCGCCGGCGGAGATCCAGGTGCCGATGACATCCTTGAGCACGCGCTCGGGCCCGGCGGGCAGCTCGAGCAGCCCGAAGCAGCAGCGCAGGCCGAGCACGAACGAGCTGAACACGCCCGCGCACGCGATCCAGCCGGCGACCTCGCGGCCGATGCGCTTCCCCCCGAAGCCGTTCACCGCCGCCGTCAGCAGCGGGAACAGGGCGATCCAGGGGAGGAGAAGGGCTAGAGGGTCGGCGGCTCTCACGGTGCGGTCATCCCTTGAGGAGTCCCATGGCGCCCGAGTCGGCGGACTCGCGGTTGCGGAAATAGGCCAGGAGGATCGCCAGCCCGACGGCGGCTTCGGCGGCCGCCACGGCGATCGCCAGCATCACGAAGACCTGTCCCGCGTGGTCGCCGCGCGGCCAGTAGTATCGGCCGAACGAAACCAGGGCCAGGTTCGCCGCGTTGAGCATCAACTCGACGGACATGAGCATGATGAGGATGTTGCGCCGGGCCACCACGCCGTACACGCCGATCGAGAACAGCGCGGCGGCGAGGATCAGGCAGTTGCTCAGGGTGAACACGCGGGGCTCCCGATCACAATTTGCGCTTGGCCATGACCACCGCGCCGACGATCGCGACAATCACCAGGATGGAGGTCACTTCGAACGGCAGCACGTAGCCGGTCATCAGGGCCTCGCCGACGGCGGCGGTCGAGCCGTAGGTCGGGTCGACCTGCTCCTCGGCGAACGGCTGCGCGCCCAGACCCGCGCGGGCGAGGTTGATCCCAAGCAGGATGAAGAGCGCGAGCGAGCCGAGCGCGACGCGCCGACGCACCGGCGGATCCGGGTCTTTCCCCAGATCCTCCGGCTTGAGGTTGAGGAGCATGATCACGAACAGAAACAGCACCACGATCGCGCCCGCGTAGACCGCCACCTGGATCACGGCGAGGAAAGGCGCGTGCAGGAGCAGGAAGATGATCGCCATCGACACCAGCGAGGCGATGAGGCCCAGGGCGCTGTAGACCGGATTGCGCTGCGACACCACCTGGACCGCCCCGACGACCGAGGCGATGGCGGCGAGCAGAAAGAGGATGTCGACGATGGTCATAGCGGGAACCGAACCCTCCTCATTGACCGACCGCTGTGGCGCCCCGCTGCGCACGTTCTATCCCGTGGGCTTCGGTTTGACAAGCGAATGGAAGCATGATCCGGGGAGCCTCTCGCGTCCTACGGGATCGCGATGGGTCAACCACCCGCGGCGTAGGGTACTGCATTTCGGGGTAACTGAAAAACTCCCACCACGGATCCGAGGGCCACATCGCGGCGCGGAGGGCGAAGCGCGGAGGGCGAAGCGCGGCGCGCGAGATGAACATGACGGCTATCTGGGCGACTTCGGCCGTCGAGCGCGAAGCAGTTCCCGCAAGCTCATGGGACTCCGTGCGCAGTGGAAGAGCGCGAAAACGATCGTAGTTCCGCGGTCGGATGTGTAGTACCGCGCGAACGGGAATCGTGGGATCAGACTTCTGCGGAAGCGCCCGTGGACGCGGGTGAATGCGTTTGGATGGCGCCCCACGCCCGCCATGGCTGAATAGACGGCGCGGAGGAATTCTTCCCCGAGGCCGATTTCCCGTTCATCGTACCATCGGCCCGCCTCGCGGATGTCCTGCTCGACCTCGGGACGGATCCGAAGGACGCGGGTCATCTACGCCCCTTCGCCACTCGCTCTTGCAATTCCGCCAGGGTAAGGAGCTGGCCCGGAGAGGCGAGGTGCCTCGCCATGCGGCGATCCAATTCCAATCGATGGCTGCAGGGCACCGGCACCTGGTCGGGCTCGGACGCAATGCTGTCCCACAATTCCTCGAGCAGAAGGATCTTCTCGGGAGTGGTCAGGCGCGCGAACCCCGGAATGCTCGCCGTGCGCATGGAGGAACTCCTCACCACCAGGAGTACGCGTGAACTCGACCCTGCAGGGAGAGTACCCGCAACGCGCGCGACAATCAAAGCCGCGCGCCGTCCACTCGCCCGGATCGTCGGGTGCGGACGGCGCGCGGATCGTCGTCTACGGATCCGACGCTTTCGACCCGGTCGCCTTCACGGCTTCAGCGGACTCGTCGGCTGCGCGCCGCACTGCTTCGGGTCCCAGCGCAGCCGCTCCTTGTCGTACACCCGCTCCGCGCGCGTGAACGATGCGATGTTGTACACCGGACTCAGCGCGATCGCGTCGCACGGACACGCCTCTTCGCAGTACCCGCAATAGATGCACCGCAGCATGTCGAGGTTGAAGATCTTCGGCATCTTGTCGCGGTCCGACCACGGCGACGGCTCCGCCACGATGTGGATGCACTGCGCCGGGCAGGCAGTCTGGCACAGGTAGCAGGCCACGCACTTGAGGCGGTCCTGGGAGTCCACCTTGAGGCGCGGCTCGCCGCGGTAGCGCGGCGGATGTACCCGCTGCTCCTCCGGGTATTGGAGCGTGAATCCCCGCTTCCCCGCCAGCTTCCGACACTGGTCGACGAAGTGCCGGAACGTGCGCACCAGCCCCGCCACGATCGCGGGCAGATAGATCTGGTCGGCGAGCGAGCGCTCGGCCTTCCTGGCGGCGTCGGTCTCGACGGTTTCGTGCGACATTCTCAAACCTCGACGGTCAGGACGCCCGTGAGAATCACGTTCAGCAGCGCCAGCGGCACCAGCACGCGCCAGCCCAGGTCCATGAGCTGATCGTAGCGGAACCGCGGCAGCGTCCAGCGCACCAGGATCATGACGAACAGGATCAGCGCCGTCTTGGTCCCGAACACCGCGACCGAGAGCAGCGCCGACCCGAGCCCGTAGTCGTACGCGTCGACGATCCCCGGGCAGTGCCACCCGCCCAGGAACACCGTCACCAGCACGCTCGACATCGTCACCATGGCGAGGTACTCGGCCATGAAGAACATGCTGAACTTCATCCCGGCGTACTCGGTGTGGTAGCCGCCCACCAGCTCGGGCTCGCACTCGGGCAAATCGAACGGCAGGCGGTTGTTCTCCGCGAAGGCGGCGATCCAGAAGATCATGAAGGCGAGCGGCTGGCAGAAGACGTTCCAGCCGGGGATGAAACCGAGCCAGCGCCGGTCGGCCTGCTGGAGCACGATCTCGCTCATGTCGACGGTGCCGGTGGTCATGAGCAGGGAGACCAGGGCCAGGCCCATGGCGATCTCGTAGGAGATCAACTGGGCGCTCGCACGCAGGCTGCCGAGGAGGGAGTACTTGCTGTTCGACGCCCAGCCGGCGAAGGCCAGGCCGTAGACGCCGAGGGAACTCGCCGCGAGCACGAACAGGATCCCCACGTTGGCGTCGGCGATCTGCAACCGGATCACCTCGCCCCACAGGATCACCTTGTTGCCGAACGGCACCACCGCGAAGGCGAGCGCCGCGGGCAGGAAGGCGAGCAGCGGGCTGAGCGTGTAGAGCGTCCGGTCGACGTGCGCCGGGATCAGGTCCTCCTTCATGAGGAGCTTGAGCGCATCGGCAATCGGCTGGAGGAAGCCCGCCGGACCGACCCGGTTCGGTCCCACCCGGTCCTGCACCATCGCCGCCACGCGCCGTTCGACGTACACGAGCACCGGCACGGTGTTCATGTACAGGAAGAGCACGGCGAAGATCTTCACCGCTTCGAGGACGATCATCCAGCTGATGGCTCGAACCCCTTCTCGAAGGACCCCGTTCCCGGAACGACCCCGATGGCGTGCCCGGCCGGCCGGGCGCGGCTCCGACTTCTACGGCTTCCGATACCGAATCTCAATTGGCCAATCTGCGCTCGCGGATGCACCGGTCTTGCGTAGCCTGCCCGCCGGACGCGGCCCCGACTCTTGCGGGCTTCCGATCTCAACGCTCCAATGGCGAATCTACGCTCGCGGATGCGCACCGGTCCATTTGAAATTTGCCATTTGCCCCGTGGCCATCGTCTCCACCCGCGCCGAACCCTGCCGGCCTACTTCCGCGCCTCCGCCCCGGCGCCCGCCGGTACAGCGACCTGACCCATCTCCCCCAGGCCTGCGTAGGTCATCCCCGCAAAGGCTCCGACCTCCTTGGCGATTTCGCGGAAAATCGCCTCGGCGGAGAACACGTCGCTCCACACGCCAAGAGCCGCGAGGATCCGCTGGAGGATCTCGACGTCGGTCGCGGCGTCGAGCGGTCCCGCGGTCGCCCGGCGGATCCGCTGCACCCGGCCCTGCGAGTTCACGAACGTCCCGTCCTTCTCGCTGAACGCGGCCCCCGGCAGCACCAGATGGGCTTTCTCGACCAGAGGTCCGCCGAGGATGTCCTGCACGACCACGAACTCGGCCTTTTCCATCGCATGCAGCAGCCGATCCGAGGGCTTGAAGTCCGGCATGCCCGACGAGACGTACAGGAACCGGATGCGGCCCGCCTCCAACTCCGTGAGCACTTGCTCGAGCCCCCCGGCCACGCGCGCCTCGTCAACCAACCACTGCGCACCCCGCCGGTTGGGGTTCTTGTCCGCATCGATCACGAAACCGCTTTTCGAAGTCCAGGTGAACCCCGCGGCCTGTTCGAGGAAGCCGAGCCGTCCCGAGCCGAGCGCGCTCTGGATCAGGTTCTCGAAGAGGAAGACCTCCTCGTTGGTCTGCCAGAGGGAGCCGAGCCCGGCGATGGCGTCGGTGCCGTGCGCCTTGCGGGTCTCCGAAGCCTTGCGGACGAACACGTCCACCGCGGCCTCGCGGGTGGTCTCGGTCCAGCGCCCGTCCTTCTCGCGGATGCGGAAGTTCGCCAGCCGGTCGGGCGAGTTCAGGGACTTGTAGGAGGCGCGGCCCGCGTCGCACATCCAATGGGAGTTCACTTCGGCGTTGTGGCGCGGCATGAAGCGCTTGACCGTGTCGGCGAGGGCGTCGACCTCGATGTTGCAGCCGCGGCTGCACGACGGGCACACGCTCGGGGTCGACTTCATGTACCACACGCGCGACTGGAACATGAAGTCGGCGTTGATCAACGCGCCGACCGGGCAGAGGTCGACGACGCACCCGGACATGGGATTGTCGAGCGGCCGGCCCGGGAAGACCGCGATCTCCTTGTGGTCGCCGCGGTTGATCTCGGCCAGCTCGCCGGTGCCGGTGATCTCGTCGGTGAAGCGCACGCAGCGGGTGCAGACGATGCAGCGCGAGCCCCAGTAGTGGACCAGCGGGCCGAACGTGGTGGTGGTCTTGGTCACCTTCGGCTCGACGAATCGGCTGCGGTCGTGGCCGTGTTCGAAGGCGTGGTCCTGAAGCATGCACTCGCCGGCGCAGTCGCACTGCGGGCAGTCGAGCGGGTGGTTGATGAGGAGGTACTCGAGCACCGACTTGCGCGCCGCCAGCACCTCGGCCGAGCAGGTGTCGACCACCATCCCGTCCACCGCCTGCGCGTGGCAGGACGGCACGAACGAGGCGCGGCCCTGGACCGTTGCCTTCACCAGGCACATGCGGCAGTTGGCCGCGATCGACAGCCCGGGATGCCAGCAAAAAAAGGGAATCTCGATCCCGCGGTCCTTGGCCGCCAGCAGCAGCGTCTGGCCGGCCGGGACCTCGATCTCTTTTCCGTCGAGCGTGATCTTCGGCATCGCCCGTCCTCTACTCTAGTGGTGCGCGTGCCCGGCGTGAGCGTCCGCGGTGTCGAACGGTTTGGGCCACTCGCCGACCTGGGGCGAGTTCGGCAGCGCTTCCATCCCCCGGTTCGGGAGCCACTGGACCAGCGCCACCAGGTTGACCAGGAGTCCGACCAGGGTGATCACCCAGGAGCCCTCGCCGAAGAATGCGGCGAAGTACAGGTTGGCCGCCATCAGCGCGGAGCAGACCGACGCGACCATCGACTTGGCGGTGACGCCGCGCCGACCGATGCTGAACCACCAGAAGCCGCCGATGATCATCCACAAATAAGCGGCCAGCAGGATGCCCTCGCGCCGGCCCAGGAAGGCCGCGAACTCGTTCATCCGCGTCCAGACCAGGATGGTCCAACCGCCCAGGATCACGAAGGCCAGCACCTGCGCCTGCATCCGCATCTCGAGGGCCAATACGCCCGTGTGCGGCTCCGCCGCATAGGGCGAAGGCGCTCCCGGCGCGAGCCGCTCCAGCTCCGCGTCCTGCGGCCGCTTGATCATCGGCACCAGCCCGTAGGCCACGCCGGCGAAGCCGATCAGCCACAGCGGGCCCGACGCGCCGCCCAGGAAGGCCTGGGCGAACACGTTGAAGGCGATCGTCACGAAGCCGACGTAGCCGCAACCGAACTGCCAGCGCAGGCCTTCCCGGCCCCAGCGATAGAGCCACATCCAGCCCATGAGCAGCAGCATCAGCGAGCCCGCGATCAACCCGGTGGGCGACCCGCCCAGCCCCCGCCGATCGAGCAGGATCGTCGCCACCAACGCGAACGTGACCGCCAGGATGCCGAGGCAGAGCCCGCGCACGATCTGCTCCAGCATCGAGCGCTGTTCCGCGTTCAGCGGTCTTTCCGTGGCCATCTTGTCGCTCCTCGTGGTCGGGCGCCCCGCCCGGGTTTCGTGCCTTTCCGCGTCCTTGCCCCGGAGGTGCGAAGAGGACCAAACTACGGATTACACGGATTTCACGGACTTGCCCGATGGTGAGTTGTGGGGTCGCCTACGCGACAAATCCCGAGTCCCTCACCCTCAGGCGTTTGACCATCCGTGCGAATCTGTACAATCCGTGAAATCCGTAGTCCCGTTCTCTGAGCCCGAACCGGAGGCCGCGCCGGCTACACCGCCAACACCCCCAAATCGCCCTTCGCCACCCGGCAGCGCTTCTCTTTCACGTGATGGACGAACTCGTCCCGCCACTTCTGCACCAGGGTCGCCGCCGGCATCGCCAGGGAATCGGCCAGCAGGCAGATCGTCTTCCCGCGCATGTTCTGGTTCACCTCGAGCAGCAGGTCGATGTCCTCCATCCGGCCCTGCCCGTGCTCCAGGCGTTTGCAGATCTTCTCGATCCAGCCCGTGCCCTCGCGGCAGGGCGTGCACTGACCGCACGATTCGTGATGATAGAACCGCGCGATGTTGTACAGCACGTTCACCATGCACGTGTCCTCGTGCATGACGATCACTCCGCCGCTCCCGAGCATCGACTTCGCCGCGCCCAGCGCTTCGTAGTCGAGCGTCACGGCCTCGGACTCAGCGGCGGTCAGCACCGGGGCGCTCGAACCGCCGGGGAACACCGCCTTGAGTTTCTTCCCGCCCAGGATCCCGCCCGCGTCTTCATAGAGCAGCTTCTTCATCGGATAGCCGAGCGGCAGTTCGTACAGTCCCGGCTTGTTCACGTGCCCGCACACACAGAACAGCTTCGAACCCGGGCTCTTCTCCGTGCCCATCGACTTGAACCAGGGCACGCCCCGGTCGAGGATGAAGGGCAGGTTGGCCAGGGTCTCGACGTTGTTGATCACGGTCGGGCAGCCGAACAGGCCGGAGACCGCGGGAAACGGCGGCTTGATCTTGGGCAGCCCGGGCCCGCCCTCGAGCGAACTCAGCAGGCCGGTCTCCTCGCCGCAGATGTAGGCTCCGCCGCCGCGGTGCATCGTCACATCAAGGTCAAAGCCCCGGCCCAGGATGTTCTTGCCGAACCATCCTTTGGCATACGCTTCGTCGATCGCCTTTTGGAGGATCCGCGCCCCGAGGGTGAACTCCGCCCGCACGTAGATATAGGCGGTGTGGATCTCGACCGCCCAGCAGCAAATCAGGATGCCTTCCAGCAGCGTATGCGGATCGAACTCGAGCAGCATCCGGTCCTTGAACGTCCCGGGCTCGCTCTCGTCGGCGTTGACGCACAGGTACCGGGGCTTGGGCACTTTCTTCGGCACGAAGCCCCACTTCATCCCGGTGGGGAAGCCCGCGCCGCCGCGCCCGCGCAGTCCGCTTTGCTTCACCAGCTCGATCAGCTCGTCGGGCTTGTGCTGCTCGATCGCCTTGCGCGCGCCCTGGTAGCCGCCGCGCGCCAGATAGTGGTCGATCGCACGGGCTTCCGGCTGGCCCTGGAACTTGCTCAGGAACGGTTCGAAGCCCATCGTCACTTCTTCTTCTGCTGCAACTGGTCGAGGATCTTGTCCACCTGGGTCAGGGTGAGGTTCTCGTACATGTCCTCGTTGATCTGGATGCAAGGGGCCTTGTCGCAGGCGGCCAGGCACTCGACCTTGCGCAGGGTGAAGACTCCGTCCTTGGTGCTCTCGCCGACCTTGATGCCGAGCCGCTTGACGATGTGGTTGACCACGATGTCGCTGCCGCGCAGGGCGCAGGGCAGGGTGCAGCAGACTTGCAGCAGGTGGCGGCCGGTGCCGGCGCGCTTGAACCAGGTATAGAAGGTGTAGACGCCGAGAACCTTGGAGGGCGGCAGGTCGAGCAGGCCGCCGATCATCACCATCACGCTCTCGTCGATGATGCCGAACTCGCGCTCGGCGAGGTGGAAGACCGGCAGGATGGCGGCCTTCTTGACCGGGTAGCGGGCGAGCAGGCGGTCGACCTCCGCGCGCACGGCGGCGGAGAATTCGACCTGGCGCAGCTCGATCGTGGGCAGCGGGATCAGAAACATCGGCGCCTCTATCGGTCCAATTCGCCGGCGATGACGTTGAGACTGCTCAGGATGGCGACCACGTCGGAGAGCAACCGGCCTTCGACGAGGCGGCACACGGCGGTGTAGTTGAGGAACGAAGGCGGCCGGATGCGCACCCGCCACGGGCGCATGTCCCCGGTGCTGGCCAGATAGAAGCCGAGCTCGCCGTTGGGCGCTTCGGTGCAACCGTAGTACTCGCCGGGGTCGGGGGCGAAGCCGTGGCCGAACATGATGATCTTGAAGTGATGGATGAGCGATTCCATTTTGGTGTAGACCCAGTCCTTCGCCGGCAGGGCGACCTTGTTGTCCTCGCAGCACCAGGGGCCGGGCTTGAGCCGGTCGAGCGACTGGCGGACGATGCGCACGCTCTGACGGATTTCCGCGATCCGCACCTCGAAGCGCGCGAAACAGTCCCCCTCGCTGCGGGTGGGGACCTCGAAATCGTAGGTCTCGTAGCCGAGATACGGACGCGCGCGGCGCACGTCCCAGGCGAGCCCGCAGGCGCGCAGGATCGGGCCGGTCCAACCATAGCCGATCGCTTCTTCCTGGGTGAGGATGCCGACGCCCTTGGTGCGGTCGGTGAAGATGCGGTTGCGCAGCAGCATCTTCTCGACCTCGTCGACGGTCTCGAGAATGAGGGGAAGCGCCGCGCGGATCATCGGCACCGCGGTGTCGGGCAGGTCGCGGGAAAGGCCGCCGACCCGGGTGTAGCTCGTGGTCAACCGCCCCCCGGTGACGGTCTCGAAGACATCGTAAAGCCGCTCGCGCTCGCGGAAGCACCAGAGCATGACGGTAAAGGCGCCCAGGTCCATCCCCTGGAGGCCGACGCAGAGCAGGTGGTCGGCGATGCGCGACAACTCGCACATGAGGACGCGGATGACGCGGCCGCGCTCGGGGAGCGGGATGCCGAGCATCTCCTCGACGGCGAGGACGTAGCCGATGTTGTTGTTGAGCGGCGAGAGGTAGTTCATCCGGTCGGTGACCGTGACGAACTGGTTCCAGGTCATGCTCTCGGCGATTTTCTCGAAGCCGGTGTGCAGGTAGCCGATCTCCGGAACGCACTTGACGACGGTCTCGCCATCCAGCTCGAGCATGAGTCGAAGCGTACCGTGGGTTGCCGGGTGCTGCGGCCCGAAGTTCATCATCATGGTCTTGGCGCCGGCCGATTTGGCGGGCGTCGCGACGGATTCGACCATGGGGTTCACAACCTTCCCTGTCGCCGGCTACCGGGCCGGGTCGTACACCTTGAATCTGTCCCGTTCGCCCTGGCCGCGCAGCGGGTAGTCCTTGCGCAGCGGAAAGGCGGTGTAATAGTCGGGCATCAGGATCCGCCGCAGGTCGGGATGGCCGCGGAAGCGGATCCCGTACATATCGAACGCCTCGCGCTCGAGCCACTCCGCGCAGGCCCAGACCCCGCTCAGGGTGTCGATCTCGCCCGGACGTTCGGGCACCAGCGCGCGGATGCGGATCCACAGGCCGTGCTGAAACGAGTGCAGGTGGTACGCCACCGCGTAGCGCTCGGCCTCGTCGCGCCCGAGGTAGTCCATCCCGCACAGGTCGACGAGGCGGACGAAGGCCAGCTCCGGATCTTCCTTGAGGCTGCGGAGGAGGGGCACGATGCCGTCCGACTTCACGGTGACCGCGAGCTGGTTGCGGTACTCGGCGTGGCCGAGCACGTGCTGAGGGTACCGGTCCTTCAACCGGGCGACCACTTTCTCTTCGACGGCGTTCATGCGGGCCTCGTCGGTGACTCGGGACCGGGCGCTTGGCTGCGAGAATCCGTGAAATCCGCGCAATCCGTAGTTGGGTCGGTTGCGGCCCTCGCGTGGCGCGAGGCGATCCGGGGACTACTTTCCGGCCGGCGGGGCCTTGATTTCGCGGTTGATGCGGGTGGCGTCGACCTTCTTCTGGATCATCATGACGGCGTCGATCAGGCTTTCCGGACGCGGCGGGCAGCCGGGGATGTACACGTCCACCGGGATGAACTGGTCCACCCCCTGGATCATCGTATACGTGTCGAAGACGCCGCCGGTGGACGCGCAGGCGCCCATCGAGATCACCCACTTGGGTTCCGGCATCTGTTCGTAGATCTGCTGCAACACGGGCATCATCTTGATGCAGATGCGGCCCGAGACGATCATCAGGTCGGACTGGCGCGGCGAAAAGCGGATGACCTCGGCGCCGAACCGCGACAGGTCGTAGCGCGGCCCGAGGGTGGCCATCATCTCGATCGCGCAGCAGGCGGTGCCGAAGGGCATCGGCCAGAGGCTGTGCTTGCGCGCCCAAGACACGGCCTTGGAGAGGACCGTGGTCAGGGCGCTGTCCTTGAGCGCGGCTTCTAGTCCCATTCGAGCGCCCCGCGCTTGTAGACGTAGTAGAATCCCAAGCCGAGGATGAGCACGAAGACCAACGCCTCGATCAGCCCCGGAACGCCCAGCTTGCGGTGGACCACGGCCCAGGGAATGAGGAAGACGGTCTCGATGTCGAAGAGGATGAAGAGGATCGCCACCAGGTAGAACTTGACCGAAAACCGCTCGCGCGCGGACCCGATGGGCGGGGCGCCGCACTCGTACGGCTCCTGCTTGCGCGTGCGGGGCTTGGACGGCCCGAGCAGGTGCCCGGCCAGGAGGATCCCGCCACCGATCGCCGCCAGGAGGACGAAGTAGAAGAGAATGGGGGCGTAACCGCTCAGCATTCGATCACGATCTCCTTGCGTCACTCCTGTTTAAGCCACCCGGGGGGGAGGGTCAAGGGAATTCGACCCCCGGCGCGGCGCCCTCGCACGGCGGCGGGGCCGGGCGCGATGCGTGGCCTCCGGCTTTCCTCAACTCTCGTGGGGAGTAGGGCTTTGGAAAACGTCCTTGACAGGACTGCGAATCATTCGTAAGCTATTCGGCTCTGCGGCGGGATCCCGGGGGCCGCCGGAGGGCCACGCCGGAGACCACAGCGGTGATACGGAGGACGAGATGAAGAAGATGTCGAGCGGTAAGCCATCGGAGTCGCGCCAGACGATCCGGTACGAAGCGGACGAGGCGGTGGAGTTCCGCGCGTGGCCGGTGAAGGGCGGGAAAGAGGAGAAGGTGCTCGGCTACGGCCGGCTGCTGGACATCTCGGACGCCGGGGTGCGGTTCACGTACTCCGGGCGGATCAAGAAGGGGCAGACGGTGCGCCTGCGCACCCTGCAACCGGAGGATTCGGTCCTGCAGTTCGACCCGGTGGTGGCGGTGAAGTGGGTGCAGGGCGGGTCCGAGGACGAGATGCTGGTGGGCGGGGAGTGCTGTGCGACTTCGCAGCGGCGATTCAGTCCGTTTGCGTAGGGACGAACCGACGGAACTACGGATTGTCCGGATTGCACGGATTGTCCAACGGCTGCCCGGGTGGGACAGGCGGCCGCTCGGGCTGGAATGATTGGAATGGCGGACTTGGGCGAAGCCGCCCTCGGTGTGGACGGGTGATGTGGTGAAGCCGATATCCGGGCCCCCCCGACCGGCGGTGGCTCCGCACGGCTTCGGCGACCGGGTGCGGGGCGAGGAGGCGGGTCGCCTGTGGATGTACGAGGCGGTGCCGCCGCGCCAGGACTTGCCGGCGGAGAAGGTGCTGAAGCGGGTGCGCCGGATCCAGGAGGCGCTGGGCGGACTGAGCGAGCGCCTGTGCGCGTACTTCGTGCCCGACATCGACCCGAACGAGACCGGATTCGGCGAGCGGCCGGAGGCGCCGACGGACTGGATGGACGCGCGGACGTACGCCGAGCTCCTGCAGGAGAAGCTGGGCGGGGAGACGGTGATCTGCCGCTCCTCGGTGGCGCACGCCGAGCCGGCGCACGTGACCTGGCTGCACGAGTGCTGGGAGAAGCACTTCCACGCCGTGGTGGCCGTGGGCGGGGACAGCCGCCGCAAGAGCTTCCCGGGGCCGACTCCCGAGCGCTTCGCCGAGCTGGCGCGCGACCTGCGCGGGGAGCACGCGGTGAACCTCGCGGTGGGGGGGATCTGCTTGCCGCAGCGGGGGATGGTCGACCGCTACGGCGAGGCCTCGTTCCAGCCCGATCCGCTGCTCGAGCCCCGGCGCATGCTGGCGAAGAACGCGCAGGGAGTCGAGTTCTTCATGATGCAGATCCAGTTCGAGGCGACGGACGCGTTGCGCGTCGCCGAGGGGTACGGTCGGCTGTGCGCCGAGCAGGGCCGGCGGCCGCACCGGATCTTCGTCGGGCTGGCTCCCGTGACCGACCCGCGGGACCTGGACTTCATGAAGTATCTGGGGGTGAACCTGCCCCCGGCGGCGCTCGAGCGGATCGGGACAGATCCGGCGACGATGGGCGAGCGGTCGATTTCCTACGTGGTCGATGTCATGCGCCAGGTGCAGGACCGACTGAACCCCGCGCTACGGGTGCCGCTGGACGTGTGCATCGAGTGCACCGCGCCGCGCAACGTGAACGCAGCGGCGGACCTGCTCGGGCGGCTGATCGAGTCGGCGGGGACGTAGCGGCCGCAGCGGCCGCAGGCGGAAGTGCAGATGGACCCGAACAGCCCAGGTCCAGGCTTGCCGCAGCCTGCGGCGAAGCCGACTGCGAACCACGCGCGGCCCGCCGGGGACCCGGCCGCACCTGCGGGAGACTCTCCCGCGCACCAGGCGCAGCCTGCGGGAGGCCCTGCCGCGACCGAGCCCGCCGGGGACCCGGCCGCGCCCCAGGCGCAGCCCGCGGGAGGCCCGACCGCGCCCCAGGCGCAGCCTGCACCGTTTACGCCTCCGCTGCCGGCGCCGGCAGCGTCTGCTCCGCCGGCCCAGATCGCAGCACGCTCGTCGGAGGCTGGTTCCGAACCGGGGTCGGCCCCGGACGCAACGGCCCAGGGCTCCGCCGCGCAGGGGTCATCCGGTGTGGATTCTCCTCCCGCGGTGAGTGGGGTGGAGGCGGTGCCGGGGGTGGATCCTGCGCTGTCGTCGTCGACCCCGGCGGTCCCTCCCGAGATCGGGACGGCAGCTACGATGAGCGCCGCCGCGACCGCGCCGCTTCCGCCCGGGGTCACGCCCGAGACGGTCTACGAGGAGATCCAGCGGTTCGAGGCGCGGGACACGAGCTTCGGGCAGGGTCTTTCCCAACTCGGCTTCACGCTGCTGATCTTTTTCCTCGCGGGGGTGTTCGACAATCCGCTGATCGACCTCGGAGTGTTGATCGGCGCGCTGTTGTTCCACGAGAGCGGCCACTTCTTCGGGATGAAGGTCTTCGGCTACCGCGACGTGAAGATGTTCTTCATCCCCTTCTTCGGCGCCGCGGTGTCGGGCCGGAAGACGGATACGGCCGGCTGGAAGGAGGCGGTGGTCACGCTGCTCGGGCCGGTGCCCGGGGTGTTGCTCGGCTGCGGCCTGGGGACGTTGTGGATGCTGGAGCCGTCCCCCTTCCTGGGCAAGTGTGCGCTCATGCTGCTGCTGCTGAACGGCCTGAATCTGCTGCCGTTGTACCCGCTCGACGGCGGGCGATTCCTCAACCAGGTGCTGTTCAGCCGGAGCCGGCACATCGAGGCGTTCTGCCGGATCGGCATGGGCGGGGGGATGGTGCTGATCGGCTGGGGCGACTGGATCCTGTCGGCGCTGGGGATCTTCGTGGTGCTTTCGACGCCGTACGTGTTCCGGGTCGCGAGCACGGCGGTCGCGCTGCGGCCGCTCGCGGAGCCGGGGCCGATCCCGCGCGGCAAAGTGGACGCCGTTCTCGCCGCGGTCGCCATCCGCTTCCGCGGGCTGCGGACGCCGCGCGACTATGCCGGCGTGGTGCGCACGGTCTGGGAGAAGTCCTGCGCCCGCCCGCCGGGCGGCCTGGCCACCGCGGGGCTGTTGCTGCTTTGGGGCGCCGCGCTCGGCGTGATCGTGGCCGCCTTCGTGGCCTACGCGCTGGTGGGGATACGCGGGTGGACGAGCGCGATCCAGGCGACGGATGCCGCGATGAACTCGGGGCGTTACGCGGAGGCGGAGCGGTCGGCGCGAAATGCGGAGGAGCTCGCGACGCGCTACCGCCTGGGACCGCAGCGGCGCGCGGAGAGCCTGTCCGGGATCGCACTGGCGCTCGCGCTCCAGGAGCGGCACGCGGAATCGGAACCGGTCTGGCGCGAGGCGCTCGAACTGCGCGAGCGCGCGCTGGGGAAGCAGGACCCGCTGGTGGCCGCGACGCTCGACCGACTGGCGATGGCGCTGCGGAAGCTCGGCCGGGACGCGGAGGCCGGGACGCTGGAGGAGCGGGCGCAGGGGATCCGGGCCGGGGGTGGTGCGGAAGAGGGGAAGTAGCGCCCCTTGCAATAATCAGGCTCTGCGCAAGCTACGTTCAGCTTCACCTTGCGGTCGCGCGAGCGTTGATCCCGTACATTGGGGACTTGCCCTCCCATCGTCGCCCTGGATCGGCCGCATCGCGGGTCTCTGCGCATTTCTCGTCTTCGTCCTCGTTCCCACGCGGGGCACCGACGGGGGCGGCCCGACGCCGACCTCGGTCGCCGCCTGAACGCTCCGCCGAGCCGCGCACACCGTCTCGCATGCACGCAAACTCGCGTACCAGCATGGCTAGATGTCGATCCCACCGTTGACCCCTGCCCGCACCGCGGCTACCATCCGCTCCGCGCACCCGGCGCTCCCGGCGATCGCCGCCCGCTGTCGGTTCCCCGGTGGCGGCACATCGGATCGCCACCCCGCTGCCCCGAGGCCCCATGCAACCCCGACCCGTGACGACTTCTCCGCTCCCGAGCACCGCGTCGCCGCCGCGCGCCGACGCCGCGCGCGATCGCATCGGCGAGCGCCTCGCCGCGCTCTATGGCGCGGACCGCGCCGCGACCGCCCTGCCCCGCCTCCTCGCCCTCGTGGACCGCTGGCGCCCTCGACTCGCCCCGTCCGCGTCCGCCGAATCGAGCAGCTCCGCGGCGACCGCCGCCACCCCCGCCTCCGCACCCGGCGGTCCCCACACTGACCCGCCCGGATGTCCCCATGACGGCGCAGCGCCCGACCGCCCTCCTGCGCGTTCGGATGCAATCGCCCCCGCCTTCGCCGAATCCGACATCGTTCTCATCGCCTACCCCGACCACCTGCGCGCACCGGACGAGCCGCCCCTCGCCACCCTCGCGCGCTTCTGCCGGACCCGCCTGCGCGGCTGCGTCTCCACCGTCCACGTCCTCCCCTTCCACCCCAGCACCAGCTACGAAGGCTACGCCATCACCGACTACCGCGCGGTCGATCCCGCCCACGGCACCCGCGCCCACCTCGCGGAACTCCAGCGTGACTTCCGCCTCATGACCGACTTCGTCCTCAACCACTGCTCCGCCTCCCATCCCTGGTTCACCCAATTCCGCGCGGGCGAGGAGCCGGGCCGCCGCTACTTCCACGCGCCCCCCGACCCCGACGCCCCCTGGCTGCGGCGCGTCTTCCGCGCGCGCAACTCGCCCCTGCTCACCCCGGTCTCCACCCGCGACGGCCTCCGCCATGTCTGGACCACCTACTCCCCCGACCTCGTCGACCTCGACTGGCGCGAGCCCGACCTCTGCCTCGAAATGCTCGACCTCCTGCTCCACGACGTCGCCCACGGCGCACGCGTCATCCGGCTCGACGCGTTCGTCTACGTCTGGAAAGCCGAAGACACCTCCTGCATCGATCGGCCTCAGAACCACGAGATCCTCCGCCTCTTCCAGGACGTCCTCGCCGCCGCCGGCCGGCCGGACGTCGCCCTCCTTCCCTCGATCACCAACGTCTCCCAGGCCGCGAACTACGCCTACTTCGGTCCCGCCGGTGCGCACGACGCCGACGCCCGCGAAGCCGACCTCGTCTACCACCTCCCGCTCGCCGCGCTCTTGCTCCACGCGCTCTACGAGCACGACGCCGGCGCGCTTTCCCGCTGGCTGGCCGGACTGCCGCCGGCTCCGCCGGGACGCGCCTACCTCAACCTCGCCGCCACCCACGACGGGATCGGTCTGACCTGGCTCGCCGGCCTCCTGCCCGCCGACGCGATCCGCCGCGTGATCGACGGAGCCGTCCGGCGCGGCGCCTTGCTGTCCTCCCGCCGTCCCACCGCCGACGGCGAGGACCTCCCCTGGGAGCTGAACACCACGTACTTCAGCGCCTGCGCCCCTGACCCGGACGAAGCCTCCGCTGCGCACGCCGACCGCTTCCTCGCCCTGCAGAGCGTGGTCCTCGCCCTGCGCGGCGTCCCCGCGCTCTATCTGCCCCTCTTCCTCGCCGCCGAAGACGATCACGAGCGGGCGAGTCGCACCGGCGACCCGCGCGCGATCAACCGCGGTCGGTTCGACCTTCCCGCCTGGGAACGTGCCGCCGTCGACCCGGACTCCCTTCACGCCACGGTGTTCCGCCGGCTGACCGCGATGGCGCGCGCGCGCACGGGCTGCCCGTCCTTTCACCCCGAGGCGAGCCAGAGGGTCCTCGACCTCGGCGACCCCGCGGTGTTCGCCCTGGCCCGCACACCGCCCGGCGAAGCCTTTCCCGGCCCCGGTTCCGTCTGGTGCCTGGTCAACTTCGCCGCAAGTGCGAAGGTCGTGCACTCTCCCGCGGGCGCGCCACTGCACGATCTGCTGACGGGGGAAGGCTTCGCCGGGCCGCTCGCGCTCGCTCCCTACCGCGTCCTCTGGCTGCGCTGCGATGAGTGAAGCCGCCCGGCTCCCGCACGCCCTGTGCATAAGCCCGGCGGACCCGCAGGCCGGGCGCTGGCTTTCCCTCGGCGGCCGGATCCTGCACTTCGTCCGCCACGGCGAAGGCGCCCATCAGGTCCGCGCGGCCGAGCTCGCGGCGCGCGGGATCGTTTGCCGCTGCGACGAATTCGAGGCGCGCGGCGAGCCGCCGTCCGCCTGCCCATATTGGGACGAATCGCTGATCGACGCCCCGCTCACCGAGGCGGGTCGCGGTCGGGTCGCCGGAGCCGCGGCCGCGGTCGGCGCCCGGCTCGTCCTCGCCGCGGCGTCGCGGCGCTCGCTCGAGACCGCGGAACTGGCGTTCGCGACCGCCGGCGGAACGGCGACCCCGCCGAATCCGCCACCCGCGCCGGACGGCGCTCCGCTACCTGGTTTGCCCGGTCCCGCCGGCCGGGGACGCGGGGACCCGCAGGACATCGTGCCCCCCCCCGAACCGGGCCGCGCCGTGCCGGAAGGCCGAAGCCAGCGCCCCGGCACGCCGCCCATCCTCGCCCTGGAGGAGCTGCGCGCCCGCGTGGGCGCCCACATGCACTCGCGGCGGAGACCCGTACGCGTACTGCGGGAACGGTTCCCGGCGATCGACTTCGGCGCGGTCGCCGACGACGAGGACCGACTCTGGCGCCCGGAGACCGAGCCGCGCGCCTCGCTCGACGCGCGCGCCGTGCGGTTCCTGCGGTTCCTCTTCGCGCGGCCCGAGCGCAGCATCGGCGTCGTGACCCACTTCACCCTGCTGCTCACGCTGCTGCAGCCGGCGTCCGATACCCGGTGCATCGGACGCAATCCGGAGCGGCCCGACGACGATCCTGCGATCCTCGACTGCCGCTCGAGCGAAGAGGCCGACCGCCTGCGCGGCTTCCTCGCGGTCGGCGAAGTGCGATCCGTCGTCGTGCTCCCCGCCGAGACCCGGCCATGACCCCGCGCGAAGAAGCGATCGCCCTCCCCGGCCTGCGCGGCGAACTGCGCGGGATCCGCCACGCGCCCGCGGGCGCCGACACCGGCTGGAGCGCGATCGTCCTGCAGGGCTTCTACTCTTCCACGCACGTCGGCCCGGCGCGGCTCTACGTCCAGCTCGGGCGACTGCTCGCGGCCCGGGGAATCGAGGTGCTGCGCGTCGACCCCGTCGGCGTCGGCGACAGCGACGGAGACTTCGCCCAGACCACCTACGCCTCCGAGCTCGCGGACTACCGCATCGTCGTCGCTCACGCGAAGGCGCGCGCGCGCCGGGTCGCCCTGGTCGGGCACTGCCTCGGCGCAGGCATGGCCGTCCGCATCGCGGCGGACGACCCGGCGGTCGGGCGGCTGCTGCTGATATCGCCGGGGTGCGGACCGTTCAGCACCCCCGAAAACCACTTCTCGGAGGTCGAATACGCGGAGCTGGCGCGCACCGGCCGCACCGTCCGCAAGGCGGTCCCGATCGCGCGCGAATTCGTGGAGGCGATCCAGGACCCCTCGATCTACGAAGTCGCGCGCCGCGTGCGCATCCCCTGCCTGCTCCTCCACAGCGGGGCCGACGAGTATTTCGACGGCGCCTCCGCGCGCCGGCTCGCCGCGTGCCTCCCCGGAGCCGAGGTCGTCGAGCTCGCGGCGGCGGACCACAACTTCCTCGCGCGCGGGTGTCGCGAGCGATTGCTCGAGGAGTTCGCGCGGCGGATCGGGGCCATGACGTGGTGAGCGGACGGCCCTGCGCGCACGCGGCCCGCAGGCCGGTCCACACCGCCATCGGCGCGAGCGCGAGCGCGGGGAACGAGCCCGCCTCCCCTTCGACCCGGACCCTGCTGATCCACCGGCGACGCGCCCGTGCGATCAGGCCCGGACCCGGGGCGGGATCTCGAGCCAGCGCTCGACCGCCTCGGCAAGGTCACGGCACACCCACGACTTTGCCGGGCGCAAGTCGGCGGCGCGTACCGCCGGCTCGTCCTTGGCGCCTTCCCCGGTGAGCACGAGGCAGACCCAGCCCACGCCCGCGCGCACGCCCGCTTCCAGGTCGCGCAGCTTGTCCCCGATCATGATCGAGTTCGCGAGGTCGAGCTGGTGCTCCAGCGCGGCGCGGAGAAGCATCCCCGGATTGGGCTTCCGGTCAGGATGGTCGTCCTCCGCCGACGGGCAGAAGTAGACGGCGTCGAGCGCAGCGCCCGACTCGAGCATCTCGGTCTCGATCGCGATCTGGACCTGCCGGTAGATTTCCTCGGTGTAGTAGCCGCGCCCGATCCCCGATTGGTTGGTCACCACCACCACGGGGAAGCCCGCGACTCGCGCGCGAGCGACGGCCGCAAACGAGCCTGGAATGGGACGGATGTCCTCGACGCGGCGCAGGTAGCCCATGTCCTCGACGAGCACGCCGTCGCGATCGAGCAGCAGGCAGGGCCTTTTCATACCCGGTCATTATGCTAGAATTCTCCGCCGGGTCCATCCTTGGGAGGAGAGCCGCATGCGAGGAATCTGTGCCGCCGCCGTGTGGGTCCTGCTCCTGGCCGCCGCGCGCGCCGACGAACCGCGCGCGCTCACGTCCGCGGACAAGAAGGAGATGGACCGGATCCTCCGCGAGTTCGTGGAGGGGAACGAGGAAGTGCGGGCGAAGCTGCTCGAGGCGGCGACCGCGTTCGACAAGATCGCAGCCAAGGACTTCGCGCCGTACGCGGACAAGCTGGCCAAGCTCAAGCGCAAGCTCCTCCCGGGCAAGGGCGGCGCCGAACGCCTGACCCTGACCCTTCCCGACGGGCAGAGTTGGTCCTACCAGATCCGCTGTCCTGGCGGGTACGTGCCGGGCAAGCCGGTTCCGCTCCTGATCTTCCTCCACGGCACCAAGGGATACGACCGAGCCGAGGACTGGCTGAATGCCGGCCCCGGCGCCGGCTATCTCACGCTCACGCCGCTCGCTCCCTCGGGATGGTGGGACCGTGCGGAGACCGACAAGCTCTTTTTTGAAACGCTGCGGCTGCTGCGGCGGAATTATAGCATCGACGGCAACCGCGTCTTTCTCGCCGGCTTCAACTATGGCGGGTGTGGGACGTGGTACTACGGGCTGCGCTTTCCGCAGCTGTTCGCCGGGCTGGGGCCGATGGCGGCGAACTTTTACCCGGGGAACGACAACTTCGACGCCGCGCTGCACGTGCCGGTGTGGATCTGGCACGGGGAGAAGGATGAGGATATCGCGCCCGACGACGCGCGACGCGCGGCGAAGACGCTCGGGGACCTGGGCTACAAGGTGCAGTACAAGGAAGTGCCCGGCGGGCTCACCTGCGACTGGTACATGAAGGACCTCAACGCGATTCAGAAAGAGTTCTTCGCGGGGATCGCCAAACTCAAGCGGACGGCGAACCCGGACAAGGTCATCTGGTCGCGCAAGCCCCCGGGCAAGGCGTACCCGACCGCGGTGGCGTGGCCGGACGGCTGCTACTGGATCGAGGTGCCGGAGTCGGAAAAGACGGCGAGCGTGACGGCGGAGAAGACGGCGAAGGGGAAGTTCAAGCTGACCACGAAAGGGGCGAAGCGGGTGACCGTGCTCCTGAATTCGGCGCTGGTCGATGCGGGCGCGCCGGTCGAGGTCGAACTGGACGGGAAGGCGGCGTTCAGCGGCGTTCCGCTCTGCAGCCTGAAGACGCTCCTGCGCACGTGGGGGCGGTACGAGGACCCGGAGCTGACGTACACGGCGGAAGTGACGGTGGGAAAATAAAATCTCCCGCGGCGGCGCGCACCGCGCGGGACGCGACCGCGGATGGATCGCTCCCGGGTCGATGGTCGGTGGGGCGAATCCCCAGGCACGATCACAAGGTCCGGCGGGTGAATTCGTAACCTCGCGGGCCCATCGTCACGTTTCGCTACGCCCTGTCGCCGCGTTCGAAAGTCGCGCCGCGCAGTTCATGAGCTTTCCCAGCTTGGAGATACGCGCTTTTCCGCGAGACGGACGCCGGGAACGCCGCTTGCACTACCGGAAGCGCATGCTGCGATTCGACGTTTCCTGCAAGCACCTCCTGCGGTGCTATCCGGAGCACGTGCTCGGCTTGTTGCGCCTGCCGGGCGAGGTGGTGTGGGGCGGAGCGTTGCAGTCCGAGGTCGCTGCTCCCCCGCAAGTCGCGGACGCGGTCGCCCGCATCCGCTGGAACGGCGTAGAGTACCTGGTGCACCTGGAGTTCGAGACGCGGGCGAAACGCATCCTGCCGCAACGGATGTTCTGGTACAATGGCACGCTGTCCGCCAAGCATCGGCTGCCGGTCTATTCTGTCGCCGTGTGCTTGACGCCTCGGCGCCATCCCCTGCCGGAGGCTTTCGAAACCGTCTATCCCAATGGGCAGCGCCTTCGCCTGGAGTACGGCGTGGTCCGCGTTTGGGAGGAAGACGCGCACGCCACGTTGGCGCGAGGTGCACTCGGAGTATTGCCCTTCGTCCCACTGATGCACGGCGCGGACGCCTCGACGGTGCGTGAAGCCGTGCGTCGAATGACCCGGGGTGAGCCGCGAGCCGAAGAGCGGCGGGAGCTCCTCGCGGTGACCTACCTGCTCGCCGGATTGCGATTTCCGGAGCGGGTGCTCTCATCGATTCTGCGGAGAAGCAAAATGCGCGATTCCGTGACCTATCGAAGCATCAAGAATGAAGGGCGCCAAGAGGGCCTGGAGAAAGGCCTGGAAAAGGGCATGCACGCCGAGGGCATGGAGGCGCTGCTGATCGTCCTCGAGGCGCGATTCGGCGACCCGTCTCCGGCGCTGCGCCGAGCCGTGGCGAAACTTCGTTCAACGGCCTCTCTGCGCTCCGCGCTACGGGAAGCCGCGAAGGCGGCCGACCTGATCGCCTTTCGCGCCTGGTTGCAGGACCGCGGACCGCGGACGGCAGACCGCACGCGCGTGCGATCCCGCGCACCGGGACGCTCGCCCGTCAGCCGCCCGCCTCGACGCCGGTAGCTCGCGCAGGCCAACGGATCGGCACCGCGCCATTCGATCGGGATCCAGCCATGCCCGTCCCGGCCGCCAGCTTTCCCGTGCGTCCCCGCGTGCGGCTGCCGATGTCGGGGGAGCCCGCCCCACTCGATGATGAAGTGCTCGATCTCGTGCGCGCCGGGCGCCGGGGACTGGCGGCGATCGTCGACCCGACCGGTTCGGGCAAGTCGGCCGCGCTGCAAAGCCTCGCCGCAAGGCTGCCGCCGGGGTCGCCGGTGCGGCTGTTCGAGGGCGCGGAGGTTCCCACCCCGGCGGATCTGCGCGAGTCGCTGGCGATCTATGCGACATCGTCTCCGAGGCCCGGGTCCCACGTCGCCCAGTGGCGTATGTCCCCCTGGGGAGCGAACGAGTGGATCGAGTACCTGCTCGCGATGCATCGTGACGCTTGCGGTTCGGTGATGACCCGGCTGTGCGCCGCGAAATCGACCGCCAACCTGAAGGGGATCCCGGCTCTCTGGCGGCCGGCGCTCGACGAGATGGCGTCGGACCCGACGCTCGCCGACCCGTGCCTGGCGCTGATCCGGGTACTCGAGCAGAGCGTACCGCCGGGCACCTTCGCGCCCTTGCAGCGCATCGCCCTCGCCGAGGTGTTGCACATCGAGCCAAATCAGGTCGGAGTCGACCCGCGGGACGTCGCGGTTCTCATGCGCGATGCGGGCCCGGAGGATGGGCCTGCCTTGCCCGGAGGCGGGCCGGCTCCGCCGGAAATCGATCCGGCGCTGGGTCCAATCCTCCAGTTGCTTTGGTTCTGCTCCGCCGGGGCGAGCGAACCAAGGTTCCCCCTGAGCCTCCTGATGAACTCCACGGTCCTTGTCCTGCTCGCCCGCGCGACCGTGCTGGAGGACCTGACCGCGTGCGACAAGTATCCCGGCTACTGCTGGGTGAGCTTTCCGACGGCGCTGATCGATGCGCTGTCCTGGGTCTTGCCGGCCAGACCTGAGCTTCTCGCCGCGCTGCGGGAAGTGGCGGAGGGAAGTCGATCCGGACCGCGCTCGCTGGCGGCGAGCTTGGTCCACGCCTCGGGTGGGAGCTGGGTGCCGCTCCCCAAGCAGGCCTACTACCCCGGCGGCCGATTGCGCGGCATGTCGTGGGAGGGCGCCGATCTCGCCGGGGCGTTTCTTCCCTCTGCGGATCTGGTCCGGGCCCGGCTCCGCAAAGCCGACCTCACGGGAGCGAGATTGTCGCGTGCGAGGCTCATCGGCGCGAGGTTGGACGGCGCGGTGCTCCACGGAGCGGACCTGAGCGGCGCCGATCTCTCCCTCGCCCGCTTGCGGGACGTTCACGCGCACGGGGCGTTGCTGTCCGGCTGCGCGCTCGAAGGCGTCGACCTGACGGGTGCGCGATTGTGCCGCGCGGATCTATCGGCGTCGGACTTGCGCGGCGCCCACGCGCCGGGGGCGGACCTCACGGGGGCCCGGTTGGTCCAGTCCCAGGTTGCCGGCGCGGACTTTTCGGGGGCGATCCTCATCCGGGCGGACTTGACGGAGGTGGACCTGGGCCTCGCGACCTGGGACGGTGCCTGCTTCCGCTCCGCCACTTTGCGGGGTGCGAAACTCGCGGGACTGAACCTCTCCGGAGCTCAATTCACCGCCGCCGTCCTCGTCCAGGCCGACCTGACGGGCATGCACGCTCCGGGCGCGACCTTTCGTAGGGCGGTGCTGCAGCGCGCCTCGCTGGGCGGGGTCGATTGGGAATGCGCCGACCTGCGCGACGCGGACCTGCGCTGGGCGACTTTTCACATGGGGACCTCCCGCAGCGGATTGGTCTACTCCCCCATCGCCAGCGAAGGCAGTCGCACTGGATACTACTCCGACGACGCGCTGGACCTGACCTTCAAGTGCCCGGAGGAGATTCGGAAAGCCAACCTCCGGGGCGCCGACCTGCGCGGCGCGAAGTTGCGCGGTCTCGACCTCTACCTCGTCGACCTGCGCGACGCCCGCCTCGATCCTGAGGCCGTCCTGCAGGCCCGGCGCCGTGGCGCGATCCTCGACCCGCGCTGAGCGACCGTGCACCGCCCCCTCAGCCATTGCGCCCACCCCGCGCCCTCGCTACCCTAGGGGGGCGATGGGCAGAAACCTGATCGGACGCACGCTCGGCGACTTCCGCCTGGACGAGCAAATCGGCCAGGGGGCGATGGGCAAGGTCTTCCGCGCCACTCAGCTCTCGCTCGGGCGAGCCGTCGCGATCAAGGTCCTCGAGATCGGCATCTTCACCTTCGAAGAGTGGAAGGAACGCTTCGTCCGCGAGGTCGAATTCCTCGCGCGATTGGAGCACCCCAACATCGTCCCCGTGTACACGACCGGAAACGAGGAGGGCCTGCTCTACTTCGCCATGCGGTTGGTACAGGGAGCAACGCTTGCAGAGCGGATGATGGCGGGGATCGCCCCCGCCGAAGGCGCCCGCATCCTCGCGGACGTGTGCGGCGCCCTGGCCTACGCCCACGCGCAGGGGATCATCCACCGGGACGTCAAGCCCGCCAACGTCCTCCTGGCGGGGGACACGCCCCTGCTCACCGACTTCGGGCTGGCCCGGCTGGTCGAGGCGACCACCATCACCGGCTCCGGGGCGCTCCTCGGCACGCCCCGCTACCTCGCCCCGGAACAGGCACGACGGGAAAAGGCCACGCCGCAAAGCGACCTCTTTCCCGTGGGCGTGATGCTCTACGAGATCGCCACCGGACGCCACCCCTTCGATCCCGAGGGCGGCGAGCGCCTGCGCAAGGACGAATACGTCCAGCGGGTGGCGATGGGCGAAATCCTCCCGCCGCGTCGCGCGCGCGTGGACCTGCCGGAGCCGCTGGAGGCCTTCCTCCTGCGGGCGATGGCGAACGATCCGAACGACCGCCCGGCCGGCGCAACCGAGATGCGCGCCGAACTGCTGGCCTTGGCTTCCCGACCCGAGGTGGCCACCCTGGCCGCCGCGACTCTCGTGCCGCTGCCGCCGCGGTCCTCGCGCGTACCGTCGCCGCCCTCGCCCCCGTCGCCCGCATCGACCCCGGGCCGCGCAGCGGTCGCCGCTCCGGTGTCGGTCCCCTCGGCGGATTCCCCGCCCGCCCAGGCGGCCGTCCCGCCCGAAAACGCAGTCCCCGTCGCGCCGCACACGGACTCCGAGCCGGCCAGAGGCGCGGCGCCGGGGATCGGCCCGGTCCAAGGCCCGCAGGCCGCGCGGCCAGACCCGCCTGGGACCGCCACGGCTCCGC
>Ga0209514_10002514_pt1 | contig 28206 bp, 25 predicted proteins | sample Subgrocontami58m_FD_187452 | JGI IMG/M metagenome (GOLD analysis project Ga0209514, IMG submission 187452) | Subsurface groundwater microbial communities from S. Glens Falls, New York, USA - GMW37 contaminated, 5.8 m (SPAdes) (version 3) | ecosystem: Environmental > Aquatic > Deep subsurface >...
CGGTAGGGGCCTATCCGGACCCTGCGCGGTCCGGATAGGCCCCTACCGATAAACAACAAAACGAATCGCATTCCAAAGGCCGCGCCTTTGGTGGGGGTCCAGGGGGCAAAGCCCCCTGGCGGGTCCGGGGCGGAGCCCCGTCGCACCTCTACCCCCCGAAAGCCGAAATCCCAGTCTGAGCACGCCCCAGGATCAACGCATGCACATCATGCGTCCCCTCATACGTGTTGACCGTCTCCAAATTCATCACATGCCGGATCACATGATACTCATCGGCAATCCCATTGCCGCCGTGCATGTCCCGCGCCATGCGAGCAATATCCAGCGACTTGCCGCAATTGTTGCGTTTCAGCAGGCTGATCATCTCAGGCGCCGCGTTATGGTCGTCCATCAGCCGACCCAGTTGCAGCACCGTGTGCAGACCCAGCGTGATCTCGGTCTGCATGTCCGCCAGCTTCTTCTGGATCAACTGCGTCGCCGCCAGCGGCCGACCGAACATCATCCGCTGCAACGTGTAATCCCGCGCCGCATGCCAGCAGAATTCCGCCGCCCCCAGCGCGCCCCAGGCGATGCCGTAGCGGGCATTGTTCAGGCAGGAGAACGGGCCGCGCAATCCTTTCACATTCGGCAGCATGTTCTCGGCCGGAACGAACACGTCCTGCATCATGATCATGCCGGTCACGCTGGTGCGGAGCGAGAACTTGCCCTCGATCCTGGGCTGCGACAGCCCGGCCATGCCGCGTTCCAGAATGAACCCGCGGATATCGCCGGCATCATCCTTTGCCCACACGACCAGCACATCGGCGATCGGGGCATTGGTGATCCAGGTCTTCGATCCGTTCAGCAGGAATCCGCCATCTACCGCCTTGGCTCTGCTCCGCATCGAGGCGGGGTCGGAGCCGGCATCCGGCTCGGTCAGGCCGAAGCAGCCGACGAACTCGCCAGTGCGCAGCTTCGGGATGTATTTCTGGCGTTGCGCCTCCGACCCAAAGGCATGAATCGGGAACATCACCAGGGACGATTGCACGGAAAACGCCGAACGATAGCCGGAATCGACTCGCTCGACTTCGCGGGAGATCAGGCCGTAGCTGACATAATTCACCCCGGCGCAGCCATAGCCTTCCAGGGTGGCACCCAGGAAACCCATCTCGCCCATCTCGTTCATGATCTCGCGATCGAACTGCTCCAGCCGATTGGCCATCAGCACACGGGGGAACAATTTATCCTGGCAGTAGGCATGCGCAGCGTCACGGATGGCGCGCTCGTCTTCCGTCAGTTGGCCGTCCAGACGTAATGCATCGTCCCATTGGAAGGGCGCGAAGTGGCTGGCCGGACGGGCGGGTGCGTCGTTCATGCCTCTGTCTCCCTGGTCTCCTGCGGCCGCGAACCGCGGGGGCGCAGCAGCATGAAAGCCGGCACATCGTCGCCAAAGCCGACCACGGAGGGGCCGAGGTCGTCGTCGCGGCGGAAGCGTTCGCGGCGGAATTCGTCACGGCGTGGCTCAGCACGGCGCGTTTCATCGCGCCTGGGCAAATCCCGTCGGAAATCGTCCCGCCGAGGATCATCCCGCCGCGCTTCATCCTGTCGGGGATCATCCCGCCGCACTTCAGCCCGCCGGGGATCATCCCGCCTAGTATCATCCCGCCTGGGACCCCGATCGCGCCCCGCATCCAGATGCGCCGGTGCCGCTTCGGGGGCAGCGACCTCCGGGCGAGGCGCGCGGGTCCGCTTGGGCCGGTCGGTTGCCGGACCGGCGGCCTCCATCGCGGTGGGGCGCTCGCGCGCCGGGGCACGCGGTGCCCGCTCGCCACCAGCCTTGCTACGGTCTGACTTGCGGGGTTCGGCGGCCTTCTTGCCACGGCCGCGGCGCTTGCGGCCGTCGCCCGCCTCCCAATCGACCGGATCCAGACCTTCAACCCGCATCGGCGGGATGGGGTGGCCGATCAGTTTCTCGATCGCCTCGATCGCAAACCGGTCATCGGGTTTGGCGATGGTGAAGGCGTGGCCTTCCAGGCCGGCGCGCCCGGTGCGGCCGATGCGATGGACGTAGTCTTCCGCGTGGTGCGGCACGTCGAAGTTGAACACGTGCGACAACCCGCCGATGTCCAGTCCTCGGGCTGCGACATCGCTGCACACCAGGAGGCGCAACTCGTTGGCCTTGAATTTCTCCAACGTCGTGAACCGCACCGTTTGCGCCATGTCGCCATGCAGCGCGCCGACGTCGAATTGGTGCTTGGTCAGCGACTTGTATAGGATATCGACATCGACCTTGCGGTTGCAGAAGATCAACGCGTTCTGCACGTTCTGTGTCCGGATCAGGCGACGCAACGCTTCCCGCTTGTCATGTTCGGCGACCAGGGCCAGGCCCTCAATGATGGTCGTCGCGACCGAGGCCGGGCGGGAAACCGTGATCTCCCTCGGTTCGCGCAGGAACGCATCCGCCAGGCGGCGGATTTCCGGGCCCATGGTGGCCGAGAAGAACAGGGTCTGGCGGTTGGCCGGCAGCAGGGAGACAATCCGCTCGACATCCGGGATGAAGCCCATGTCCAGCATGCGGTCGGCTTCGTCGATTACCAGCAGCCTGGCGTCGGACAGCAGGATGGAGCCGCGGTCGAACATGTCGATCAGCCGGCCGGGCGTGGCGATCAGCACATCCACACCGCGCATCAGCACGTCCTTCTGATCCGACATGCTCTCGCCGCCGATGATCAGCGCGTGGGTCAGCTTCAGATACTTACCGTACTGGACGAAATTCTCCGCCACCTGCAATGCGAGTTCGCGGGTCGGTTCCAGGATCAGGCTGCGCGGCATGCGGGCGCGGGCGCGCTGGCCGGTCAGGATATCCAGCATGGGAAGGGTGAAGCTGGCGGTCTTGCCGGTGCCGGTCTGCGCCACGCCCATCACGTCGCGGTTCATCAGGATCGAGGGGATGGCCTGTTCCTGGATGGGAGTGGGGTGGCGATACCCCATGTCGTCGATTGCCCGCAGAACGGCTTCCGACAGGCCCAGATCGGCGAAGACGGGACGGGCAGGTTGCGCGGGCAGCGACGGTGCCTCGCCTTCCTCAATGTCGTAGTCGTACTCGTCGTCGGAGTGGGCGCTCTCCGGCACGTAATCGTCCAGCGACGTCGCGGCCAGGGGTTCGTCGGTCGCCGCCGTCGGATCCGTGGCGCTGGTGTCCATCGCGTTTGCGGTCACCGGTTGCGGTTCTGGTGCGCTCGCGACCGGATCTGCCAAAGCAGGCTCTGCCAAAACGTCCGACGCCCCGGTCATCGCGATTGACGTATCCGGATGCGCTGTTGCTGGCGAGACCTCAGCCGCGGTCTCAGCCACTCCCTGTCCATCATCCCGAGCCTCACCGGCCGGTTCCACGACACGCGGCGTCATGACGGCGGAAAACAGGTCGGCTTCCGGCAGGGAAGGGGCCGTGGATGCCGCCGGGACCGGCTCCGGGATCCGTACGGCCTCCGTCTCACCTTCACCCCGTGATGGTTTGGCTTCAGCGTGGCCCGTCGGTTCCGCCGGGGCGGTCGTGGTTTCAGTCAAATTGGATCCAGTCGAGTTCAGTGCCGTGGCCTGTGCCACAACGGCCGCGCCCAGAAGTTGCCTGACATGAGTGCCGACCCTCGCCCGCGCGGTACAAGGCCGGATATCAGGAGAAAGCGGTTGAAAGTCAAGGTTGGCGAAAGGCGGCCAAGCAGGCTTCGCTTCGGCCGGTCACTCGGGGATGCAAGGCCGTCCTCGCTCACGCCGCATCGTGAAAGATCAATCCCAGCGTCTGGCGCACCCCATCGCGGATGCGGCTGACCCCGTGGCGCATCGTCAGTCGATACATCCCCCGCGTGCCGCGCGCCGGACGATGATGCACCGGGAAAATCACCGCCTCGCCCTGTGCCAGGGGCACGACCTCGGCCCGTGACTGGGCGCGAGGGCGTTGCTCAACCAGGATGAACTCGCCGCCGGTGAAATCCACCCCCGGGGTGCTCAGCAGTATCACCACCTGCAACGGAAACACCAATTCCCCGTAAAGGTCCTGATGCAGGCAATTGAAGCCACCGGCCTCATAGCGTAGCAGCAACGGGGTGGGCCGAACCTGCCCGGCGGCGTGGCACCGGGCGAGATATTCGGGCAGGGTGGCGGGAAACGACTCCGCTTCCCCCAGGGACCGACGCCACAGATTGGCCACCGCGGCCAGCGGCGGATACAGGCTGGCCCGCAACGTGGCGATCAAGTCCGGCAGTGGATAGGCGAGGTATTTGTACTCGCCTTGTCCATAGGCGTGATGCTCCATGATCACGCGTTTGCGAAACAACGCGTCCTGGCCATACAGTTCGGCGAGCGCTCGGCAGGTCTCCACTGTCAGCAAGGCGCGCGTGGCATAGCCGCGGGAGGCGATCTCCTCGGCTATCAGCCCAGGCGTCAGTGCGTTGGTCAGGCCAGGGGAGAGGCCAGAGGCCGGATCAGGGTTCAGCACGAGGGGCAGCCCATCGGTCAGGTCAGGTTCGGTCATGCAGGCGATAATAGCGCGCTCGCCGCCGTTGTGATGCCCCGGATCGTGCGCTGGCTGTCGCCCGTCCAACCGGGCACGCGGGCGCTACCGGTATTCCGCCCGCAGCCGATGCACCAATGGATTGTGCTCATCCGGCCGCATGATATGCGCAAACAATCGGCTTGGAGACCCCAGATGCGCGCGGCGATAGGCGCCCGCGTCGAAATCCGGCGAGGGATCCAGGTCGCGGATGGTCCCGGCTTGCAGATAATGCGCGAACGGATCGCGGTTCGTGCCCAGTTCCTCCCGGTTCCGGTCCACGTACCAGGCCACATCGAACAGCGGCGACGGGCTGACCGTCTGAGACCGCCGGTGGCTTAGAAAATGCGCCAGACAGGTCCGGTTCGGCGGGACATCGTAGGTCGAGCGGTACCAGGCGGGATCGAAATACACGACCGGGCGGCGGTCATGCGGCTCTCCCACCAAAATGTAATGCACCAGCGGATTGATGTTCAGGCGGACCAGATCGGGGTTGGTTTGCCGGTACCAGCCGATCTCGAAATAGAGATTAGGCCTTCGATTCTCCTGCCAGCCGAACCGACAGTAATGCACGATCGGGTCCAGGTCCGCCTCATGCACATCGACCGCGTTGATCAGGTAATAGTTTTCGTCCACCAGCCCGGACTCGCGCACGATGTCGTAGTCCGGGAAGCACTCCCGCCCCTGCGCCGCCATGTCGTTCATATAATGCTCGAACGGGTCGATGTCCGCCGCCGGGTCGTCGCGGTAGGGCGCCAGGAATGGGACCGGAAACAGTTCCGGGCAAGGCGCGTAGCGACCGGTGCGCCGTTCGGCCAGGAAATGCAGCAGAGCATGTTGGTCCGGCGCCAATTCATGGGCCGTCCGATACCAGGCCGCGTCGAAAAACGGGTGTGGGCGACGGCCTTCCGCGTCGCCATGGCGTGCATAGTGCAGCAGCGGATCGATGCCGGGATCGCTGAGATCGGGATGGTTCGCCCTGTACCAATCACCGCTGAAATACGGATTGGGTTGCCGATGCTCCGCCGTGCCGAACCGCACGAAATGCAGCAGCGGGTCGATCCCCGCCACCTCGACGTCCAGGTAGCGGGCGACGTACCAGGCGGCGTCGAACAGGTTTGTGTCCGCGTAGGTCGCGACGAGATCGGCTTCGGCGTTCGGGTCCATGGTGCTTTCGATCAATGCCCCACAGCGCCGATGCGGGCCTTTTCCTGCCTCATCTCGATTGCCAGGGCGGCGCGCAAGGCGGCGATCACGTCATCCCAGGCGCCCGGAGCCTGCTGGCGGAACAGGCGCGCGGTCGGATACCATGGGCTGTCGTCCCGATCCAGCATCCAGCGCCAATCGGCGGCTTTCGGGATCATGATCCAGACCGGCTTCCCCAGCGCGCCCGCCAGATGCCCCATCGCGGTATCGACCGTCACGACCAGGTCCAGATTTTCCATCACGGCCGCGGTCTCGCCGAAATTGGTCAGCTCTGCGGACAGATCGACCATGCCGGGAAAGTGCGACAGCAAGGGCTTGTCGGCCTCCAGCATCGGTTTCTGCAGGGACACGAAGCCGATCGGACCGGCATCAGCCAGCGGCAACAGCCGTGACAGAGGCAGGGAGCGGCGGCGATCATTGGGATGGGTCGGCCGCCCGGTCCAGGCCAGACCGACACGCCTGACCCCCGCTGGCAAGAGCGCGCCCAGCGTCTCGCCCCAGGCGGCGACGCGGGCAGGATCGGCTTTCAGGTAGGGAACCTGGGCGGGGATCGTGGCTTCCCGGATACCGAACAGATAGGGCAGGCTGGACAGGCGGCAATGCGCGGCGTGCCCGGGCACGTCATTCCAGCGATGGCAATACTGGGTCACGCCGGGCAGGTCGCGCAGCAGTGGTTCCATCTCCGCGCTGCACCCCAGGACGACCTCCTGCACCCGCTCCGCCGCCATGGCGATGAAGCGGGCGAACTGGATTGTGTCGCCATACCCCTGATCGCCGACCAGCAGCAGCCGCCCCTGCGGGATACGCATGCCGTTCCAGGGGGCTGAGGTCATGGCGGGCATCGTGGCCTTGCCGGCCTCGGTCAGGTTGCGCCACTCATACTCCATCCAGCCGGGCTCGAAATCGCCCATGGCCAGCAGGTTCTGCGCCAGGGCCAGATGCCCGTCGGCATGTTCGTGCTTCAGGCCGAGGGCGCGCAACAGGCAGGCGATCGCGCGTTCCCGGTCATCGACATCGGCGAACACGAGCGACAGGCTGACCAGATGTTCGGCGTTGTTCGGGTCCAGTCGGATCGATTCCTGCCCGGCCGCCAGCGCGTCCTCCATCCGGTAGGTGGATCGGCACAGTGAGCTGAGATGGGCGTACCAGGTGGCGTTGCCTGGCCGAAGTTGGATGGCGCGCTGCAACAGGATGACGCCCCGATCCGGATCGCCGGCCATGGCCGACACGATGCCAAGCAGCGCCAACGCCGGGGGATGGTCGGGGTGCGCGGCCAGGACGTCGTTACAGATGCCGCTCGCTTCGTTCAGGCGCTTGGCCTGGGCCGCGGCCTGGGCACGGGTCAGGGCCTGGTCCGGTGTTTCGGCGCCCGGCAGCGTCGCGGCGGGGACCCCTGCCGGATGCGGGGCCGATACCGTGACGGGGGAAGTCGTCGGGACTGGCGCGGAGGTCGTCATACTCATGCCAGCGAAAGTGCCCTCCCGGACCGGGACGCGGCAAGCGAAATTCCCGTCCCGTCTGCAACCCTGGCGATCGGCGCGTTAGCGCGGGCCGACGGCGGCACGATGGGTGGGCGCAAGTCAAGGATTTTGTATCATGTATAGAAATTTGATAGTCTCTTTTACCGGTTCCAAACCACCGCAGTCATGCGGTATAGCGTACAATACCGTGTGCGCGAAGCGCACTCTGATGGGTCGACTTCAGTCGGCCGCTTAATAGAACCTACCGGCTTTAACCGGTAGTGGTTCAGTTGATTGAGTATTTCCGGAGCATAAGTCCGGTGTGCAATGCTCGACACAAGTCGGTTGCTTGAAGCAGCACTCCACGCGTCCGCTTTGGGTGCATCGCGGCCACCCGACCCAAGAGCCATCCCGACTGACGGACAGCCCGGAAAACGGAGACCGCCTCCTCCCGCACCCTATCCAATTTCAAATGCCAAGGTACTGGATCAAAGCACCAGTGATCCAGCCCAACGGCGACACCCGTTGGAACCGGACCATCAGGAGCGGGGTAACCTATATCGACCGCGGACCACTACACGTTGGAAATTCGTTCCCAGGTCAGTTCCCGATGCTCGACCACGCCGCCAATCGAGCGCGGCGGCGGCTGCAGGATCATCAGCCCGTTCTCGAACCGCACACCGCGCGGCTGGTCGGTGCCGATCCGGCTCGCGTCGGGCGCGGCATCGACATGGGTGACCAGCTTGGTGCCATCGAAGCTGTAGGTGCCGGAATAGCCGCCATACTCGCGCTTTTCGCCGGCCGGGATGTCCTTCCGCCCGTCGATCATCATCACCGACATGCGACCATCAGCGCCAACGACAATGCGGCCCATACCCTGACCGTCATAGGGTGGGCGCAGTTCCTCCCCGTCGGCGTCTCGCGATACGGCGCGAACGAAACGCCAGGTTCCAACGATATCGGGCATGGACAGATCCTTCCGTTATTCTCTTGCGGCAGAGCCGGTACCTGCACAGTGCCGGGTTCGCCCGCCCGGTCAAGACACCGGCGGCGACAGCGGGACGCACTGGCGGTCTGCCGTGGTGGATTCCCCTGGCTGCTTTCGTTGCCTGACCAGGTTGCACGGGCTGGTCCCGACCGATCGGCTACCGGCCCTCAAATCGGGCCGAACGCTTCTCCAGACGCGCCAACATACCTTCTCTCGCATCCTGGCTCTTCATCGTGGCCTGCACCAGCGCGTCCACGTCCTCATGGGGAATCGTGTCGCGGAAATCCAGTTGGCGCACGGTCAGTGCCTTCATCGCCTTCAGCGACAACGGGGCATTGGCGGCGAGCCGTTCGACCACCCGTGTCGCCTCGGCCTCCAACTGATCCGCTGGCACGCATCGCGCGATCAGGCCCAGCGCATGCAGCCTGGTCGAGGGCAGCGGATCGCCGAGGAGGAGCATCTCCCGGGTGACGACGGGGCCGAGAACCTCCATGAGCTTCTTGGCCAGGAACCAGTTGGGCGCGAGGCCGACCTGCGCCAGCGACATGCCGAACCGGGCCGTCTCGCTCGCCACGACCAGGTCGCAATGCAGCGCCAGTTCGTTGCCACCTGCGATCGCGTCGCCCTGCACGACGGCGACGACCGGCAGCGGGCACAACTCGATGGCCCGCAGCATGATCTCGATGCCGCTGGCCTGGCCGGTGCCCGCGGTCTGCCGCCGTTCCGCCATGTCGAGACCGGCACAAAAGACCGCGCCCTTGCCGCGGATGACGAGGACCCGGTCGTCGTCGGCGACCGGGGCGCGCATGACGTCGATCATCTCATGCAGCAATTCGCTGTCCAGCGCGTTGCGCTTTTCCGGGCGGTTCATCCAGACGGTTTTGACCGGGCCGTTCTTCTCGATGATGACTTTGCTCATGACGCGTGCTCCCTTTCGATACGGGTGGGGTGGCGGTCCGGTTGCGGTCATCCGCCGAACGATCGGTTTTGCCGGTGGCATCGGTTACCAAGCCCCTTATGGTGCAAGGTTTTCCGCATCGACGGCGGCTTCGCAAGGTCACTGCCCCATTCTCCTGATCATGCGCCCCATACGGCGCCCCGGAGGGGGCCGACCTGGCTCCCACGGGGTCGGAGATTTGATCCTCGTAGCAGACCTGCCTAGCATCATCCCGGTTTGCCGCTCTGCCTGGGATCCGTCAGGCAGACGCTCCGGTCAAAGGGTTCGAGACATGTTGAAGCCGATCATGCTGGCCTACCCCGTCATCGCCACCAAGGACGAGGAGGAGCGCGCCGCGCTGCGCCCGATCGGGCGTAATCGCGACCTGTACCACAAGACCATGGAGGGCTTCACCGAACTCGTGCAGGCGGCCGACGAGATCGGTATCTGGGGCGCGGCGACGCCGGAGCACCATTTCTGGTCGGAAGGCTATGAGGTCGCGCCCGCGCCCACCGCCACCAACGCGTTCTGGGCCGCCAAGACCAAGAACATCAATATCGGCCCGCTGGGCTACGTCATGAGCACGCGTGATCCGATCCGGGTAGCCGAGGAAGCCGCCGTGCTCGACCACATGGCGAACGGGCGCACCTTCGTGGGCTTTGCCCGCGGCTACCAGTCCCGCTGGACCAACGTGCTGGGGCAGCATTACGGCGCGCGGGCAACGAAATCGCCGCAGGCCGCTATCTACAACCCGCTGACCGCCAACGCCGGGTTCGCGACCGCCACCACTCAGGAAGACGACATCAACGACGACACCCGCAACCGGATGATCTTCGAGGAAAATATCGAGCTGGTGGTGAAGGCCTGGACCCAGGAAAGCTTCACCCATGACGGTCAGGTCTGGAAGATCCCCTTCCCCTTCGCCGAGGGCATCGGCGACTGGCCGCTGGCACGCGCCGGGGTGACTCAGCGGCTCGGCGCGCCCGGCGAGGTCGATGAACGCGGCGTCTGGCGGCGTGCCTCGGTCGCCCCGGCGCCCTATCAGAACCCGCACCCGAAAGTGTTCGTCTCCGGCTCGGGCAGCCCGGAAACGATCGATTTCTGCGGCAAGCACGGGTTTGTGCCGACCTATTTCGCCTCCATCGACTCCGCGGGCCCGTTGTCGGAAGGCTACCGCAAGACCGCCGCCAAACACGGCCATCATTATGCCCGCGGCCAGAACCAGTGCCTGGTGCGCTGGATGCAGATCGGCCGCACCGAGGAAGAAGCGATCGAGAAGATCCGCGCCTACGATCTGGATATCTGGAAGAATTTCTATGCCGCGATGGGCCGGCGCAAGGTGGAGAACAACGCCTACTTCGAATCGCTGGTGAATTCCGGGCTGTTCGTGTTCGGCACCGTCGAGAACGTGCGGCGGCAGTTGATCGAGCAGTGGAAGGTGCTGCCCGCCGAACATATCGTGCTGGTGAACCACTATGCCCAGATGCCGAAGGACGCGGTGATCGAGACGCTGGATATCTTCCAGCGCGAAATCAAGCCGGCGCTGGACGAAGTGATCCATGGGGAGTTACGGCTGGCGGCTGAATAGACCGGGCACGGGCGCGTCGAAGCAGGACTGGAGTAAGACCAATCGACGTAACCTCTGTCTCTCGCGCAGCTTGCCTATCAACCATCGTGCTCGGGGGTGACCCGAGCCTCTCCGAAGGCATGAGGCATTGATAGGGCCTGTGAAAAACGGAAATTGTGTGCTTGCGGGGATGCTCGGGACAAGCCCGAGCATGACGATGGGGGCGCTGCCGTCGTTATGCTCTAACCCGGCCTCGCGCGATGGGTGCTTCGCCTGGCCCGTCCGGGTGGCCAATATCGGGCGCGCCGCCGCGCAGTTGAACGCCGGACCGATTGGCCACGACATTCGTGGATAGGAGATCCCGATGCCACTGTTAGCCCTTCCAGCCGTCTTCATGCGTGGCGGTACCAGCCGAGCGGTGATGTTCCACCGAAAGGATCTGCCGGAGAGGGGGGATTGGGACCCGATCTTCCTTGCGGCGATGGGGAGTCCCGATCCGAATGGCCGGCAGTTGAATGGCATGGGCGGCGGCATCTCGTCATTGTCGAAGATCTGCGTTCTGGCTCCGTCCGAGCGGGAGGATGCGGATATCGACTACACCTTTGCCCAGGTGCAAATCCGCGAAGCGATGGTCGACTACCGCAGCAATTGCGGCAACATGAGTTCCGCCGTCGGCCCATTCGCCGTCGATGAGGGCCTGTTGCGCCCGAATGGCGATACCGCCGTCGTGCGTATTTTCAACACCAATACCAAGAAGATCATCCGCTCGACCTTTCCGCTGGTCGACGGACATGCGGGCACCGATGGAGCGCTGACGATACCCGGTGTTGCGGGAACCGGCGCACCGGTTCGGCTGGACTTCCTGACGCCGGGTGGCGCGACCACGGGCCGTCTGCTGCCCACGGGATCGCCGGTCGACCGGTTGCACATTCCCGGGTTCGGCCCGATGGAGGCCTCCATGGTCGACGCCGCCAACGCGTGCGTCTTTGTGCGCGCGACGGATTTGGGACTGACCGGCCGCGAATTGCCGGAGGAGCTGGACGGCAACCTCGCCGTTCTCGATCTGCTGCAACGCGTCAGGCGAGCGGCCTCGGTCGCGATGGGAATCGCGGCGACGCACGAGGAAGCCGCGGGCATTCACGGCGTGCCGATCGTGGGTTTCGTTGCGCCCCCGATGGATGCTCCGACCTTGTCAGGCGATCCCATCCGGGCCGACACTGTCGATCTGACAGCCCGGTTCCTTTCCAATGGGCAACCTCACCGCGCGCTGCCTCTGACCGCCTCGCTCTGCACGGCGGTCGCGGCTCGGATTGGGGGCACGCTCGTCCATCGGGCGTTGGGAGAGGCCAGCAGCCCGTCGATCCGCATTGGCATGCCGTCCGGGATTCTGACCGTGGACGCGGATGTGACCCAGGACGCGACCGGCCAATGGGTTGCCCACAGCGGCGCATTCTACCGCACCGCTCGGCGGCTGTTCGATGGGCGAATTTACGTGCCGCACTGATGGGCGGGCGCCGGCGGGCCCGACTTGCACGGTCTGCCTGGACAATGACCGCGATGGAAGACAAAGGATAAAGTGCAAAATGGCAGACGCGACGACGGATTTCGCGACCCAGACCTCCAACGAAGCCCCCGAACTCGATGCGCTGGTGCCCTATGCGGGCGGCATGGTGCGGTATCGGGAGATCTGCACCGACGTCGCGGAGCGCGGCTAAGAGGGGTTCGCTCTGACACAGGGTCGCCTCGGCCCGCTCCATGGGTCGCCGCCACGCGGGGCTCGCCGGTGGGCGATCACGCGGCCGTTCTACTGAACGAACGCATCGCGCGACGTTGTGGGATACAGCGGGGGCCTGCCACCATACGACGGTGGGTATGTTTTGAACCGCGGCGGCGCGCCGGTGTCGTGTCGATGCGTGTCGTGTCGATGCGTTGCCTTCCGATCCCGGTCACGGCACTCTCTCATCGGTGTCGAGCCATGATCCCGACGCCCCGCAACCATGTTATCGATCAACGGTCAGCCGAAGCTGGCCTCAGGGAGGAGGATCACGATGCCAGCAAAACGGCCCATTGGCGCATCTCGCCGCACCATTCTCGCCACGGCGTCCGCCGCGGCAGTGACAGGATTTCCGTTCATCAGCCGCGCCCAGGCGAAGGCGCCGATCAAGATCGGCATGCCGACGGTGCTGTCGGGGCCGTACACGGTCATTGGGGAAACGTGCCGAGCGGCGACGCAGTTGGCGCTTGAGACGTTCAATGCGGCGGGCGGGCTGGATGGGCGCAAGGTGGAGTTGGTGGTGCGTGACGACAAGGCGAAGCCCGACGAGGCGGCGCGTGTCATCCGCGAGTTCATCAACGCCGATAAGGTCGACCTGATTATTGCTGCGTCCACCACCGCTGGTGCGTTCGCGATCCAGGAGGTGGTGCGTGAGACAGGGACACTTTGCATCCACACGGTCTCGGAAACCTCGACCCTGACGGCGGACCCGAAGATCCGCGCGCCGAATTCGTTCCGTGTCTGCCGCCAGGGCGTGCAGGATTCCATCGCCGCGGCGCAGGCCGCGTCGGCGCTGATCCGTTCGCAGAACCTGAAGAAATGGATGACGGTTTGTCAGGACTTTGCGTATGGACGCGCGATCCAGGCGCAGTTCACCGCGTTCTTGAAACAGATGGAGCCGAGCGTCGAGATCATTGCGACCGCATGGCCGAAATTCCAGGCGCCTGACTATACCGATACCGTCACCCAGATCCTCAGCGCCAAGCCCGAGGTCGTCTATTGCACTTTGGGCGGCGGCGAAATCGTGTCGTTCCTGGAGCAGGCACGTCTCTATGCGGTGTTCGACCGGGCGCGGATGTTTTCGCCGAATATCGCCGATATCTCCACCTTGAAGCAGATCAAGACTTTGCCGAAGGATGCCTATACGGGCAGCCGTTACGTTCCCAACTATCCCAATACGCCGGCCAACCAGGCCTGGGCGGACGCGATGCAGACCAAGGGCAAGGTCACGCCCAGCAACTGGGCCTGGCAGACCGCGGCCGCGACGGACTTCCTGCTCGCCGCCATGACCAAAACCAAGAGCATCGACAGCAAGGTGTTGTCCGACGCGCTGCGGGGCATGACCATTGGCAGCCCGTTTGGCACCAACGGCAAGCTGACGATGCGGGCCGAGGATCAGACGGTCATCGACTATGCCATTGGCTGGGGGATCGCGTTGCCGACGCCGCCGTATATGAAGGACGTGAAGGACGCGGACTGGGCGGTGATTGCTCAGTACGAGACGGAATGGAAGAAATCGCAGGGGTTCATCTGACCGGGGTCTGGCCGACCCCATGATGGGATATCAGCGGCTGGTGCCGCTGATATCGCTTTGGTTCCGTACAGTTGCCACACCAACGCGCATGCCAGTCCGCCGATAGTGGCGACTGGCATCAAACCGCCAGATATCGCTTGGTGATCTCTTGGTTCTGCTTCAGTTCGTCAACGGAGCCGCGATAGACGATCTGGCCCTTGTCGATGATGGCCACGCTGCTCGCCACCGCGATGCAGAAATGCATGTTCTGTTCGGCGAGCAGGATGGTCACCCCCTCGGCCCGCAGTTCGCCGATCAATCTGGCGATCTGCGCGACAATGATCGGCGCCAGCCCTTCGGACGGCTCATCCAACAGGACGACGTCGGGGTTGCCCATCAGCGCACGGGCGATGGTCAGCATCTGCTGCTCGCCCCCTGACAACCGCCCTCCCATTCGCGTGCGCATCAACTGCAAGGCTGGAAAGACGCGCCAGATGCGCTCCAAGGTCCAATGGGTCTGGCCATCGAGCCCGGGTTTCGCGGCGATGGTCAGATTGTCCTCCACGGAATGTTCCGGGAAGATCTGCCGGTCCTCCGGCACATAGCCGATGCCGCGACGCGCGATGCGATAGGGCGCCAGACCGGTAATGTCCTGCCCGTTCATCGAAACCGTGCCCGAGCGTGGCGGCACCACCCCGGCGATGGCCTTGAACGTCGTGCTCTTTCCGGCACCGTTGCGGCCCAGCAGGGCGACGGTGGTGCCGCGCTCCACCATCAGGTCGACATTGAACAGGATCTGGCTGGCACCGTAGAACACGTCGATACCGCGCACGCTCAACTGGGGTGTGACGCCGTCCGCGCTGCCGGTCATGCCGGTTCCTCCAGGCTGGTGCCGAGATAGGCTTCGATGACCGCCTCGTTGGAGCGGATTTCGTCCGGCGTGCCTTCCGCCAGCACCTTGCCATAGCGCAGCACCCGGATGGTTTGCGCGATCTTGAAGACGATATCCATGTCGTGCTCGATGAACACTAGGGTCATGCCGACCTCCGACCACAGGCGCTGCACCCGTTCGATCATCTGCCAGCGTTCCTCCGGTCCCATGCCGGCGGTTGGTTCGTCCAGCAGCAGCACCTTCGGTTCCAGCGCCAAGGCCAACGCGATATCCAGCAGCTTCTGGTCCCCGTGAGACAAATAGCGGGACGGCGTGCGCGCGGCCCGTTCCAGGCCGACCAGCACCATGATCTCGCGCGCCCGCGCCGCCGCGTCCGGCACGGGAAAGCGCCGCAGCATTGACGAGGTCTGGTGCCGATGCGTCAGCACCGCGGCGGTCAGTGCATCCTCCACCGTGAAGCGGGGGAAAATACTGGCCACCTGAAAGGCTCGCCCGATCCCCCGGCGCACGATTTGTGCTTGGGTCTGACCGGAGATATCAACCCCATCCAGGCGGATTTCCCCCGCATCGGGTTTCAACTTGCCGGTGATCAGGTTGAAGAACGTGGTTTTCCCGGCGCCGTTGGGTCCAATGATGGCGGTCAGGGAACCCGGTTCGAAATCGAGCGACACGTTGTCGGTCGCCACGACGCCGCCGAAGCGTTTCATCAGGCCGGTGATGGCCAGACGCGCGGTCATTGTCTGTCTCCCCCCGCCCGCGCTTGTGCACCCGCTTGGGCGCGCGACGATCGCGCCTGCCACCACTCGTCCAGCACATCCAGGAAACCCTTGCGCATGCCCAGCACGATCGCGAGCAGCACGACGCCCATGACGATCCCGTGATGCTCCGTCATGCGGGTGATGTTGTCGTTCAGTAACAGAAACACCGCCGCGCCGACCAAGGGCCCCAGGAACACCGTCAGCCCGCCCAGGATGATCATGAAGATGGCATCGCCCGACATGCTCCAGAACGCGAAGTTGGGATAGGCGCCGGAGACATAGAGGCTCATGAGGATGCCCGACATCGCGCCGAAGAAGCCCGACAGCATGAAGGCGATCAGCTTGTAGTGTTGCACCGGCAGGCCCAGGAAGCGCGCGCGTTCGGCGTTGTCGCGGATCATGCGTAGCGCGAAGCCGAAGGGCGACTGCACGATCTGGCGGATCGCCAGCACGCAGACGACGAACACCACGAGGATCAGCACGAACAATTGCCGCGGTTCGGCCAGGTTGATGCCCAGGAACGGCGGCCGCGGGATGCCGCCCATCAGCCCTTGGTCGCCGCCGGTCAGGGAGACCCAGCCTATGATGATCGAATACAGCAGCATCTGGAACGCCAGGGTCAGGAACGAGAAATAGATGTCGTCCAGCCGGATGCAGAATATCCCGACCACCCCGCCCCAGACACAGGCCGCCACCAAGGTGATCAGCGCCGCCGACGGGATGGACACCGTGCCCGACTGCATCAGCAGCCCGAAGGAATAGGCGCCGAGACCGAAAAACATCGCATGCCCGAACGAAACCAGCCCCGTGTAGCCCACCAGGATATTCAGCGAGAGCGCCAGCAATCCGAAAATCGCCAACCGCATCAGCACGTCCAGCAACGCCTTGTCGCCGAACGCCAGGGTCAATCCGATAACCAGGGCGCCGAGAACCACACCCGCCAGGACCTCCAACCGCGCCGTCATGTCAGGCAGTCCTCCGCCCAAACAGCCCGGTTGGTTTGATCAGCAGCACGATCGCCATGATGCCAAACATCACGCCCTCGGTTGCCAGCGGAAAGCCGATCGTGCCGAAGGAGCGGATCATGCCGATCCCGATCGCGGCGATAAACGCCCCACCCATCGATCCCATCCCGCCGATCACCGTGACGATGAAGCTCTCGATCAGGATATCGAACCCCATGCCCGGCACCGCCGACCGCACCGGTGCGGCGAGCGCGCCCGCGAGACCCGCCAGCACGGACCCGAGGCCGAAAATAAAGGCGTAGACCAGCGAGGTGTTGATGCCGAGGACGGCTACCATCTGCCGGTTCACGGCGGCGGCGCGAACGATCTTGCCGAATCGCGTCAGGCCCAGCAGGGCCGCCACCAGCACCGCAATCAGCACCGCAAACACCGTCAGGAACGCGTAGAACGGTGGCACGAATCCGTCCCACACCTTGATGGGCGGCAGGGCGAACTCCTCGGGCATGCCCATTTTCAGGAAATCGCCACCCCAGACGGTTTTGACCACATCATCCAGGATCAGGATGAAGGCATAGCAGACCAGCAACTGCATCAGCACGTCCGCGTTGTAGACCTTGCTCATGAAGAAGCGTTCGAACACAACGCCGAACAGCCCCACCCCGATGGCGCCGGCGAGCAGCGAGACCGCGTAGCTGCCAGTCAGCCCATAGGCCGTCAGCGCGAAATAAACGCCCAGCATGTAGAACGAGCCATGGGTGAAATTCACCACCTTCAGGACGCCGAAAATCAACGTCACGCCAGAGGCGACCAGGAAGATCAGCATTCCGATGATCATTCCGGCGGAGACCTGCGTGACGATGCAGGCCGGCGTTGTCAGGCACGCCAGCAAGGCTTCCGGGTTCACGTCCTTCCTCCACCATTCGATGTCGCGACCAGTCGCTCCCGGCCCGTTGCCGTGAAGCATGCGGCCGGATTCCGGGTCTGGCAACTTTGCAACTGTCAACTCGGCACGCTGCTGCCTCTGGTGTCTGTCACGGGCGGCCGCGCCGTTGCGAATTGTCCGCTTTGGCGGTTAACTCGACCTCAGGAGGGCCAAACCGGCCGTTCATCGGGCAATCCCGATCGACGCCCAGAAGTGTAGATGCTTGAGACGCATGCGTCCTCAGGCCGTTGCAGAACCGAGGCTACGGACACAGGTGGTCCATGTCGCAAGGCATGGCTCATCGGCTTCCGGCTCCTCGACCCAAACCATCGGCGCAGCAGGAGAACGACGCCATGTCTCAACCTAGAGCCCTTGAAAACATCCGCGTGGTCGACTTCAGTTGGGTCCGGGCCGGCCCCTGGGCCACCCGTTGGCTCGGTGCGCTCGGCGCCGAAATCATCAAGATCGAGTGGCCGGAGACCGAGCGCGGCAGACTGCCGAGCTCCACCACGCCGCAGGGTGTCGAGGTCAACCTGAACACCTCGGGCAATTTCAGCGACACCAACGTCAACAAGAAGAGCCTCAGCCTGAACGTACGCAGCGCCAAGGGGCTGGAGATCGTGAAGCGCCTGATCGCCATCTCCGACATCGTGATCGAGAATTTCAGTTCCCGGGTCTTGCAGAACTGGGGCCTCGGCTATGAGGAACTGTGCAAGATCAAGCCGGACATCGTCTATGTGTCCATGTCCGGCTATGGCCATACGGGACGCAATCACACCTACACCACGTTCGGCCCCGTCGCCCAGGCGGTCGCCGGGCTGACGCACTTGTCCGGGCTGCCCGGGCAACCGCCCGCCGGTTGGGGATGGTCCTATATGGACGATACCGGCGGCATGTATGGGGCGATGTGTGCCCTGACCGGTCTGTATCATCGCAACATGACCGGGCGTGGCCAGCATATCGACCAGGCGCAAATGGTCTCCAGCGTGCCGCTGAATGGTCCGGCGCTGCTGGATTTCACCGTGAACGGGCGCGGATCCAGCCGGGACGGATTTCCGCCGGGGAACCGGGCGCACTGGCCGGGAACGCCACTGGTCAACAACTACCGCGGCCCGACCGTCGCACCGCACAACGCCTATCGCACGCATCCCGGCGGCTACAACGACTGGTGCGTCATCGTCTGCCACGCCGACGAGGAATGGCGCCACCTCGTGCAAGTCATGGGCGCGCCGTCCTGGGCCATGGCGGACAAATTCGCCACCGTCGCGGGACGCTTGCAGCACCAGGAAGACCTGGACGCGCATATTGAAGCCTGGAGTATGACCCTGGGGAAATACGAACTGACCGAACTGTGTCAGGCCGCCGGCGTGCGCGCCCTTCCCGTGCAAAGCGCCGAAGACCGGGTGGAGCATGACCCGCAACTGCGCCACCGCGCCATGTATCTCCCCATGCCGCACCCCGCCCTCGGCACCTACAAAGTGCAGAACGCCCCGTTCAAACTTTCGGAAACGCCCGCATACAATCATCTGCCGAGCCCGCTGATCGGCCAGCACACGCAAGACATTGTGGAGGGTCTGCTGGGCTACGGGCACGACGAGCTGCGCGCCGGGTTCGAAGACGGCACGTTCTGGCCCACCAAACGCGCCCGCTTTCCCTACCAGGAGGACATGCTCCGATGACCGATGCGCAGATGGGGCAAGGCCCGCTGTCAGGATTGCGAATCCTGGAACTTTCCGACGAAAAGGGCCAGTTCTGCGGCAAGCTGCTGGGCGATCTCGGGGCCGATGTGGTCAAGATTGAACCCCCGGATGGGGAGCGCAACCGTCATGTCGGGCCGTTCCTGGACGATATTCCGCACCCGGAACGCAGCCTGTCGTTTTGGTACTACAACACCTCGAAGCGCGGCATTACCCTCAATCTGGAAACCGAGGACGGACGCGCGCTGTTCCGGCGCCTGGCGGCAACATCGGACGTCATTCTGGAAACGTTCCGGCCAGGATATCTGGCATCGCTCGGGCTCGATGACGCATCTTTGCGCGAACACAATCCGCGCCTGATCCTATGTGCCCTGACCCCGTTCGGCCAGACCGGACCGTGGCGGGATTACCTGTCGTCCGACCTGCTGCACATGGCGGCGGGCGGCGAGATGGCGTCCTGCGGCTATGATGAGGCGGACGTGCCGAACGCACCGCCCATCGCCCCGGGTGGCGGCAATGCCTGGCACATGGGATGTCATTACGCCTATATGGCCATCATGGCCGCACTGGTGTTCCGGACCGTTTCGGGCCAGGGCCAATCCATCGATGTGTCCATACACGAAGCCTGCGCCCTGACAACGGAGTCGGCCATCGCCAACTACGTCTACCGGGGGGAGGTGCTGCGACGCCAGACCGGTCGCCACCACGCGATGAGCCCCACACCCCGGACTCAGTTCCGCGCCAAGGACGGCACCTACGTGACCGCCCTGATCTCAGGGGGCCTGAACCCAAGAAACGTCAAGAACCTCGCGGAGTTGATGGACCTCTACGGTATGGCGGGCGATCTCAAGGATCCAAAATACCAGGACCCGGCCGTCATCACCGCCAACACATCCCACATCATCGATGGCTTGCTCGCGTCGTTCATTGCCAGCGTGCCGGCGGAGGAGGTTTATCACGCCGCCCAGGCGCGCGGCTTTACCTGGGGCGCGGTGCGCGCGCCGGAAGCCCTGCTCGACGACGCCCATCTGCATGATCGCAACTTCTGGAACACGGTGGAGCATCCGGAGCTTGGTCGCAGCTTCACCTATCCGGGGGAGGCCGCCATCTACAACGGCTCGCCGTGGCGGATTTCCCGGCGGGCGCCATTGATCGGGGAACACAACGCGGAAATCTTCTGTGATGAACTGGGACTCTCGCGCGGAGAGCTTTCCGTTCTGGCGGAAACCCGGGTGGTCTGACCCGGGCGATGCCGGCCGAAGTTGCGGTCTCGCGCGATAACGACCCACCGCGGGATCCGTGCGGCCCGGCCCCATCAGCCACTCCGCGCACCCCGCCATGATCATTGGCACGGCCGGACATATCGACCACGGCAAGACCAGCCTGGTGCGCGCGCTGACCGGCATCGACACCGACCGCCTGCCGGAAGAAAAAGCGCGCGGCATCACCCTCGATCTCGGCTTCGCCTATGTGCCGCTCCAGACCGGCGGTGTGCTGGGTTTCGTGGACGTGCCGGGGCATGAGCGTCTGGTCCACACCATGATCGCCGGCGCGTCGAGCATCGGCATGGCGCTGCTGGTGGTGGCCGCCGATGACGGCGTCATGCCACAAACCCGCGAACATCTTCAGATCCTCTCGCTGCTCGGCATCTCCCACGGCGTGGTGGTGCTGACCAAGACCGATCTGGTCGAGGCCGACCGTGCCATGGATGTGGAACTGGAGATCGCTGCCCTGCTGGACGGAACCGCGCTGTCCGGCGCCGAGGTGTTCCCGGTCTCCACCACCACCGGCGCCGGCGTTGCCGCCTTGCGCGCCCATCTGCTGGCCGAGGCGGCGCGGGCGACGGATCCCGACGCCATCGCCCCCGCGGGCCAAAGCTTCCGCCTTGCCGTGGACCGCGGTTTCAGCCTGGCCGGCGCGGGCACGGTCGTCACCGGCTCGGTCGTGGCGGGCGAGGTACGCGCGGGCCAATCCGTGCTGGTCCTGCCGTCCGGCCTGCGTGCCCGCGTGCGCGGCATCCACACCGCCAACCGCGCCGTGGAGCAGGCCCGGGCGGGCGAACGTTGCGCGTTGAACCTGATCGGTCCCGGCATCAGGAAGGACGCCATCGGCCGCGGCGACTGGATCGTCGATCCCGCTGGAGCCTCGGTCACCCGAAGCTGCGATATCACCCTGCGCCTGCTCGCCACCGAGCGTTCTTCCCTCAAGCCTGGGACTCCCGTGTTGCTGCATCATGGCGCCGAACAGGCATCGGCCCGCGTGCTGCTGCTGGACCGGTCGGTCTTGCCTCCCGGCGAAACCGGCATGGCGCATCTGGCGCTGGATCGTCCCCTCCCGTTGCGTCATGGCGACCGTCTGGTGCTGCGTGATATCGCCGCCAGCCGCACCATCGCCGGGGGGCGAGCGCTGGACCCGAGTCCTCCGGAACGGCACCGACGGCGTCCGGAACGACTGGATGTGCTGCGGGCCTTGATGGCGACCGACGTTCGGCTGGCGTTACTCGGGTTGCTCGCCCAGCCGCCCTTCCTGATCCGCCGCGACCTGCTGCAAGCCGATTGGGGCCTGACCGAGGCCGGCCTGACAGCAACCTTGCCCGACGTCGTGCCGCTGGGTGCCTGGGTCGCAACGGCCGCTTCCCTGGACTCGCTGGCGCGGGAAGTGGCTGACGCTCTGGCCGACTTCCACACCCGCCAACCGGCCGCACCCGGGGTGACGCTGGAGGCGCTACGCCTGGCGTTGCGAACCCGCTTGCCGCGGGAGGTGTTCGCGGCGCTGGCCGGCCATCTGGTTGCCTCCGGCGCCATGACGGCCGCGGCGCATCTCCTGCGTGCGCCGGATCACCGCGGCGACCTGAACGGGGAGGATGCGCGCCTGTGGGACGCGCTGCGGCCATTGCTGGAAGCCGCGCCCTATCGCCCGCCATTGCTGCGGGAGGCGGCCGAGCAGATCGGAGTGGGCGAGATCGCGCTACGGCGAGCAAGCAAGGGGTTCGCGCGGGTGGGGTTGGTGGTGGAGGTGGCGCCGGATCGGTTTTTTGCACGGGCCGCCGTGGTGGGCATGGCAGAGGCAGCCCATGCGTTGGCGGCACAGGTGAGGGGCGGTGGATTTACGGCCGCACAATTCCGGGATCGGCTGGGCAATGGAAGGCAGCTTGCGATCCAGGTACTGGATTATCTCGATCGGCGCGGCATCACGGTGCGGCGCGGCGACCTGCGGCGGGCAGGGAAGGCGCCATGGGTCGTGTTCGGGGGCGCAATGGCGGACAGGTCGAGATCAGACGGCGGATAATCGCGCCTCGGTGTCGTTTTCCGGCCGGAGTCGGGTCAGTGCAGAATGATCTGGGAAAATACGACTGTTCGATACGTTATGCCACTACCGCAAAGGTACGGCACAGCGCTTGTAACCGACCGAGCGACCTCATTTTATCCCATATGCCGGATGTTCCGCGGATACCTGACCACCGTGGATGCCGTTTTGCCGGGAATCCTTGACTGGTCATGCGCATGGAGCTGCCGCGATCGATCATGCGCATGGAGCGACCGCAACTGTTCATGCGCACGGAGCGACCGCGACTGTTCATGCGCATGAAGCGGCCGCGCATCGTCAAATACGGCGATTCTCCATGGCATTGCCGCCGCTCGAATGCCGGAGCACGTCCCACGCCAAGCTTGCTGATGCCGCCTGCATTGGAAATACGCCAGTTACATCGCCGGCGTATTGGTTGAAACGATGGACCGCAACATCGCAACCAAGAACATGGTTGTTCAAAGCGGCCGCTGGGGTAGCAGCACCGTACCGGACATGCCAATAGCGGCGATGCCATAACGGTCTGGATTGGGAACGGGGATGGATCAAGGCATGGGCACGCAACCAGGCGCTGTGTGGAACACGCTGCCCCGCATCGGGCAGCCGGCATGCGGCGCTCGCCCATCTGGCCGGGTACGCTTGACCCCTCGCCTGCTCGCATCGGTGGTGGTGGCCGCGCTGGCCACGTTGGCCCTGGCTTCAGCCAACGGTGCCATGGCCCAGGCCGTGGTCACCACCAGCAACGGCACCAACGGCACCAACGGCTCCGGCCGAGGCGACAGCGGCGGCAACGCCACGTCCGCCGGTGCTGTCATCGTCACCAACAACAACACCGCCATCACCGCGACCTTCGCCGGTAACCCCAATCGTTGGTTCGATTCCGTCAGCCTGGGCGGCGTTGGCGGCAGCGCCAATAACAGCGGCAATGACAACAATGACAACCCGGACTTCAACGGCGGCACCGGCGGGGCGGCCGGGTCGGGCGGCAACGTGACCGCGACCAACCAGGCGTCGATCACGGTGACCACCAACGGCCAGTTATGGACCAGCGGTACCCAGTTGATGGCGGCCCGGTCCGCCGGAGGCTCGGGGGGCCAGCGACAAGCTCAGCAAGGGCAACGGCCAGAGCGGCTACGGCGCGGTGACCTTGAAGTATCAGACCGGCCCGTGGCTGTTCGCGGCCGCGGCGTTCGGCGGCGCGGGGCAGTTCAACACCAGCCGCACTGTGGGTCTGCTGGGCACCACCCAGGTGGCCAAGGGGAACCCGGATACCTCGAACCTGGGCGTGTTGCTGCGCGCCGCCTACACCTATGGGGAGGAAAACTTCTATGTCCGCCCGAATGTGAGCCTGAGCGTGATCCGTGCCGCGACCGGCGCCTATCGCGAGAACGGGCCGGCGCGCTGAACCTGTCGATTAACGCCGCGTCGCAAACGACGGCGATGGTCACGCCGATGCTGGAGATCGGTGGGCGTATCGCATTGCGCGACGACATGATGCTGCGCCCCTATGTGGCCGCCGGATTGAGCCTGCTCAGCAGCGACTCATGGAAGCAGACGGGGCGCCTGAGCCTGGCGCCTTCGGGCACGGGCGGGTTCACGACATCAGTGCCGATCGCTCAGGTCGAGGGCCGGGTGGCGACCGGCATGCAGCTCTACACCAACGGGCCGATCGATCTGCGGCTGCAATATGATGGGGAGTTCTCGCGCTCGACCACAGCACATTCCGGCTCGCTCGTCGCGGCCGTCCGGTTCTGATCGGGCGGAGGTCAGGGGGCGTTGATACAATATCGTGTCCAGACGCGCCGTGGGCTGGCAGGTGCCGTGCTCAGGTTGCGTGGCGCCTCGACGGTCGGGTCACTTGTATCGGCTCGGCATCGGTGGCACGCGGCCGGCCGTCGCACGCCGTTCCGTTCAAACGGTTGACCCGCGCCCCTCCGAGATGGAGCGTCGCCCCATCAGCTTGCCAGCCGCCGCGGACACAACAGGCCGTGAGCCCGAGCCGTTGATCGCGTGACAGATCATCCCGCATCGCGGTCACTTCTTCTCGTCGGGCGCCTCGATCACCATGCCGGAATAGGGTTCGACGAACACCAGGTGATCGTGCACGGCGGTCACGCCCGGCGTGTTTTCCGCCAGGATGCGGATCGCACGCCGTTCCTGCTCATCCATGATGGTGCCCCACAGGTCGACGACGCCGCCGGCGACATTGACGCTCAGGGTTGTCGTCGGCGCCCAGGAGGCGTTGTCCAGACCGTCCATTATGGTCTCGCGAATGGTGCGATCGTCGGTGCTGACGGGCGCGGCCGAACGGGAACGGCCGACCAGGGCGCGGAGCAGGTCGGAGCGGCTGACGACCCCGACGATACGCTTATCGGCCACGACGGCGACGCGCTTGATCCGGTTTTCCTCCATGATTTCGACTACGTCCTCCAGCGGCGCATCGGTGGCGACGGTGATGACGGCCTCGGTCATGACGTCGCTGACCCGGCGTCCATGGGTGCGGGTGAAATCAGCGGCCTGGCGCCCAGGCGAGACGATCATGCGCAGCCACCAGGGGCGGTGGCGTTCGGTGCCGAGCTCATCACGGCGGAGGAGGTCGCCTTCGGTGACGATGCCGGCGAGATCGCCCTTGGCATCGACCACGAACAAGCCGGAGATGCCGCGTTCCAGCATCATCCGGGCAGCTTCGTCGATCGTGGCGTCCGGGGAAACGGACAGCACGTTGCGGGTCATGACGTCGGCCACGATCATGGAATTGGTCCTTTGCGCAGGCTTTGGCAGATTACACCAAGCACCGGCCGAACAGAACAGCGGCAGCGGGAAAACCTGGGGGAGAATGGCCCGTGACGGACAGGATCGACGTGGCACTCGCGGAATACAACCGCGCCATCGACGACTACACCTCGATCGGCCGCTGGGCCTGGGGGCTCGCGGTCACGTTCGGCACCGGCGTTCTGTTCAACAGCGCCGAGGGGAAAGCTGTTATCGGGACCATGGAACGTGTCAGGCAATCGATCGGCTTGGTGATCCTGGCCGTAGCGGTGCTTATCTTCTTCGTTCGAGATGCCAGGCGGCGCGTGACAGTCGGGCACAGAATGCTGGCTGACCCAGAGATGTGCGCCGACCCGAGGGTTGCCTGGGCACTCGGTGGCGGATTTCGCGACCAGACCGGTCCCTGGATACTGACGCTCCGCCTGATGCCGACCGTGGTCGTCCTGGTAACATATTGGCTGATGATCGACGACGTCGTGTGTTCCGCTGCCACCGCATACGATGGGTGGCACTGGCTGACCCGTATCAGGCTGTGCAAATGATGCGGGCCATAGCCGACGGCCTGTTGGATCGCGGCCGGACGTACGAGCGGGCACGGCGCGCTTGCCCTACGCGAAACCGGACATCCCGAACAACGCCACGCAGCCTGATGATCGTCTTGTGCCTAACGCCGCCAACCAACGGCATGACCTGGAGGTGCCTATGATACGCCTTAACTGTTGGGCTGTTGCCTTGTCATTCGCGATATCAGCCGCATGGTCGGCGGATGCCGCCGCGCAGGCGCGATCGCCTCAGCCCCCCGTTTATGGGTTCTGGCTGACCGAGCCGAAGAGCAAGGCACCGGATGCCTCGCGTGCGAGGGTCGAGATCGGGACGTGCCCGGATCCGACGAAAGGACCCGTCTGCGGCTGGATCGTCGATCTGCTGGGCACGGTGCGACGCAAGGACGGCACACCGATCGACAAAGCCAACGCGACAGATCAGTGCCCCGGCCAGGCTGGAACGAAACTGCTGCCGGACGGCGCGCATCGGTATTACCTGCTGACCAACTACAAGCTGTCGACCAACGGCACGGCGCTGGAAGACGGCAAGGTCCATGACCTGCTCAAGTGCGAAACTCACGATATCGGTATCAGCCTGCAGGCCAGCGACGGGAGCCTCAAGCTGGGCCCGTGGCCATTGGCGCAATACTGGACGCGGAAATAGATCGCTTTCGTGGGTCGCGTCCCCTACGCGCCCGCAAATTTCGCCAGCAAGCGCACATGCGACCGAATCCCGTGATGGAAGCAAATCTGCTCGAACTTCTCGTTCGGGCTATGGATCTGGTCGTCATCCAGACCGAACCCCATCAACAACGTGTCGATCCCCAGAACGTTACGCAGGGACGTGACCACCGGGATCGAGCCGCCGCTGCCGATCAGGATGGCGGGCTTGCCGTATTCCTCGGACAGAGCCGTCTGCGCCGCTCGCACCCATTGCGAGTCGCCGTTGACCTCGACACCGGGGGCTGAACTGAAGCGGGCGAACTTGGCGCTGGCGCTCGGCGGCAGGCGCTCGGTGACGAAGCGGTTGAACTGCTCGAACACCTCGTCCGGGTCCTGGTTCGGGACCAGGCGGAAGGAGATCTTGGCCGACGCCTCGGAAGCAATGACGGTCTTGCTGCCGGCCCCGGTATAGCCGCCCCAGATGCCGTTGATATCCGCGGTCGGGCGCGCCCATAGCCGCTCCAGCGCGGAATAACCACGTTCCCCGGACGGGGCGGTCAGACCGATATCCGCCAGGAAGGCGGTCTCATCGAAGCCCAACGCATCCCATTGCGCGCGCTGCGCGTTGGTGACCGGGGCGACCTTGTCGTAGAAGCCGGGCAATTGGATGCGTCCGTTTGCATCGTGCAGATCGCCCAGGATGCGGGTCAGCACATTGATCGGGTTCAGCGCCGATCCGCCGAACAGACCCGAGTGCAGGTCGCGTTTGGCGCAGGTCACGGTCAGCTCGACATAGGTCATGCCGCGCAGCCGGGTCGTGATCGCGGGTGTTTCGACATCCCACATGCCGGTATCGCTGATCAGCGCCAGATCGGAGGCAAGTTCCGCCTTGTTGGCCGCCAGGAACGGTTCCAGGTTGACCGAGCCCACCTCTTCCTCGCCTTCCAGTACGACCGTGATGCGGGCGGGGATGCCTCCGCCGGTGGTATTCCAGGCGCGGAGTGCTTCCACGAACATCATCCACTGACCCTTGTCGTCCACCGCGCCGCGCGCCACGAAGCGCTTGCCGCGTGGGCCGTCCACCAGTTGCGGCTCGAAGGGAGGGCTGGTCCAGAGATCCAGCGGATCGACCGGCTGCACGTCGTAATGGCCGTAGAACAGGATATGCGGACCGGTGTAGCCGGGCGGGCCATCGTGATGCGCCACGACCACCGGATGACCGGGCGTGGTGCGGATGTCGGCGCGGAATCCCAGGCTGGCGAACTGATCGCGCGACCAGGCGGCGGCACGGGCACAATCGTCGCGATGCGCGGGTTGCGCGCTGATCGAGGGAATGGAGAGCAGTTCGAACAACGTCGCGCGGGAGCGATCAAGATTGGCATCCACATGGCGCAGGACAGCGTCGATCGTGTCGGGCGTTGGGGCGGACATGCGGGGTCTCCGGTCTGGCGTAAGGTGGCGCCAGCATGGCATGGGCGCGATGGGGGGCAAAGGGCGGGGTTTACGCCCGGGACGCCGACCGTGCCGGCCGGGCCGGTGGTGGTCCCCTCCGCCATTCGGCAGGTGATCGATCGCCCGTGTCGCACCACCAATTCTCACTATGGCCGAATGAGGCATGCTCCACGTCAGGTTCGGCCTTGCCCCGGGTTTCATCGCGCCGTTTTCGACCGTTGGTGTGCGATTTTGATGGTCGAAGCGTGTGGCAGTGGGATGGTG
>Ga0209514_10002517_pt1 | contig 28185 bp, 31 predicted proteins | sample Subgrocontami58m_FD_187452 | JGI IMG/M metagenome (GOLD analysis project Ga0209514, IMG submission 187452) | Subsurface groundwater microbial communities from S. Glens Falls, New York, USA - GMW37 contaminated, 5.8 m (SPAdes) (version 3) | ecosystem: Environmental > Aquatic > Deep subsurface >...
TTTTCTTTTGAAAGTTTTATCACCAATTCACGTTCTTTTTCTTTTGCTGTTTTCATAAGTTTCACCTTATAGAATTTAGGAAAGAACTAGTATTTAAATGTTGTCCTAAAATTAATGTCGTTGACTAGTTTTCAGAAAACCTTTTAAACAATTCTTGAATATCCGATTCAATTCGGGCCTATAGCTCAGGCTGGTTAGAGCGCCGAGTTCAGATTGAATCTGAATGCGCAAGTCTTATATGAAATTTTTGGAGGCAATATCAAAATCCAAGAATTCTCGAGGCCAGCCGGAGGTCACCAGTTCAAATCTGGTTAGGCCCACTTTTTACAAATTTAAATAACAATCTTTAAAAACTAAGTATTTTTTCAGGAACTCAGTTGCTCCCGTGGTGTAGTCCGGTCTGAAGAAAGTCCACCATATGTGGTTGTTCTTTAGGGATAACCAATCATTTCGGATTTTCGATCCGAAGACCTGGGTTCGAATCCCGGCGGGAGCATTTATTTTTTAGTTCTTCTTTGAAAATCAGAATACAAAAAAACGCCGAAAAACTTATATACTTATTCAATCAAAGAATCATGGAAAGTGCCAAATAAAAAAGGGATAAAAATTATAGACGCCAGATTTAAGCCAGCTTATTTTCTATTTATCGTAACAATCTTAGTGTTCTTTTTAGCTGGATGTTCTGTCAATGATACTTCTAAGGAAAGCGATGCCCAAAAAAATCCAGCTGTTAAGGCAGGCAGGGCAACGGGCGAGAAAGCTTCTTCCTCCGCAAATAATCAATCATCGGTTGGGCGGCCAATAGGGATGGCGAAAGAAGTTTCAACTAATGAGAATCTCTCCGTAACAGCTCCCAAGGCCCCTCAGCCTGAAATTCCTTCCGGAAGCATTGCTATCTTTTATACAGTTATTTTAAGCGATGTTGCAAGCAGGCTGCCTGTGTCTGTGCAGTATGCTGGCAATGAAGGCGGCGGTTATGTGACAAATATCCGCTGGGAGACTACTGATTTGGGAGTTGTAAGGTATATCCCTGCCATGGACAGGTTCGATGTTATGGGTGCAACAAAATCATATTCCTACTCTAAGAGCTCGATTTTTCCAATTACACTATACGGGAGATCCTTCTATTTTATAGAGCGCGGCACTTCATCAACAATTACTGAAATTGACCCGAAAAGCGCAAAAGTAAAATCATCTGCTCCGGCTGCGGGAGCTAGATTTGCAATTGCCGGTGATAAATTTTATTTTCATGAAAAAGTTCGCACAGACCTTTTTGATAAGAGGACCGGTGGCGGAGAATTAATGGCTCAAAATTTGAATGGCGGCGCGCCTGTTCAGCTCTTGGCATACGGGGATTCAGACAATCAAGGGGTGATGTACGGGGCAGGAAATGCCTTGTTTTCACTAAGCTATGATCCCGGCACAAAGGCTAGCACTATCCGAAGACACGACCTGCAGACAGGCAAAGTAACCGGAGTTCTTCATACAAATATTCCTCCGGGAGGTCAGTTTTTTTCGGGTGGTGATGGGCTCTATCATGTTACAGCCAGCGGTAAAATTTATACTGTGAGCTTATATCCTTTGCAGGGGGAAGTGAAAGGCGTCCTGCAGGTTGAATTGGATGCAGATGAATACGGGCTTTCTGTTGATGAAGAAGATAGAAAATTATTGTTAGTCAGCTACGGCAAAGATTTTAAAGTTAAAAATATCCTGCTGCATGACCTTGCAACTGATGTCACCTCAGAAATACCTTTTAAATCGCCTTTTGGATCTAATTCCGTGCTGGACTACCAATTTATTATCTTGAAATAATCTAAAAATGCAGCATATAAATTATTTTAGCCCCCCCAAACCCCGCATAAATCTTCTGCGCTGAGAAAACCCCCGTCAGGCAGATATCCGCTTATCTTGATTGAAAGGGTAGAACCTTCAGACTGCCCTGCGACAGGCAAAGTAAATACTTTAGAATTCGTTGCTGGAACTGCCCCGCAATCATTAACATATGATCCATGGTGATGCTCATAGCAAAATCCAGTGTAATCCCAGCTGCCCACAGTAATCTGGACATAATAATCTGATCCGGGAGCATCAAAAAATTTGTATGATGGGTCATAAATTCCAACGTAATCACCGGGAGCTTCGGGGTCATGGAGTGTTCTTGGATCAGCAGTCACCTTGGAACTGTCAGGTGATATTTGCTCTTGGCTGAAAACACCGCAGTCATCTTCTATGCTTGTGCTGAGCTGTTCCGACAATTGATAGTCTAATAAAACAGGGTCTTCATTTACACGTACATTTATAATTCTATTTGGGTGTGTAGCTAGCACACCGGGGTTAATTGCATCCTGGATAAGGTCATTAATAATCAGTATTCTCCTCCCGACACCTTCCGGCGAATTAAAAAATATTATAGCCTGCGTATTAAAATCAGTTTCTTCTATTTGGCACTCGCCATCACGGCAAATTTCTCCGGCTGGGCAATCTCCTCCGTCAGTTCCATCCCCGCAGGCCCCGCATTCACAAGTAGGATCCCGGTCATCTATGTCATCACATGCATTCCCTATTCCATCACTATCCCTGTCTGCCTGATTGAGGTTTGAATTTTCAGGACAGTTATCCTCATCGTTTGCCACGCCATCTCCATCGCTATCATCAACAGGCTCATCAGTGTCTTCAGGTGAATCCTCGTCGGTCCCGAAAAATGCTTCAATCCAAGTCAGGCATTCATTGCTGCGGCATAAATATCCAATTGAACAGCTTCCTGCATTTTCGCCATCCGGGCATGCGCCGCACTCGCATTCTGCCTCTTCAGCAGCAGGGATATTATCTTCCGGGCAGGCAGATCTTCCATCGCCTTTGTTGCAGCGCCAACGCCAGTCTGCACAACACTTCCTTCCATTATAACAGGCAGGCCTTATTGCCCCGCAGCTGCTGTTGATTTCACCTGAAGTGCGAATTCTCCTGACTATAGGTTCAATTCTGTTTCTTTTAGGCACACATTTGTTTAAATTGCAGACTTCACCGCTTGAACAGTTCCCTGCGTCCCGTCCGTTGGGGCATGTTCCGCATTCGCAGTCAAGCCTTCTTAAGGGCGCTCTTGGGCAACTCGACGTTCCTGGATCTGTTTTGCATTGCCATTCCCCGTTAGAGCAGCATTCCCATACGCCATCACAACAAGATATATCTCCTGATGGGCACTGCGGAGCTGAATTTGTACAATTGCGGGAAGTTTCCTGAGGAATAGCTATATCAGGGCAGCTGGGCGTGCCATCGCCATTATTGCAGCGCCATTGCCTGTCCGGGCAGCATGTGGCGCCTTCTATGCATTGTGGTTTTGTAAAAATACAGTTACTTTCTTCATCAGAAACAGAAGAAATAACAGTTGCGACACAGATAGGCGTGCCATCGCCATTGTTGCACTTCCACTGGCCGTCAGAGCAGCATGTCGCTCCTTCAATGCACTGCGGCCTTGCAGCTGTGCAGGCGCTTGCCTCAATTCCCGCACCGGCTTGCTGTAGGGGAACTGCATATCTTGTCACTTCAGCTACGCAGCTTCCATTTACACAAACATTTCCGGATCTGCAGGAAGAATTTGAAGTGCATGAAGAAATTCCAGAAAGCCGCCTGCTTGCGAAACCAGTTAATATTTCATTATTTAATCCTCCTTCAGTCATTGAGATTATAGGGATAATGGAGCCAACCAAAAGCAAAACCAGAAAAATCATAGTTAAAATAGGCATCATAAGAAGTATATTCAAACGCCTCTTTTTATTCATAATTTTAATAATTACAAAAGCAATATTTAAATTTGTTGATTTATCTGGCTTTGTGTAAAAAGTAGCTTTCAGCTATGTTTTGGCATCAGCTCGCATGTAAATAGAAAGGACAATAGCAAAAATTCCCATTGCAATTTCCTTTTTGCTGGCATGTGGTTGCGATAATGCTCGCAAATTGAGATGCCAAAACTGACTTTTTACACAAAGCCGATTTATCTAAACCTTTTTAAACGCTTTTCTATTCCTACTCATTAATGGCGAAAACTTACACAGAGCTTGAGGCATGGGGCATATTCATCGGCGCCCTGGTTATAGGTGTTGTCCTTACAAGCGTATTCTGGGCATTTATTACGGTGCCGGAAGACATTAAGAAAATAGGGCGGGAAATTAAAAACGCCACAGAGGCGGTGGACATAGAAATCCCGAATGATTTCATCAAATTCTGCCAGCAGGTCGAAGGAACTTCAAACTGGGACAATAAAGGGCTAAGGCAGTGCATCCTGAAAGATCCTTCAGAGAAAAATTTAATAGTGATGAACTTTTTGTGCAAGAAATTCAACCTTACATTAAGCTACGGCTCTTTCGGTGTCAAGTGTGAAGGAAAAACCTGAGAAAGTAATCTGAGAAATCTGCAGTATAGAGATGTATAGACAATTGCGTTGATTGGTTATATTTACACGCAATTGTCTATCTCGTAAATTGCGGCTATTTATTAAACCAATTACCGCGATTTACGATATGAGCTTCACTGCAAGATAATCTGCCCGAACTGCGGGTTCAAGTGGGACTGCAGCGATCATTAATTTATTTTAATTCTTATCTTGGCTTGCCGCGCATGTGAGTAGGCTTATCAAAATATTTATAATCTAATTTGTTTATTTTTCCCCAGGTTCCGTCTAAAACTTTAAATACTCTTTATCCAATCTCCTCTTGCCAAGGTGGCAGAATCCGGTTATTGCGGCAGTCTCGAATATCCAGGATAACTGTTGCCCGCAAGGGCTTCTCGGTTCAAAGTGCGGCAAGAATGTCTTTCGCATGCAATTCCGGGCCTTGGCGCTTATTAAAAAGATGGACTCGGCAACAGAAAAACTTTCAAGCGGAAAAATGAATTTTTATCTTGTCATTTTATCTATTCTTATTTTGTTTGTCATAAGCTGTGAAAAAGCGCAGAAGGGCATCATCCAAGATTCTGATTCATCCTTGACAGGAAACGCAATAGCAAAGATTTACCACGCCTGCAAGTATGACGACGAGCAGTTCTGCGATTCAGAATGCTGCGGGGCAAATGAAATCTGCAACGGAAAAAAATCCTTTAAAGAATGCGACCTGCAAACAGGAAAGTGGAAGGAAGAAATTTTTGCCGACAGCAATTGCCGGTCTAAGTGCGGAGATAAGGCATCAGAAGAAGAATCTCCCGAAATCTCAGTCGAGCAGCGCCTTAATGAAACAATAATTGCAGGAAAAACAACAAAAGCCAAATGCGAGCAGGGATGGAAATGCAAAGATGAGTATAATATGGATTTTTTTATATCAAACTGCTCCATAATCTCAAGCCAGTATTGCGAAAGGGGCTGCGTAAATGATTCCTGCGTAACTTTATGCAAAAAAGGAGAGCTTGTATGCAAGGGTAATGTTCTGAGAATCTGCGACGAGGAAGGCGCTTCTTATTCATTCTACAAAGAATGCGGTAATGGATGTGAAGGCGGAAAATGCATTGAAGCCGCTTTAAACGATAACAATGCTACCCAGGCAGCCAATCAAACCCAAAATTCCAGCCAGCAGAATGTATGCGGCAGCAACTGCATTGAAATTTTTAATTTCCATTACGATGCGGACGGAAATGACTGCAATAACCTGAATGACGAGTACGTGATATTCAAGAACAAATGTGATTTCTCCTGCGACATGGCTAAATGGAATGTAAGCGACGATGCTTCGCATAGCTATGCCTTCCCGATATTTACAGCTCAAAGCGGAAAAATATTTACATTATATACCGGAGCAGGAACTGACACATCCGCCCAGCTTTACTGGAACAGCAAATATAATCCCTGCAAGGCAGTCTGGAACAATGACAAGGACGTCTTGTATTTAAGAAATGAAAAAGGAGAGTTAATACTTACAAAATCTTACCCCTAAAATGGCAGCAATCTCTTTATGCATGATAACCAGGGACGAGGAAAAATATTTAGCGCAATGCCTCAATTCAGTAAAAGAAGCAGCTGATGAAATAATAATTGTTGATTCAGGAAGCACCGATAAAACCAAAGAAATTGCGAAAAAATTCAATTCTAAAATATTTGATTTCAAATGGAAAGATGACTTCAGCGCTGCAAGAAATGAAAGCTTAAAGCACGCAGCAAAAGAATGGGTTCTTGTTCTGGACGCAGACGAAATTATCGAAGAAAAAGATTTGGCCAAAATAAAAGATGCAGTTAAAAATCCGGATGATTTTGCGGGATTCGCGCTTGAGCAGAGGTCTTACATAAAGGATTATTTTGAAGGCGCTGTAAGGAACAGCTCAGGCTTTGAGCCAATCAAGGATTATCCATTTTACATTTCAAATTCTTTGATCAGGTTATTTAAAAATAATTTAGGATTGAAATTTAAAAACAGGGTTCATGAGCTTGTAGAAGATTCAATAGGGGAAAAAAAGCTAAAATACAAAAATATGGATGTTGTCCTGCACCACTTTGGCTCATTGAAAGATGAAAAGACAATAAATGAAAAAACTGAAGACTATTCAAGAATTATTTTAAAACAGCTTGAAGAAGAGCCGGAAAACCCGCGCTATAACTATCAGGCGGCCAGAATGTGCATTGGAAAAAATGATTTTGGCAAAGCGCTGGAATATTTTCAGAAAACCGCAAAGTTAAACCCGAATTACAAGTTAGTTTATTCAGAAATTGCCAAGATACATCTTAGGATGAACGATTCAAACAGGGCAATAGAGTATTTCAAAAAAAGCATGAATAATAATCCTGACAACCCCTCTCCTGCAAACAACCTCGCAGTCGTTTACATGTCAATGGGCAATTTTAAAAAAGCAAAAGAAATCCTGGAAGGGCAGATGAAAAAGAATCCTGAGAATGAGGCGCTGAAGTATAATTATGATGAATGCATGAAGAATATTGAAAAAGAATAAATGTTATTAACATGGGACTTCACGAAATAGCAGTAAAATTAGGCTTGGCTTACACCAGCAATCAGGAAGCTGAGATGCTGCTGGCCAAATTCATAGCCAATAAATTCAGGGCCGCTGCAAAAGAATTTGAGAAATATGTCAATGAAAAGCCGCATACTAAAACTTTCATTCAGTGCTTAATGGCTGTGTGGCCTGAGAATAACCGCATAAAATTTTTCTACGTTGAAGATAAATTTCTTAAAAAATATTTTCCTGATTTATGCGGGCCTGATCATCGCATAGAGATTACAAAAAGTGAAATGTGGGGCAATAGTTATGCCGAAACAGGGTACTTTCACGGAAAATATTTGAATATGTACATTGTTGCAGGCTCTATTGAAAAATCCGGGAGTAGTGATCAATTATATCAAAATCTTGATATTCTAATCAGCACTGTATACCATGAATGCGACCATATCTATTCAGAGTCAAAAGTTTCAGAAGCCGATGATTTGGAAACTTCCCTGCTATACTTTATGGACAATGCAGAAATAAGGGCGCACAGCAAGCAAATTGCTTATTTATATTTTAAAGAATTTACAAATTCAAAGTTTAATTATAAAAAATTGAAAAATCTCATCGAAACAAAGCTGAAAAATGACATAAAATTTCAACAGATGTTGAGTTATTTAGAGCTAATGAGGGACCCTTATAACTTTAAAAGCCAAATCCAAGACAATAATGATTACATAAAAAACAGAATCCTAACTGGCGGACATATAATCACCGTAAGTTCATTGAGAACTGCGTTTATTTCCTATATGAACTATACCGCCTACTACGTAGGTTATTTTAACGAGCATCCGGATACAGAGAAATAATAATTATAATGTCGGACACAAAAAATTGATTAAAAATAGTTGTGTCCGCCGAATATAGTATCGGATTAACATTGCTCATTTATTTACTTCCGACACTATATGTTTAAGTATGCAGAAATAAATTCTTCATCTCCACTTTATCGAGCATCCGATTGCAGGCGTCAGCTCAACAGACACTTTCCTTCCATGAACAAGCGAATCAACTGCATTTCTCAAGTCAGTTACTGTTGCCTTGCTTTCATCCCTTGGGCTGTCATTGACTCTACCATGGTACCTTAGCTTTCTTTCGCCGTCAAACACAAAGCATTCAGGCGTGCATTGGGCGCCGTAGGCTGTTGCAGCTGTCTGGTCTTCATCCCTTAAATATGGAAAATTTAATTTCCTGGACGTATTCATCTCCACCATCCTGTCAAATCTGTCCTCAGGGTAATTTACTTCGTCGTTTGCATTGATTCCTACAACCTGAACGCCTTTGATGCCAAATTCTGATTGCACTTCTTTTATCCTTTCAAGGCTTCCCTGCACATAAGGGCAGTGGTTGCACATGAATACAACAACAAGAAACTTGTGGCCTTTGAAGCTGTTTAAAGTGTAAGTTTTTCCGTCAGCTCCCAAAAGGCTGAAGTCAGGCGCCTTGTCCCCAATCTTTAATTTTGCGTTTTGAAGATTTGTTTCCATGAAAATCACCAAAATATCAGAACTAACTCCGGTTTATTAAAATGTTTTGGTTATAAAATGCCGGTGAGGAGATTTGAACTCCCGACGGACACCTTTCTAAAACAGATGTTTTATGAGAGTGTCACTCTGCCAGGCTGAGTTACACCGGCGGCATATTTGCAGTTATAGAACGTGTTTTATAAAAGTTGCTAATCAAAGGCGTTATTGAAAAGTTGAAGGCTGCCATCAATATGCGAAGCTAATAATCCTAAATATTTAAGCAATTTTCGCAGTTCCAGATAGAAAATTGCAATCCGGCCAATCTCTAAACAGCTGAGCCGATGGCAGCCCGAAGCGAAAGCTGAGAGCTTTTCAATAACGCCTAATCAAATAAACTTCTTAATCTTCTCGGCGTATTCTTTTATCTCGTTGTCATCATATTTCAGATGGCTCCACTTTATCCTGAGCCGGTCTTTCTGGAACCTGGGGATTATATGGATATGCGCATGATTTACAATCTGCCCTGCTTCCTTGCCGTTGTTCATCACCAGATTAAAGCTGCCGTTTCCGAAGCTAAGGGATAAAGCCCTTGCTATCTTCTTGGCTGCAATTATAGTTGCAGACAGGTCATTGTCTTCCATCTCAACAAGGGTTTCAGCGTGTTTCCTTGGAACAATAAGGCAATGCCCCTTGTTTGCAGGCATAATGTCAAGAAAGCCCACAACAAAAGAATCCTCGTAAATAATTGCAGAAGGTATCTTGCCGCTGATGATTTTGCAGAATATGCAGTCTTCCATATTACACTCCTTTTTTATATAAGGCAAAAGATGTACTATTTATTGCTTTTGATTGGCAGATTTTAAAAAAATGGACCGGCCGGGATTTGAATTTCCGAACCATAAAATTATTTATGATTTCCCGGAGCCTCACCCAAAGTGGATGCAAAAGCATTTGCCATGGGTGCGTTATAACCGGATTTAACTACCGGCCCATTATTTGTAACGAGAATTCATGCGATTTAAAAGATTTACTTAAAATTACTTCGCAGCCAATCTAATATCCCCTTCATGAACTGTCTTTCTTCCGGCGTGCTTTGCTATCTCCCATGAATCCCTGGAAATCTTTACGCCCAATTCAGTCAAAACTTTTGCAAAAGCATCAACGCCGTCGGCAGAAACTCTTTTGGCTCCTGCTTTCATAAGAATCCTTGCAACTGTTGCCTTCGGTATTGTAGAAGTTTTTCTTCCCATAAGCCCCCGTAAAATCAAGGGAGAAAACTGAATAAGAACCCCTTAGTCTTTGTGTATCCTGATTTCACTCATTAAGTTCTTTAAATAACTTTCTATTTTGCTCGTGAAATGAATTATTTTTGTATTTGGCCCCGAATGCTTTTTTTCCGCATATTTTAAATACCAAAACAAATAAGCTATTGCTATGGACAGCGAACTAAAAAATATCATCACAAAATATGCCCTGCAAAATGCCTTAAAATACGGCGGGAAGGCAAATCCCGGAGCTGTTATAGGGAAAGTTTTTGCTGAAAATCCGGACTTGAAAAGCCAGGCAAAGGAATTAGGAAAGGAGATTGCAAAAATAATCGGCGAAGTAAACAAGCTGCCGTTGGAAAAGCAGCAGCATAAGATTCAGGAACTGGCGCCTGAACTGCTGGAAAAGAAAGAAGAAAAGAAGGAAAAAGGTATTTTTGAATTTCTTGAGATAAGGGAAGGGGAAAAAGTAGTGACAGCATTTCCTCCTGAGCCGAGCAAATACCCCCACATAGGCCATGCAAAGGCCATCTTTGTAAACTATGAGCTTGCAAAAAAATATAATGGAACCTTTGTATTAAGATTTGAAGATACAAATCCGGAACTTGCAAAGAAAGAATTCTATGAAATCCATATCAATAATTACGCCTGGCTGGGAATAAAGCCTGACAAAATAGATTATGCATCTGACCACATTGGAGAGCTTTACAGCTACGCTGAGAAAATTATCGGAAACAATCATGCTTACATCTGCTCATGCAGGCAGGAAAAAATAAAGGAAGAGCGGCAAAAAGGAATTGAATGCGAGCACAGGCTTCAGCAGCCTGAAAAAAATCTTGAATTGTGGGAAGAGATGTTCAAGTCAAAGGCAGGCAAATATGTTTTAAGATTAAAAGGCCACATGCAAAGCACCAATTCCACTTTAAGGGACCCTGTAATCTTTAGGCTCATAGACGAAGCCCACCCAAGGCAGAAAAATAAATTCAGGCTCTGGCCCACTTACGATTTTGAAAATGCGATAATGGACGGCATTGAAGGCATTACTCACAGGCTGAGAAGCAAGGAATTTGAGTTACGGAACGAGCTTCAAAGATTAATTCAGACAATGGCAGGTTTTAGGGAAACTAAAATTTATGAGTTTGCAAGATTTAACATGGAAGGAGTTGAAAGCTCCGGAAGAATCATAAGGGAAAAAGTGCAGAAAAAGCAGCTGCTTGGATGGGATGACCCTTCATTGACAACCCTTGTTGCATTAAGAAGAAGAGGATTCTTGCCGGAGGCTATTAAAGAATTTGTTCTGTCAACAGGATTAACCAAAAACGAATCAGTTTTGACCTGGGATGATTTAATTGTCCACAACAGAAGGCTTCTCGATTCAAAATGCAGCAGGTATTTTTTTGTTGAAAACCCCAAGGAAATAAAAATCGAAAACGCCCCTGAAAAAACAGAAGAGCTGAAGCTCCATCCCGAAAACAAGGATAGGGGAACAAGAAAATTCAAAACTAAAGAATCATTTTATGTTTCAGAAAAAGATTTCAAGGAATTTAAGGAAGGAAAATTAATAAGGCTGATGGACTGTTTAAATTTCAAAAAAGCCAAAAGCAAATTTGCGTTTGATTCAATTGAATACGAAAAATACAAGGACAAAGGCGGCAAAATAATCCACTGGCTCCCTGTCCAGAAAGACTTGGTTAAAGTCGAAGTCCTTATGCCGGACAAGAAAATTGCAAAAGGATTGGCAGAGCCCATGGTTAAGAATTTGGAAGTCGGCGACATTGTGCAGTTTGCGAGGTTCGGATTCTGCAAGCTTGACAGCAAGGCAAAAGATAAGCTGGTATTTTGGTATACGCATGATTGAATAAAGCGCCGCGGCTGGGAGTCTCACCCAGAAAGCCAATCCTTTTTAGGATTTGAACCCAGACATCCTTTCGGACAGGAGGTTCTGAAGCTTCTGTACCGCCAGATTGTGCGGCTTTTTTATTTTTTAATTGGTTAGACTCTTTCCTTTAAATAGTTCACAGCGCCATGTCCAGTGCCCAGTGGTTGTAGAAACTATATTTTAAAAAATATAATGATAAGTTATTTAAAGTTATGAATGAAATAGATTAAAAATATGCTGAATGGATACTACATAAGTTTAATCATAATACTATTTTTTATAGCAATATCAGTTATTATTTGGGATTTATTGCCAGCTAAAAAAATTCAGAAGCAAAAAAATAGAAGTAAGCGCGTTTGCCCGAAGTGCAAGAGCACAGATGTGAAATTTGACTGGGAAATAGGAAAATTAGGAGAAGGCTTTGTGGACTCATACAAATGCAACAAATGCAGATATACGTCAAGACTTTTTCCGGAAATTAATTGAAAAATTAAAAATAATATAATAATAAAATGACAAAATCAGTTATCGTAAAATCCCAAGTAAAGGAATTGGCAAAGATAGAAAGCAAGCCGTTAAGCGTTGCAGAAGAATTTTACACAGCTCTGGAAGAAAAAGTGAAAAAAGACGTTGAGAATGCATGCAAGAGGGCGAAGTTAAACTCCAGAAACACGATAATGGCCAGAGATTTATAATGGCGGATGTAAATTTTTTAATGAATTAATATGAATAAAAATTTTGCATATCAATTTTGCCGTTGATTTTTCTTTCCAGAGCATTAAGCCTTTGCTGCCTTTTTGCTTTATCAAGATGGAGCACCTTCATCTGGCTTTTTATGTTTTCCAGCGACTGGCTTAGTTGCCTGACCTTCTCTTCATTTTCTGAAAGTAACCTTGACTTTTCCTCCTTTTCGCTGCTCAATTCGTGTTCCAATAAATCAACATGGCTTTTTAGCTCTCTGGCTTCAGGGTCTTCAGTTTTAAAGAATTTGGCATACATTGCTTCTGTTGCCATAAACTTCTGCATTTTTTCCTTCAGCCTGTCAAGGTCGGAATAGCTGAGGCTCATCCTGATGATTGACTTTCTCATCCTGCCTAGATGGTCTTCAACCTCAATTTTGGCTTTTTTTCTTGCAGAATAAGCCCTGTTGGCAAGAAAGAGATGCTTCATAAAATGCCTTAAAGCCCTTGTGTTTTGCATTTTTAAGTTGTCAATTATCTATTTCTTAAACATCCCAAACAATCCTTTCTTCTTCGGCTCTTCGTCAAGGTTCAGGTCAGGAAAATCCAAATCGGCAGATGGCTCCGGCCCCATTGGCGGCAGTTCCATTCCGAAATCGGAGTTTCCCGGAGGCATGCTTGGCATTGAAGTTTGCGGCATCGGAACGGGATTTAAAGGCGGCATCATCCGGGGCATTGGCCTTGGCATCATTGGCTCAGGCCTTGGCTGCCATTCCTGCCGGGCCGGCGGCATTGTTGAAGGCATTGGCACGGCTTTAAACAAAGTTTCCTCTTTTTCTTCAGCCGGCTTTTCAGAAAGCTCTTCATGGGGAATCATTCTTTCCTTAATCATCTCAACAATCGCAACCATTCCTTCTGCAATTGTCTTGTTCTGGTCAAGCACCTTGTCCAGTTTTGAGACAATTATATCATGCTTTCTTGACTCTGCTTCAAACTCCCTGTCTTCAAGCTTTAGCTGCGCTGAAGCAGCCGAGAAAACATCAAGCATCTCCCCTATCGTGTTTGCAAGCCTCTGCAGGCCGTCGTAAAGCTCCTTGTTGGAGATTTCGGACTTGCCTTTCATCCCCTCCAACTCTTTCTTCAGTTCAGAAATATCCTTGTATGAAACAAACTCGTTGTCATCCATTCCAATCATCCTCTTTTTTTTGTAAGTGTAAAAATCCACCCAATACCGGAAAATTAGAATAAATGTATATAAAGATTTCGGTTGTCTACATCTTAATGTCCCTTATTGTCCCGCCTGATTTTATGAAAGGCAGGCATTTTTCATATTTTGTATCCACATGCAGCAAATAAGGACCTTTATGATTTATCATTCTTGATAATGCGCACTCAACGTCTTTCACTCTCCTCACTCTTTCGCTTCCGATCGCCTTATTTCCGTTGGCGTCCTCAAAAAGCTCTGCATATTTTGCAAAATTTATATTTCTGACTTCTGTTGCAACATATCTGCTGCCATAGACACCGTCCTGCCATTGCCTGACCATTCCATGCCCGCTGTTGTCAAGAACAAGAACCTTGACAGGCAGATTAAACCTCGTAATAGTTTCCAGTTCATTGGCCGTCATCCAAAAGCTCCTGTCACCGTCAATGTCAATGACCATCTCATCTGGGAAAGCTGCCTGGGCGCCAATTGCTGCCGGCAGGCCAAATCCCATTGTTCCAAGGCCTCCTGATGTCAGAAACTTTCTTGGCCGGTCAACTAAAAAATATTGCGCAGCCCACATCTGGTGCTGGCCGACTCCGGTTGTAACAATTGGATTTCTATCTCTCGTAAGCTCAAATAATCTTTTTATGGCATATTGGTTAGGAATCTCTGACCCATACTCATCCTTGCCATTCGCATCATAACCCAATGGAAATTTTTCTTTTAACAATCCAATATGCTGCCACCATGAATCATAACCTCTGTTATGGTTTTCAGATTTGGCTTTTATCAAAAGCCTGTGCAGAAATTCTTTTGCGTCTAATCCAATGAAATCATCAACCCTGACATTTTTTCCGTTCTCCCAAGAATCAATATCAACCTGAATTTTAGTTGCATGTTTTGCAAATTCCTTTGGATTTCCAGTTACCCTGTCGTCATACCTTGCCCCGATACCGATTTTAACGTCAGCTCCATCCAAATAGTCATTTAAGGGGGAGCCGTTGACTGCAAAATTAGAATATGCCGTCCCGTGCATTCCAAGCATGCCTAAATTATTTTTGTGACTGCCGGGAAAGCCGCCTAATCCCATCAGCGTCGTGGTAACTGGTATGTTCATGTATTCTGCTAATTCCAAAAGTTCTTTTGAAGCTCCGCTTGAAATTATCCCTCCGCCGACATAAAGAATAGGCCTCTCAGCTGATTTTAAATAACGTAAAGCATTGTCGATTTGAAGTTCAAAAAGTTCCGGCTGGTACTGTGGATTAGCTCTTGGCTGAACCACTCTGGAGATATCCATTTTCTGCTGCGCATCTTTAGTGATATCAATATGAACCGGGCCCGGCCTGCCGCTTCTGGCAACATAAAAAGCTTCTTCAAGGATGTTCGGCAGCTCCCCGATATCTTTAACCAGGAAACTCCCTTCTCTTCTACATCTTCTCCTAGTAACAGGTCTGGACATATCAGTAACCGGCGCTTCCTGAAAAGCGTTTTTACCAAGCAAATGGCCCGGGACTTGACCGGAAATTAGAACGATGGGAATTGAATCAAGCGATGCATCTGTTAAAGGAGTAAGTGCATTTGTTGCGCCCGGCCCTGAAGTCGTAAGAACTACTCCTACTTTTCCTGTTGCGCGGGCATATCCCTGTGCCGCAAACCCTGCTCCGTCTTCTTTTGCAGTATCTATTAATCTGATTCCATAATGTGGCCCGAGCCTGCCAATTGCGTCAAATATTTCCAGCGAGGCGCCGCCAGTATAGCCGAAAATGCAGTCCACTCCCTGGGCAGCAAGATTTCTCATAAGGATGTCTGCTCCCTTTAACTTGTCCTCTAATCCAGGTAGTCCGGTTTCCAGCGCATTTGCATTGTTCATTTTGTTTTATTTTCATTCGAAATTTTTATAGAACTATGGCCATCCGCCTTCAATCATTTCAGAAAAAAATCAAAGGCGCGGTTTTTAAGCCACGGCAATAATGATGACACTAATAACAGAAATTACAGATATTATTTTATTATTTATCTGTGCCATTTGATTTTAAGAATATGCATTTTATATTTAAATGTTTTTGTTTTTTGTTTGTAGCTACTGCTTGAAAGTAAAATATGGAAAGATTTAAAAGATGAAAAAAATACCGCCAATATAATGGCAGCTCAAAATTTAGGCGAATTGTGCGACACTTTTCTGTATTCAGCAAGTTCAGGAAATCAGTGGGCAATGGGAACTAATTATGTAGGCGGAGTATTGGCTCATCCTGACAAAGGCTCGGAATTTGAAATGAAAATGGGAAATTTAAAGCATATTTTTAGAATACCTGGTTTGAGGGAACTCATTACCCCAACTGCATTTGAAGACCTGAACTCAAAAGGCTATGATATACTCCTGATAGAATTAAACAGCCAAATTATTGGGCACACCGCATATCATGTTCATGAGGATAACTCGCTCCACATATTCTCTGTTAAAGTCAATCCGCATCATCAAAAAAGAGGATTGGCAAGATATATGGTTGAACAAGTATTAAATCAAAGCAGAAAAGAGAATATCCCTGCTATAAGGGTTGGCGGGGGAAAAAGTGAGGAAATGAACAGAATCCACGCAAATTTTGCAAAAAGATCGGACGAATTAAAAATAGAGGCGCTTGAAGGAAACTGGATTAAATTATTATACTAATACTCCTTCAAAAACCTTACCAGCTCATTCGCTTTCTCGAATTCCATGAACTCTTTTTTTGTCATCGAAGGAACGTTCTTGGGTTTTTTCTTGTTGAAGATTACGAGATTGTCTGCTTCCAAAAGCTTGGACAGTGACTGCATCTGCGGATTTACTTTATCGCTTACTTCTGTCAAAATTATTTCATTCCCTTTTCTTGCAATGATGTCAAACGGCGTCTTCTTTGTTTCAGTAGCGTCAAATCCCAGTTCAACATATTTTTTTGAAACTTCAGTTTTAAATTTGCTCTCAGGAGCCTTGTGCCCGGAAAAAACATTTATCTCACTGAAAACATTCTCTCCAAAAAGGTCATAGAGCTTCATCGCCCTGTTGACAGTAACTTCTGAATTTTCATTCTCGTACTTCATCACCATCCTGCTGGTAACTCCGAGCTTTTTTGATAAAGAATTCAGCGAATACCCGAGCTCCTCTCTTTTTTCCTTAAGCTTCTCTCCCACAACAGATGCTGTCAGCCCTGCCTGGCTCCTCTTTATGAATGGATATCTGCTGTTAACGCAATTTATGAACGTGTTGTAATTCAAAGTATAAATATCAAATCTCGAGTAGACAATGTTGTCTTCCAGCCTTGCACCTGCCTTTTCCGCAATTATCACGGGCGATGCGCCGATGTAAGAAGCAACTGCAATCATCTCTTCGGTGTACTCTCTTGAAATCGAATTTGCATCTTCCAAAACTTTGACCAGCAAAATCTGCTCATTCCTTCTAGCAAGGGCATCAAAGCAGGTTCTTGTAAGGTTTCTTATTGTGAATCCTTTTTTCAGCAGGAAAATATTTATCCTGTCAAGAAGATTTTGTTTCATAATATTATAAATCAAATGATGTTTAAAAATGTTTGTTATGGCTAACTGCATAAGGGCGCAGTTAGCCATAACAAACTATAAATACCAATTATTAACCTCACTATATATGATAATAACAATCTCCGGAAAAGCAGGCTCAGGCAAGAGCACGATTGCAAAGCTTATTTCTGAAAAATTAAGCTTAAAGCACCATTCAATCGGCGACTTGATGAGGGCAATGGCTTTGGAGAAAGGAATCAGCCTGTTAGAACTAAACAAAATCGCTGAAAAAGACAAGTCAATTGATTTAGAGCTGGATAACAAGCTGAAACAGCTTGGAAAAACAAAAGATAATTTTGTGATTGACGGAAGATTGACTGCTTTTTTCATTCCAAATGCAGATGTTAAAGTTTTTCTGGAAGCCGATGATGAAGTAAGGGCCGAAAGAATCCTGAACGAAAAAAGAAAAAATGAAAAGACAGAAAGCCTGAAAGAAACCATAGCCAGCATAAAGAACAGGGAAGAAAGCGAGAAGAAAAGATACAAGAAATATTACGATGTCGATTATACTGACAAAAAGTTATACAGCCTCTTCATAGACACGACTAAAATGAATCCGGCTCAGGTTGTTGACAATGTATTGAAGTTTGTAAATAAAAATTCTCAGAAATCTTTATAAACAATCTCTTTGTTCTGGATTTTCATGCCGACAATAAAAAAGCATGATTTTGTAGAGCTTGATTACACTGCGAGGATAAAAGAAGATAATTCTGTCTTTGACACTACTGAAGAGAAAGTTGCCAAGGAAAACAAGGCCTACAATGAAAAAACAGATTATTCTCCTGCCGTAATATGCGTTGGAGAAACTAATATTCTCAAGGCAGTTGAGGAACAGTTAATCGGAAAAGAAACTGGAAAAGATTACAAATTCGATATTCAGGCAGAAAACGCTTTCGGAAAAAAGGACGCAAAGCTAATCCAGATGATTCCAATGGGCAAGTTCAGGGAGCAGAATATCCAGCCGTTTCCGGGCCTTCAGCTCAACATTGACGGCGTTTTCGGCGTTGTCAAGACAGCAAGCGGCGGAAGGTGCCTTGTTGATTTTAACCATCCAATGGCGGGAAAAGATGTTGTGTACAATGTTAAAGTCAAGAGAATTATTGATGACAATAAAGAAAAACTAAATTCACTTGTAAAACTGCGCTTTGGAATAAAAGATGCGCAAATTGAGCTGAAAGATACCTCAGCTGACATAAAATCAAGCAAGAACGTACCTAATGAAGCGCAGGACCACTTCAGGAAAGTAGCTGAGCATGTATTGCCAGATGTTAAAAATATTAATTTTATCCAATAAACAAATAAATTTAAATAGAAGCATAACGATAACTATTATATAATAACAAAACAAGTTAAAGGGTGAGTTTGTGGAAAGTTTCATCAAACAGGCAACAGAAGCGGAAATGAATGACAATCCTAAATTGCTTTCTCAGGAAAAAAGGCAGGCTAATCATCAGGACAAGGAGCTTCAGAATATTGATGCAGAGCTTGAACAGCTCCTATCAAAGCAAAAGGCAACGATAAAAGTTGTTGGATGCGGCGGGGGAGGAAACAACACCATCAACAGAATGTCTGAAGTGGGGATTGTCGGCGTTGAGACTATCGCTATTAATACAGATGCGCAGGATTTGCTTTATACTACCGCTAACAAGAAAATTCTTATCGGAAGAGAGCTTACAAAAGGCCTTGGAGCGGGCTCTGAGCCAAGATTGGGCGAAGAAGCTGCAAAGGAAAATGAAGCTGAGATAAAGAAAGCCCTGCAGAACTGCGACATGGTTTTCGTGACCTGCGGATTGGGAGGCGGAACAGGAACGGGCTCTGCCCCTGTTGTTGCTGAAATAGCAAAAAAGATGGGTGCTTTGACAGTTGGCGTTGTGACAATGCCGTTTGCAATGGAGGGCCACAGAAGATACGAGAACGCTGTTGTCGGCCTGGAAAGGATGGAGCAGGTTGTTGACACATTAATAGTCATTCCAAATGATAAACTGCTTGAGCTGGCGCCAGAGCTGCCGCTTCACACTGCATTCAAGGTTGCTGATGAAATTCTTACAAATTCCGTTAAGGGAATCGCAGAGCTTGTCACAAAAGCCGGCCTTGTGAACCTTGACTTTGCTGATATAAGGGCTGTAATGAAAGGCGGCGGTGTCGCTTTGATAGGTGTCGGCGAATCTGACACTGAAAACAGGGCCGTTGAAGCTGTCGAAAAGGCAATCAACAATCCATTGCTGGACGTTGACATTTCAGGCGCAAACGGCGCTTTGATTAACGTAATCGGCGGCGAAGACATGACGCTTGATGAAGCAAGAAAGGTTGTTGAGACAATAACTGAAAAATTAGATGAGGACGCAAGAGTAATCTGGGGCGCCCAAATTTACAAGGACATGGAAAAGACCATAAGGACAATGCTCATTGTCACAGGAGTAAAATCTTCGCAGATATTCGGCTCAAGCAAGAAAAAAACAGCTGACAAGAAGAAAAAAGAGATAGAGCAGCATCTTGGGATTGAATTTTTGGATTAAATCTTCTCTAACTCTACCCTATACATTTAATAATACTAATTCTTTTCCATCATTATGGGACTGGAAGATGAATTAGAATTCATTGGCTTTCCTGAGAAAAATGACGGCCAATATAAAATCATTCAGCTTTATTGGGGAAATAGGCCTGTCATGCTGTTTGGTCGTGTTAACGACAATCATCCAGACATGTTAAGCAAATTTCTTCAAAGCAAAAAAATACATGTTGATTATATTAGCTCATCAATACCGTTAAGCGTCCTTCAAATACCTTCACCGGGCGGAGATGGACACCTCTATCACGTAGTGGGCATGGGTAATAATCACATGAGTCCCAAATCTAAAAAATTTACAAAACCGGAAGGGCGCAGCTCTCATTATGACATTGATGCGAATCGTGCACATAGCGCAATTTTTAAAAATAGAATGATAAAAGAAGGATGGACGCTTATGAAATATTGATGCGGCATAGCACAAAAGAATTCTGTTCCAAAAAACCGAAACCTTTATATATCACTTGATATCGTATCACTTGATATGAGCCCAGAAACGATTGCAATCAAGAAAAGAGAATACAGCGAGCAAAGAAGCCCAACACTTAACACTGTCTTGATGGTAGAAAATACTTTAAGCAAAGCAGGCGAATTATTGACAATCGGAAAGCTCAAAAGAATTCTTCCCAAACAGGTAATGCACCAAACACTCATGGCAGTCATAGATTACCTTGAATACAGCGGAAAGATTGTTGTTAATGATGATCGAGTTCTTTGGGCATTCAAGCCGCAAAGCAAACTAAAAAGAATGCAGAGTTTGACTGTCCGATGAGAACTTATAAGGGCAAAATAAAGAAAAAAATTTCTGTCAAATTAATTGGAGAAGCCCAAACAGCTTTTCAGAAGTTAAATAAAAAAGTTGGTGAGCAGCGCAGCAAAGGAATCAGGAGCTCAAAAGATATAACTCTTTTGGAATCCATCAACAGGATTTTTGATATTATTTCCACCAACCCATTTTATGGAGAGAATGCTAAGAAAGATTTAATCCCCAAAGAGTACAGGCAGAAATATGATGCAGATAATCTTTTCATTGCTGACCTGCCGGATTACTGGAGAATGATTTATACGCTTGAAAGCGACGAAATTGAAATAATTGCTTTCGTCTTGGACATTATCGATCATGATGATTACAACAAGAAATTTGGATTCAGGAAAAAGTAATCAATAAGCTTTTTATATAAGTTAACAAACCAATTTCAAATGGAAACAATAAACCAAACATCCTGGAAATACAAGCTCAGGTCATTCGTAGGCGAGTGCATAAGAGTTTTGAGAGTGACCAAGAAGCCGAATGCGTTTGAGTTCAAGACAATAGTGAAGGTAAGCGGCTTGGGAATACTTATTATTGGGCTTGTAGGATTTATCGTCCAGATGATTAAGGTATTATTTTTTTCATAAACTTTATAAAGGGGTGGCTTATACAATATCACAATTCTAGTTTTTTCTAAAAAAGGAAAGGGCTAGTTCGTATACTTCAATAAAATGTCAAAAGAAAACGAAACAATTTTTGCCTTGAGGACTACTGCAAACAGAGAAGATCAGGTTATGGACTTTGTGAGCAGCAATGCCGTCAAGAGAAAGCTTGAGGTTTATTCTGTCATAAGGCCGCATGGGATGAGGGGATACATATTCATTGAGGCAGCTGCAAAGGCAGATGCAGAGCAGGCGGCATTCAACATACCTTATGCAAGGGGCATTCTTGCAGCGCCTGTCAAGTACTCGGAGATAGAGCACATGCTGGAGCAGGTAAAGCATGAAGTCAATATCCAGAAGGGAGACATAGTTGAAATAATTTCAGGGCCATTCAAGAGGGAAAACGCGAAAGTTTCAAGAATTGACAAGACAAAAGAAGAAGTTGTAGTTGAATTGCTTGAGGCAGCTGTCCCAATTCCTATCACGATCAAGATGGATGCAGTCAAGGTCATAAGAAGGGACACAGACTCTGCCCCAAGAAAAGAAGAGGAAACGGGAGAAGATAATCTGTAGATAAGGTTTTTAAATGGGGGTTTGTTGCCTAACTTGTTTAAATCTTATAAAAATCGTTATTTAAAAAAATATCATTAAAAATTAAATTAAAATTTTTATTGAATGCGTCGGGAGAGAAATAAAAAGAATCAACCACAACAATAAATTTCACATTAACAAAATAATTACAAAAAGTCCAATGGACAAAAATCAATAAAAACCAAGTCAAATAAAAATCATAAAAAAATAAATTAAAAAACCAGTCCAATAAAGGTTGAACATTAACTAAAAAGCATTAAAAAAATTAAAATAATAAATTAAATAAAAATTTCAATAAAAAACCTAAAAAATAATTTTCAATAATGAGTATTGGTCCTCTTATGGACCCCTTAATAGAGGGGGAGAGTGGCTGGTTCAAGTAACAATTGAATATATGTTAAACAATAAAACCATAAGTAAAGGCTCGACTACTTCTTTTAGAGTTATATAACAATTTGTTTATTTTAATAACCTACTTTGCCCTCATTTTTGACTTGTTTTCCTACATAAAATTCTCCACTGACCACTGGACATCTTCACGTATAATATTTAAACTAATTCTACTCATTTTTTGATATTTTAGTTAAATCACCTTAAACAATATTTCAACTGCCAAATTAAGTCTTTCGCTTAACAGCGAAATCCTTTTACGCAGTCTCAACCTAATAAAAACTCGGTGATTTAAAATGTATAATCAAAAAATGAAAAGTATAGAATTGTTAAATAAATACAATGTGAAGTTTGATGCCAAAGAATGGGCTTCTATAGTTTTAGGTATAAGAAAAATCCTGAATTTAAGCCAAAGTGAATTTGCTACAAAGCTAGAATTCTCTAGATATACAATAATGAGATATGAAAATTGTTTAAAAATGCCTAGAAGGAAATCTATTAAAAAAGTGCTTGAATTTATTGACAGTAATAATTTGGATGTAGAAGAAATCAAAGAATTAGGTCAAAAATGTATAAATGGCTTTGCCAAAGATATGAAAATTCCAAAATTGAATTTAAATTATTCAAAAGAATTGGCAGAACTTATAGGCATTTTATTGGGAGATGGAGAAATAATGAAAGATGGAACTTTAAGAATTTCTTTTGATCCAAAGAAGGATTTAAATTTCCACCATAGAAGAACCTTTCTTTTAGTTGAAAGCCTATTGAGTAATAAAATTAGTCATGAAAGCTACAAACGATTCGCATTTTATAATACAGCATTTATGAGATTCTTAAATGAAGATTGTGAATTAAAATCCGGTAATAAATCAATAAATAATTGGAGCATCCCAAAATGGTGTTATTTCAATGAAGATTATCTAAAATCAGTAATACGAGGAATTTTCGACACTGATGGTTATATTGGATATTCTAGTGGAACTATTGAAATAATGCTTGGAAGATTCTCAAAAAGAAGCACAAATTTGATTAGAGGCATAAAAGATGGATTAGAAAGATTAAATTTTAAGCCAATTGTAAAATATTCTCCAGATGGAAGATGTAAAATTAGAATATTTGGAAAAGGGTATGTGATAAAATTTATGATGATTATAGGCAGTTCTAATATTAAGAATATTATCAGATATTTGCTATGGAGACTTGTTGGGTATCCAGCAAAAATTGAACATGAGGGGCTAGACAATCTAACAAATATGATTAATTCTCTAACTGGCAGGGATATTACAACTATTGAACTGCCATTCTTTTGGAATGAATCAAAATTTTCAAATTTAAATAAGTTTAAGGACGATAAAACCTTCATTGAAAAAAGATTAATCCTACCGAAACACTTATAAATTAACAATTATTTCTGGATTGGGTATGGCTACGCAAACTGTGCAAGCACTTGTTGAAGGAGGCAAAGCTACAGCTGCCCCTCCACTTGGTCCACAACTTGGGCCATTGGGAGTAAATATTGGACAGATTGTTGCTGAAATCAATAAAAAAACTGCATCTTTTAGCGGTATGCAAGTACCTGTAAAGATTAAGGTGGATTCAGATACAAAAGCATTCGAAATATCCATCGGAACTCCCCCGGCGTCAGGATTAATAAAGAAAGAGGCCAATCTTGAAAAGGGCTCTGGAAAAGCAAAGCACGAAATGGTCGCTGACATTCTTATAGAGCAGGTTATTAAAATTGCAAAGATGAAGGAAACTGCCACTCTTGGAAAATCACTGAAGGAAAAAGTTAAAGAAATAATCGGAACATGCCAGTCAATGGGAATCCTGGTTGAAGGCAAGCCGGCAAAGGAGACTATTATAGATGTCGATGCCGGAATGTTCGACGAGGAAATAAGATTAGAAAAAACAGAACTGTCAGCCGAAGAGCTTGCCAAGCTTGAAGTTGAGAAGCAGAGGCTTGCAGAGGAATTGGCAAAGAGAAGGGCAGAATTCGAGAAAGTCGCCAAGGAGATTATTGCCCAGATGGCAGGCAAGCCAAGAGGAGAAATCAAAGTAAAGCTTGTCCAGGCAGGAATACCGGACGAGATGATAAAGGAGTTACTGCCGGTCGAAGGGGCAGCAGGAGCGGCAGCGCCGGGTGCAGCGACTGCAGCAGGAGCGGCAGCGCCGGCAGGAGAAGCCAAGAAAGAAGCTCCGAAGAAGGAAGAGAAGAAGAAGTAAGATTATTTTTTTAAACTTCTTAACTATCTTGCATATTGCTGCATCACCTTCATCAGGCCAGACTCATCAGATTCAATCTTTCTTAGATTTCTTAGAAGAGCCTGTGTATTCTTGTAAACATTTCCTTCAAGATTATTAATATAGCTTTCCAGCATCTGTATATCTTGCTGCAGTAGGGCAATATAATCTTTTTTTTGGACTGCGGGCTCATTAGCAAGAAGGGCTAAAAAATTTGACACCTCAAGCTTCACAGTTTCAACTTCTTTTTTAAGCCTGGCAACAATCTCCTGCAAATCAAGGTAAATGAACTCAAATCTTTTGTCGGCGGCATCTGCCCTTTTCAGAAGCTCTATAAACAAAAGCAAAAAATCCTGCCTCACGCCTTGGGCCAGCTCAGCCTGAAGCTGGTTATCCAGATTATCAAAAAATTCCATGCATCTGCCGAGCTTTCTTATCGTTCTTTTTTCCTTTACGTAAAGCTTGCCAAGAGACCACCATCTTAATGGGCTGAATATGGACACTCCGGCAGGATGGCCGCCTCTTTGAACTCTTGTTGTGCTTGAGCCTTCTTTGGCAATGCCCTTCTCCAAATGCTTAAGCAGCTTCAATGACTCAGTCTTAAATTTCTCAACTGTAGTTTTGGGAAATACCAATTGCGCTCTTTTGGCGTACATCTGCAAGAATAAATTCCCGACTTCACCAATATTTTTGTTTTCCTGCCGCTCCCCGCTTACAAATATCGCTTGTATGCCTTTGAAGCAATACGCCATGTATTCCTTAAAAATATTACAGTCTGTGCGAAAATTCAAAATCAGTTTTTCAAGGTCAGATTGAAAGCTTTCTATGGTCTGCAATGATTTCTTTGCAGATAGTGATGCCTTGGCCTTTGCCCTTTTTTCGAATAATCTCCCGATCGCTTCTGAATTGTAATTATTCTTCAGCCTTTTATATGCCCTCCATAACGGCCTGTTTGTTCTTTTAATCCTCAAGGAATTTACAAGCATTACTCCCGTGTATGACCTTAGATTGAAGCCCTTTGTCCACACGCCCTGAAACATCCAAGAGAAGATTCCCATTCAAATCAATCTATCCTCTTTAACAGAATGTATTTAAAGTTTTCTACTTCAATATTTGGTCAGCCCTTTCGTAATCCAAATTCAAGTCTTTCAGCAGCTCAAGAATTCTCTGCTTTTCAGCGCCTAGCCCTTTCCAGTCCAGAAGAATGAAACCGGCTTTTTCTTTGGTTTTGCCTATTGCTTCTTTTATTAATTCGCCATTAAAATTTTCTAATTGATATTTTGGGCAGATATGCGAAATCGCAATATCGCCCCTTAAAACAATTTTGTTGAAGTTATTGCAGTAGTGCGGCCCTCCGATTCCTATTGCCGTTTTAAATCCAGTTTCATCTGATTTTAAGGCATTCATTATTGTTTCTGCTATTATTTTTCCGTTCTCTTTGTCATTCCACTCTTTTTCCGTGCTTCCAATCTCAATGAAAACAGCCGGCTTTTCAACATAAGGGCCGTGATGGGTTGCTTCCATAGTAATTTCGTAATTTTTATCATTTCCGGCTTTATTCAGCTCAACAAACAGATTTTTTAATAATTCTGAAGATGAAAAGCATAAGGTTTTTTCTTTTCCGCCTAACTCTGCCTTGCCCCAGTTGCCGATTGGATGCACTGCAAATGAAGGCGTGTTTTCTTTAGAGCGGTGTTTTGAAGCGAAGATGAAAGAATCTGCATCAATTTTCCTGTCAATATTTTCAGAAAAAATCAGGTCATCTTCAATTAAATAAAGAAATATTGTTTTATTTTTTATACTGTCATAATGGAAAATCTTATTATTATCAAACTCTTCATTGCTTTCCTTAAAGCCGAATGATTCAACCAGGCTGTTTCTGATATTTATTCCTGCAGAGTCTTTGGAAGATGCTATTACTGCTGTTTTCTGCATCATAATTCTGTTAGCATCCTTACGCCTTTTCTGTATTCCTCAAGAGTTTCGCCTGATTTTATGCCATGAGAAGATGCCTTAGCCATTATTTCAGTTACTGTAAGCCCCACAATCTTTGCAGCCTTGTCAATAGAGATTAAGCCTTGCCTGTAATTGTCTAAGGCAGCTTTTAGCTTTGCATTATTTGTTTTTTTCATATTAAAATTCCTCCAAAATAATTGAATTAGCTAACTTTATAAACTTGCTCTTTTAAATTATAAGTATAAAAATAAGTATATCAGTGTTTTGATTCTACAAAAGTTTAAATATAAGTATAACTAAAAGTATTAAAATAAGTATTTTTTAATCTCCATCATGGGAAAGCTTAAATATAAGTATAAATATTTATAAAAAAATAAGTATTTTTAAAATGGTAGAGTTCAGAAGAAAGCTATACAAAAGAGGTTCTAGCTTTGAGACTACTATCCCTATGCCTCTTCTTTTTGCTCTTGACCTTAAGAAAAAGCACAATGTTATCTTTGTTTATGAAGAAGAAACTAATCGATGGTATGTGAAATTTGACGAAGATAAGAAAGCTGAAGCCGAGAAACAAAATGAATAGAATGAATTGCAGCAAAATAGCGAATAAGAAATTGATTATGGTAAGTTCAATAATTTTATTTTCAATAATCCTATCGTTTAATGCTTTCGCAGCTAAAGATTTCATTGTTGAGAACAGGACATCAGCGCTGTTTATAATTAATGGAACGACAGGAAATGTTATATTAACGCCTTCATTTGGATTGGTTGGGATTGGAACAGTAAATCCTATTAACGCTTTGACAATAATTGGCTCTGTAACTTCCTTCGGCTCTTTGAATGCTACGTTCATCAATGCGACTGAAATCAGGATTGGAAATAATTTGATTGGAACTTCCGGCGCTTTTAATAATGGAAATTATACAACGCTTGAGGATGCTGGATTTAGGATTGGCAATTTCACAACACAATTGAATAATTACATTCCTTCATTTTTCAATAATGAGAATTTCACAAACCTAAAGCCGTTTACATTAACTAATTATTCAGCAGAATATGCTTCAACCGGATTTAAAATAATCAATTTCACAAATAACTATGATGCAAGAGCAGACAGGTTTGGAAATGCGAATTACTCAAGCCTTGCTCCGTTTACACTGGCAAATTACTCTTCTGAATATGCAAGCTCAGGATTTAAATCAGCTAATTTTACAACAAACTACGAAGCTCAGGCTTATTTCAAGATTGCGAATTATACTGCTCTGGAAAACGCCGCATTCACAAACGCTAATTATTCCAATCTAAACAATTCATTATGGAACCTATCAAGAAATTTAATTTTATATCCGAAAGATGCAGCATTTTTAATTAGAATTGGAGACGTAAACAGGAACATAAGCAATGACACTTTTGCTGTAATTGGCTCTGCTGCTGTTTACGGCTCTTTGAATTCAACGTCTTTTAATTCATCATTTATCCTGCAAAATAATAACCAAGTGCAGACGATTAACGCTGTTTTCAATAATGTCAATTATACTGCTCTGGAAAACGCTGCCTTTACTAACACAAACTACACCAACCTTGAGGCAGCTGCATTCAATAAGGCTAATTATTCAAGCGAGTATGCTTCAACCGGATTTAAAAATGCTAACTACACTTCACTTGAAGATGTGGCTTTCAGGATTGCTAATTTTACAACAAACTACGAAGCTCAGGCTTACTTCAAGATTGCAAACTATACTGCTCTGGAAAATGCCGCATTCACAAACGCTAATTACTCCAATCTAAATAATTCATTGTGGAACTTATCAAGAAATCTAATTTTATATCCAAAAGACGCAGCATTCTTAGTCAGGATTGGAGACGTGAACAGGAACATAAGCAATGACACTTTTGCAGTAATCGGATCTGCTGCTGTCTATGGAAGTTTGAATGCAACAACTTTTAATTCATCATTTATTTTGCAGAATGGAAACCAGGTGCAGACAATAAATG
>Ga0209514_10002518_pt1 | contig 28183 bp, 31 predicted proteins | sample Subgrocontami58m_FD_187452 | JGI IMG/M metagenome (GOLD analysis project Ga0209514, IMG submission 187452) | Subsurface groundwater microbial communities from S. Glens Falls, New York, USA - GMW37 contaminated, 5.8 m (SPAdes) (version 3) | ecosystem: Environmental > Aquatic > Deep subsurface >...
CCGCGCGAAAGAGATGGGTTTCTCGGACTCGCGCCTCGGCGAGATCTTCAAGACCGGCGAGATGGACATGCGCGCCGAACGCAAAAAACTCGGCGTCATCCCGGCGTACAAGCTCGTCGACACCTGTGCGGCCGAGTTCGAGGCGTACACGCCTTATTATTATTCGACGTACGAGGCTGAGGACGAAGTCCAGACGACTTCCGCGCCCAAGATCATGATCTTGGGCGGCGGGCCCAACCGCATCGGGCAGGGGATCGAGTTCGATTATTGCTGCTGCCACGCGGCGTTTGCGCTCAAGGAGATCAATTTCGAGTCGATCATGGTGAATTGCAACCCCGAAACTGTTTCCACTGATTATGACACGTCCGACCGTCTTTATTTCGAACCCGTCACGCTCGAGGATGTCCTCAATATCGTGGACAAGGAAAAGCCCGTCGGCGTCATCGTGCAGTTCGGCGGGCAGACGCCGCTCAATCTTGCGCTGGCGCTCAAAAAAGCCGGCGTTCCCATCATCGGCACGAGCCCGGAGGCCATCGATCGCGCCGAAGACCGAAAAAAATTCGTCCAAGTGCTCACGAAATTGGATCTCAAGCAGCCGTCAAACGGCACGGCTGTCAATTTCATCGACGCCAAACGCGAAGCCACCCGCATCGGTTATCCCGTGCTCGTGCGCCCGTCCTACGTCCTCGGCGGCCGCGCGATGGAGATCATTTACGACGAACCGTCGCTCAAAACATACATGCAGAACGCCCAGGACGTGACCTTCGACCGTCCTATTCTTGTCGACCAGTTCCTGGAGGGCGCCAAGGAGATCGACGTCGACATGATCGCCGACGGCGAAACGTTCGTCGTGGCCGGCATCATGGAGCATATCGAGCAGGCCGGGATCCACTCGGGCGACAGCGCGTGCTCGCTCCCGCCTTATTCGTTGTCCGCGGCTGTCATCGCCGAGATCCGCCGCCAGACTGCCGCGCTCGCCAAAGAACTCGGGGTCGTCGGCCTCATGAACGTGCAGTTCGCGGTGAAGGAAGGCGTCGTCTACGTGCTCGAAGTGAACCCGCGCGCGTCGCGCACCGTTCCGTTCGTCTCGAAAGCCATCGGGGTGCCGCTGGCAAAGCTCGCCGCGAAGGTCATGGCCGGTAAAAAACTCAAAGATCTTGGTTTCACGAAGGAGATCACGCCCAATTACATGTCGGTCAAAGAAGTCGTGCTGCCGTTCGTGCGTTTCCGCGGCGTGGACATCCTGCTCGGGCCCGAGATGAAGTCCACGGGTGAGGTGATGGGCATCGACGAGGAATTCGGCCGTGCGTTCGCCAAAGCGCAGATTGCGGCGGGTTCGACGCTTCCGGTGAAAGGGAAGGTGTTCCTGAGCGTGAAGGACCGTGACAAGAAAGCCGTCATTGACATCGCGCGTGACCTTGCGGGCATGGGATTCGAACTCTTCGCGACGGCCGGCACAGCCGCTGTTCTCTCGGACGCCAGGATCGGCGTCAAGCCGCTTAGAAAATTGCAGGAAGGCCATCCCAACGCCGCTGACATGGTCCATGCCAACGAGCTCGCGCTCGTCATCAACACGCCGAGCGGCGGGAAGCCCCGTCAGGACGAGATCGTCATCCGTTCGCTGGCGGTCTCCCGCGGGATCCCGTGTGTCACGACGATCGAGGGCGCGGCGGCCTCCGTCCGGGGGATCCGCGCCATGAAGTCGGGTGTGCTCGACGCCTGCTCGCTGCAGGCCTGGCACCTCAAGTTGGCGGGCCGCCCCGCTCACGCGGCCGCCCCGCTCGGCGTTTAAAAAGGACGAGATAAAATATGTACCAAGAAAACTGTCTCATCGTCAACCAACGCAAGGTCGCGCCCGGCCATTATGCGCTCACGCTGCGCTCACCGCGCATCGCCGCGGCTGCGCGTCCCGGACAATTCGTGCAGCTGGTCTGCTCGGATTCAAGCGACCCGCTCCTGCCGCGTCCTTTCAGCTTCCTCACGGCCGGCAAACGTGATTTTTCGATCATTTATCACGTCGTGGGCAAGGGGACGCAGTTTTTGGCGCAATCCCGCCGCGGGGAGTCCCTCTCCGTGGTCGGTCCGCTCGGGCACGGTTTTCATAGCGACCTTCGCCGTCATGCGGACCACGTCGTGAACACGGCCATCCTGGTCGGCGGCGGCGTCGGCATTCCACCGCTTTATCATGCGGCGCAGCAGCTTTGTTCGCCGGGGCAGCCGCTCAAAAAACAGAACGTCCATGTCCTTCTGGGTGCGCGCACCAAAGATTTCCTGTTGTGCGAAAAAGAATTCAAAAAATTGGGTGTGGCGCTCCGCGTTGCGACAGACGACGGGTCGCGCGGCCGCAAGGGCCTCGTGACGTCGCTCCTGGAAGACGTTCTCAAGAAAACCAATCCCGTCCGCACGCGCGTCATGACGTGCGGGCCGACGCCGATGTTGAAAGCCGTGTCGGTCCTCTCGAAGGCGTACCGCACGGCCTGTGAGGTCTCCGTCGAAGTGCCGATGGCGTGCGGTTTCGGTGCATGCATGGGCTGCGCCATCAAAGTGAAGGCAGGCCCATCGGAAGAGACGCCGGGCCCCGACTACCGTTTCGCGATCGCTTGCCAGGAAGGACCCGTTTTCAAGGGCGAGGACGTCGTATGGGACTGAACCTCGAAACAAAGATCGGCAAACTGACGCTCAAGAATCCGGTCCTTGTGGCGTCGGGCACATTCGGCCAGGCGAAGGAATTCGAACCGTTCATGGACCTGAAGCAGCTCGGCGGGATCGTGACGAAAACGATCACGGTGAAACCCCGCCTCGGCAACCCGCCCCCGCGCATCGTCGAGACGCCTTCGGGCATGCTCAATGCCATCGGCCTGCAGAATCCGGGCGTGGACCATTTCATCTCTGACAAATTACCGTACATGCGCTCGCTCAAGATCCCGATCATCGTCAGCGCCATGGGTTACAGTGTGGAGGAGCTCGTGCAGGTCGTTACGACACTTGAACGTGCCGGCGGGATCGACGGCTACGAGCTCAACCTTTCCTGCCCCAACGTCTCTTACGGGGCGAGGTCAAAGGACAGGTCATCCGCCACTAAGGCGTCGGCGTCCGCCACAGAGCACGGCGGATCCGTCGGACGGACCCGCCGAAGTTTTGGTGGCGGGGATTCGTCCGCTGGCGCGGCGAAGATGTTCGCGCATGACGACAAGCTCATCGAACAGGCCGTCGGCGCGGTGCGCAAAGTCACCAAGCTCACACTGCTCGCAAAACTCGGCCCGGACGTGTCAGATATCGGCCGCATGGCCAAAGCCGCCGAGAACGCCGGCGCGGACGGCGTGTCGCTCATCAATACGTTCATGGCGATGGTGATCGACGTGAAACGCCGTACCCCCGTGCTCGCCAACAAGACCGGCGGTCTCTCGGGCCCCTGTGTGCGGCCCATTGCCGTGCGCATGACGTGGGAAGCGGCCAAAAAAATAAAGATCCCGGTCATCGGCATCGGCGGCATCTGCACGGCCAATGACGCACTCGAATTTTTCATTGCGGGCGCGTCGGCCATCCAGGTCGGCACCGCCAATTTCAGAAACCCGGCCGCGTCGCTGACGGTGTTGGCGGGCATACGCGATTTTATGCAGCGTGAAAAACTTTCCTCGATGGACGCGCTGGTGGGGTCGCTTAAAATATGAACGCCGGCAAACTCATCGTCGCGCTCGACGCGCCGGACCGGACCCAGGCGGAGCGGCTCGTGAAGGCGCTTGCCGGTAGTGTCTCGACATTCAAGATCGGCAAGGAGCTTTTCACCGCCTGCGGGCCCTCGGTCGTCGAGATGGTCCATGCCCACGGCGCGCGCGTCTTTCTCGATCTTAAATTTCATGACATCCCCAACACCGTCGCCTCGGCCTGCGCGGCCGCCGCGAAGCTCGGCGTGTTCATGGTGAACGTTCACGCTTCGGGCGGAAGAAAAATGATGACGGAAGCCGCCGCCGAACTTAAGAAACTTCCCGAAGACAAACGCCCGCTCCTCATCGGAGTGACGGTCCTCACGAGCATGGCGGAATCGGACCTCATCGAGGTCGGTGTGACGCGGAGCCTCGACCAACAGGTCGCGTCTCTGGCCCGCCTGGCGAAGGGATCGGGCTTAGACGGAGTCGTTGCATCTGGCCGGGAACTTGCTATAATACGTCGAGAGGTCCCGGGCGACTTCCTCATCATCACCCCGGGCGTGCGGCCCGCCTGGGCCGCCCAAGGCGACCAGAAACGCGTCGTCACCCCGCGCGAAGCCATTGAGAAAGGCGCGGACTTCATCGTTGTAGGCAGGCCCATCACGCAGCATCCCGACCCAAGGGAAGCCGCCAATAAGATACTGGAAGAGATCCGCTAAAAAAGCATGGCCCGCGCTACCGTCGCGAAAGAGCTCCACTTCGAGATCAAGAACGAAACAGGCACCCTCGGCCAGATCACCGCAACGCTGGCCCTGGCGGGTGTCTATATCATCCATTTGTCCGCCTATTCGGTGAAGAAGACCGGGTATTTTCAGATCATCACGCGCGACAACAAGAAGGCCAAGGCTGCGCTCAAGCGCTTGGCGCCGGACGCCAGTGAGCGCGACGTGTGCGTCGTCGAATTCGAAAATAAAGTAGGGACCCTCGCTCCCGTGTGCCGTCTGCTCGGCTCGAACGGGATCGACGTGCAGTATGTGTACGGCACGAGCGGGGATGGGTTTAAGATCGTGGGTATTTTTTCAACCGACGACAACACCAAGGCCGCGCGGATCATCAACCAAGAATCCGGCGCGCTTGGAGTCTAGTCAAAAAGGAGAAACGTGGACGAATTGAAAAATGAGATCGAACTTTCCGAACAGATCAAGAAACTCGCCGAGCACCTGACATTCATCGAGAAGAAGGTGGACCAGCTTCTCGAAGCGCGTGACCGTCAGCCTTCGCACAATGCCGACCCGCGCCCGTCTTCGTTCCAGCGCCCCGGCGGTTTCCGCCCGAATAATTCCGGTTTCCGTCCGAGCGGTCCCGGTTTCCGCCCCAACACCGGGTTTCGTCCCAACCACGCGGGCGGTCCCAGACCCACGTCCGGAACCTACCGTCCGAACAGCGGCCCCGGCGGTTTTCGTCCGTCGCGTCCTGCCGGCCAGGGCAGCGGTCGTCCGTATGACTCGAACCGCGGTGAAGGACGTCCCTCACAGGGCGGCGACCGCCCGAGCAGCGGTCCCAGCGGTCACAAGCCGTTTCACGCGAAGTATTCTTCCAAGAACCAAAACCGCAACAGCAGGTAGTGCCCGACAAAGACCGATTCCTCTACCTTAAAAAACTCGTTTCCCTCGAAGAAGAGGAGGAAAACGAGCAGATGCGTCTGGAGTTCGTGCAGCTTTCGCCTCAGGAGCGCGAGCTGAGGGGGAAGGCTTTGCTCGGTCTGATTCTCGTCGAGCGGCATTTTTCGCCGGCGGGCCACGCGTTGGCCACTTTTGCACGGCCCGACCGCGGGAGGCTCCCGATCTTTTCGCTCGAAGTCGGCGACCTCGTGAGCCTTTTCACCGAAAAGGGCAAAACGTCCGATTGCCCCACGGGCACGGTCTACGACAAGACAGCCGACACGCTCACCGTCGCGTTCAACTCAGAACTGCCCGAGTGGGTCGAATCCGGCCCGCATTATCAGCTTCACAAGTCGCTCAACCGCGTCACGTACAAACGCATGCTCGAGGCGCTCGACGCGGTGCATGAGACGTCCAATTCCCGCCTGGCTGTTTTCCGCGACATCATGCTCGGCGTGCGCAAACCCCAGTGGAATGAGCTCCGTGACGAAGAGTTCCGCTGGTTCGACGAGGGGTTGAACGCTTCTCAGCGTTCGGCCGTCAAGATGTCGCTCACCTCCCGCGATGTGGCGCTGGTCCACGGTCCTCCCGGCACAGGGAAGACGACCGCGCTCATCGAGATCATCCGTCAGGCCGTCGCGCGCAAAGAATCCGTCTTCGCCGCCGCTCCGTCCAACACCGCCTGCGACAATATCCTCGAACGTCTCATCGAAAAAGGCATGAACGCGATCCGTCTCGGGCATCCGGCGCGTATTTCCGAATCGCTGCGTGAACACACGCTTGATTTCCGCCTGGCCCTCCATCCGGACGCGCTTGCGGTCGAAGAAAGACAGAACGAAATGCACCGACTTTTAAAGCGCGCCGAGCGTTACCGCGATCGGCGAAGCCCCGGCCGCGAAGCCGAGCGCGACCTGCGCAGCGACATCGGGACGCTTCAGTTCGAGATCCGCCGTCTTAAAAAGGGTATTTTCGAGCGCGTGATGCGCGAGGCCGAAGTCATGGTCGGCACGCCGTCGGGGATGCAGGACCGCTCGATCCGCGATAAGGATTTTGACCTGCTCGTCATCGACGAAGCCACGCAGGCGACGGAGCCGATCTCGTGGATCCCCATGGCCCGCGCCGGCCGCGTGGTCATGGCGGGAGATCATTTCCAACTGCCTCCGACCGTGCGCTCGCGCGAGGCCGAGGCCAAGGGGCTCGGCGTGTCTCTCTTCGAGCGCTTTTACGACGCGCTCGGCACAGATTCCAAGACGCTCCTCGAACGGCAGTACCGCATGCACGAGACCATCATGGGTTTTTCATCAAGAACATTTTATGGTGGTCTTCTTATCGCTGATGAATCGGTCAAAGGCCGCACGCTTGCGGACGTGAAAGGCGTCGCCGATATCCCCCAGACGCGCGAACCGTTCCTTTTCATCGACACCGCGGGCAAAGGTTTCGAGGAAAAGCTCGAAGAGGGGAGCGAAAGCCGCTACAACCCCGAAGAAGCCGGCCTCGTCCTCGACGAACTCAAGAAGCTTTTGGACGCCGGCGTGGACCCGAAGGAGATCGCCGTCATCGCCCCCTACAGCGCGCAGGTGCGGGTGCTCGCTTCCCGGACTCCGCATCCCGACGTCGAGATCGATTCGGTCGACGGTTTCCAGGGCCGTGAAAAAGACCTCGTCATCGTCTCGCTCGTACGTTCCAACGTCGAGGGCGACCTCGGCTTTTTGAACGACACGCGCCGCATGAATGTCGCCATGACCCGCGCCCGCCGCAAACTCCTCGTCGTCGGGGACTCCTCCACACTCGCCTCGATCCCGTTCTACCGCGATTTCATGAAGTACGCGGAAGAATGCGGAGGGTATAAGAGTGCGTGGGAGCTTTAGCGTGTTTGGGGATGAGCCCGGTATATTCTTTGTGTAAAAAGATGTACACTGTTTGATAATAGTTTTATCTAGAGTTGACAGGATTCCAACCATTTAGGAGGAACGAGCGATGCCGCCCATTTTCTATCTTCCGTTTGTAGTGGTCATTCTGGCATTTTCGGTCAGGATCGTTCAGCAATATCAGACCTCCATCGTGTTCACGCTGGGGCGGTTCACCCGCACGCTGAACCCCGGCCTCAATTTTATCATTCCGATCATCGAGTGGAACACGACCGTCGACATGAGAGTGTTGACCCGCGATATCCCCAAACAGCAGGTGATCACCAAGGACAACGTGCCGGTGACGATCAACGGCGTCGTCTATTTCAAAGTGCTGGATGCGTCGACGGCGATCATTAAGGTGCAGGATTATAATTATGCCATTGCCCAATTTTCGCAGGCTGCGCTCCGTGATGTCGTGGGCGGGATGACGTTCGACGACCTTTTGGCGGAGCGGCAGATCATCGGGGAAGAGATCGAAAAAATTGTCCGCAAGGAAAGCGCCGCCTGGGGTTTGGAAGTCGTCACCATCAAGATCCAGGACGTGGACGTGCCGGAAGACCTCAAGAAAATGATGTCCCGCCAGGCCTCGGCCGAAAGAGAAAAGAGAGCCACCATCACGAAAGCTGAAGGCGATAAGCTGGCCGCGTTCAATCTGTCTGAGGCTGCCAGGACCATGACGGCGAGCCCCGGCGCTATGCAGTTGAGGACGCTTCAGACGATCGACGGTCTTGGGCCTACGGCGTCGAATACGGTGATCTTGGCGGTCCCGGTCGAGCTCATGGAACTTGTAAAGGCTATGACGCCTTCGTCCCTCAAGGCTAAAACGACGCCCGGAGAGTGATCGATACAGGTATTACGCCAGGGAGAGCCGGATGGACCGCTTTGAAATTTTAAAAAAAGAATACAGGATCATGCTCCTTTCAGGCTTGCCCATGGTCGGCAGTCTGTTTGTTTACTGGATGCTCATCCAGTTCGTCATCCACCCTCCCCAAACGCCCCAAGAGACAGCCGCTCCCCTGAGATACATGCTTTATTTCATTGCCGCAGGAGGCGTAGGGGCCATATTTTTTCTGAGGAGGGTCCTCTTGCAGAAAAAGCCTCAGGACAACCTGGCCGCCCTCATCGGCAAGTTAAAAACATCGGCTATGGTCACTCTTGCTTTTTGTGAGGCCCCGGCTCTCTACGGTGTCGTCCTATATTTTATTGAAGGGTCTCGTAAAGATTTCTATGTGTTGGCGGTCTATTCCCTTTTGTTGTTTGCGGTCTTTTTCCCGAGATTAGATCACTGGCAGGAGTACACCGCCGGAGCGGCAGAGTAGAACCTGATTCATGCCCTCGGTGTCCTGCAGCCCGTATTTATCCTTTTCAACTCTCCCGGAGCCGTTCATTTTTGCCGAACCCGATTGTGACCGGGTCAGCGGCTCGTTTTTCTATGAACCGAAGGATCTTAAAACCCACGGGTATTCTTCGCAGGACCAGACTGCCGTCGAAGCGTTGATGAGCAAGGTCCGGGTGTTCGAAGGCGATAGAAAAATCGGTTGGTTGCTTAAAGACGTGATCGGCATTTGCCAGGAGCAGCCGTTGATCAAAAGTAAGCAAGCGGTCCTTGAGGGCATCTCCGCCGCCGAGCTTTCGAACAGGGTTGAAAAAATTCTTTATAATAATGAGATGAAGTTCAAGAAGGGCGAGTATTGGATCACGGAGCCGCGGGGCAACGGCGGTATTTATATATGGGATGGGGAAGTTTGACGGTTAAAATTATGCCGCTTTCAATATGTGAAAAACACTCTCGCATTTCATCCGTTTTTCGGGCTTTAATTCAAGACGAGTATTCAGCGCAGCCAAAATTTTTACGATCGTCTCTATCGTGAGATTTTCTTCCCCGTCTTCGATCTTAGCGATATAGGGTTGGCTCACTCCGATGGCCTCTCCGAGCTCTTTCTGGCTCATTTTCTTCGATTTTCTGAGGTCATAGATCAATTCTGAAAGATCGAGCTTGACCTGAGCCAACAGAAGCTCTTCCTGAGGAAGAGCCAGCTCCTTTTTGACGTCTTTCCATTTATGCATAACGTGCCCACCTGTCTTTTTTGCGGATCGCCGCTTCGATCTCGCACGTCGGAGTCTCTCGTGTTTTCTTCCGGAATGCGTGAATGAGAACGATACGGCTTTTATCGAAGAAGAACAACACCCGGTGCGGTCCCGGTCTGATTTCATGGATTCCGTCGCGGAGGTGTTTGGAGACCGGCTCTTTCAGCCGGTGGCCAAGCTCTTCCTGGCGGTCTATATATCTCGAAATCTGAGCTTTCTCCGCAATACTGGAAAGTTCGCGGATATACTTTCTCACGTCTTCTGAGAGGATGATTTCTGTGATCAAGTATATAACCTAAAAGTTATATTGTCAATGTTTAAGGGGGCATGCTCCTACTCTACAAGACGACGGAGGGGGCGTTTTTCGTTCAGATTATTTTATGAGAAAAAGAGATAAAGCCTCTCCTCGGTCCGATCTCTTTTTGATTGTTTGTGGCTAACTCCGGCACTATAATAACTTTCCTATGACAGAAAAAGACGTCCTCAAGATCTTTAAGGAAGAGAAAGCGCTCTTGAACGGGCATTTCCTTCTTTCGAGCGGTCTGCATAGTCCCAATTACATGCAGTGCGCGCTCCTGTTCCAGAAGCCTTGGGTGGCTGAGAAGCTTTGCGTCGAGCTTAAAAAGAAATTGGCCGGTGTGCCTATCGATGTTGTCGTGGGTCCTGCGCTCGGGGGCATGATCGTCGCCCATGAGATGGCGCGCGCGCTCAAAGTCCGCTCCATTTTTGCCGAACGCGTCGACGGGAAGTTTGATTTCCGGCGCGGGTTCAAACTCAAGCGCGGAGAGCGCGTGCTCGTGACCGAAGATGTCGTCACAACGGGCAAGTCGAGTTATGAAGTGATCGAGCTCATCAAACAGTCGGGCGCCAAGCTTGCGGCCGTCGCTTCCATCGTCGACCGCTCGGGCGGCGCGGCCATCTTCCAGGAAGACCTTTATGCGCTTCTTAAGATCGACATCAAGACCTATCGTCCCGAAGCCTGCCCGCTCTGCCGTGAGCGCAAAATGCCGCTCACGAAACCCGGCAGCCGGGGGCTCAAGCAGACCGTCTGACGTTATAAGTAAAACCGGAGCGTCCATGAAGACCCTCGTTCTTGCTGTCCTGATCTTTCTTTCCGCCGTTCCCGCGTTTGCCGCCGACAACAACACAAACCCGAATTACGACCAGGCGCGCGAAGATTATCGCATTTACCTTCAGGAATTGAAGAAGCTCGGGGCGCAGTACCGCGAGCTGACCGGTGAAATGAAAAAAGTCATCGCTGAAGAAGGTCTGCCCACATGGTCTGAGGCCGACGACTCGATCGCGGTCGTCAAGCCGGACTTTCCGGTGTCTCCGGCCGCTTCCGGCGCCGAGATCAAGGAATCCGATAAAGAGGTTGCCGTGAAACTCGATGTGCCGGGCCTCGACCGCAAGACGCTTAAAGTCAGCATCGAAGACAAAAAGACGCTCCATATCCGCGGCAAGCGCAAGGACAACGGCGAATTTATCGAGCGGTTCGTCGCGCTGCCCGTCGCGGCCGAGGGTGCGGAAGGCAAATATGAAGACGGTGTCCTCACGGTGAAGGCCAAGAAATCCGAGGAAACCAAGAAAGAGGTCGTTGTTCCCGTCAGTTGAAAAAGCGCCGTTGACAGTGCCTAGCACCCTTGTTACAATGACCGCGAGTTTATGACTGGAAATAAGGACGCTGTTTCATCGCAACTTAAGCAATTAGGCTCACTTACAACCATCCCCATAATACTCCTTGCGGGTCCGGCCGTCGGCTATTTCATGGGCGGTTGGCTCGACCTGAAATTTCGAGTTTATCCGTGGTTCACGATAATTTTAATAATCCTGGGGTTCATCGCCTCAGGTCGAGAAGTTTTCCGTCTTTTGCAGGAAATCTCGAAAGACGAGGCGTCCAAAAAGGATTTATAAATGCCGTCCAGATTTTTTAAGAACGTTTCCATCACGGCCTCAGCGCTCGTCGCGCTGACGGCCGTCGTGTTTTTAGCCGCGGGCCGCGCGTCCGGCGCCGTCGGGACGCTCGTGGGCGCGTTCTGGATCTTTCTGAACTCATTTTTTCTTTTCCAGCTTCTTGAGATGGGGATGAATTCCCGGCACCGTCCGAAAGACCGTATCCTGCTTCTGACCGTCCTCAAATTCCCCGTGCTCTACGTCGTCGGATATTTTATCCTGAAATCCCGCTTTTTCCCCATTTCCGGGATCTTGGCGGGGCTCACGGCGTTCATGGCGGCGTTCGTTTTCCAATGGGTCCGCATGAATATGGCGGGCGCCATGGAAAGACAGGCGTCATGAACTTTTTTGTCTCGGTCGCGCACGCTTCTGAAGAAGCCGCGCATGAGGGCGCCGGCGCCGTTCATGCCGCGCACAAAGAAGGGGTGCAGCATCTGGCCAATTTCGTGACGCTTATTGCCGATGCCCTCGGCGGCCCCGTCGGAGAATTTTTGCGCACGACTGAAAATCTTATTTTCACCGTCCTCACGATCGGCGTGCTCTGCTTGATTTTTTATCTCGGCTCGCGGCGCATCACGCTCGTGCCCGGCCGCCTTCAGGCGGCGTGTGAAGGCGTCGTCGAAGGGCTCAATGGTTTTGTCTGCGGCATCCTCGGGCCCGAGGGCAGGACGTACACGCCGTTTCTCGGCACGATGTTCCTTTATATATGGGCGATGAATCTGATCGGCCTGGTCCCGCTCATGAAGTCCAACACCGCCAATTCCATCACGCTTCCCGGCCCCGTGCCGCTGCCGGTTCCCACGACGACGGTGGCGCTTGCGCTCATCGTGTTCGTCGTTGTCCAGGCGATCGGCATCCGGAAGCAGGGGATCACCGGGTATCTCGACCACATGGCCGGCTCGCCGCGAGACGCGTTCGGCTGGGTCATGGCGCCGCTCATGTTCCCGATCCACCTGATCGGTGAACTCGCCAAGCCTTTCAGCCTCACGTTCCGTCTTTTCTGCAACATCATGGGCGGCCACATCCTCGTCGCTGTTTTCGTCGGGATGGCGGTGGGGGCTGCGTTCATTCCGTTTCAAGCCCCTTTTCTTTTGTTCGAGATTGCGACGAGCACGATACAGGCTTTCGTGTTCACGCTTTTGAGCACGGTCTACATCGCGATGATGTTGCCGCATGACCCCAAGCACGAGGAGCACGGCTCCGAGGGCAGTAGGCATGCACAAGTAAATCACGGGTAGCGGCGACCCGTCATGCGACGGGTCTGGCACGTCGAATGACGTGCCGCATTAAAAACGTAATCCATAACAGGAGGTTCACCTGATCATGACTTATCAGACAGCACTCGCTATTTTTCTTCCCGTCGCTCTTGCGTTCGCGGCGTTCGGTTCCGCCCTCGGTCTCGGCAAAGCCGTTTCCAGCGCCATGGAAGCCACGGCTCGTCAGCCTGAAGCATCGGGCAAGATCCTCGTCAACATGATGGCCGGTTGCGCCCTCATCGAAGCGCTTACGCTGTACGTGCTGATCGTCGTTTTCGTTCTCTCGGGAAAGATCTCGTAAGAACATCGGGCCACGGTCCACGGTCCACGAAAGGTGTTTTTAAATGGAAAATAACCGTATTTTAAGCGAGATCATCGTCCAGATCCTGGGCTTCGGCGTGGTGTTCCTGGTGCTGAAGAACGTGGCTTGGTCGAAGCTGCTCGGCTCGATCGACGCTCGCCGCAAGGCGATCGAGGATTCGTTCGCCGATATCGAGAGGCGCAAGGCTGCGGCCGACGTGCTCGAGCGTGATTACCGGACGCGGCTTGAGCGTATTGAACAGGAAGCGCGCGAGAAGATCCAGGAAGCCGCCAACCAGGGCGCACTTTTGGCTAAGGACCTTCAGGACAAAGCCCGCGCCGATGCGCAGAAACTGATCGACCGCGCACAGGAAGAGATCCGCCAGGACATCGCCAAGGCGAGGCTTTCCATGCGCGATGACATGGTGGCGCTCTCGGGCCTTCTCACGGAGAAGATCCTGATGGAGAAGCTCGCGGACGGCGAGCACCGGAAGCTCGTCGACCAGTTCATCCGCGAGATCGAAAAGATCTAAATGCAGAATCTCCAGGCCGCCGAACGTTACGCCCGCGCGCTGTTGGAGATCGCGCTCGAGTCCGGAGAGGACGCGGAGATCGAAGAGGGTTTCGTGGCGTTTTCGGCAGCGCTCAAGGCGTCGCCGGAGCTCGAAAAGTTCCTCGCGAACCCGCGCCTTTTGAAGGAGGACCGCAGGCGCATCATCGCGAAGATCTTCCAGGGCAAAAAGGGCGGCGAGACGCTCACGTCGTTCATGGACGTTCTTTTCGAACACGGCCGTTTCGGGATCCTGCACGACACAGCGGACCTGTACAAGCGCATTTCCGACGAGGCGCAGGGAAAGGCGACGGTTACGATCCAAAGCGCTTCTCCAATTTCGGCTGAAGACGAACACCGCATCATTTCAAGGATCGAAAAGATAGGCAGTTTCAAAGCCGAGGTGATCAAAAAGATCGATCGGTCGCTCATCGGCGGTGTGATCGTCAGCTTCAACAATAGGGTTTTGGACGGTTCGGTGAAAAACCGTTTGGCGATCATCAAAAAAATACTCACGCAAAAAAGAACGGCTTAGGAGAAGGCATGGCCATTAAATCCGACGAAATCACGAGTATTCTGAAAGAAGAGATCAAGCGTACGAAGACCGACGTCCAGATGGAGTCGACCGGTATCATCCTCTCGCTCGGCGACGGCATCGCGCGCGTACACGGCCTCGACGACTGCATGGCCGGTGAACTGCTCGAATTCTCCGCCGGAGGCGGACCCGCCTCTGGCGGGCCAGGTACCACTGAGTTCGGTATCGCGCTCAACCTCGAAGAATCCAACGTCGGCGTCGTGCTCTGCGGCGAAGGCCAGGGCATCAAGGAGGGGGACCTCGTCAAACGGACCAAGCGCATCGCGTCGGTCCCGGTCGGCAAGGGCCTCCTCGGCCGCGTCGTCGACGCCCTCGGGCGTCCGCTCGACGGCAAGGGCCCGATCGTCTATTCCGAAACGCGCCCCATCGAGTTCAAGGCGCCCGGCGTGCTCGTGCGTCAATCCGTCAAAGAGCCTCTGCAGACGGGCATCAAGGCCATCGACGGCATGATCCCCATCGGGCGCGGCCAGCGTGAGCTTATCATCGGCGACCGCCAGACCGGCAAAACTGCCGTCGCGATCGACACGATCATCAACCAGAAGGGCCAGGACGTCCATTGTATTTACGTCGCGACCGGACAGAAGTCCTCCAACATCCTCACGGTTTATAACACACTTGAGAAACACGGTGCGATGGCATTCACAACGATCGTGTCGGCTCCGGCCGACGCCGCCGCGACGATGCAGTTCCTGTCGCCCTACACCGGCGCCGCGATCGGCGAGTACTATCTTTACAACGGCATGCATGCGCTTGTCATTTTTGACGATCTGACGAAGCAGGCCGCCGCATACCGCGAGCTGTCGCTGCTCCTCCGGCGTCCGCCCGGGCGTGAGGCGTTTCCCGGCGACGTGTTCTATGTCCACTCGCGTCTTCTCGAACGCGCGGCCAAAATGCGCGACGATCTGGGCGGCGGCAGCCTCACAGCACTCCCCATCATCGAGACGCAGGCGGGCGACGTGTCGGGCTACGTTCCCACGAACGTCATTTCCATCACCGACGGCCAGATCTACCTGGAATCGGACCTCTTTTTCCAGGGCGTGCGGCCGGCCGTGAACGTCGGTCTCTCCGTGTCGCGCGTCGGCGGCAACGCCCAGACGAAGGCGATGAAAAAAGTCGCCGGCAAACTGCGTCTGGACCTCGCCCAGTACCGTGAACTCGCCGCGTTCATGCAGTTCGGCTCCGACATGGACAAATCCACGCGCGATCAGTTGAACCGCGGCGCGCGTCTGGTCGAGATCCTGAAACAAGGTCAGTACACGCCGATGACCCTGGCGCAGCAGGTGAGCATCATTTATGTGGCCACGAAGGGCCATATCGACGATGTGCCGCTGCCGAAGATCCAGCAATTTGAAAAGGGTCTCCATGCATTCATCGCGGAAAAGTATCCTGATGTCATCAACGATATCGAAAAGGGCAAAGAGCTCACCGATTCCGTCGCGCAGCGCCTCGATAAGGCGTCGGCCGAGTTCAAGGCTTCTTTCCTGAAGGGCTGACGAAAAGCAATGGCTTCTTTAAGACAAATTCGTCAGAGAATGAAGTCGATCAAGAATATCCATGAGATCACCAAAGCCATGGGTATGATCGCGGCGTTCCGGTTCAAGAAGGCGGAATTGCGTTTTTCGCGTTCGCGGACGTATTTCCGCGAAATGGAAAAGCTCGTAGCCAATCTCGCGGCGTCGGCGTCCGAACGGAAGGATCCTCTCTTCGGCGGCCGCGACGTGAAGAAGAAGGCGCTGGTCGTCATGACCGGCGACAAGGGCCTCTGCGGCGCTTACAACACGAACCTCGTTCGCGGCGCGATGCATTGGCAGAAAGACAACGCCGCTTTCGAGACGACGCTGGTGCCGATCGGTAAGATCGGCTCGGAGGTCTTCCGCAAGCGCCACACCAAGACGCTTGCCGTATACCCCGAGCGTTCGGCCGTTGATTTTCCATTCGCGAAGAAGATCGCCGATGAGCTGAAGGAAGCTTACCTCGCCGGAAAGACGGACTCGGTGGAGCTTCTTTACACGTCGTTCAAAGTCGGCGCTTCCGGCGTGTCGGCGGTGGTCCCGTATCTGGGCCTTTCGTATCTGGCCGCCGGCAAGAGCGACAAAGACACGGCGGTCGACTACATCTACGAACCGGATTTTGAAGGCGTTTTCCGTCCGCTGTTAGGGGCGTATCTCGAAGGCAAGCTCTATAGGGCGCTCCTCGAATCGCTGACAAGCGAATACGCGGCGCGCATCGCCGCCATGAAACAGGCGACGGATAACAGCGAAGAGATCCTCGAGGCGCTCAAACTTTTACGCAACAAGACACGCCAAGCCACGATCACGCGCGAGTTGTCCGAGATCGTCGGCGGCGCGGCCGTGCAGATTTAAAAATGCAGACGGCCAAAGCGGGCATTTATAAAATTAAATAAGGAGAAGGATACTTTTATGCCGAAGAATTTAGAGACGAAAGAAACCCCGAAGGCGGGTGCTGTGGGCAGCGTGGGCAAGGGTGCGGTCGGCCACGTGATCCAGGTCATCGGCCCCACGGTCGATCTGCGTTTCGAAGCGGTGGGCCTTCCAAACCATCTTGACGCCATCATCATCAAGGTGGGCAAGGACGATGTGGTCGTCGAAGTCGCCCAACACATCGGCAATAATTCCGTGCGATGCATCGCGCTTGCCTCGACGGACGGTATCGTCCGAGGCATGGAAGCCGTCAACACCGGGGCGGCGATCACCGTTCCCGTCGGCCGCGAGACGCTTGGCCGCATGTTCAACGTGCTCGGTCAGCCCATCGACGAAAAGCCCGCCCCTGCCGCGAAGAAATTTTACTCGATCCACCGTTCGGCGCCCACGCTTGAAGAGCGCGAATCCTCGACGCAGCTTTTCGAGACGGGTATCAAGGCGGTCGATCTGCTGGCGCCCTATCCCAAGGGAGGCAAAGTCGGCCTTTTTGGCGGCGCCGGCGTCGGTAAGACGGTCATTATTCAGGAACTCATCCGCAATATCGCGGCGCAGCATGGCGGGTTTTCGGTGTTTGCCGGTGTCGGTGAGCGCACGCGCGAGGGCAACGACCTTTACCATGAAATGAAAGAGTCCGGGGTGCTCGACAAGACGTGTCTGGTGTTCGGCCAGATGAACGAGCCGCCCGGGACGCGTCTCCGCGTGGGTCTTACGGCGCTCACGATGGCCGAGTATTTCCGCGACGAAGAAAAGCAGGACGTGCTCCTCTTCGTGGACAACGTGTTCCGCTTCGTGCAGGCGGGTTCGGAAGTGTCGGCGCTCCTCGGCCGCATGCCTTCGGCCGTCGGGTACCAGCCCAATCTCGCCACCGAAATGGGCGAGCTTCAGGAACGCATCGCTTCGACGAAAAAGGGTTCGATCACGTCGGTGCAGGCCATTTACGTGCCGGCCGACGATCTGACCGATCCGGCTCCGGCGACGACGTTCACGCATTTGGATGCAACGACCGTGCTTTCGCGCCAGATCGCGGAGCTCGGCATCTATCCCGCCATCGACCCGCTTGACTCGACGTCGCGCATCCTCGACCCCCTCATCGTGGGTGAGGAGCACTACGGCGTCGCCCGCGCTGTCCAGAAGATCCTCCAGCGCTACAAGGATCTCCAGGACATCATCGCGATCCTGGGTATGGACGAGCTCTCCGACGAGGACAAACTGACCGTCGGCCGCGCCCGCAAGATCCAGCGTTTCCTGTCGCAGCCCTTCTTTGTCGCCGAAGCGTTCACCGGCGCCAAGGGCAAGTACGTCACGATCGCGGAAACGATCGCCGGCTTCAAGAAGATCGCCGACGGTTTGATGGACGAGTATCCCGAACAGGCGTTCTACATGGTCGGCAACATCGACGAGGTCGTCGAAAAAGCCGCTAAGCTCGCCGCCGTGAAATAAATGGCCTCCGATTCAGCTTTCAAACTGAAAGTCGCGACGCCCGATGAGGTGTTTTACGAGGGAGACGTGGTCTCCATCGTGGCCCCCGCCGCGCTCGGTTTCGTGGGGATCCTCAAGAACCACGCGCCGTATGTCACGACCGTCCAGAGCGGGGACATGACCGTCCGTGAGGACGGCGGCCAGACGAAGCAGTTCCACGTCGAAGGCGGTTTTTTGGAGGTCCAGAAGAACCGCGTCCTTGTCCTGACCGACAAGGTCAGCCCCGTTGCCGTTGCTTGAAAAGGCGGGTCATTTCAGTTATAGTTAGGGCTCCAATTTTATAAGTTTTGCCCCCGTCATCCGACGGGGCCGATTTCGCGCGAAGGCGCTCATCGGGGTCGTAGCCCGCCATCAGAACTTCAGCGGACTCGACTAATACAAGTACTGCGGTCGTAGCTTAGCTGGCTTAAAGCGGCACGTCATCCGACGTGCCTGACCCGTCGAATGACGGGTCGCCGCTGGATGGCATATGACGTATGTATATTTATTAAAGCTGTCGAACGGCAATATTTATAAGGGTTCGACGGAAAATTTAAAGCGTCGGCTTAAAGAGCATGAAGATGGGCAGGTGTGTTCCACGAAAGCACACAGACCCCTCAAATGCATAGGATTTGAGGGCTATTTGGTCAGAAGTGACGCTCTGAGAAGAGAAAAGTTTTTAAAGACGACGGAAGGTGGCAGGCTCCTTAAGCAGCAATATAAGGACGTATTGCAAGGCGAGGTAGAGCCTGTCATCATAGACGAATAGTTTTGCGGTCGTAGCCCGCCATCAGAACTTCGGCGGACTCGACTAATACAAGTACTGCGGTCGTAGCTTAGCTGGCTTAAAGCGCCGCCCTGTCACGGCGGAGATCGAGGGTTCGAATCCCTTCGACCGCGCCATTAAGAAGGAAGGAGGTCCCTGGTAGTCGTCCCAGGGACCTTTTTTTTCACCATGTCCAAGCGCATTCTTATTTTGCTGGCAGCCGTCATCCTCACCGTCGTATGGGCGACGGACGCGTTGATCGCATCGGCCACCTCGCCGACGGTCACGAAACGGCTCCGCGAGGCGCTGGATGCGAACCCGGGGATGCGCGTCACGTTTTTCAAGGCATCCGTTCATCCTATTTTTATGAGGCTCGACCTGGAACACGTCGACGTGTTCGACCCGGATCGGTCCGGGGCGCGCGTGCTTTACGCTTCGCGCGTCCATGCGAAACCTGATATCGGTTCGTGGTTCTCGGGACGGCGGGATTTTTCGGAGCTCGTGCTGGAAGGCGCTTCAGTCAATATCGTTAAAGACCGGCAGGGGACGTTCAACGTCGAGCGTATCGCGCATCCCGAAAAATCAAGCGGCGGCTGGAAGCACCAGGACTGGATGTTTAATTTGTACGAGCGGCTTAAGCGTTCCGCGCGCGGCGCGGCGGTTGCCGACCAGAAGGGGTCGCTTTTCAGCATAGGCCAATTGCGCCTGCGGGGCCGGGCGGTGCTTACGGACCATCGCATGAAGCCGATCGTGCTGCGGGACTTCGAAGCGCGGGTCTACGGCCTGCGCTGGACGAAAACCGGGACGGTGGAGTTGGACACGCTCGACGTGCGGGGCACGTTCCAGAGCGCCCGAAAGGGCCGTTTCGACGTCGGCGTGACGCGCGGCGCGGGTGAGCTGCACGCGACGATCGATCTCAAAAATTTCGACCTGACGCCTCTTTTGCCGCTTTACCGCAGCACCTCACCGGTTTTTTTTGACAGGGGGTTCGTCACGCTGCATTCGGATACGCGGCTCGCCGCGGAGAAGATAGATTCGCGCAACCATCTGCGGATAGACGATTACGCCATGCGTCCGGCGGTGTCCTGGAGCCCCGAGAGCAGCACGGTCCTGCGCGCGTTGAATCGCCACCGTGCGTTAGACATCCGTTTCGCGGTCACCGGCCATCCCGACCATCCGTCTTTTGAGGGATTCGTGGATTCTCTGCTCAAGATGCTGGAAAAGGACTTCGACAAGCACACGCTTACGCTCATCCGGGCCCGCGCACAGCAGGAAATGGCAAAAGCCGAAAACAGCCTCAGCCGCTAAGCCCCGCTTGACATTCCCACCGTAAAGAGTAAAATCCACCGCTTATAAGCTGAATCTACCGGATGCCTCCTTAGGAGGCTCGGAGGAATGGGGGACCCAAAATGGCCGGTTGAGCGGCCTCGGGGCGAATATCCGGCGGTGCCGGATCAGGGCAGCAAAGCCCGAGCCCGACAGCTAACCCCGTAAGCCCATTCACCTGGAGCTGACCCAAAGAGCCTGCTCTTTGGGTTTTATTTATGCCTAAAAAACAAAGCCTCATTTCCAAGATCAAACGCAGTCTGGTCGGCGTTCAGCGGAGCCCGCTCGACCGCACGGTCTTCCACAACCTTTCCCTGATCGCGTTCTTCGCCTGGGTGGGCCTCGGCGCCGACGGTCTGTCTTCTTCCTGCTACGGCCCTGAAGAAGCGTTTTTGGCTCTCGGTTCGCACCACGCGCTCAGTCTTTTCCTCGCCCTCGCGACAGCGCTCACCGTGTTCGTCATCAGCAGCAGTTATTCGCAGATCATAGAGCTTTTCCCATCGGGCGGCGGCGGGTATTTGGTCGCGAGCAAACTCCTTTCGCCGACGATGGGCATGGTCTCGGGATGCGCGCTTCTGATCGATTACGTCTTGACGATCGCTATTTCCGTCGCCAGCGGCACCGACGCCATCTTTAGTTTTCTGCCGGGCGGACTTCATGTGTACAAGTTGGAATTTGCCGTCTTCGGCATCCTTTTTCTGACCACGTTGAACCTGCGCGGGGTGAAGGAATCCGTGACGTTCCTCGTGCCGGTGTTCCTCGCGTTCCTGGCGACGCACATCGTTGTGATCGTGTACGCGCTGACGTCGCATGGTTCATCGCTTCCTACGGTGATCGTGTCGTCCGGCGCGGAGCTTGCGCGCACGCGGTCGGACCTCGGTTTTTGGGGGCTTGCGTTTCTTCTCATGCGTGCCTACAGCCTGGGCGCGGGAACGTATACGGGCATCGAGGCCGTGAGCAACGGCTTGCCGATCCTCCGCGAACCCAAGGTCAAAACGGGCAAGACGACGATGCGGTACATGGCGATCTCTTTATCGCTCACGGTGGCGGGACTCATGATCGCGTATCTTCTCTACGGCGTCACCGCTGTTCCCGGCAAGACGCTCAACGCGGTGCTCGTCGAGTCGATGACCGCAGGGTGGGGCGCGCCGGGCCGCGTGTTTTGGCTCGTGACGCTTGTGTCCGAAGCGCTGCTTCTTTTCGTGGCCGCGCAGGCGGGCTTTCTGGACGGTCCGCGCGTGCTCGCCAATATGGCGCTCGACCGCTGGTTTCCCACGAAGTTCGCGTCGCTCAGCGACCGGCTCGTGACCGAAAAGGGCATTTTTCTCATGGGCGGCGCAGCGCTTCTAACGGTCATGTTGAGCAAGGGATCCGTAAAATTTCTCGTCGTCCTCTACAGCATCAACGTGTTCATCACGTTCTGTCTCTCCCAGGCGGGCATGGTGCGCCACTGGATAAACTCCCGCGCGCCGGGCCGGAAGCGGAAGCTGCTCATCAACGGGATCGGATTCACGCTCTGCTTTTTTATACTCGTCTCCGTCACCGTGCTTAAATTTCACGACGGGGGATGGATCACGATCCTGATCACGGGCTCGCTCGTGGTGCTGGCGGTTTACATCAAGAAACACTATCTTCAAACCCTCCGCCACCTGCGCCGCTTGAACGATCTCCTCGAATCGGTGGCTTCTTCAGCCGGCCCGCTGCCGGCGCCGCCGCCCTACGATCCCAAGGCCAAGACGGCGGTGATCCTCGTCAACGGCTACAACGGCCTGGGTCTTCACACCCTTTTCAACGTGATCCGGCTCTTCGGCAACGAATTCCGCAATTTTGTCTTCGTGCAGGTCGGCGTCGTCGATGCGGGTAATTTCAAAGGCGCCGAGGAGGTCGACAACCTCACCGTGCAGATCCAAAAGGATGTCGACCGCTACGTGGAGTTCATGCACCGGCAGGGCCGCTACGCTGAAGGCCTCTCCTATGTCGGCGTCGAGGTGATCGAAGAAATAGAAAAGATCGGCCCCGAGATCCGGCGCCGGCATCCCAACGCTGTTTTTTTCGGCGGTCAGCTCGTATTCCCGAAAGAGTCCGTGTTCAACCGCTGGCTCCACAATTACACGGTCTTCGCCATGCAGCAGCGTTTTTACCAGGATGGCATCCCTTTCGTCATCCTGCCCATCCGTGTCGACGAAAATATCGCCCGTATTTGATTCCCGCCCGCGTCATCAAGGCCGGTTTTTGAGGTTGATTATATCTGGCTATGCAGATATACTTTCCATCATGAAGCTGAAGGACTCCTCAAAATTCTTCAACGCTCTCGCGGACGAAACACGTCTCAGGATCCTCTCGCTTTTAGCCGGGCGAGAGCTGTGCGTTTGCGACATCATGGGCATCCTGAAAGAACCGCAGTCCAAAGTATCGCGTCACTTGGCGACGATGAGACGCGCGGGTCTTGTTGAGGCCGAGCGGAAAGGTCTTTGGATGCATTACCGTCTGTTACGGCCGCGCGAGAGATCGTTTCGCCTGGTGCTCGAAGCGCTTAGCCGTGCAAGCGCTGAATTTCCGGAGCTTGAAAAAGACGCAAAAGAGTACAGGAAGAAGAAACGTTGTCTTCCTTTCTGCACAACAGCCTCATGAAGAAACTGTCATTTCTCGACCAATATCTCACGGCTTGGATCTTTTCCGCGATGGTGCTCGGGGTGGCTGTCGGCCATTATTTTCCGGGGGTGGGCGGCTTTATCAATACTTTCCAGGTCGGGACGACGAATATTCCCATTGCTGTCGGACTGATCCTCATGATGTACCCGCCGCTGGCCAAAGTGAAGTACGAAAAGCTCGGGTGCGTATTCCGCGACCGGAAAGTGCTGATCTTGAGCCTCGTGCAAAACTGGCTCATCGGGCCCGTGCTCATGTTCGGCCTGGCGGTCGCGTTTTTGAGCGACAAGCCGGACTACATGACCGGGCTCATTTTGATCGGCCTCGCCCGTTGCATCGCGATGGTGATCGTATGGAACGGATTGGCCGAAGGAGACTCCGAGTACGCCGCCGGCATCGTCGCGCTCAACAGCATTTTCCAGATCTTCCTGTATGGCGCCTACGCCTGGTTCTTCATCACGTTTCTCCCGGGCGTTTTCGGTCTTAAGGGTCACGTCGTCGCCGTTTCGCCGGGGCAAATTGCCGAAAGCGTTTTTCTTTACCTCGGTGTTCCGTTTACAGCGGGCATTCTGACGCGCGCCCTCCTCATCCGGAAAAAAGGGGAAGTCTGGTACCAGGAAAAATTCATCCCCAGGATCAGCCCGGTCACGCTTTTGTCGCTTCTTTTCACCATCCTTGTGATGTTCAGCCTGAAGGGGGACCAGGTCGTCCGGCTTCCTTTGGATGTCGCCCGCATCGCGGTGCCGCTCTTATTTTATTTCGTGCTTATGTTCGCGGTGAGCCTATTCATGAGCCGGAAGGCGGGAGCCGGTTATCCCAAGTCGGCGACACTATCTTTTACGGCCGCCAGCAACAACTTTGAACTGGCGATCGCGGTCGCGATCTCCGTCTTCGGCGTGAATTCCGGACAGGCGTTTGCGGCGGTGATCGGTCCCCTGATCGAAGTGCCCGTCATGATCGCGCTCGTAGGCCTGTCTTTGCGGGCCAGGAAGCGCTTTTTTTAAGTCCGCCTGCCCGGTTGACCCCCGGTGACGGAGGGGTATAATGAATTCCAGCACCGATGGAGGCCCCCATGAACGCCAGGTTGCCCGAAGGAATCCGCTCGTTGAAGCAAGGACACCACGCGTGTCTTTTTTACGACGGGCAGGAGGATCTTTTGGCAGTGCTCGTGCCGTTTTTTCAGGAGGGCCTCAAGCGCGGTGAGCACTGCGTGTATATGAACGATCCGCTCAGTGTCCTCAACCTTAGGAACGCGCTCACCACGGCAGGCACCGAAGTCACTCGCGAGACCGAGCGGGGCGCGCTGGTCCTCATGAGCGAGCGGACGCACCTGGTGAGCGGACGTTTCGAGCCGTCCGCGATGATCCGCATGGTCGAAGGGGCGCTCGCAGACTCGCTTCAAGCGGGGTTCAAGGGACTGTGCGGCACCGGCGACGCCATGTGGGAACTCGGCACCGGTTCCGAGCTCGAGACGTTCCTGGAATACGAAAAGATCTTGGATAGTCTATTTAAAGATCGTCCTTTGGCGGTGCTTTGTCTCTACCGCAAACGCAGCGTCGCACCCGGCTACCTCGGCCATGCGCTCCACATGCATGAAGCGGCTCTATTCGACGGGAACGTGTGTCTTGAGAATCGTTACCATAATCCTTCCGCCAAGCCGGGACGTCTCTACGACGATCCGTACGACGCCGAGGCGCTCCGCGAAATGTGCGACAACCTGAAAAAGGCCTGAACCCGACAGAACGGCCTTGAACGAGGGAGCTGCCACGGAATTCGCAATTCTTTTGTGCATCCTGTTCTTCTCGATCATCCTCCACGAGGTAAGCCACGGTTACGCCGCGTGGCTTCTCGGCGACCCGACGGCGAAGGACGCGGGACGGCTCACGCTCAATCCTCTCAAACACATCGACCCCGTGGGGACGATCCTGCTTCCCGGCATCCTTCTTTTTTTGCATGCAAAGTTCCTGTTCGGATGGGCCCGGCCGGTGCCGTACAACCCGGCGTATTTCCGCCGCAGGCGGCTCGGTACGTTTGCCGTGGCGGTTGCGGGCCCTGCCGTCAACATCGTGCTGGCGACCGCCTGTTCGGCCGCGCTCCGCGTTTATGGAGCAGAAACGGCGTTGTCGCCCTATCTGGTCTACGGAGCGGCCGTGAATCTTCTCCTGGCGCTTTTTAACCTCCTGCCGATCCCGCCGCTCGACGGCTCGAAAGCTCTCGCGATGCTCCTTCCGGCACGCGTCCGGAGCCTGTACCTCTCGATGGGGCGGTGGGGGATCGTCATTTTGCTCGTGCTGACCTACACGGGCCTTGTTCAGCGGGAGCTCCTGCCCGTCTTCGACAAAATTTTTTACCGGTTCACGGGACTGTCCGCATGACGAGGCCGCGCACACACCGGGTTTTGGCGGCGTTCCTTTTTTTTGCGGGGCTCTCCATTTTTTTCATCGCCCCTTCCGTCTCGGCGGCCCCCGAGGGGACGCGACTGGTCGTGTTCATCATCGTGGACGGACTTTCCGAGGAGACGTTTGCCGACAACGCGCACGCTTACGGAGAAGGCGGTTTTCTTTTTCTCATGGAGAACGGCGCGTGGTTTGAGAATGCGCACTACGGCCATGCGGCCACGTTCACGGCGCCCGGGCATGCGACGATCATGACAGGCACCGACCCGCTTCGCCACGGTATCATCGGGAATGCCTGGGCCGACCGGAAAACGGGCGCTGCCGTTTACTGCGTGGACCCGAAGTCGGGTCCGGCACGCCTGCGCGTGCCGACGATCGGCGACGCGCTCATCGACGCCACGCACGGCCGCTCGCGTGTTTTCTCGGTGGGCGGCAAAGACCGCAGCACGATGCTCTCCGCCGGCAAAAAAGGCATCGCCTATTTTTTCGACCGGTCAAGCGGGCGTTTTGTGCGCCGCCCGGCGGGACGCGTGAAGTGGAAATACGACACGAAGCGGAGCGGCCCTTCGGAAGACGCGCTCGTCCTTGATCTTGCGGAAGAACTTGTCCAGGCAGAGCATCTGGGGACGGAGCCGCCGCCCGATGTTCTTGTACTGGCGCTTTCTTCGGTCGATTTGTTGAGCCATCACTACGGGTCGAAGAGCGAGGAAGTGCGTAAACATCTGATCAGCCTTGACGCGCGTCTGGCGGAGTTTCTGGGTTTTTTGAACGCCAAAATCGGTTTGGAAAAAACGTTCATCATCCTTACCGCTGATCACGGGTTCACGGAAGGCCAACCCGTGGGCATGGGCCGGATGTCGGCCGCGCTTGAGAAGCACCTTGCAGAGGTTTTCGGAAAACCGGGACTAGTGCTCGTTTCGATGGAGCCGTGGATCTATCTGAACGGCGCCGCGCTCAAAACGGCAAAACTCGACGTGCTTGCCGTGAAGGCGGAAGCGAAAAAGTTTTTATCGGTCTATCCGGATGTCGCGGCGGTATTCACGCAGGCCGATGCATTTGAGGGGTTGACGCCCCTTGCGAGGGCGGTGCGCCGCTCTTGGGTGCCCTCGGCCGCCGGAGACTTGTACATCGTGCCGGTCGAGGGAACGTTTTTGGTTTCCGGGGACGGCCCGGTCAAAGCCAGCCACGGCACCCTTTATGAAAATGACACGCACGTTCCGGTTATTTTCTTCGGTGCGCCGTTCACCGACGGGCTTTATGACGATGCTATCGAGATCGTGGACATCGTGCCGACGGTGGCGGAGGCGCTCGGTCTGGACATGCCGCCCGTTGACGGCACGCCTCTTACGGAAACATTCAAAAAGGCGGCACGCTCTTCATGAGACGGCGTGCGCTTGCGGTCATGTCGCTCCTTCTGACGGCCTCGGCCGCGTCCGCAAAGATCGCATATGATATTCCTATCGAATGGGCGCGCATCGAGACGCACGGCGATTATGAGGAGGCCTATCAGACGAGTCTGGATCCCGCCAAAAGGGTGTTTGTGCTGATCCGGAGCGTGGACACCGAAGGTGCGGGCGCTTTGGAATGGGCGACTTCGCAGTCCCAGGCCATGAAGCGCCAGGGCGTGAAGACGGGCACTCCGTTCGAAGAACATTTTGGCGGTAGCGATTGGTGGTATATCGACTGGAAAGACCCGCTGTCGGGCGAGGGGGGACGGCGTTATTTTCTTCAAATGGGCGGCCGACTTGCGGAGGTCTCGCTTTTGGCCCGCGAGGACGTGTTCCAAACTACCGATGCGTCGCAGTTCGATGCGTTCATGGCCAGCTTCTCCGGTTAAATTTTAAGAAACGTGTGCGCGTTGATGCAGAGTTTACCGGGTTCGTGGATTGCGGATCGTGTGGTTGGTGCAGATTTCAACAGCGTGGTCTTGAAAGCAGGGTTGGTGTCGGGTATAATAGGGCATCGTGATACGCTTGTTATCGGTTCCATCGATAGCGTTCGTACTCACTCTATTTGTGAACAGCCCCGCCCAGGCCGATTTCGTTGCGGCCCAGAATAGAGTCCAAGACCAGGCAAGCGCATCCGACAAACTTTTAATTACTCCTATTCCCGGGTCCTATGACACATCTTTTCTTCAACGCCAGCGGCTTCGTGCGACGCTCCGCCTTATGGTCAAACCCGCTGTCGGCTCTGTCCTTGAAAACCACATCGGGGCAGCCAGAGCCGCGGTCGACCGCAGCGCCTAACCCCTCCTGGGGTCTATTCGCACTGGCGGTCATCGCCGCTGCGGGTTTTTTCGAAGTCCTGCAGTGGTCGCTCATCCCCAGATCGCTCGACATGGACTATCACATGGCCGTCGCCAACGGGTTCCGCCTGGCGGGGGGCCTCGTGACGCACGCGTTTTGGGAATGCGCTCCCGCAGGGCGCCCGCATCTTTATCCGCCGTTCCTTCACTGCATTCTTCTGGCGCTGCGTTCACTCGGGTTGTCCGCAGTCGATTCGGCGAGGCTTGTCGAAGTGACCGTCCATCCGCTCACGCTGTGGGCGATCTGGGCAACCCTCCGGAAAGTTTCAGGCCCCGCCGCCGCTTTTTTCGCGGTGTTTTTTTGGGCCTCGATGCGATCCACCACTGCGGCAGCGTATAATTTTCCCGCGGAAACGCTCGCCTTCGTTTTCGGGCTGGGAGCGTTCGCGGCGTTTGAGGACCGCAACCGGCCGCTGGCCATACTTTTTTTCGCGCTCGCGTTTTATTCTCACGGCCTATTCTCATGGATCCTGCTGGCTGCATTTGTGATGCACGGCTTTGTCATGCGCCGGCCGCGCGGTGCGGCGCTTATCGCCGCCGCCGCGCTTTTGGCGGCATCGCCGCTTTTGGCGCACCAGTTTTCCCATGCGGGGTCGTTCCATTTTGAGCACGTCGCCGAAAACATGCGCATCGAGCTTGATCTCACCGTGGCTGTGCTTGCTTCAGCCGGCATTTTTCTCGCATGGAAAAGAAAGGTCCGCGCCGCGGCGCCGCTTTGTCTTATGGCCGCCTGCGTGCCGTTTATATTTGTCTACCGCACACGCTTGACCGGCGGACATGGCTTCATAGGCGCTGTTTGGCTCGCGGCGCTGGTGATGGAGTTTTTGTTCCACCGGACCGCATCCGGCAGCCGTGCGGCGGGACGTTTTTTTCTGGCCGGTG
>Ga0209514_10002519_pt1 | contig 28171 bp, 32 predicted proteins | sample Subgrocontami58m_FD_187452 | JGI IMG/M metagenome (GOLD analysis project Ga0209514, IMG submission 187452) | Subsurface groundwater microbial communities from S. Glens Falls, New York, USA - GMW37 contaminated, 5.8 m (SPAdes) (version 3) | ecosystem: Environmental > Aquatic > Deep subsurface >...
GTGTATGGTGAGTATAAAACAGTCCACTGTCCATTCTGTTCACGCTTAGCGACACAAAAGAACGAGCAAGGGATTGAAGTTTGCTACCAACATGTTAAACAAACTGTTGATGAAGTTAAATGTACGTGCGGCAGCTGGCTTGAACCGCGCGGTGGAAAGTTTGGACGATATTTTAATTGCATCAACTGCGGCAATGTCAATTATGAGAAGGCGATGCAGATCAAAGAGATTACAGCGAAGAAGACCGAGAACGTAGAAAAGAGTGTTGAGAAGAAAGAAGTGATTAAGCCGATTACGCCGCGAGTTATTCCGCGCGAGAGGGAAGAAAGGAAAGAGACGATTATTACTTCAAGAGATGTAGATTATTTTGATTAGGGCGAAAAGAGATAAATAACAATTCTAGGCTCTAAATCTTTAAAAATCAAATATTCTGAATGATTCTTTAATGAATACAAAAGGAAGTGTGGGAATTATTATCATTGCGGTAGCACTAGCGTTAGTTGTCCTAGGCTCATTCTTAATCAATCTGGCGGGACGAGACTGCAACAGCAATAAGGACTGCCCGCAAAGCGCGTATTGCGGCAGCGATTATGAATGTCATGAATATCCAAAGAGTATTGTTGTCGAAAAAAATAGTTTTGTGCCGGCGAGTATTATTATTTCTCTGGGATTGGTCTTAACGGCGTTTGTTCACAAAACGGGAAGATTTCCATTTCAGAAAAAATAGTGTCCAACATTTCCTGTAGAGAAGAGTTATATATTAGGGCGTTTTTTAGATGGTTATGAAACAATACGAGGCTAAGGCAGTACAACCTGCTGATCGTCTTTTCGATCAGTAACGATGAATTATTAAAGATTATTTCTACTTTTGCACAAATTCGATTAACTTCTAAACAGAAAAAAATTCTGAATTATGTACTTTTGTTAGAATTTGAAATTGCGGTATCGCGACTGGTAGTTAATTTCTCTTCTCTTCACCATTGTTCTAAAACGAGTGTCTGGAATAATCTTAAACAACTCAAAGAAATTGGTCTTCTTGAATATGGAGATGTTAAAAATAAAGGTATAGCGGTTAAGCTGACAAAAATTGCTCTGTTCATCTCTCCCTTTCTGGAGATGAAAAAATGAAATCATTAGAATGGTCAATCTTACGACCGAAAGAGAACGAAGAAGATGCTCAAAGCGTGCGAACGATCTTGCCAAATCTTTATGATGTCGCTCTTGATGCATTTGGTAAATGGCTGCCAGCCGAAGCAATTGAATCGAGAACGGCTGAAGGTTCTCTTGTTTTAGTTCTCTATCAAGAAGAGAGAATTATTGGATATGCAGTAAATGATCTTCTCTCACTTGCTGGGAGAGAAGTAAATTATTTTGCAAGTGGTTTTTTACGAAGGGAAATGCAAGGAAATGGGCTTTATTCAGAGATGAATCGGTTGCGAGCAGAATTATTACCTGCAAATGTAATGATGACAAGAACGCAGAATCCGCTGGTATATGCTCAGTTCAAAAAGTTATGTGATGAGAAAAAGTATCGGCTTGAACCGCAGGGGAGAATTGTTCAGAAAGAAACTTTGGCTATCGCGCGAGCGTATTCACCGGAAGTTGAAGAATCGATGATTGTGCGGGGGATCTATTGGAATCGCTCGTTGATGGATGATACGCCTATGCCGAGAGGGGAAATGGAGAGAAGAATTTGGTCGAATCTGACTGTGGAGAAGGGAGATGCATTAATTATTATTGGAGATAAAAGATAAAAAAATAAGAAGAAAAATTATTGAGAACCGTTAATTCCTAGTTTTTTGCAGATTTGCTTCTGATTCTCAGTTAACTTCTGGTAATTCTTCTGCACAAACTCTTCAAACTCTCTATCAATATCTTTTGTCACGTACACCACCTCTTTTCAAAAACAAGAACAACGGAAAACATTCCCCCTGTATGAATGTTACTCTCTGTTCTTGACCAAGAAAAAATCTTTCCTTCAAAGATTTTCTCAATTAAAGATTTCTTCTCAATTGAATAAGTGGTTTGAAGATTGAAACAAGTTTATAAACTTTGTTCATTCTGAAAAAGAATGAAAATGAGTTATCATTGTGTAATCGAAATTTAAGAAAAACATTTTGTGTTTTATTTTTAGATTGGAGGCAGAAATGAAGAGATTACTATTTTCAATAGTAATTAACTTTTTGAGAGTTGTCAAAATAGGTATGCCTAATTTTGAGCACGCAAAGTACCACCGTTTAATAAATGATTATAGCACAAATCACTATTTAGTGGCACGGTGGTATTTTCGCGTATGAAAAGCCACTCCCCACTGGTCAACTGTGCGACGAAAGTATATAAATTAGTAATCTCCTTAACAATTTTATGAAAAAAGAATTGATTTCAACTTTAACAAAGACGTTTGAAGATTACGCTCATGTGAAGGAAGGAGTGGAATATTGGTTTGCGAGAGATTTGCAGGGATTATTAGATTATGATAAATGGGAGAATTTTGCAAAAGTAATTGAAAAAGCAAAGATAGCTTGCCAAAATTCCCAACAAAGCGTTAAAGACCATTTTGCCGGCGTCAGGAAAATGGTTCGGCTAGGGTCTGGTTCTGAAAGAAAAATAGAAGATTTTATGCTCACGCGCTATGCTTGTTATCTCATTGCGCAAAATGGAGACCCGAGAAAAGAAGAAATAGCGTTTGCCCAGAGTTATTTTGCGATTCAAACAAGAAAACAGGAATTAATTGAACAACGAATTGCGTTGCAAGAACGATTTGAAGCAAGAAACAAGTTAATTGCTTCAGAAACGGAACTATCTCAGCTAATTTATGAACGAGGAGTTGATGAAGATGGCTTCGCTAGAATAAGAAGCAAAGGAGATGAGGCTTTGTTTGGCGGAATTACCACATTACAAATGAAGGAAAAGTTAAAAGTTCCCAAGAATCGACCGATGGCTGATTTTTTACCAACGGTAACAATCACTGCAAAAAATCTTGCCACGGAGATTACTAATTTTAATGTTAAGAAAGATGATTTACAAGGAGAACCAAAAATTACAGATGAGCATATTAAGAATAATGATGATATACGACAATTGCTCGCGAAAAGTGGAATTAAACCGGAAGAACTACCACCAGAGATAGACATTCAAAAATTGCAACGACGAGTGAAGACGGAAGAAAAAAATCTGATTGGAAGGAAATGACCTCTTTAAAATTCCCAAATCTTCTTCTGCTGTTTCTGTTCTTTCAATAACTTACTCTGTTCTAATAACAGATCAAGCTTAAAACCAAACTTACGTTGAATAAATTCACGAGCATACTGTAACATTAATTCTTTAGAAGAAAATGTAAGAGGGGCTTGTTGTACGCTCTTCTTGGTCGCTTCCCGACAAACCCAAACTCCGAGAGGAACATTATAATCAGGGGTGATGAATCGGAGGGCAAGACAAGAATGCTGGCGTTTGAGTTCTTTTATTTTTTCGAGAACTGATAAACGACAGGCGTAATAACCACCGGCACATTCTTCGGCATATTCTTTGCGCCCGTCATAATTTTCATAATCGGTAGAATAGGCGTAACCATTTTTCGACCACGGATTTATCTCCTGGTTGAGATAGGTTTCAAATAATTCATAACCCCAGACTTCGGGAAAAAAAAGAAGAAGATAATAATTTCCCCATTCTCCACCAAAATAGGCAGCGTATTCTCCGGTGGGAAAGTCTTTTATTTCAGTAATGAGTTGTTTTCCAAGAGTATCGTCAATAGCAGTGATGCTCCAGCGTGTTGGCACTAATTTGCGATTATCTTTTAATCCGAGATTGCCAACGGAGATTAACTTTGTGAGAAAATTCTGTTCAAAGCCTTTGTTGTAGAGATCGAGAATTGCCGGAGCGGCCCTTAAATCTGTGTCACGAACTACTCGTTCTACTCTTTGATCTACTTTTGGATTGGCAGTAATGGTTGCTTTCTTTATTTCACTTCTTGGGCCAAAAGGGATTATTTCTTTTTCTGGTTTTAATGTGAGTTGGGGAGTTTTATTAAGATTAACTTCCAGTTCTACGGCTTGGGAGGCCATTCCTACTTCCTGGACAAGTTCAAGAAAACGACCTCTCAATTGTTTAACGTTAGCAGTAGTTTGAGAGTTGACTAGACCATACCGTAGGGAGGCGATGCTTGGAATAGAGAAGTTTGCTTTACTCCACAGTTTAGGAGAATCGTAATGTGAAGTGTCGCCGGAAAATTGCGGACTAAGGACGCCGATGTTAATATTGGGGTAGCCAAATCTGCCGATAAAAGGGGCAGGCGATGAGCCTTGAAAGTCTGTTTTAAAATTCTTAGGAATAGAAAATGGTGGTGCTTGTTCAATGTCTTTGTATTTAACGCGGTGGATTTGCATGGAAATTATTTTAGTTTGTTTAGACTCTATTTTAGGTGTTTTCGTTTCTCTTTTTCAGGAGTGTTAAGAAAATTCTCTGGAGTAGTTACTGTTTTACCAGTTTCGAGTTCAAGTTTTTCTCTCGCGTTACCAGCAATCGTTCCGCCTTTGACAGCAGCATCTTTATTCTCAATGAAACCACGAGCATCTTTTGTTCTGGCTATTTCAGTTGTCGCTCTTTCACCAAGCATAGAAAAAATTAGCTCCAGATCATCCATGTGATCTCGTAAGTTCTCTTTGTTTAACCCTTTGAATTCTTTGTATTCCCTAGGAGTCATGCCAAAAGTAGCTTTACTTATTTCTCCCGTGAGGATGGCATATTCTTTTTCAGAACCGACATCTCGTTTCTTCCACTCATCGGTTAATTCATCTCGAATGGCAATTCCTCTCACTCTTTTTTCGATCCAATCATCAGAATAGCCTTTTGCTTTATAGAGTTCTTTCATCCTTTGTTGCGCTAGTTCGGGGTTTTCAATCTCTTGAACACGTTCGTAGCCTACTTTTGCCAGCCAAAGCTTAAATGGTTCGGCCTTCTTTGAAGGAATTGATTGAATTATACGAAAGAGAGCTTCGGTATTGGCACAGTCTGTTTCATACTTTTTACCATCGGAAGAAGGTAATTTCAGTTGTCGACAAAATGTCGATAACTCAACGCTACTTGCTTCTAGTTCTCTTTTCTTTAACCTATACCAATAGTCTTTAGAGTCTACACTTTCTGTGAGTCCTGCTACAACATCAATTACTGAAAAATACCATTCGTTGTTATGCCAAAGTTTACGAATGTGTTGACCTTCAAATACGGAGAGTTGGGTAGGGGTTGTTTTCATAGAGATATTAAGAAAGAGGGGAGTTTATAAGTTTCACCCGCACTTGACCAGTGGGGAGTGGGTGTCAAAGAAAACCACCCACCACCGGTGATCGCCTGCGGGCTCAACATCGGTGGCATGCTCGCTTCGCTCGGGGTGGTTTTCTGACGTTGAGCTTTCCAGAGATGAGATTAAAAATTGCTTACGCCACCAGTGGAAACACTGGTGGAAAGCTCAACTTCTATAGTAATATTACTTTGGGCGTGCCAATATTTATTTAAATAGACAAAAACTTCTCCGATTATATGGATTATGAACAATTTAAAATTAAACGATTTGACTGTTGGGATTTATATTTGCATAAAAATCAATTCCCTTATGTGGGAAGATGTTATGCTTCGGCTATTCGTGAAGATGCAGATTTAATAACTGAAATGGAAACGGCTGAAGCAGAAGAATTGTTTTCTATTGTTGTTCCTGAATGGCATAGAACAATTTCAAGATTATTTGGTGAATCACGACCGAATGTTGCAATATTAGGAAACGAATGGCCGCATCTTCATGCTCATTTAATTCCAAGATTCTCTGAAACTAAATCTTTTTACGGAATTGATTTTATAGATCCAAATCCCAAAGGCAATTACTCTCCTTATCCAAAAAGAGAAATTTCTTTAGATGTTTTATTGCAAATAAAAGACGATATTAAACTAGAGATATAAGGCACGCCCCGTGCCATACTGTCGCCTTCGGCGATTTTTTCTTGCAGAAAAAACACATAACAGCGATTATATGAAATCTTTGATTACCTTTTCTTCCAACGTAAAAGTACCTTTACATTTTCACGCAATTGACTTCGTTTAGTCATGAGAAAACAAAACACTGTGAAATCAGAGGAATTTTACCTAACGATGACTAAAGTCATTTTATTTTCAATCTGGAAACAATTTCTCAGCAGTCTTATAGGCAAATCTCTCCTGTACTGTCGGATCTAGTTTTCCAATGAATGCTCGTGTGTAATTGTTCAATGTTAATGCGACTTGAGGATCTAAAGACCAACTCGAACCTACACCACGATCGGTTCCCCATAGCACTTGATCGGGATGGCGCTCGATAAAATTTTTCCAGGTTGCAACATCTTTCTTCAACAACGAGTCATAATCTTTGAAATGGGCAATAAATTCTTCTTTGCTTACTCCTTCTCGCAATAGATTGACATCTCCATAAAGCTCATCTACACCATAGTAGACATTAGGATGGTTCTCAAGAATCTCTGCGACATCATCAAGAGTCCGATCACAGGACCCACAATCAACTAATTGATCACCATGCCAGATGAACGTGATATTAGGATTTTCATCAAGTGCTCTTTCAAATGAAGCTTTCTGACCTTCTCCGAGGTGGAAATAAACTAATAATTTGTGATCAACGATGACAGGATATATTTCTTTAAGTCTTTTAGAATCCGGAGGAAGCGCTGGGGCGCCACCGGGATGGCCGTATAATCCAATCTCACCATATCCTCGAAACAAATTGGGATAGACATCTATCATCTTCTGTAATTGAGCAGTATCGACAGTAGATGAACCATCTGGACTACCATCATTATCAGGTGGCATGATAAATGGAATAAAACGACCAGGATATTTTTCCATCGTCAACTTTACGAAGTTTAGAGATTCTTGAGTGATAGGATCCCATACGGCAAAAAATGCAAGTGCTTTGCTCGTTCCTTCATAATCCATCATACAAACCCACTCCGTGATACTTCGCTTGATGCCGATGTTCTCTCCTGTATAATACTCGTCAGGAAATCCCGGCTCCCCATCGGGTAGACTTTGGACATGAATGTGGGTGTCTATCATTGGTCCTTTATAGTAGGAGTCGGGAAAATTTCGAGAAGGAGGAGGCGGACAGTTGACATCTGCAAACGCCTTTTCAAATACGCGCTTCCAATGTTTTTCTGCAACAGAAAGTTCTTTGATTTCTAGCGTTTCTTCAATTGGTACTTCGATAGAATTATTTTCAGTGGGTTCAATTTTTTGTTCTTCTGTTATTGTCGTTTCTGGTGGTTGAATTTCAGGAAAGTCTGTCACAACACAACCGGAGACTATAATTATAATAAAACTAAGAAGGAATAATAACAAAGACCTTTTTCCCATGTAATGCTTACTCTGTTGAACTTTATTAATGTTAGCCTGATTTGGCCTTAATAATCTTAACAATAACATCAAGCTCCAAAATCTATAAAAAGAGTCAATACATTCTTCTCATAATGCCTGCCGAAAAGATAACTCTCGATCACGCAAAACAAGACAAACTATTCTACTTTGTGGCAAACGTCGTCGTGTTTAGAGAATCTGATAAAAGATGTTTGATTCTGAAACGAGATCCAAGGGAAAAAGTTCATCCAGGAAAATTTGCCGTTCCCGGCGGAAAATTAGAGTGGAACGATCTTGATCTGAAGAATCCTACGAGAATGAATGGAGACGTCTTCGACTTTGAAAATGCCATTGAAGATCTTCTCAAAAGAGAAGCGTTTGAAGAAGCAGGGATAGAAATCGAAGATGGTCTTGCGTATATTAATAGTATGGCCTTTGTCAGACCGGATGGAATTCCAGTTGTTCTGGTAAAACTTGCCGCGAAATATAAATCAGGGCAAATTAAGTTAGAAAAAGGAGCATTCACGGATTTTGCCTGGGTCAATCAGGAAGAAATAGAGAAGTATGATTGTATCAAAGGGATTCCTGAAGAAGTTTTGAAAACGATTAAATTGTTCTCACAATAGTTTTATAAACACCCCCTAATCCAAAACAAACGGTGAAACACTATGGATTTTGCAACAATTATTCAAAAACGCTATGCGACAAAAAAGTTTGATGGAAAAAAAATACCAGAAGAGAAAGTAAATCAACTGTTTGAGATGATTCGCTTTGCCCCTTCGTCATTTAATATTCAACCGTGGAAATTCCTGGTTATTACGGACAACGCAATGAAAGAAAAGCTGCTTCCGGTTTCATGGAACCAGCCGCAGGTCACTAGTTGTTCACATTTGTTAGTCTTTTGTGCGAACACAGATATCGAAGGAAACATCGAAAAACTAGGGGAAGAAATGATTAAAGGCGGAGCAGCAGCAGATGGGATTAGAGGATATCTTGATATGATGCGTAATTTCGCTAAAGGTTTGAACAAAGAACAAAAACTAGCCTGGGCGCAGAAACAAGTTTATATTGCATTAGGCAACGCCTTAAATGGCGCAAAGGCACTTGGTTTTGATTCCTGTCCAATGGAAGGCTTTGATGCAAAAGCCTATGCCGAGATTCTCAAACTACCCGCTCATCTTGTACCAGCAGTTGTCTGCCCGATTGGTTATGGCAGTGATCAGCCGACGCCGAAAATGCGATTCGCTAAAGAAGATGTGTTTTTGAAGATTTAATCTTTTTATCTTTTTATTTTTTTAAAACTAAAACCCAAATGACTTCTCAAACTGCCTCATCTCACCTAATTTCTGGACAAACTTATCTCCCTTATCAGTAATTATAATGTAGGTGTTATTATTATTAGCGGTTTGAGTGACAAATTCTTTCTCCACTAATTCATCTAAATAAATTTTTAACTGAGCATACGATAAATTAGCCTTGTACATCAAATGAGTCGGCTTAATCTTACCACCTTTATTCTGAATGGCAACAAGCATATCTCCTACAATTTCCATCCTATTTCTTTTTCTTTCCATGGCGAAGCACCAACAACAATGAGAGAAGCAACAAACTATAGCCCAAAAGTTGAATGCTTTCTGCGAGAACATAAACGAGTTTATCAAAGTCAAGAAAAATAAACGCGATTTGGCTAAGGGCAATAATACTGAAACTCCAGGCAATTAATTTGCCGGCTTTATCTTTTGTTTTCCTCCAATTAGAATAATAATGCCAGAGTAAAGGTAAAAGCAGCAACAGCGTAGTAAGATGAAAAATAGCGAAAGCATGAGAGGTAAAATAGAGAGAAATAATCATGAAATAAGCCACCAACCAATGGATGTAGCGAGCGTGTCTTTCGCTGTAAACAAGATAGAGTAAGTAGAAACCAACGACAGTAAGAAGACGATAGAGTAATGTTCCGACAAGGAACAGTTGATCAGAGTAATGAACAGTACTATAGGTCAGTGTGAAGAATCCCAGAGGAACAGTTCGGTACATCTGCTCGTAGAGTGTGAAATTTGTCATTATTTTAAATAAAAAGGAGAGAGCTAGAAGCAGTGTTGCGATAGAAAAGAGAAGGTGTTTATTTTCTCTTTTACTAAAGCGATGATAACGAAAGGTTAATCCGGAAATGAGGAGGAGAACAACAACACTAACGATGTCAATAAGAATGTCCTGTCCATAAAACCAATGTGGACTGAAGAGGATATTAAGCATAGCTCTTTTAGCTGAAATTGCTTTAAAAAACTTATGGTAGAACTCTCTAGTTGTTTCTTCTTGAATGAGACTGCAGAAGTGGTTTAAAAGAGGTCGTATTCTCACTAGTATCAACTAGCATGAGGTGGTTTTAATGGGATACAATGTGTTTAGAGAAATAAGACAATATGAGAAGTATTGGGCAACGTTGACAGCAATAGATAAGAACTACGTAGCGTACGTCAGAGAAAAAGAAAGAAGACGCAGGCATTGGAATAGTGGATTGTGTTGCTGCTAAAAGGTTTATTTTTAGTTTATTTTTATGGTCTTATTTCTAACTCATTTTCTAACATTGCTTTTTCAACCAGAACTATTAAAAATAAGCCCCTAAATTAGTCACTAAACGATGATTTCAACAACATTCCTACCAACAACGATCAAAGAAGGACAATCACATTATAGAGACTTCACTCAATTTGATGTTATTTTTGTCACGGGCGATCCTTATTATGATCATCCGCTGAGTGGGGTAGCAATTCTGAGCAGACTGTTAGATCAAAAATGTTTCAAAGTGGGGATTATTCCACAGCCAGAAACAGAGGTGGAATTTCAGGCCTGCGGAAGGCCGAAATATTTCTTTTGCATTACGTCTGGATTATTGGATTCGATGTTAGCAAACTATACGCCGATGCTAAGACAAAGAGAAAATGTTCTCGTGCCAGAGAGAGCGTTAATGGTCTATACCCAACGACTGAAGCATTTCTTCCCAAAAGTAATGACTGTTCTCGGCGGTGTGGAAGCAACAATTAGACGGTTTACCCATTTTGATTACAAAGATAATTGCCTGCGCCGAGGGATACTCAATGACACTAAAGCAGATGTACTGTTGTTTGGCAATGCAGAGCGTGGAATTTTAACGCTGTTGGAGAGAATGAAAGAATTATGCGAGCCAACGTTTCCAGAGATTGAAGTCAAGTTAAATCTGGCTACGATTGACGGAGCAGTCTTTCGTGTCAAGAAGAAAGATGTACTAAAGAGTATGAGAATACTGCCAAGCTACGAAGAATGTATTGCAGAGAAAGAGAAATTCAATCTGTTGACGCGAATTACCTATCTTCTACCAGAGGGTGCATTTATCGAACCGTGTGGAGAAGGATTTATTCAGCACAATAGGGCGGCGCATACGCTAACAGAAAAAGAAATGAATCTACTATATGAATTAGCGTTTACAAGAAAATTACATCCGGCAGGAAAGAATCAAGAAGAAAATGAACGAATGGTCGAAAAGCTACAGACATCCGTTATTCTGGGTAGGGGCTGTTGGGGAAGCTGTTCGTTCTGTGTCATTCCGTTGGTACAAGGAAAAGAAGTTGCCAAACGCAGCTCGGCAAGTATTGTGAAAGAAATTGAGATGTTGTATCAAAATGGTCTTAACAAGATCAATGATCTAACCCTGCCAACATTAAATATGTACGGTTCACGCTGTGCGTTGTACGATGAGGCGCAGGATATTTTTTCACCAATTATTGCCGAAAACATAACAGTTTACAACAAGAAAAAGTATTGCAATCAACAGTGTGTCGGCTGTCCACAACGAGTGTTGAGTGATGATCTATTACCGCTGCTCGTTGAAGTTGAAAAGCTACAGCAGAAATATCAAGGCACCTCATTAGAACTGCGCAGCGCCATTCGTCATGATATTATTTTGCAGCAGAAAGAGTTATTTCGTAAAATTATGCAGTTTGTAACGCGCTTGAAAATTGCCCCGGAACATATCGTCGATCATGTCTTGAAGAATATGAATAAGGCAACGAAAAAAGAATTTGAGGAATTTCTAGTGGAGTACAAGAAAATAAATGAAGAGCAGGGGACGCACAAAAACTTAGTCCCTTATTTTGTCGCAGGACATCCTGGAAGCACAGTTGAAGATATGAAGATTTTACGTCAATTCTGTAAAGAGAAAGATATTTTCGTCAATTTGACACAGGTATTTACGCCAACACCAGGAACAGTCTCAACGGCGATGTATTATACTGGCGAGAATCCATTGACGCGAGAAAAAGTGCACGTACCGAGAGCTTTTCGCGAGAAGAAAGATCAGAAGAATATTCTGTTGGTGATGAATGAGGAAGAGGAGACGAATATTGTAGTGGGGGATGAGGGAGGATAGAAAATTTGAAATTATTTCAATTTATTCCAAAGATAATTCATTAATAATATTGTTCAGAATCTTATTTGCATAATGAATATCTTCGCGGGTTGTTTCCCGATGATAAAAATCAGTCTCTTTATTTCGCCGTTCAAATTGATTAAATTTTTTAAGGAATGACAACGGTAAATGATTAGCTTTAACGCCAGAGATTAAAATATACCCCACTAGCCTAAACCAGGCTTTTCTTGCTTTAAACCGAGTGGCTGGCTTCTTATCGAAATCTTCTGAAAACGGGGGTGGGATTAATTCACTGAAATCATCTTTTAAATGTTTGACCTGCCGAAGATAATTAGAATGAGACATTGTTAATCACTGCACATCTTTCCCAAAAGGAACTACAGAGAAGTCATAGCGAGGTCCTTCCATCTTCGGCGGATAACTAATCTGCCCTTCGGGAAGATGATGCTGTAATAAGTCGGCTAAATACCAATGAGCGAGATAAACGTGCTGTGGAGCCCAGCCGAGATAACGAGCAACATCTTCAGGGAATTCCTCAAAGAAGAGAAAAAGATCGGTAGTGTTATGAAGCGGATTGATGTTCTGCAAGCGATTATAGGTGTCAGTTGGAAGCAATAATTGATCGCCACATACCTTTGCTTCCAATCGTCCAGGTAAGCCTCCAAACACTGCTTCGGAAGGAGAAACTCGTAAATCGATGTGTTTACTGACCATTTTTATCAAAAGTGGTTGGGGGATTAAAAAGATTATGGAAAGACAGTATAATGATGCTATTTTGTGTCAACAAATCTCTTAAATATGCTTTCTATTTGAGACAATATGGTGATTAATCTGCTTAATGTCATACCATACGAGCAGCAATCAAAGGGGTATTGTGGGCCGGCTTGTTTAAAGATGGTTCTTGGATATTACGGAATTATTAAAGAAGAAGAAGAACTGGCAGAATTGGCGGGCTGTACCCCCCGTCATGGGGTGTCTGGGGAAGGTCTATTAGAAGCTGCACAATATTATGGTTTAGAAGGAAAAATTCAAGATAATTCTACATTAGAAGACCTTCGAGATGTGGTAATGGATCAAAAAGTTCCGGTTATTATCGATTGGTTTGCACTGATGATGGATGAGAATGGTTACTATTCAGATGGACATTACTCTGTTGTCGTTGGATTAGATACAGCAAATGTCTACTTTATTGATCCAGAGATTGGACAACAGCGGTCACTAAAACGAAGAATCTTCCGTAGATTATGGTTTGATTTCTCCGGCGATTATCTTCAGGAGCCAGACGATCTCATTCTCCGACGGATGATTATTCTTAATAAACCTCAAGAAGAGGAATCACGCGTTAAAGACCGGGAATAATTTCTTCTAGCAGGGGGGGAAGGTCCGCGATTGTCACGGCGGTCATCACCACCACGCTGATATCGTCCACCATTGCCGTCTCCATAGTGACCATTGCGACGTGGATGATCTTCAAAGCGGGTCACAAACTGTAGAAGAGGGAAATTCTCTTTAGGTAATTCGTGAACGGTAAGATGATATCTTCCTAAAATTTGGCGGAAAGCATCATGATCTTGATAACTCAAAAGAGTAATTGCTTTTCCAGATTCTCCAGCACGAGCAGTACGACCAACTCGATGGACATATTCCTGAGGGTCTTGCGCTAGATCATAATTAAAGATGTGAGATACGTCTTTAATATCCAAGCCACGCGCGGCAACAGAGGATGCAACGAGGATATCGGCTTTGCCTTTGTGGAATTGGTCAATAACGTGGAGACGTCTTGTCTGAGTTATTTTTCCATGAATCATTTCTGCTTTAATGCCTTGCAAACGAAGATTCTTTGTAAGAAGTTCAACCGTTGAGCGCTTGGAGCAGAAAATGATCGTCAATTCTTTTTTTTCTTTCTTCATAAGATGAACAAGCAATGAAAATTTCTCACGTTGATCAACATTGTAGAAGTACTGTTCTAACAAATCATCTTTTACTTGGAGTTCTGCTTCAACAGTTACTGTTTCATGCATATATTGATTTTTAATTCCTTCAACTTCTTTAGAAAGAGTTGCACCAAAGAGAATAATTTGTCTTTCTTCTGGTGTTGCTGAGAGAATACGATCAACATCTTCAATGAATCCCATTTCTACCATCTTGTCTGCTTCATCAAGGACAAAGAAACGGACGTTGGCGAAACTAACAGTTCTACGCTGAAGATGATCTAACATTCTTCCAGGTGTACCAACGATAATATCGGCCACCCCCATTTCCTGAATTTGCGGACCCATGGAGACTCCACCAAAGACAGCAGTAATGCTACAGGTGAGATATTTTGAGAATTTCTTTAGTTCTTGTGAGATTTGATGAACCAACTCTCGTGTTGGAGCGAGAACGATAGCTTGAACGCCACGTCCTGGGGTAATCATCTCGATTAATGGAATACCAAACGCGGCAGTTTTACCCGAACCGGTTTTGGACATACCAATCAAATCTTTACCTTCTTTTATTACAGGGATAGCTTTCGCTTGGATCTCTGTTGGTTCTTTAAAACCTAATTCTTGTAATGCCTTTACTAACGGCGGCATAACTCCTAATTGTTCAAATGACATATTTTTTTCTCCTTGGAAAATCCCAAAGAGTATTCGATTGAATGTCTTTGGTAAAACCGTACTGGTGTACGGTGAAACAGAATGTGAATGATTCCAATTATGGGGTCTTTCTACCCTGTTTCGGCCTTCCAAAAGGTGCTTTTTAATAGTTAAATGAGGGATTCTTATTTAAATCTTTGGGGGGAAAATGATTTATGAGCCTGTAAAATTCTTTTTTATAATCGAGAGTAATTAATAGAATAATGTTCGGTATTCCTCTCGCACTTCTCTACGCTAATGCAGCAGAGTGGGCGATTCACAAATATGTTCTCCACGGTTTAGGAAAAAATAAAGAGAGTTATTGGAGTTTTCATTGGCACGAGCATCATCGTAATGCGCGAAAGTCAGGGGGCTACGATGCGGATTATGAAGATCTACCGTTCTCTAACAGTCCTCAAGGCAAAGAAGCGTTGGGGTTAGCAGGATTAGCGCTTGTACATTTGCCACTTTTTCCAATCGCCCCATTTTTTACCGCAACTGTCGTGTATAGTACTATTGATTATTATCGCAAACATAAACTGTCACATCTCGATCCAGCATGGGCGCGTGAGAATTTACCATGGCACTATGATCATCATATGGGCCCAAATCAAGATGCCAATTGGGGCGTGACGCATCCTTGGTTTGATAAGATTATGGGAACGCGAGAAGAGTATGTAGGAACGGAACGTGAATTAGCGCGAAGGGGAAGAGATCAAGAGAAGTACGCTAGAGTAAAATTAGAAGAAAAAGGAAAAGTGAGAGAGTCGCTTGAAGAAAGGATTATTGGACTCGTTAATACAGGGAAGAGAGTAGTTCAATCACTTTTTGATTTATGATGAGGAATACTACTTCTTAATTGGAAATTCTCCGGGGGAAAGAGGGGCTTCAGGAAGAATATCTTTACGAATTGTTGTTAGGACAGAAGTAAGTTCACTGGCGTTTCTTGCTTGATATACTTTGGCTCCTAATGCTTCCAGTTTGACGAAATTACGTTTATCAGTGTCATAAGCAATAACGTACAACGTCGTCTGACTATCATTGTACGCCACATTCGTAGACTTAATTACTCGGTAAACATCTCTTGGATCTCGTCCAACACTATTTTCACCATCCGTTAGGAGAATTATACTTTTCTGCCCACTTCCACGCTTATCCAATTCTCGTTCTGCATAAGCCAAAGCATATCCTAATGGAGTACCGCCACTCGTTTCTAGTTTTTCAACAGCAGCGGTTAAACGTGAATAGTTAAAATCATCAATAGCGAGAGAACGTTTGACAACGCCATCATCAAAATAAAATAAGCCCACTTTGACATCATTCTGCATTTTCTGTTGATAATCGCGGATACTTTCGAGCATATCAGTTAGATTTCTCTTTGCGGTAACAAGTTTCCGTTCACCATCAACCCTATCGTGCATACTTCCAGAAGTGTCAACGACGATCGCAATATCTTTTTCACCGGCTTTTACTGGTCGGACTTCTGCTGGAGCAACGTTGTAGTAATCATCTATATCTTTTTCATCAGTATGCTTACAACCAAAGCCAGCGAGAAGTAAGGCTAGTGATCCTGCGGTGATAGATTTTGATAATTTCATGATTATTTGCTGGGGAAAGTGCTTGGATATAAAGGTTTTGATTATGAAGAAGAAAAGCGCCAACGCCCGGACTTTCCGAGATTCTCAGATCTTATGAGCGGGAACGCGAGTGACCGCGAATCCCCCTACCAGATCTGGGAGATCTGTTTGAACCGGGAATCCCTTACGAGACAAGCTCTCAGAATTTACGATTGTAAATTTCCAGGCTTGCGCACTACCGGATTATGCGACGTTGGCAACTATGTGAAGAATTCTGTGATAGCGTATTTAAATATTTCTACTGAGAACCGGTTATAGAGATAATTTGGAAGCGACTTCTTTTAGTGTTCTATAGACAAACCAGGTTGAGTCGGGATATTGTGTCTTCAACATCTGAGGATCATGTCCAAGATCAAAGATTTCATTCAGTGCCAAAGCAACAGCCGGGCTTCTATTCATCCCACGAGCACAATGAACAAGTAAAACATCAATGGAATCTTTGTGTGCAGAAAAATCTCGAATGATTGATTCTGCCATCTGTTCGCTAAACATTGTCGGATTTTGAAATCCAAATGTGGGTGAGCCTGGCCAGATGTCATCAAATGTTTGCTCAACAATTCGTTGATAAAAAGGAGAAGTTGCTAACGGTTTTTTATCAAAATCTTGACTATAACTGGAGAAAATACGAATCGCATAGGTCGGCTTTGTTGGTTGAAAAGTCTGCGCGTCCCATTTTCCAAAGATATGTAAGTCCATCTTAACAACTCCACTTAAAATAAAAATAGTGGCAGCACCGAGACTTTCAAAGATTCTCAGACCTTATGAACGGGAATCGCAATGACCGCGAATCCCCCTGTCAGATCTGGGAGATCTGTTTGAACTCGGAATCTCCACGTAACCCAGTTTCCACTTAAGTTAGTCATCGGCCGAAGCCTCATCGCTCAAGACCTATGAGCGTGGCGCTATAACCAGGTTAAGCTATGCTGCCAAACGAGAAAGAAGAGGGCGGTTATAAAAAGGTTTTGGAAATTTAATGGGAAAGTGTTTTAAATCAAGCTTCAAAACAGAGAAGAGATGGTTAGAGTTCTCAATTTTTGCGACCTAAATATCGCTCGCTATGGTGAAAAAGGATATGAACACTATTTAAATGATCATCGTGTCGTAGTCGACCAACCGCCTAAATGTATGAACTGTTGTTATGAATGTTCGCAATCGGCAATTGCTTTAGTCGGTGAAATTATTGATCCAACGAATGTCAGCCTCGACATCTGGCTTCTTCTCCAAGGGAGAACTCCTGCCGATCTGATAAAGAATATTGAGGAGAAGTTAAAAAGGTGATATCAAAAAAAATTGATCTCAAAAGCGTACAAGAAGTCTTCCAAGAATATTACAGAGAATGTGAGAAAAACGAACGCGGAGAGAAGAATTACATTAGCTCGTTAGGAATAGCGAGAATTAGTGGTGGCGAAGAATGGAGAATAATGGTTGGGCTTCGTGAACGATTACAAAAACCGTCTCTCCTCGACGCGGAGTACAACGGCGTCCAGATAAATTATGCCCTACGAATTGGCAGTGAGAGATTATTTTAAGTTCTATTTCTTAAACAACTTCGCGACATCATCAGCGGACATTCTTCCAGAATTATTGATAATTGAATGCATGCTGCCACCACCATCTCCATTATATCGCGGAAAGATGTGAATATGTAAGTGGGGAACAACTTGACCGGCAGCGGTATTTTGATTCCAGCCAACATTGAAACCGTCAGGATACAAAACATCGCGCAACTTCTCCATTACTTTCTTAACGTCAAGGAGTAGTTCTTGATATGATTTTTCATCTAAATCAAAAGGTGTAACTGCGTGCTTCTTGGGGATAACAACGCTGTGACCTTTGCTGTGAGGCTTGATATCGAGAAAGGCAAGCGAATCTTTGTCTTCGTAGATGATATGTGCGGGGATTTCTTTGGTAATGATTTTACAGAAGAGACAGTTATCCATTTATGAGTAAAGATAAAGAAAATTTATAAACCTTCCCAGGATAGGTATGTGCATAGCTCGCTCGTGTGCTCGAGTCTATGAATAAATCACATCGAGCATCGTGTGCAGTCTTACGATGAACTGGGCTCACTCGCTGGCGATATTCGCGCTATGCACCTACCAATATAATCTAAACATAACACAATGGAAGAAATTGAAGTTGATATTTTTCAGTTCAAGCGACCAGGCGTTGCTGTAGATGTCATTCTCTTCACAATTAAAGATAATGAATTACAAATCGGCTTGATTAAACGAGAAGAGCCGCCGCATATGGGAAAATATGCCTTGCCCGGTCGCTTTGTCCGCTACGACGAACCAATTGAAGAGACGGCGCGCATGGCGTTGAAATTAAAGGGAGGAATTGATCCGCTGGGTGTTTTTCTGGAACAGTTGTATACGTTCGGGCAGAATATGGACCGTGACACTCGAATTAGAACGATTAGTATTGTCTATTATGGATTAATCTCAGCAGGGAAGATTGACTTTCAACTAGGAAATAAATTTCAATGGTTTTCAATCAATAATTTACCACCACTAGCCTTTGACCACCGCCATATCGTCGATTATGCGGTAGAAAGATTGCGTAAGAAAGTCTGGGAGAGTAATTTTGCATTTCAATTAATGCCCAGTGAATTTACACTGACGGAGTTACAGAAAGCGTACGAAGTAATTTTAGGAAAGAGATTAGATAAACGTAATTTTCGCAAGGAGATTATTAAGATGAAAATTCTCAAAGACTTGAAGAAGAAGAAAATGGAAGGTGTGCATCGACCGGCAGCGTTGTATGGGTTTAAAGAAAAAAAGAGTTAATTTTTGGCTTAGAGAATTATATTTCTTCACAACATTTATATATTAGTGTTACATTTACACTATTAAGACCGTAGATGGAGAGAAAGAAATAGAAGATGCTGATAAGTAAACCATGAAAAAACCACAAACCTTAGCGATGAACAATGAACTCCTGTTAGCCGTCGCTGACTTCTATGAATATTCAATGGCGAGAGCAAATCTAAAAGAAGGTATCGCTGGCAAACAAACAGTCTTCGATCTGGTTGTAAGAAACATGCCCGAAGGGAGGAGTTTTCTCGTTAACGCCGGACTGGAGCAGGCGGTAGCATATCTTCTCGAAGCACATGGAAATGAAGAGCTGCGAGATTATTTCAAACAGACGATGGGAATTGAGGACCAACCATTCTTGGATTGGATAAATAACATTAAATTTGAAGGAGATCTTTATGCTATGCCTGAAGGAACAATCTTTTTCGGACAAGAACCCCAACTGCGCGTTCACGAACGATTTGAAGAAGCGCAAGTGTTTGAGAGTTTATTTTTGAATACGATTAATCCGCAAACAAATGTGGCAACGACGGCCAATGATATTGCCAGCGTAACAAATAAAATTCTTCTGGAAGGGGGATCACGTCGAGGAACGAGCCCACAAAGCGCGTTATTTAACAGTCGGGCGGCGCGCGTTGGTGGCTTTACGGCATCATCGAACGTTGGATTTGGAATAAAGTATAATGAGAAAGTGGGGGGGACACATGGACACTCTTATGTCATGTTTCATCCTACGGAATACGCCGCGTTTAAAGCGCAGGGAAATATCTTTGGAGATAATGGTTGTTTCTTGCTCGATACATATGACGTTAAAAAGGCATTTGAAATAGCTCTGAACATTGTCGAAGAAGAAAAATTGAAGCATTTTGCGTTTCGTATCGACAGTGGTAATTTATTAGAACAGGCGCGCTGGATTCATAGAGAATTGGCGGAGAGGGAATTCGCGCGAGGACAATATACTGTTGTTGCCTCAGATGATTTAACGGTGGAGAAAATTGCTGACTTAGAAAGAAATGGAGCGGATATTGATAAATATCTTGTAGGAACATATGTTGTTAATCCTGCCAAACCTTTGGGCGGGGTGTATAAATTAGCGGCATTCAGAGAGGAAGATGGTTCCTGGGAATTACGAGGAAAATTCTCCGAAAATCCGGCAAAAGCGACACTGCCCGGAATAAAACAAATATATCGTGTTATCAATGAAGATGGATACTATCAACGAGATATTATTGCGTTAGAGGGAGAAGATATTGGACAATACTTGAAAGATGGAGAGAGAACAGAAGAATTACTCGTTCCGATTATTAAGAATGGAAAGCAGGTTTATGATTTTCCAACGATTGAAACAATCTCACAACGACGCAAAGAACAACTTGCTCACTTTCAGGATGTGAGTGCATACGAAGTACTAATCTCATCAGGAATTGAAATTGCACAATCTCAGTTTAGAGAAAAAGTGAGAGGTGGCCAATAAAAATGACAAAAACAATTTTTTGGAATGTTGATACACAATACGATTTTATGAGTCCTAATGGTAAGCTCTCGATCGCCGGGGCGATGGACATTGCCGGAAATCTGGAAAGACTGACAAATCTTGCTACAAGAAATTGGATTCAAGTGATTAATACGGCAGATTATCACACAATTGTTTCGCGTGAGATTTCGGATAGTCCAGATTTTAAGACGACTTTTCCAGTGCATTGTATGGAAGAAACAAGCGGCGCAAAGTATATTGCAGAAACTGAACCTCAACATCCCCACGTGATCCATTGGAGAGATTCATCATTCGCTTCAGACAAAGTACGCGGGACGAGAAATATTGTTCTCTACAAAGATGAGTTTGATTGCTTTCACCCAACGGGTGCACCACATACGGGGGAAGTGTTGAGAATAATTGAGCCGGAGAAAGTCGTTGTCTACGGTGTGGCAACGAATGTCTGTGTCGACTTTGCGGTAAGAGGCTTACAACAGCGTGGATATGAGGTTTACGTGCCGATGGATGCAATCAAAGAATTGCCCATGTTGCCACTGGAAGAAACAATAGAGAAGTGGCGGGTTCTAGGAGTTCATCTTACTACGACAAAGAGGGTAGAGAAAGATTTAAGAGGAAAATAAAATGGAACGCAGAATTAAATTAGCAAGAATGGATCCAGAATTAGTTAGTAAGGAGATCAGTGATTTTGTTACAGATACAGTTTTACGATTAAGGACAACTGGCTGTGTGATTGGTTTGTCTGGGGGAGTTGATTCCACAACTACTGCAGCTCTAGCAAAAAGAGGATTAGATAGATATAATCTTGAGAATTCAAATTCAAGACCACTCGAATTAGTGGGTTATATGCTGCCTTCAAAAACAAACAGCCCGGAAGATGCTGCTGATGGAATCAAAGTTGCCAACCGTTTGGGGATTCGGTATGAAATACTTAATATCGAACCGCTCGTAGAAGCGTATCAATGTACTAACCCAGAGGCGTTTGAGCGTAAATATGATAAAGGAAATTTAATGTCGCGCATCCGTGCCAATGTTCTCTCCACTAAAGCAGCAACAGAAAATAAAACGTTGCTAGGAACAGGAAATCGCGACGAAGATTTTGGGGTGGGGTATTATACTCTCTTTGGTGACGGAGCGGTTCATTGCAGTCCAATCGGTAATTTACCGAAACGTTTAGTGAGAGAAATGGCTCGTTATTTAGGATTTACAGATTTGGCAGATAGAATACCGACGGCAGGGTTAGAGCCAGGACAGACAGATTTTGGAGATTTAGGGTATCGTTATGAAACTGTAGAATTGTTTTCAGAAGGCCTCTTACAAGGCTTTTCTCCTCAAGAAATGGTTTATCATTCGCAAGTTGTCGAATATGCCAGAACAGATATGAGAATCTATCACGAACAATTTGGCGGTGAAAAATTTTCTACTGTTGATCAAATCGTAGGGGATATATTACGCCGCAACCAAATCGCGGAAGGAAAAGCGCGGATCATTCATCCGCCAATCGCAAAAATAACGCTGGAATATGTATAAAAGAGTATTGTAAAAAGATAACTGTTAAACAAAATGAAAACAATGAGGAAAAAATGAATAACACAAAAAAGAATGAGAAAAATAGTACAAAACTGTTTAATATATTATTCAAAGATTGGACTGCTTTCGAGAAAATCTGGTTGTCGCTCTTTACGTTGATTAACATCTACCTCTTTTTTTCTTGGGGAGATACTTGGATTGGTCTTACTGCTTCTTTGACGGGAATGCTCTGTGTAGTTCTAACAGCTAAAGGGAAAATGAGCAGCTTCTATTGGGGCTTGATTAACATTCTTGCTTATTCTTATGTGGCCTATCAAAGTGCTTATTATGGTGACGTTGGGTTAAACCTACTCTATTTCCTACCGATGACATTTGTAGGGATTTATTACTGGAAGAATAATCTTAATAATAAAGAAGAGAATAAAACAGTCTTAGTTAAAAGTTTAAGTTGGAATCATAAACTGATCTGGTTCATAGGTTCATTGATTGCTTTATACTTTCTAGGATTATTCTTAAAGATGATCCAAGGCACATTACCATTTGTAGATTCCACTACGACCATTTTTTCAATAGTGGCGACCATCCTCCTTACTAGAAGATTTACTGACCAATGGTTTTACTGGATTTTAGTAGACATCTGGTCGATTGTAATGTGGGCATATATCTTTTTGCGCGATGGTAATCAGGTAAGCATGCTCGTAATGTGGACGGCTTATTTAGTTAACGCAGTATATGGATATTATAATTGGAGAAAATTAGAACGGAAACAAAAGAGAGTAGAATATGACATCTAAAGAAAACGAAACAAAAACTAGAACTGTCGGCTTCATGGGGGGAAAATATCTTCCCCTTCATCAAGGTCACATCTATGCTATTTTAGATGCTTCCAATCAAGTTGACACGCTTTACGTTGTACTTTCATCCTCAAAAAATAGAGATCGCGAATTATGTGAACGAGATGGTATAAAATATACCCCATCAAACTTACGTCTTTCCTGGTTAGGAAAAGCGCTGAACAATATCGATAATATTGAAATTATCCACGTTGAAGATGACCAATGGGATAATAATTACGACTGGGAGGATGGAGCGAGAATGATTAAAGAAGCGATTGGCAGACCTATTGACTTTGTATTTAGCTCTGAACCATCTTATGGTGTACATTTTGAGAAATATTATCCTAACACAAAACACGTCATCGTTGATGATAAAAGGAAAACAGTAACAGTTTCGGCAACCGAGATCAGGCGAAATCTCTATCAATACTGGGATAAATTACCAGCAAGTGTCAGATCACATTTTACAAAGAAAGTAGCGATTGTCGGCACAGAAAGCTGTGGAAAATCTACATTAGTAAAAAAGCTGGCAAAATTTTATAACACCACTTATGTTCATGAAGTGGGAAGAGATTTTTGTGAAGAATATAGCAATCGACTAACGCCGGAGATGTTTAATCAGATCGCGATGGAGCACTTCCTATTACAAAAAACAAAATCAGAAGAAAGCAATAAAGTATTATTTGTGGATAGCGAGGCGGTAATTACCCAATTTTACTTTGATATGTACTTCCCCGGAAGTAAATCATCTTTGATTGAAGAAATCGTAAAACTTCAGAATTACGACTTAGTACTCTATCTTGAACCGGATGTAAAATGGGTTGACGATGGATCGAGATTTGGCGGCGAAACTGAGGTTAGACAACGAAATAATGAAACCCTAAAACGAATGTATGCGGAAAGGGGAATAAATTTTGTGAGTATCAGTGGTGATTATAAACAGCGCTTTGACACAGCTAAATCATTGGTAGATAAATTGTTTATTGGGGAGAAATAGTTTTTGATTAGAAGAGGATGATAATTATGGTCAATTATAAACCATTTAAAGAATGGCTAAAAAGAAACTATAGCGGACCATATTCTGCAGTAGATATCATCATTCGATATAAATATCAAGACGAAGAGATAATAAACGAGATAACAAAAAAAGGCCTTGTTCTCATCGAACGCTTAAACGATCCACTGGGCTTAGCATTTCCAGGAGGATTAGTGGAGGAGGAAAGTTTTGAACGAGCAGCGATTAGAGAAGCAAAAGAGGAAACAAATCTCCAAGTTGTCCTTGATTCGCCAGAGCACCCCCTCTGTGTTTACTCTGATTCACATCGTGATCCGCGGGCTCATATTGCGACGCATGTTTATGTAGGAAACGGACATGGAATATTAAAAGCAGGAGACGATGCTAAGAAAGCAATAGTCTATAGTATTGATGAAGCGATTAATCTTATTGGTAAACAGAAATTTGCGTTTCCCGATCACGAGAGAATGTTGATTGAATATCTGAAGAATGAGGGATATTTACAATGACAGAATTAAAGAGTAAAAAACAGTTTACTTCATTGGGTGTTATCGGACGCTTCAAACCACTCCATAATGGGGCGGCGCTGATGTTAGAGGCAGTCTGCGATCAGGCAGAACAAGTAATGATTGGTATTGGCAGCAGCAACAAGTATAATCTACGCAATCCATTTACAGCAGATGAAACGGAAGGAATGCTCCGAGCATATCTTTCGCCGCGCTATGATAATTTTAAAATCATTCATGTTCCTGATTTCGCGCAGATTCCAGAGTATGCTGATGGCCAGCAGTGGCGGAAATATGTTAGTAAAGATTTTGGTGTGTTAGATGGCTTCGTTTCAGGAAATGACTATGTGCGAGAGTTATTGAAAAATGATTATGTGATGATTCATCCGGCAGATATTATTCCTAAAGAAAGACATCTTGTGATAAGGGCAACAGAGGTGCGGATAGAAATGGCCAGAAAGGGTTCATGGAAAAATCTTGTTCCTGAAGAAGTTGCTGATTATCTTACACAAAATAACCTCGTCGAACGTTTTTATAATGAGTTCGGAGTTCAAACGTTGCAGCAGTTAACAGCAGACGATGAAACATATAGAAGAACGGAAACAGAAGAGGAAGAGAAGAGGCATACTTCTGAAAGATAAAAAAATGACAATGAAAGAATCAAAAATAATATCAAAAGAGAAGATCATTATCGATACAGACATTGGTACAGATGTTGATGACGCGCTGGCGATTGCTTATGCAATTAAAAGCGGACTCAATGTTGGTTTGATTACGACGGCACATGGAGATGCGTTGTTACGAGCAAAGATTGCAACAAAATTTTTGAAATTATGTAGCGATAGAGAAAATCATGTAAACATTCCAATTATAGCAGGTGAAGACGATCCATTAATCTTGAAGCAGCGCTTTTGGACGGGAATGGAAGGAGAGAATTTTATTGAAAGAGGAGAAGAATATACAATAGGAAGAAATGCTCCAAAAGCGATTGCCGATTACATCTTGGCCAACAAGAATAACGTCTCAATTGTCTCAATTGCACCACCGACAAATATTGCTAAAGCATTTCAGCTTCATCCTGAACTAGCACAGTATGTCAACCAGATTTATATGATGGGAAATGCGATTGTTTGTGAGGAGAGATATCATCTTAATTATCGAGCACATAATTTTAAAGTAGACCCACATGCTACGGACATTATCTTTAACAGCGGAGTTCCGATTACGTTAGTGACAACGGAAGTTTGCAAACAGAATCACTTTACACGAGATGATTTTAAGCGCTTGGCGGAGAGCGGCGAACCACTTTTAGAATATCTAGCGATGGCTGCAGAGCAATGGCTGTCACAGTCGATTCATCCCGTTGCCTATTTGTATGATCCTTTAGTAGTACATCACTTGATTGATGATGATTGTACAGAGAAGAGAGAATATGGATCGGCTAGAGTTACGACAAAATGTAGGGTTGACTTTAAAAAAATGTTAGAAGACGTTTTATTGGATAGAGAAAAATGAAAGAGGTAGTGAGAATGACTAAAAATAAAAAATCAACAGAAGACCGTTTTATCGCAACAATGCTCGGACTAGCACTAGGTGATACATTAGGCATGCCTGTCGAAGGCTGGAAGAGAAAACAGATTCAAAAATATGTCGGGAAAATAACTCATCCAATTAGTCCAGTCTTGGTCTATGGAAGATCTGAGGAATTGGTTACACGTGATGAATTCGGGCCGTTGAAATATTACACGCAGGAATTTCAGAGAGGACAATATACAGATGACACTATTTTATCAAAAGCACTAGCCGAATCGTTAGTTGGAGTTGGAAATTTTAGTGTATTTGATATCGCTGAAAGACAAGTTGCAGAATATACAAAGAGACTACGACCAGATGGAACAGTCTTCGGTGGCTTTGGGAAAACAACGACGGATGCGTTTAAGAAGTTGCTCGTGGGAATTTCGCCGCTGGAGTCTGCCGTTATCGGTGGACCTGGTAATGCTCCGGCGATGAAAATGGCGCCACTCGGACTCTTTATGGCGGCGCGCGATATTTATGGGGATGAATACAAAGAAGGTCTGCGTTGGGCTGAACTAGTAGGAAAAATAACCCATCTTGATCCACGGTCTGTTGCTTCAGGTGTGGTGCAGGCGCATGCAATCTATACTATCCTGCACGATTGCACACGAAATGAATTTATTGATTCTTGTGTTGGTGTATGTAAACAATATGAACAACCGGTTAATGTATTATTTCCTTTGTGGCAGAAAGGATCTCTTTATGATCGATTACAGTGGATTCAGGATCACAAAGATGCTTCCGCAGATGAAGCGCACAAAGTATTGGGATCAAATAGTAATGTCTTCTGTTCATATCCATTTGCCCTATTTATGGTTCAGAAGTATTGGGATTCTCCCCTTGAAGGGTTAATTGAAACAGTTAATTACGGAGGAGATTGTGACACAACAGGGTCGATCTATGGGGCGTTGGCTGGAGCCAAAAATGGAACTGCTTTTTTTCCGAAAGAATGGTCGGGAGTGTTGGAAGGGAGAGAAGAGTTGGAAGAATTGGGAAGAAGATTGTATCGATTAAAAGGAGAGTAAAAAGCATAATCGTGACAAAAAGAGAGAATCTTTAAAAATAATAGTAAAAATCGAGATATCATGACCTACGATAATGCTCTTGTGGTGTATAAAAAAAGTATGTTTGAAATATATACTGATGAAAAAGCAGATAATGTAACAAAAGCATATGTTGAAGCACAGCCCGGTTTGAAGCAGAGTCACGAGATTCAAAAAAAAACTATTGAAACAGTTCTAGAAGCGCTGACAAAACAGAGAATTATGCACAAGCAGATCTACCGCGCCGATCTTGGAAAAGAATCGCTGTCATCATACGACTTGGTTATCTCTGTCGGAGGCGATGGAACCCTACTAGAAGTTTCACACTATGTTACTTCCACACCAGTTCTTGGAGTTAATTCAAACCCACAAAGCAGCATTGGATTCTTCACAGCGGCAACTGCAGAAACAATTGAAGATAGTATAACTCATCTTGATGATCTGCCAAAGACAAAACTTACGCGTTTGCAAATTACAAAAAACGATGAACGATTGCCAGTATTTGTTCTTAATGACCTCCTTCTCTGCCATGCCAATCCGGCAGGAATGAATCGTTATACTCTTACTGTCGACGGCAAATCATTCTTGCGTGATGGAACAGATGCGTTGAGGAGTAGTGGTCTGTTAATAAGTACTGCTGCCGGATCAACGGGATGGATTTATGAATGCGGTGGTAAAGTGATGCCTCTCGGTTCAAGAAAAATGCAATTTCATGAACGTGACCAGAGAAATGCAGGTTCTCATTATGCCTCTGAAAAAATGGAAATCTATTCAAAAACACGTGAAGGACGAATATATATTGATGGAGAACATATTAAACATGATTTCACGCTGGGAGATCGAATCGTCATTGAACGCGGAGAGGGATTAACTATTATCGGAGATTTACGATTAAAGAGAGCATTATTTCTCACAAAGATCAGGGGAGTATATTCAAATGGAAAGTGTTGATATTGATATTGCGATCATCGGCGGAGGTGTAACAGGTTTAGCAACAGCATACAAGGCTCTGGAGGCAATGCCGGGAAAAAGTGTTGCTGTTTTTGAAAAAAATCTCTTTCTCGCAGAAGAACAGTCTGGACGGAATTCCGGTGTAGTTCATGGAGGGATATATTATCGAAGAGGATCAAAGAAGGCGACTAATTGTGTCCTGGGAAATCGTGAGTTGTATTCGTTTTGTGCTGATAATGAAGTTGCTATTGCGCAAACTGGAAAAACAATTGTAGCAATGAATGAAGATGAAAAAAGGATGTTAGGATCTCTTCTAGAGAATGGAAAGAGAAATGGCGTTTCAGGATTGGAATTAATTTCG
>Ga0209514_10002522_pt1 | contig 28140 bp, 25 predicted proteins | sample Subgrocontami58m_FD_187452 | JGI IMG/M metagenome (GOLD analysis project Ga0209514, IMG submission 187452) | Subsurface groundwater microbial communities from S. Glens Falls, New York, USA - GMW37 contaminated, 5.8 m (SPAdes) (version 3) | ecosystem: Environmental > Aquatic > Deep subsurface >...
CGAACTGCCGACCATGGAGAATGTAAGCAAGGTAGTCATCGACGAGCCGACTGTCCGCGGCGAAGGCAAGCCGCTGTTGATTTACTCCGACCCGCCCAAGGTCGCAGGTTCTGTTTCCTGAGAACGCTCAGCGGGGTTGAACTAATGTCCCCCGCTCCCATCTTATTCGTAAATACCCCGTCGAGGTTTCGCCATGTCCGCTACTGAATATTCCCCCGAATTGACCCAGTTTCCGCTGTTGCCGCTGCGCGACGTCGTGGTCTTCCCGCACATGGTGATACCGTTGTTCGTCGGCCGTCCGAAATCGATCAAGGCCATGGAAATCGCCATGGAAGCAGGCAAGAGCATCATGCTGGCGGCGCAGAAATCCGCGGCCAAGGATGAGCCTGCCGCCGACGACATGTACCAGATCGGCTGCATCGCCAACATACTGCAGATGCTGAAGCTGCCTGATGGCACGGTAAAGGTGCTGGTCGAAGGCAGCCAGCGCGCGGTGATCAAGGAAATCGAGGACCAGCGCAGTCATTATGTGGCCATGGCGCGCCCGGTCCCGGCGGACGCGAGCGACAATAACGAGGTCGAAGCGATGCGCCGGGCGCTGATGACCCAGTTCGACCAGTACGTGAAGCTGAACAAGAAAATTCCGCCCGAGATTCTGACCTCGCTCGGCGGCATCGAGGAGGCAGGACGCCTGGCGGACACGGTCGCTGCGCACCTGCCGCTGAAGCTGGAACAAAAGCAGCAGGTGCTGGAGATGTTCGACGTCAAGGCGCGCCTGGAGCACCTGCTGGGGCAGCTCGAAACCGAAATCGACATCCTGCAGGTGGAAAAGCGCATCCGTGGCCGGGTCAAGCGCCAGATGGAGAAAAGCCAGCGCGAGTATTACCTGAACGAGCAGGTCAAAGCCATCCAGAAGGAACTGGGCGAAGGCGAGGACGGCGCGGATCTGGATGAGATCGAGAAGAAGATCAAGGCCGCGCGCATGCCCAAGGACGCACGTCTGAAGGCCGAGGCCGAGCTGAAGAAGCTGCGCCTGATGTCGCCCATGTCGGCGGAAGCCACCGTGGTGCGCAACTACATCGACATACTGTCGGGCTTGCCGTGGAAAAAACGCAGCAAGATCTCCAAGGACATAGCCGCGGCGGAGAAAAGCCTCGACGCAGACCACTATGGTCTGGAGAAGGTGAAGGAGCGCATCGTCGAGTACCTGGCGGTGCAAAGCCGCGTGGACAAGGTGAAGGCCCCCATCCTGTGCCTGGTCGGCGCCCCCGGCGTGGGTAAAACGTCGCTGGGCCAATCCATTGCCAAGGCGACCCACCGCAAGTTCGTGCGCATGTCCTTGGGCGGCGTGCGCGATGAGGCGGAGATCCGCGGGCACCGTCGCACGTACATCGGTTCCATGCCGGGCAAGATCCTGCAGAACATGGCCAAAATCGGCGTGCGCAATCCGCTGTTTCTGCTCGACGAGGTGGACAAGCTCGGCATGGACTTCCGCGGCGACCCGTCTTCGGCGCTGCTCGAAGTTCTGGATCCGGAGCAGAACCACACTTTCGTCGACCACTATGTCGAGGTCGAGTACGATCTGTCGGAGGTGATGTTCGTCGCCACCGCGAACACCCTCAATATACCGCCGGCGCTGCTCGACCGCATGGAAGTCATCCGGCTCTCGGGCTACACCGAGGACGAGAAGATAAACATCGCCACGCGCTATCTGTTGCCCAAGCAACTGAAGAACAACGGGCTCAAGCTCGACGAGGTTTCGATCACCGAGTCGGCCATCCGCGACATCATCCGCTACTACAGCCGGGAAGCGGGGGTGCGCAGTCTGGAGCGCGAGCTCTCGAAGATCTGCCGCAAGGTGGTGAAGACCCTGGTGACCAAGAGCCGCGATAGCAAAATCGTGGTCACGGCGAAGAACCTGGACAAGTTCCTGGGCGTGCGCAAATTCGCCTTCGGCATCGCCGAAAAGAAAAACCAGGTTGGACAGGTGACGGGACTTGCCTGGACCGAGGTCGGCGGCGAGTTGCTGACGATTGAAGCGGTGGTGATGCCGGGCAAGGGCAAGAGCATCACCACCGGCAAGCTCGGCGAAGTCATGCAGGAATCGATCCAGGCCGCGCTCACCGTGGTGCGCAGCCGTTCGGCCAAGCTCGGCGTCGCCGAGGATTTCTACCAGAAGATCGACCTGCACATCCACCTGCCCGAGGGGGCCACGCCCAAGGACGGACCGAGCGCCGGCATCGGTATTTGCACCGCGATGGTGTCGATTCTGACCGGCATCCCGGTGCGTGCGGATGTGGCGATGACAGGCGAAATTACGCTGCGCGGCGAGGTCTTGCCCATCGGCGGACTGAAGGAAAAACTGCTTGCCGCCCACCGCGGCGGGATCAAGACGGTGCTGATTCCAGAAGAAAACGTGAAGGACCTCGCCGAGATTGCGGACAACGTCAAGAATCGCCTGGAGATCTTGCCGGTCAAGTGGATCGATCAGGTTCTCGATCTCGCGCTCGAGCACAGACCCGAGGCGCTGACCAAGAAAGATGAAGTCGCCCCGATTACGCCCGCCGCCGACGGCCAACCGGTAAGCGGAATCATTACGCACTGACAAGTCGCCGATCGCCAAGCTATTTGAATATGAGGGGATACCTCCCCTCATGCTCCCCTAGATTGGTCAGTTGCAAAATTGATTTTGCAACCGGGTCCTAAGGAAAAGCGCTTGACACGCGGGAATGGCGCTTGCTATAAAGATCCCATCGCAGTCGACGGTTGCGGTAAGATTGCGGTCACGCCTTCGCACAAACAGCACATCTGTTCCAATTTCACAATTTTCCATTTTCCCAATTTCCTATTGTCCCTAGCGCGACGCTCAATCAACAAAGAGGGAGTTCAACGTGAATAAATCCGAAATGATCGATCAAATCGCCAAGACGGCCGACATCTCCAAGGCAGCTGCAGGACGTGCCTTGGACGCGACCGTGAGCGCAATCAAGACTTCGATGAAAAAAGGCGGGATGGTGACGCTGGTAGGGTTCGGCACTTTCTATGTGGGCAAGCGCGCAGCGCGCAACGGGCGCAATCCGCGCACCGGCGCAAGCATCAAGATCAAGGCCGCGCGCGTGCCGAAATTCCGCGCTGGCAAAGCACTGAAAGATGCGTTAAACTAGCGCCCTTTTTGGACGCGAGCACCCCAGGTCTAAGTCCAAAAGGGTGCTTAGCTCAGTTGGTAGAGCGTCGCCTTTACACGGCGAATGTCGGGAGTTCGAGCCTCTCAGCACCCACCAGGCTGTACCGTATCGCCGGAGTGGTAGTTCAGTTGGTTAGAATGCTGCCCTGTCACGGCAGAGGTCGCGGGTTCGAGTCCCGTCCACTCCGCCAGTTACCCTTTCCAAAGTATTCCAAAGTCCTCCAGGGTAGTTGGTAAATCCTCTGTAAAATCAAGACGAAAACGCCAGAAATGGCGTTTTGTCATTCCAAAGCTGGTTATTGACTTCCACCCAAAAGCGCGGTATAATTTGTGGGTCATTTTGTGGGAGGAGATCATGGCCCGTGCGTTTAATCGTCTCACCGCCGTTGCGGTTGCTCGGCAGAAAAAGCCCGGTGCGTACCCCGATGGGGGCAATCTATGGTTGCAAGTCACCGAGAGTTGTTCAAAGAGTTGGAGCTTCCGATTCATGCTCAACGGCCAAGCGCGCGAGATGGGACTTGGCCCGCTTCATACGGTTAGCCTTGCCGATGCGCGTGCCGCTGCTGTCGAGTGTCGCAAACTGCTGCTCGCGAAGATCGACCCGATAGAAGCGCGCAAAGCGAAGCAAGCCGGTGAGGCGCTGAATGCGGCACGCTCGAAGACCTTCGACGAGTGCGCAGCCGAATACATCGAGGCACAACGGCACGGGTGGAGCAATCCGAAGCACGTTGATCAGTGGACGAACACGCTGAAGACTTACGCGAGTCCGACCTTCGGGCGGTTGCCTGTCCATGCTGTTGAAACGGAATTGATCGTTCGCGCGCTCAACAAAATATGGACGACGAAGACCGAGACGGCAACGCGGGTGCGCCAGCGCATTGAATCGGTTCTTGATTGGGCGACCGTCTCCGGGTTCAGGAGCGGCGACAACCCGGCGCGATGGGGCGGGCACCTGGAACACAAGCTGACCAATCCGACGAAGATCAAGAATGTCGAGAACATGCCGGCGCTACCATTCGGCAAGATCGCCGGTTTCCTACTCGATCTGAAAAAGCAAGAGGGCGTAGCGGCGCGTGCGTTGGAATTCCTGATCCTGACTGCCGCGCGCACCGGCGAGGTGCGCGGCGCCGTGTGGGACGAAATTGACCTTGAAGAAAAAGCGTGGACGATCCCTGCGGTACGGATGAAGATGAAGCGCGACCATCGCGTGCCACTCGGCGACCGCGCCATCACGATCCTTGAGGATATGCAGAAGCGCAAGGCCGACAATCAGCCCCATGTCTTTCCTGGCGGGAAGGCCGGTAAGGCGATGTCAGAGAACGCACTGCTCGCGTTGTTGAAACGAATGACGCGTAGCGACATCACGCCGCACGGTTTCCGCAGTACGTTCAGGGATTGGGCGAGCGAGTGCACGAGCTACTCGCATGAGGTTCAGGAGATGGCGCTTGCGCACATCATCAAAAACAAAGCCGAGGCAGCTTACCGCCGGGGTGATCTGTTCGAGAAGCGCCGCGCGATGATGGACGATTGGCAGCGCTACTGCGAGACGACTAAATCCGGCAAGGTGTCGTCGATCAACGCGAGAGTCGCCGCGTAGTTCGTCCCGGCGTGAAAGACAAGAGCCGCCTTCGGGCGGCTTTTTCATTTCCGCTTTCGTTTCAGCGGTCTGCTAGGCGGTATCCGGCATTTTGCTTTTGGCTGCGAGAATCCCACTTCCGAAGTTGAGGACGCTAGCGTGGTGGTGGTACCCCCCTTCGTGATTTCGGCGAGGATAATTGTAATTGTGGTCGAGGTAGTAGTACAGGCTGATCGTCCCTGGGCGAGTGTGCCAGACGACTGAATCTACCCAACGGTTACTCTAACCCGTTGAAGGATTCTACCCCGGCGAGGTGCCGGGACGGGTTGACCCTTGTGTGTGGGGGGAGTCGGAGCCGATGGTACTTGAAAAGGACTATGGCGATGACAAACGACACGAGACAAACCCCTCTGATCCCGCACGGCGAAAGATACCTCTCGATAGCGAGAGTGTGCGACAAGTTCAGCAGAAAGAAATCGTGGTTGTATCACGCAGTCGCGAACGACCCGACATTCCCGAAGCCGCTGCGCATTGGCTCTTGGCAGGTTTTCCCCGAAAGCCAACTCGACGCGTGGGTGCTACAGAACACCGCCAACGTGCCGCCGCTCGATTCTGGCAAGCGGCTAGCGAGGCTGACAGCCGAACGCAAGGCCGCGAAGAAGGTAGCAGCATGAGCGCTGCTCCGAGATCGTACGCGGACTTATTGAAGCCCCGCGCGCCCCGAGTGTCCCCGACGCCGCCGCCAGAAAACGAAAGGCTCGCCGGGGAGACGAGCCTTTCGAACCACCTTGAGCCAACGCCTATCAACGTAAGCACGGCGAATCTTATCATAGAATCTACTGGCTTGTCAACTGACTCCCCGCGCTGTGAGCAATCGAGGCAATCAGCCACTTCGCCGCCTGCTTGCGGCGCCACAAGCGCAGAGTGGCAAGCATTTATCCGGCTCGCGCTCGAAGACATTCTCCCGGTTGTGAGCGATCCAACTGTTGAGATTAGCAGCAATAGCAAAATGTCGGCATTGGGGAAAGTGCCGTCGATAGTCAACGGCAGAGGCAATGCCGTCGGCTTTCCTGCGTGGCCTTCGCACTACACGACGCAAGACGACATCGTGAAGTGGCGCAAAGATTCCCGTCTAGGAATCTGCCTCATAACCCGGCGCATCAGAGCACTGGACGTTGACATCAGCAACGCCAAGACCGCCGGCTACGTGTACGACGAGATCGCAAAATTCGGCTTCAAGATGCCGAAGCGCTCGCGTAGCAACTCAAGTAAATTCCTCTTGCTGTTCGAGTTGCTGGGTGACCACCCGAAGCGCGTGATTCGCTGCGACGACGGCCTGATCGAGTTTCTTGGATCAGGTCAGCAGGGCTTTGTCGCAGGCTTGCATCCCTCGGGTGTTCGCGTGGAGTGGAAGGGCGGACTACCTCAGGACGTTCCGACGCTCACGCCCGAGCAATTCGAGGCGCTGTGGCAAAAACTCCAGGAATCTTTTGCGATGGATATAGACAATCCCGTCGCGACAGCACCCGCCGCCGTGCCGCGCGCCGCCGTACTGCACAACGCGGTGACGAACGACCCGGTAGCGCAGGCGCTTATCGAGAGGGGCGCAACGGTCGAGCGCGACGGCAAGTTGCGGTTGCCTTGTCCCTTTGCCGACGGGCACACGCCAGGGGGCGACGATTCCATCGTCTACTTCCCGCGATATACCGGCGGCTATACCAACGGCAACGCCAAATGCCTGCACGCGTCCTGTGAGGGACGCACACGGAGCGATTTTCTGTCAGCCCTCGGCATCGAAGCCGCACCGGCAGCGAGCGCTGACGACTTCGACCTGCAGCGGGTTGAGGGCGGCAAGTCGCAGGGGAAAATAATCGACATCGGCGATCTGCTCGCGAAGAAGTTCGCCCCCCTGAATTGGGTTGTGCCCAAGGTGTTGCCGGAAGGGCTGTTCCTGCTCGTGTCGGCGCCCAAGATAGGCAAGTCCTGGCTGGCGATGCAGATGGTGCTGGCGGTCGCTACAGGCGGCGAGGTGCTTGGGCAAAAAGTCCAGTTCGGCGACGCGCTCTATCTTGCCTTGGAAGACAACGAGCGACGGTTGCAAGATCGCTTGCGCTTGCTCGGCGCAGATACCGCCGTGCGGATCGGTCACGCCCAATTTGCGACGGAATGGCCATTGTCGAATGAAGGGGGCACCGACGCGATAGATGCTTGGCTGACAGAGCACCCCGACGCGCGTCTTGTAGTTGTGGACGTGCTCGAACGATTCCGCCCGCGCCGCAAGGCTAAAGGGAATATGTACGGGGAAGACTACGCTGCGATTACCGCACTCAAGCAGTTATCCGACAAGCACCGGGTTGCAATTCTAGTTATCCATCACACCCGAAAAGGAGCAAGCGACGACCCCTTCGCAACGGTCAGCGGATCGCAGGCGCTCACGGGCGGGGCTGACGGCACTTTAATTCTCGAAAAGGGCAGGGGCGAGTCGCGGGGCAAGCTGCACCTTACCGGGCGGGACATCAAGGACGACGGTGAATTTTTTGTCGAGTTCGAGGACTGCCGGTGGGAGATGATCGGCGGCGCGCGGGAAGTTGCGTCAACCTTTGACCGCCAAGAGATTCTCAACGCGTTGATAGCCGCCGGTGAGCCATCGTCAGCCGCCGAGGTGGCTGCGGCAACGGGCCGGAAGCGTTCGGCCACGTCGCATTTGCTCAAGAAGATGGTGCACGAGGGGGTGATCTCGAAAGAGGGCAGCAAGTATTGGCCGGCGGTGTGGGAAAACCTGGACGACCACGGCCACAAAGCGGACGGCGATGATGATCTCGCTTGATGGTCACACTAACCCACTACTAACCCTACTAACAATGCTAACTCTTTTGTTAGTAGGGTTAGCGATGTTAGTGGTGGTTATTAGAAAGCGTCCGCTAAGACCCTCGGCCCATACCGCAAACTGCGGCATTTACGACGCGGTACGCGCGCACACACGCGCGTATAAGCCGCACCGGCAATCCGTTCAGGTTACGGCGCATCTACCACCGGCAGCATCGGAGGTGAGAACCTGTCAAAACCTGACCCACCCGGCGGCATTTCCAGACCGCGACGCGCGCACACGCGCACGCTATATCACGCGTATAAGCAGACCCGGCAACGGTCTGCCGGCGCGCAGCGGGGGATGCCTGCTCCGCCGCGTCTCAGGGCGTCGCGTCGCTGGAAGCGCGAAAACCTACAACCCCACCCACAAATGCTAGACGCTAACCACATCAAGACGCTGCTGGCCTACATGCCGGCAATGCGCATTCCGAACCGTGACGCGATTGAGGGCGCCTTGCGGGAGGAACTGAACACGGCAACGGCGCCGATTGTGTTCGCACCCATACCCGGCGGCGCGTGGCACATCGCCGGCACCACGTACCGGGGAGGGCGTCTGCCGAGGGGGCTGGGGCTTGCGCACGCAGCGATCCGCGCCGCGCAGGTACGTGGCGCCCCGCCGGCAGTAGCGAACGCTCACGCGGCCCGCAAAGCGATCCTCAGTGATGCTATGCGATGGGCAAGGAAGCACGCGCCCGCGCTCGTGTCCGTTTTGGACTGCATCAGCGTCGAGCGCGGCGAGGTGCTGTTCGATGCACGACCAGGGGTGCCCCGCGTCGAGTGCCTTTCGAGTGCGCAATTCGTGTGACGCGTCGAGAGCGAGGAAAATATCAATATTCAGGAGAGCAAAAAATGAACACGACCAAACCGACACCCGTACAAGTGCAGCGCCAAAAGTTGCTCGCGAACATCGCGAGCGCTGGGGATGAGAGGAACGAGTTGCTGCTGAAGCTGAACGACGACGCGGAAAACGCCGATCTGCACAATCAGATTTCGCAGATAGAACGCGAGATCGCAGAATACGAGAGCGCCCTGACACGCCTGGATGCCAGCGAAACCGAAGCAGCACGGCGCGACAGCAAGGAAGCAAGGAAGGCTCGGTACGATCATTTGAAGGCGGTGCGCCAACGGCTCGCCGAGACAAACGGCAAGACGGAAGCGCTTACCGCGAAGCTGCAAGAGACATTCGACTTGCTCGGCCCGCTCTTGGCGCAACTACAACTCGCGATTGAAGAACGGGCGTCTGATGCGCACGCCATTTTGAATGCCACGCGCCAGGGTGCACTTTCACACGACGAAGCAGTATCGAACCTCGTGCGTTTCCAAGCCGGCGAGATAACCGAGGCGTTCGCCAACGTGATCGCCGACACCGGCCTTGCGGCGACGGCGATTCGGCTCGACCCCTACGTCACTGTCACGGCGCCGTCGCAACTCTTTGCAAAATACTCCCTCGGCGACGCCGTTGCGAGAACCAATGGCAAGCTGCTCGCAGCGATTGACGCGCGCCTCGAAGCGGGTAAGGCCATGATCCTCGGCGGCGCCAATGTCTGACCTTACCGACAACTCGTTGGCTCGTGCGATCTTCACCCACCCGACAAGCCCGAAGCCCGAGCCGTCTCCTGCGGCTGCGGTGCGGCTCGTCGGTCAGGGTGACGCAGGGCCGGGCGACTTGAATGCGTTACTCGAACGCGCCGAGTCAATCTACGATCACCCGACCTCGAAGCCGCTCCCGCCGGTAGAGGACAAGCCAGAGCCGAAGAACGCCCTCGCCAGCGCGCTCTACGGCCCCAAGGCGCCGTTGCCCGAGGTCAAGGGAATACCCGAGGGTATCGCGAAGCTGCGCGAAGCGAGCAAGGGTATCTACGACCCTGCTGCGCCCTATGGCGATGCAATCGTCATCGACAAAAGCGAGGATGGCACCGACCCGACACCCGAGCAGCTTGCCGCCGTCAACGAACTGCGACTGATGGCAGCAGACATTGGCATCGCGCCGGTGGAAATGCAGGAAGTGGCGACCCTGGCGCGCACGCTAGCGGCAACGCCGCCGACGGCAGAGCAGGAAGCCGATTGGGTCAAGGAAGCGGACAAGCGCCTTTTGGATATCAATAACCAGGATCGCGACGCAGCAAACAAAGACCTGGAATGGGCAAAGAAACTTGCCGGGCGAGACTCGCGCGTCAAGGCAATACTCAACTCGACGCGCTTGGGTAACCATCCGCGAGTGATCGAACTGTTCGTTGAGCGCGCTCGCGCTGAGAGAGCCGCCGGGAGGCTGAAGTGAACGCAAGCGACAAGGAGATCGAAGAAATCTTCGCGTCCACCGGGCCGGTTATACCGTTCGGTGCGCATCGCGGGAAACGGATTAGCGAGTTGCCCCGCAACTATCGGGTCTGGCTACTAACCCAAGGTGTCGAGCGCAAACACCCGGAGTTGTACGCCGAGTTGATGAAGAACGTCATTGACACGCTGACGGCTGAATTGCCCGCTGCCGACGCGGCTGCGTGGGACGCTGTGATGGGACGTTTGGAACTCGAATCGGAAGCTCTGTGTTAAACGTACTCAATCACGCGAAGGTATGCCCTATCGACCACGCAGGCATAATGCTTGTTGTCAACACCAACGAAGTTATCATCACTGTACGAGTACACGTACCCACCCGGCGGCGGGGCCGCGTACAGGAAGATTGCGCCGCCGGCGCCTGGGATCGGCGCGCGGACAAATTGAACGATATCCCCCGGCGCGACGCGGCCACGCGAGAGCGTCTCACCCGGCATGACGATGCAAAGAGTACCCCGCGTCATCCGGTGATCCACCCGCGACCCTATCCTTAGCCTTAGGACGGCGACAGCGGCGGGGGCCGGGAGCAACGCCCCGACCAACACCCCGCCGGCACTTATCAAGAATCGACGCCGCGCAATCACGTCAATGCGCCGACTCTGAAGCAATCGGCATCTCGACCAATTCGCGCAGCCGGTTGCGGTCGAAGATGCACTCGCTTCGCGAAAAAGGACCGGACAGCGAGCGAGTGCCCTCGTCCGGTCGGCACCGCATCATCGGTGTGAAGGGCAAGGCGTCATAGGTCTTCACCCAATACCCCTCGGCAATCCTGATCCCGCTGCTGGCGTGATAAACCGGCCCCAGGCACTTTACGATGATGACAAGCCTGCCCGCGTCCTCCCCACCGACAACGGCGCACAGAGTGCCGGTCATGATATAGGAATATGCTGAACGCATGCTGTCGGATGCCATTTCGAGAGTGCTCATAGGACGGCCTCTGTCTCGCGCATTTCTGCTTCGATGCTCGTGTCTACTAGGGGCCTGAGATTGCTACGGTCGGCAACACATTCGTTGTCCTCGAAATGCAGGACGCGCTCCTCTGGAAAATACTTTCTGGTTGAAGCGAATGGGCGACCGCTGACCGTGCGGACAATGTAGCCGTGAACTACGCGCGGACTAAAATGATGCTTGCCGGTGTAGCGGATAACTCGAACGATGCGACCGGCATTTTCGCCGGTGCCGCCAACCGTCATACACAACGTTCCGGGTTTTAGATAAGACATTGAACACCTCCATTGCGGAAAGCGCCCTATTTAGCGGTATTCATTTACCGTCCCCCGCAAGCAGAGCCAAATCGGGACGAGGTGAAAGTTACGCGTTACAGTTACACTTTACCTTCGCGATGGCGGCGCGGGCCGTGGCGCGAAGTTTGGGCGTGTCCGTTCCGTAGCCGGCGTCCGCGATCTGTTGCAGTGCCTTCAGCAAATCCGGCGCGGCAGCGATCAGCCGCGCGTTAGCTTCCCCTTCTGGCATGCCGTAGACCCTGCAACCGCAGCCGACCAGACCGAATGAAACGCGAACGCCCTCGTCGCGGTCGATCTCTTTGATAACCCAGGGGCCGGACGAGTGCTTGTTCATACCGGTGCCCCTGAGATGAACCTCCCCCGGCCGTGCTTGACCCTGTCGGCAATCCAGTCGCGTAGCACGGTCTGGTCCTGAAACGCCGTTGTGCAGTAGGTACCATCTGGAAACGATACCCGGAGGTAGTACCCGTCCCGCCAAATTGAAGTGCCGCCCACCTTGAACCGGCGCGCATGGTCCAAGATCACGCGCAGATTCTTTCCCTGATGGACAACGACGGCGCCGCGCCTTTCCGTTATCTCGAATATTGTGACGCTCATAGCAACCCCCTCTCGGCCATGCTGAGAGACGAGGCGCCGGCCACGATGAAGTGGTCGAGCACTTTGATGTCCACAAGCGCGAGCGCCTGCTTGAGCGAAGCCGTCAGCAATTCGTCTGCCCGTGAGGGTTCAGCGACGCCGCTCGGGTGGTTGTGGCAGAAGATCACACCGGCAGCGTTGACAGCGAGGGCGCCCTTGACGATCTCCCGAGGGTAGACGGACGTTTGGGTCAGCGTACCCCGGAACATTTCCTGCGCCTCGATCACGCCGTTCTGTGCTGTCAACCACACGCAGACGAAGACCTCGTGCTCCCTGCCGGCCAGGGTGATGCGCAGGTAGTCGCGCACGGCTGAGGGCGAACTGAGCACATCGCCGCGCCGCATTCGCCGGCTGAGGATCGCCAGCGCTTGCGCGATGATCTCGTTGTCGGCGTCTTGGCGTGCCGGCAGCGCGTAGACGGCTGACGATTGCGAGTGCGCGTTCATAGCATCGCCTCCATCTCGCGATCTTCGGCGCACATCAACTCAAGCAGTTCGGCCACCAAAGGGGCGATTTCACCGGCGATGAGCGCCGGCTCGTCAATGTGCTTATCCAAGGGACGCAAGTTGCTCCGATCAGCGACGCAATCGTTGCTCTCGTATCGGCTGATGTGTACCTCCGGTTCGTACTCTTTGGTTGACGCGAACGGGCGACCGCTGACCGTCTCCACGAGATAGCCCTCGACCACGGCGTTATTGCACTCATGCGGGCCGTAGTAGCGGATAACGCGAACAATGCGGCCAGAGTTTTCGCCCGAGCCGCCGACGGTGACACAGAGAGTACCGGGTTTGAGAAATGACATTGAACACCTCCATTGCAGAAGCGCCCCGAGTTTAGCTGTGTGTCCTTTCCAACATCCCGCCGCAATTCAGGGCTTAAATCGCGGGATGTAGTCGTTAAAACCGGCGGTGGCCAGAAATGCAAAAACCCGCTGGGCGAGATCGCAGCCAAAGCGGGCTAATGTGATTCGCTTTAGCTGCATTTATAACGCGCCCGCAAGCTGTTGCTCAAATCGGCGCAGGTAGATTTATCTCACGTTGTTGGCTTGCTTGTCAACCAGGAATCGCCTTCTTAGAAGAAAGCCGCCTGAGAACCCGCTTTCGAGCCTTGGGCGAGAGGGCACCGGTCAACAGAATGATTTTCGCCAAGTCATCGTCGCCGGTATAGAGGAATGGGGTGGGCACTTTCAGCACCTTGGCGAGACGTTCCACTGTCGAATAGTCCGGCGCGTGTTTGCCGCGCTCGTATTGATTGATCCGCGGACTTGCCGAAAATTCATCAATACCAGCACTTATCCCCAACTGCTTTTGGGAAAGTCCGGCCCGAGTCCGTGCTTCTCTCAGGCGCTTTGCAACGACCGAACCGTCGGTCATTCCTAGCCTCACTGCTTCAAGGGAGGCTAAGAGGTTCTTAGTTTTGCGGTTGACGCGATACTAAGACATCCTTAGTATCGAATGCTGCTGAGCTTCGATGGGATGTCAAACGACATGAAGACCCTTCTTGTAATCGTTGGTTCGATCCTGCTTACGGCGTGCGTTTCTGAACCCCCACCACGAAGTCCTTTCTATACGACTAGAGATGGCTATAACTACGGCAAGGACGTGAACTACGGCAAGGACGAGTTTGAGCGCCATTTGGCTGGCTGCAATGCTCAAGCAGCGTTTCTGTCTTCCGGTTCCGCGCCGCCGGACACGGTAGGCAATGGCAGTTCTATAGGCAATTTCAGCGCCGGCCTATCGAACTTCGGCGCTTCCATGGGCAGGATCGCTGCCGACACGGCCAAGCGTGATCGTTTCCTGGAGAATTGCATGCGTGCGCAGGGATGGCGCCAAAACGATGGGACCAGGCCGAAATAATCTACCGATACACCTACACCTGCACCCGCAACGAAGCAAACGAATGACTCATTGATGGTGACGACCATTTTGTTGAAGGTGCGGTTCGGAGACCTTGTGCAGGTTGATCTAACGTTGATTACTCCGGAGTTGCCATGTGGCCATTCACGTGCGGAGCAATAGGGTGCCCTGGCCGCCGTCACTGCGGTTGCCCGACGCTGGGCCAGCGATTGGACAAGGCCATCGAGCGGATCGATTGGGAAATACGTGACGGCTGGCGCAGCATCGTTGAAGCGAAATGGGCCGTGTTAGGACTGCTTACATCGGCGGCGCTCGGCACCGGTTTGTTTAGTTGCAGCCCGCCGTGGTGACTTACGAGGTACCGGGTCATTTTCGCGCTCAGCAAGAGTAGGGAAACCTCCTATCTCTGCGCGAGGAAGGCGGGTTTCATCTTCGGGACAGGACACAGCTAGACGAGCATCACTCAGCGCGCTCAACGCTCGTGCCCTTTGACAGATTGACTTTCAGGGGGATAAGGCACAGTGTCTTGTGATCCTTTTCACGTTACTCAGAAACGCCGGTTCTCGAAGGGAAATAATTGTGGGAAATACAGCACCAACGTTCGGCGAGAGAGATGGCAAGGTCACTACCGACTTTGGCGCCAATGACGCTGGTAACAGCGTCGCCGTGCAAGCGGACGGCAAGATTCTCGTAGCGGGCAATAGTACTGGCACGGCAGGGATGGGTTTCAAAAGCGCCCCCTCCGACTTCGCTCTGGCGCGCTATAACACCGATGGCACGCCGGATGCAAGCTTTAGTACCGACGGCAAGGTTACGACCAATTTTTCTGGTTGGGGCGTTACTGGTTATAGCCTCGCCGTGCAAGCAGACGGCAAGATTGTGGTGGCGGGGTCCGCGAATCAACTCTTGCGAATTTATTTTGACTATGCCCTAGCACGCTACAACACCAACGGCAGTCTGGATACCAGCTTTAGTGCCGATGGCAAGGTAAGCGAAACCACTGAGTCTGATTTTTCGCCCAGTAGATTCGTTTCCAGTGTCGCGGTGCAAGCAGACGGTAAGATTCTCGTGGCAGGATTCAACGGCTCCAATTTTCTCCTAGTACGCTACAACACTGACGGCACGCTGGACACCAGCTTTTCCCAGCAAGGCACGGTCAGCGGCACCGGTCACAGCGTCACTCTGCAAGCGGACGGCAAGATTCTGGTGGCAGGGGATGGAAGTGGCGACCTCGTCCTAGTGCGCTACAACCCCAACGGCAGTCTGGATACCAGCTTCGATACCGATGGTAAGGTCACCACAAGCGGTTTCTCCGGTTTCAGCGTTACCGCGCAAGCAGACGGCAAGATTCTGGTGGCGGGATCCAGCATCTCCGCAATAACTAGTCGCTTGGACTTCGCACTCGTGCGCTACAACACCAACGGTAGTCTTGATACGAGCTTTGATACCGATGGCAAAGTGACCACCAACATTGGTCCAGGCGTCAGTAGCGACACCAGCGTCGTCCTTCAAGCGGACGGGAAAATTCTGGTAGCAGGCACGAACGGCTCTGACTTCGCGTTAGCGCGCTACAACACCAACGGCAGTCTGGATACCAGCTTCGATACCGATGGCAAGGTCACTACCGACTTTGGCGCCAATGACGCTGGTCGCAGCGTCGCCGTGCAAGCGGATGGCAAGATTCTGGTAGCGGGCAATAGTGGCGCAGACTTTGCCCTAGTGCGTTACAACCCTGATGGAAGTCTCGATACCAGCTTTGCGAAGGGAAATACCGCTGCGTACACCGAAAACGCCATCGGCGTTGTTCTGGATGGCAATATCCAAATCGCGGATTCCGAACTCTCCGCTGCGAACAGCTATAACGGCTCTACCCTAACACTTTCCCGCAATAGCGGTGCAAGCGCTCAAGACGTATTCGCGGCGAATTCCGCCGGAACACTTACCCCCCTACTAGCTGGTAGAGATTTTGCGGTCGATAACATTACCATCGGACAAGTCACCACAAATAGCGCAGGTACCCTAACGCTGAAATTTGGCATCAATGCCACCCAGTTGCTAGTTACCAAGGCTATGCAGCAGATCGCCTATGCCAATAGTTCCGATGCTCCCCCCGCAACAGTCCAAATTGACTGGACCTTCAACGATGGAAATACCGGCGCGCAAGGAACCGGAGGTGCGCTCAGCGCAACAGCCAGCACTACGATACAGATCACATCAACCAACGATATTCCGATATTGGCACACGCATTGGTAGATCAGGTCGCGTTGATCGGCATGGCATTAAGCTACACCCTTCCGTCTGACAGCTTCACCGATTCTGATGCAGAGACGCTCACGTATCGGACGGTAATGGCCGATGGCACGGGCATGGCGTCTTGGCTAACGTTTAATGCGGCTACTCACACCTTCAGCGGCACACCGGTACCATCCAATGCCGGAAGATTAGACATCAGAGTAACGGCAACTGATACCGCGGACGCTAGCGTAACGGATGACATCAGATTCACAGTCTCTGCCCCGGATTCCACTGCACCCACCGTCAAGACGTTTAGGCCGGTAGATGGTGCAACTAACGTGCCCATCACTGCCAATATTGTGGTCACTTTTGATGAGACTATTCAACTAGGAACAGGAAGCATCCTACTCAAGAACGCCGCCGGTCAAATCGTCGAGACCTACAATGCGGCGAACAGCACAAGTCTTGCTCTCTCCGGTAGCGCTTTGACCCTAAATCCGACGAACGATCTAGCCTACAGCACCGGCTACAGGTTGGAGTTTGACGCAGGGGCGATCAAGGACATGGCTGGCAACGACTATGCGGGCACTGCGGCCTACAATTTCACGACACTGGGTACTCTGAGCCCCGGTGGGGCCGGCAATAGGATGTTCGGTTTGCAATACATCGCCTCGTATCCCGATCTAATCAATGTGATTGGCTTAAATGCCGAGACTGGGGTTATGCACTATCTCCAGAGTGGATTGCGTGAGGGACGCACCGCTACGTTTGATGGCTTGACCTACATCGCCTCGTACCCCGACCTAATCGCAGCGTTTGGCTTGAATGCCGAGACTGGCGCTGCGCACTATATTCAGAGCGGAATGCGCGAGGGACGCACCGCCACGTTTGATGGCCTGAAATACGTTAGTTCGTACCCCGACCTGATTGCAGCGTTTGGTTTGAATGCCGAGGCTGGCGTTGCGCACTATATCCAAAGTGGGTTTCATGAAGGACGCGCCATCTTCGATGGCCTCGCATATATCGCCGCTTACCCCGACCTCATTAACGCGTTTGGGATGAATCCACAGGCGGGGGTTACACACTACCTCCAGAGTGGGTTGCATGAGGGACGCAATGCTACGTTTGATGGAGAGTCGTATCTTTTAGCAAACCTCGACCTTCTTGCGGGTTTTGGCGGCGACCCCGCGGCAGGCGTACGACACTACATTCACGACGGCTACCGCGAGGGGCGCGAAACCTCGCTAAGCAGTTGGCAGCACGGCTATTCTGGCGATGACGTACTGAGCGGCACGTCAGGCAAAGACATGCTCGACGGGGGCACGGGTCACGACACACTCACCGGAGGCGCAGGACAGGATCTTTTTGTGCTTCGCGTCGGGGACGGGGGCTCCACTCTGCAACTGGCCGACGTAATCACCGACTTCCAAGACGGCACCGACCGATTGGCCCTCGCTGGATCACTTGACTACACTGATCTGACGTTCCAACAGGGCACGGGGGCCTATGCTGCTGACACGATAGTCAGTTCTGTCTCAGGCGAATATCTCGCGATCCTAAATGACTTGCTGGCTGCGAATATCAACGGCCAGGATTTTGTGCACCTCTAGTCGATTGTCGTGGAGGTACCTGCGGCATGCTCCGCGCCGTGGCGCGATCCAGATCGGCCGCAAACGTGGGAATCCAAGGATAGTAAGTAGCGAATTATGGGACGTGGGAGCTGATCAGGGTGCGCAAGTGAGTCACGCCTTGCCTTCTTTCGCCAGTTCCTTGAGTAGTCGCTTTGCCAGGACCTCGGCCGGCATCGAGCCAACCTGCGTGCTCTTGCCGCCCATCCCGGTGGCGACGGTGAGGATCTTCCCTGCGACCCAGTAGACTCCCCGGTGTGCCTTACCGTCAATCTCGCAGGTCACCGGGTAGCGCCGTGGGTTTTGATCCATAGTGCAATAACGGCCAGCGACAAAAATCGCTGACGTGTACAATGCGGCCTGCCGTTTGTTGCAAATGGCGTGCTGGGGCGTTAGTGGGTAGATTTGTGGGTGATAGAGTTGGTCAGACGCGCTACGCCCCTTGGAGTGGCGGTCGTCCACTCCGCCAATAATGAAAGGCGAACCCAGACAGGGGTTCGCCTTTTTAGCTTGTGGACCACCCGCGCAATACGCCCGCGGGCTGGTGCAGGACGCGCGCCTGGCGTTCCAGGCCGAGTCTGATTTGCCTTTTACCATTGACGAGACATCATGTTCGATCTGATACACAACAACAAGCGACTGGTGCAGATAATGCTGGGCCTGATCACGCTGCCGTTCGCCTTCTGGGGAATCGAATCCTATCAACGCGGCTCCAGCACGCCGCAGGATCTGGCAGAGGTCGGCGGGCAGAAGATCACACTGCAGGAGTTCGCCCAGGCGCAGCGCGACCAGCAGGAGCGCCTGCGCTCGCTGCTCGGCCGCAACTTCGACGCAGCGCTGCTGGATACGCCGGAACAGCGCGCCGAGCTGCTCGATGGATTGATACAGCAGCGTTTGCTCGCCGTGAGGTCGGTCAAAAGCAAGCTGATCGTGACCGACGAGCAACTGCGCGAAATGATCACCGGTCTGCCGGCGTTCCAGGAGAACGGCCAGTTCTCGAAGGCGCGCTACGATGCGTTGTTGCGCGCGCAGGGCATGAGCGACGTCGCGTTCGAGGCGCGCCTGCGCCGGGACGTGGAGTTGCAGCAATTGAACGGCGCGGTCACCGAGTCGAGTCTGGTGGCAAAGACGCAAGTCGGGCGCATGCTGGCGATTCAGGGGCAGCAACGGGAGGTTTCCGAGGCGCTGCTGTCCTACGAGCAGTTCGCCGGCAAGGTCAAGCTCGCGCCGGAGGCGGTCAAGACCTTTTACGACGGCCATTTGGCGGAGTTCAGGTTGCCGGAACAGGTGCGCGCCGAGTACGTCTTGCTCAGCGCCGATGCGCTGGCCGCACGGGAAATGGTGAGCGAGGCCGAGCTGCGCGCCTGGTACGATAGCAACGTAGGCGCCAAGTTCGTGGAGCGCGCCGCGGCGAAGAAGAAGGCCGAAGACCTGCTGGCGCAACTGCGCGCCGCGCCGGACAAGTTTGCCGCGCTGGCCAAGCAGTATTCTCAGGATCCTGGTTCCAAGGACAATGGTGGCGACCTCGGTTTTTTCGCGCGCGGCGCCATGGTCAAGCCCTTTGAGGAAGCGGCATTCAAGCTGAAGCAGGGACAGATGAGCGGCGTTGTCGATACCGATTTCGGTTTCCACATCCTCAAGCTCGGCGGAATCAAGCCGGCCAAGGACGGCGAGCCCGAACAGCGCCAGGCGAGCCATATCCTGATCACTGCGCCTGCCGCGGCCAAGGATTTCCAGGCGATGCGCGCCGACATCGAAAGGGAACTGAAGAAACAGCGCCTGGGCAAGAAATTTGCCGAAGCCGCGGAAACTTTCACCAATCTTGCATACGAACAACCGGACAGCCTGCAACCGATCGCCGACAAGTTCAAGCTCAAGCTGCAGCAGTCCGGATGGCTCACCCGCAGGGCCGACGCGGCGGCCGGCGTGCTCAACAACCAGAAGCTGCTCGATGCGCTGTTCTCCCCGGATTCGCTCAAGAGCAAGCACAACACCGAGGTGGTGGACGGCGGTCCCGACACGCTGCTGGTGGCGCGCGTGATCGAGCACAAACCCGCAGCGGTGAGGCCGCTGGATGAAGTCAAAGCCGAGATTGCGAAAAGACTGATCGAGCAGGAAAGCATGGCATTTGCGACCAAAGCCGGCGCGGCCAAGTACGCTGAGTTGCTGCGGGGCAAGGACGCGGGGCTGACTTGGGGTCCGGCCAAGACTATCAGCCGCGACGGCAAGCCGGCCTTGCATCCGGATGCGTTAAAGGCAATCTTCCGCGCCGATACGCGCAAGCTACCCGCGTACTTGGGGTTGGAGCTGCGCGACCGCGGCTACGGCATTTACCGGATTTCGCGCGTAATCGAGGCGCCGCCGGCCGACGAGGCGCGCGAGAAAAGCCTGCGGGACCAGTTGGCGCGGCAGGCGGCGCAGCAGGACTACGCCGCCTATCTGGCCAGCCTCAAGGCCGGGGCCAAGATCGAAATCAACAAGGCGAACTTGGAGAAAAAGGGCGGGTAGCGCGGGATGGCGCCGCCGCCCCAGATTACGCCTCCGCGGTGCCGAGCGCAGTGGTGTTGAAGCCGCCGTCCACGTACGTCACTTCCCCGGTGATGCCGCTGGCAAGATCGCTGCACAGGAACGCCGCGGCGTTGCCGACCTCGTCGATGGTGACATTGCGCCGCAGCGGCGCATGCTTGGCATTGTAGGCGAGCAACTTGCCGAAACTGGCGATACCGGCTGCGGCGAGCGTCTTGATCGGCCCGGCCGAGACTGCGTTGACGCGGATGCCCTTCGGGCCGAGGCTGGCGGCCATGTAGCGGACTGCAGCTTCCAGGCTGGCCTTGGCCAGCCCCATCACGTTGTAGTTCGGCATGGTGCGTACCGCCCCCAGGTAGGTAAGCGTCAGTAGCGCGGCGCGCCGGCCTTGCATCATCGGCAGCGCTGCCTTGGCCAGCGCGGCGAAGCTGTAGCTCGATACGTCGTGCGCGATGCGAAAGGCCTCGCGCGAGATGCCTTCGAGGAAATCGCCGTCGATGGCTTCGCGCGGGGCGTAGGCGATCGAGTGTACCAGGCCGTCCAAGCCATCCCAGCTCTTGCCGAGTCCGGCGAATAGGCTGCCGATCTCGTCGTCGCTCGCAACGTCGCAAGGAAACACCATGCGGCTGCCGAAATCTGCGGCCATAGTGGTGACGCGCTCCTTGAAGCGCTCGTTCTGGTAAGTAAACGCGAGTTCGGCGCCTTCGCGATGGCAGGCGCGAGCGACGCCATAGGCGATCGAGCGGTTGCTGAGCAAGCCGGTGATGAGAATACGCTTTCCTGCCAGAAAACCCATGGTGCCTCCGCCGTGCCAAAGGAATAAATTATACCGGGGTGACGCTCCTTGCGGGTTCGGCTAAACTCGGGCGATGCGTTTCCTCCTTGCGCTCGCTTGTCTGCTCCTCGTCGCCGCTTGCGGCGAGGTCTGGAACAATCCCTATCCGGCGGGGGAATCCGGCAAGAATATCCTCTACAGTTCCTTCTCCGAGCGGCCCAAGCATCTGGACCCGGCGCAGGCATATACCGCGGACGAGTACGATTTCATCTGGCAGGTGTACGAGCCGCCGTTGCAGTACCACTATCTCGAACGTCCCTACACGCTGATCCCGGCAACCGCCGCCGCCATTCCCAAGCCGCGCTATTTCAGCGGTGCCGGCACCGAACTGCCCGCGAGCGCCGGGGACATCGCCTACAGCGTTTACGAAATACACATCAAGCCGGGCATTCGCTACCAGCCTCATCCCGCCTTTGCCAGGGATGCCGCCGGGCGCAGCCTGTATCTCGACCTCGTGCCCGGGGACCTACGCGACAAGTTCAGGCCTGCCGATTTTCCCAAGAACGGCAGCCGCGAGCTGGTGGCCGCGGACTACGTCTACCAGATCAAGCGCCTCGCGCATCCGCGCATACACTCGCCCATACTCGGGCATATGAGCGACTATATCGTCGGCCTCAAGGAGTACGCGGCCCTGCTCGAGCAGGAGGACAAGGTGCTGCAGGCGGGGCGGCCCGAGGGAACGCCCCCGGCCTGGACCAGCCTTTCCAAGCACGAGATCGCCGGCGTCGAACTCGTGGATCGCTATACCTACCGCATCAAGGTGCGCGGCAAGTACCCGCAATTCATTTATTGGCTGGCCATGCCTTTCTTTGCCCCGGTGCCGCCGGAGGCCGACCGCTTCTACGCCCAGGCCGGCATGGCGGAGAAGAACCTGAGCCTGGACTGGTATCCGGTCGGCACCGGTCCCTACATGCTCAGTGAAAATAATCCGAACGCGCGCATGGTGCTCTCGCGCAACCCCAGTTTCCGCGGCGAGGCCTATCCTTCCGAGGGCGAGCCGGAGGACGCGGCGGCGGGGCTGCTCGCCGACGCCGGCAAGATCGCGCCGTTCATCGACAGCATCGTGTTCACGCGCGAAAAAGAAGGTATCCCGTACTGGAGCAAGTTCATGCAGGGCTATTACGACCAGTCCGGCATCAGCAACGACAACTTCGACAACGCCGTGCGCATCGGCATCGAAGGAGAGGCGGCGTTGTCGCCGGAGATGGAAGGCCGCGGTATCCGGCTCAAGACCTCGGTCGCCACCTCGGTTTATTACCTGTCGTTCAACTGGCTCGACCCGGTGGTGGGCGGGCAGGGCGACGCGGCCGGGCAGGAGCGCGCGCGCAAATTGCGCCAGGCCATTTCCATAGCCGTTGACAACGAGGAGTTCATTTCCATTTTCGCCAACGGCCGGGGCGTCCCGGGACAGGGCCCGATCCCGCCGGGCATTTTCGGCTTCCGTGGCGGTGACGACGGCTTCAATCCCGTGGTATACGAAAAGGCCGGTGGCACATGGCGCAGAAAGTCGATCGCGCAGGCGAAAAAGCTTATCGCCGAAGCCGGTTACCCCAACGGACGCGACGTCAATACCGGAGTGCCGCTGGTGCTGTATCTGGATACCACAGGCGGCGGCCCGGGCGGCAAGGCGCGGCTGGACTGGTACCGCAAGCAGTTTCAGAAAATCGATGTCCAGCTCGAGTTCCGCACCAGCGACTGGAACCGCTTCCAGGAGAAAATTCGCAAGGGCAATACACAACTGTTCTTCCTCGGCTGGAACGCCGACTATCCGGACCCGGAAAATTTCATGTTCCTGCTGCACGGGCCGCAGGGCGCGGTGAAGCTGGGCGGAGAGAACAAGGCCAATTATTCCAACCCGGAATTCGATCGCCTGTTCGAACGGATGAAGAACATGGACAACGGGCCCGAGCGCCAGGGGATCATCGACCGCATGGTGGCGCTGCTGCGACAGGATGCGCCCTGGGTTTGGGCCTACCATCCCAAGGACTACAGCCTGTATCACGCCTGGCTCGCCAACGTGAAGCCCAACCAGATGGCGCGCAACGGCCTGAAGTTCTACCGACTCGATACGGCGCAGCGCGAGGCGAGGCGGGCCGGGTGGAATCGGCCCGTGGCCTGGCCGATGCTGCTTATTCTGCTGCTGCTGGTTCTGGGCACGCTGCCCGCGCTGCGCACCTGGCGCGCGCGCGAACGCGCAAGGGCTTAGACCCCGCCATGTACGCCTACATCGTCCGCCGCGTGATCTACGCCTTTTTCATCCTCATCGGCGTCAACCTGATCACCTTCGCGTTGTTCTTCAAGGTGAATACGCCTGACGACGTCGCGCGCTTGCAACTCGGGGTCAAATGGGTCACGCCGGAGGCGATCGCCAAATGGAAAGCCGATCGCGGCTACGACAAGCCGCTGGTGTACAACGAGGCGGCCGCGGGCAGGCACAAGTTCACCGATACCATTTATTTCGAGAAGTCGGTGGAAATGTTCCGTTTCAACTTCGGCCGCGCCGACGACGGGCGCGACATCGCCTATGAGATCAGCACGCGCATGTGGCCTAGCCTGGCGCTGGCGCTGCCGGTGTTTCTGGTCGGCCTCGCGCTGCAGATCACCTTTGCCCTGATGATGGCCTTTTTCCGCGCCACCTATATCGACTTCTGGGGCGTGGTGCTGTGCGTCGTCATGATGTCGATCTCCGGCCTGTTCTACATCATCGGCGGCCAGTACCTGATTTCCAAACTATGGAATCTGGTGCCGATTTCGGGCTATGCCACGGGCTTCGACGCGCTCAAATTCCTGCTGCTGCCGGTGGCGGTGGGGGTGATCGGCGGCGTCGGTAGCGGCGCACGCTGGTATCGCACCATTTTTCTGGAGGAGGTCGGCAAGGACTATGTCAGGACGGCGCGCGCCAAAGGCTTGTCCGAAGTCGTGGTGTTTTTCCGCCACGTGTTGCGCAACGCCATGATTCCCATCCTTACCGGCGCGGTGGTGGCCATTCCGCTGCTGTTCATGGGCAGCCTCGTTGCGGAATCCTTCTTCGGCATCCCGGGACTGGGCAGCTATACGATCGAGGCGATCCAGGCGCAGGATTTCGCCGTGGTGCGCTCGATGGTGTTCATCGGCTCGGTGCTCTACATCCTCGGGCTCTTGCTCACCGACATTTCCTACACCTTGGTGGACCCGCGCGTGAGGTTCGAATAGTGCCGATTCTGCCGGTCATCCTCTGGACCGACGCGCTGGTCTACCTGCTCGTTGCGACGGTGGCGGGCTTCGTCTGGTATGTGCGGCGGCACGAGCATCTGCGCGCGCCCTGGTGGCGTGTGGCGCAGACGCCGGCGGCAATGAGCGCCCTGGTGGTGCTCACGGTTTTCATCCTTATAGGATTGCTCGATTCGCTGCATTTCCGCCTGGCGCTGCCGGCGGCGCCTGCGCCCCAGGCCGACCGGGCGGCATCCCGGGATGTCGCCTACGCCGTAGAGGTGAAAAGCGCGCTGGATCTGCTGCTCTCCCCGATCGCGGACAAGCCGGAACGCACCTATTCGGCGCCGCTCGCGACTCACGCTTATGCCAAGGAGACGGTGGAATCGCAGGATGTGGACGGCAAGCCGGGCAAGCAGGTTCGCGCTTATCCGCGACTACGCTATGGCGGCGCGCATCTGCAGGATCCGCAGCGGGACTGGCGCGCCGACGTACTGCTGAGCGCGTTTCGCGGGATGGCGCTTGCCCTGCCTCTGTGGCTGCTTTTGTCGCTCGTCCTGGTCGCCGCCTGCACCCCCGCCGAGCGGGTGGCATCGCGTGATTTCTGGCACGCCGTATGGAGGGGGAAAACAGTGGTGCCGTGGCGCGCTATCCTGATCACGCTTGCCCTGCTGTTGCTGGTCGCCGTTCCGATGGCCCTGCTGGCGGCGCGCTACCACGTGCTCGGCACCGATAAGGTCGGACTGGACGTGCTCTACCAATCGCTGAAGAGCGTGCGCACGGCGCTGGTGATCGGCACGCTGACCACGCTGGTGATGCTGCCGTTCTCGGTCCTGCTCGGGATCATGGCGGGGTACCTGCGCGGATTGGTGGACGATTTGATCCAGTACTTTTACACCACGCTGAACTCGATTCCGGCGGTGCTGCTGATCGCCGCCGCCGTGTTGGCGCTGCAGGTATACATAGAAACCCATCCCGACCTGTTTCCGACCGCGGCGCAGCGCGCGGATTTTCGCCTGTTATGGCTGTGCATTATTCTCGGCATTACCAGTTGGACCGGGCTTTGCCGACTGCTCCGCGCCGAGGCGCTCAAGCTGCGCGAACTCGAATACGTGCAGGCGGCGCAGGCCTTCGGCGTGTCGGAGTGGCGCATCATGCTGCGCCATATTCTGCCCAATGTCATGCACATCGTGTTGATCTCCGTGGTGATGGATTTCTCCGGGCTGGTTCTGGCGGAGGCGGTGCTGTCCTATGTCGGCGTGGGCGTCGATCCATCCATGATCAGCTTCGGCACCATGATCAACGCCGCGCGCCTGGAAATGGGGCGCGAACCCATGGTGTGGTGGTCGCTGGCGAGTGCCTTTGTGTTCATGCTGGCCCTGGTATTGGCAGCCAATCTGTTTGCCGACGCGGTGCGCGACGCCTTCGACCCGCGCGTGCGCGTCGGCGGCAGGAAACTACGCTTTGCCGTCGGCCGCTGAATCGGGGGTATTGCGGATGAATGCGTTGCTGGAAATAAAAGACCTGAAAACCTGGCTGGACAGCTCGGGCGGGACGGTGCGCGCTATAGACGGCATCAGCCTCGAGCTGGCGCGCGGCGAGACCTTCGCCATTGTCGGCGAGTCGGGTTGCGGCAAATCCATGACCGCACTGTCGCTGCTGCGGCTGCTGCCCGAAGCCGGGCAAGTCGTGGGCGGCTCGGTGCTGCTTGGGGGCGAGGATCTGCTGCGCCTGCCGGAGGCGGCGATGCGCGGTGTGCGCGGCCGGCGCATCGCCATGATCTTCCAGGAGCCGGCCACCAGCCTGAATCCGGTGCTGACTGTCGGAATGCAAATCGCCGAGGTGCTGCAACGGCACACCGCGCTGCGCGGCGAAGCGGCGCGCAAACGCATGCTGGAGCTGCTCGACGCCGTGGGCATTCCGGATCCGGGTCGGCGCCTGGACGAATATTCGTTCCAGCTTTCCGGCGGGTTGAAACAGCGCGTCATGATTGCCGTCGCGCTGGCTGCCGGGCCTGACTTGCTGATCGCCGACGAGCCGACGACGGCGCTGGATGTCACCATTCAGGCGCAGGTGCTCGAGTTGCTCCGCGAACTTCAGCGACGCAAGGGCATGGCGATTCTGCTGATCACCCACGACCTGGGCGTGGTGGCGCAAATGGCGCACAAGGTGGCGGTGATGTATGCCGGCCAGATCATCGAAGTCGCCGCGCGCGAGCAGTTTTTCCGCGCGCCGCTGCATCCGTATTCACGCAAGCTGTTCCAGGCGCTGCCGGGCAGCGAGCGCCGCGGCGGCGATCTGGCGGTGATCCGGGGACAAGTGCCCCCTTTGACCACGGAGTTCCGCGGTTGCCGTTTTGCCGAGCGCTGCGATTCGGCCTGGGAGCGCTGCCATGCCGAGGCTCCGGAATTGACGGCGGCAAGCGACGCGCATCTGGTTCGCTGCCACTTGTATCAGCAGACGGAAGGGGAAGGAAAAAGAGCGGAGCAAACGCTGCCGGGTGCCGCGCGTGTTCACGCTGAATCCGACATTGGCGATTCGTCGCAATCCGGCGCCGCGCTATTGAGCATACGCGAGCTCAAGGTGCATTTTTCCATCCGCAAGGGCCTGCTCAAGCGCACGGTGGGACAGGTCAAGGCGGTCGATGGCATGTCGTTTGACATTGCTTCCGGGAGGACGCTGGCTCTGGTGGGCGAATCCGGCTGCGGCAAGACCACCGCCGGCAAGGCGATCCTGCAACTGATCCGTCCCAGCGCCGGCACGGTGCGGTTCGAAGGCCGCGAACTGACGCGCCTGCGTGGCCGGGCCCTGCGCGAGCGGCGCGCCGATTTCCAACTCATTTTCCAGGACCCGTATGCCTCGCTCAATCCGCGCATGCGCGTCGCCGACATCCTGGCCGAAGGCATGAAAGCGCTGGTGCTTGCCGATACGCCCGCGCAACGCGCGGCGCGCATGGACAGGATGCTGGCGCAGGTGGGTTTGAATGCGGAGGCCAAACGGCGCTATCCGCACGAATTCTCCGGCGGACAGCGCCAGCGCATTGCCATCGCGCGCGCGTTGGCGGTGAGTCCCAAGCTGATCGTTTGCGACGAGCCCACCAGCGCGCTCGACGTCTCGGTGCAGGCGCAGATCCTCAATCTGCTGAAACAACTGCAGCGCGATTTTGGGCTGGCTTACCTATTCATCACGCACAACATCGCCGTCGTCGAGTATCTGGCGCACGAGGTCGCGGTGATGTATCTGGGGCGGATCGTCGAGCGCGGCACGGTCGACGAGGTATTGCGCACGCCCAGGCATCCCTATACCCAGGCGCTGCTGTCGGCGGTGCCGACGCTGGATCAGGCGGGCGAGCGCAGGATCATACGCCTGAAGGGCGAACTGCCTTCGCCCGCCAATCCGCCGTCGGGCTGTCATTTCCACCCGCGTTGCCCGCAGGCAATGGCTGAATGCAAGCTGAAGTATCCCGACGCGGTCCGTCTCGGCGGCAGTCACGAAGTGAGTTGTTTGCTGTATGCGGCGTCTTGAATACCCTCGTCGCGTGACCATTGCGCGCTGCGCGCGCCAACGGTGTTTTTGGTACGGATGAAAAGCGCATCCGCACCAAAAACGCGGTTATGGATAAAAGCAAAGGCGGTTTCAGGTTGGTTTTAATTCAAGTTCTAGCGCCACAGTTTTGGGTTTTCTACTTCTTTTTCTTGGGCGAGCGTTTTTTCTGGGCGGATTTCGTGCTCTTGGCCGGGCTCGCCTGCTTTACCTGGATCACCAGGCGCTGGCCGGCCGTAAGGCGCCCGATCTGGTTCCATCGGCGCAGATCGTCCGCACCGACCTTGTAGCGCTGGGCGATCTTGGGGAGGGTGTCGCCGCGCTGCACCGTATAGCTCAACTTGCGCATCGCCATGCGCATCTCGGGCGCGGATGGCGGCTGGAACATGGCCGGCAAGGGTTCGAGCGACGCGCCTTTCAGCGGCAGCATCAGTTGGTAGCCCGGACCCACCTTGGTGCGGCGGCCGATGCCGTTCACTTCCTTC